>JAAIGF010173754.1_pt1 | contig 17485 bp, 16 predicted proteins | sample 6487441 | NCBI WGS metagenome assembly JAAIGF01 (sample SAMN13974129, study PRJNA590717) | phyllosphere metagenome | biome: pepper field; feature: multiple bacterial spot infested pepper fields; material: pepper leaves; isolation source: leaves from pepper fields | host: Capsicum annuum ... | reverse complement strand
GGTCATTTCCTGGGCGATATAGAGGATGCTGTCACCGATGGCGAACATCGCATCGTTGGCGAACGGCAGGGCATCACCCAGCGCGTAGAAAACACCGTAGAGGTTGTTGAACACCACGTACGAGAAGGTGACCAGGGTCATCGCCCCGAGCAGAAAAGCCACGGCGGCTTCCTCGAGCTGATCCCACAGGCGCTGCAACGCATTCATCATGCGGTCTCCCAGAGAGAGTTGTTGTAATTGTTTTGCCAAGCCGACTCTAACCCCGCCGTCTGGCGGGCAGTTATTCACGATTGGTAAACGCGGCCTTCGGCCCCGGCGAATAGCCTTCAATGGCAAAGGACTGGAGGCATCCGTGCGGAAAAATCTAACGACTGGAAAGTGGCAAGAGCGGACAGTCACCTCGTAGGGTGGACAACGCTCTTTTTGTCCACCCTTGCGGTCGTGGAACGGTGGACAAGCTTCGCGTTGTGCACCCTACAAACTGCCCTACCGACCCACCCTCACACCAGCTCGGAGATCTCGATCAGATTCAGATCCGGATCACGCAGGTACACCGACCTGATCGGGCCCGTAGCGCCGGTGCGCATCACCGGCCCCTCGATGATCGGCCAGCCGACCCGCTGCAAGTGCGCGATCACCTCGTCCAGGGGCTGGCTGGCGATAAAGCACAGGTCCAGCGCACCCGGCACCGGCAGGTGAGCCTTGGGCTCGAACTCCTGGCCGCGCACGTGCAGGTTGATCTTCTGGTTGCCGAAGCAGAATGCCTTGCGGCCATTGCCGAAGGTCTCCAGGCGCATGCCCAGCACCTCGACATAGAAATGCGTGGTCGCGTCGGCGTCGGTAGCGGTCAGTACCAGATGATCAAGATGATCGAGCATGGCGATCTCCGTGCTAGTTTGCGGCAGCATTGGCAGCCTGAGCCGCTTCGATCAGGTCGCTACCGATCTTGTCTTCGTATTGCTGCCAGATCGGCTGCATCACCTCGCGCCACTGCTTGCGCTCTGCATCGCTCAGCACGATCAGCTCATGCTTGCCGTCCGCGAGGATCTGCTCCTTGTCCTTCTCGTTGAGTGCCAGCGCTTGACGATTCACCTCCACGCTGACCTCATCGATGATGCGCTTCAACTCGCCGCGCACGTCCTCGGGCAGGCCGTTCCAGAATTTGGCATTGGTGATCAACATGTAATTGCCGACCGCGTGGTTGGACTCGATCATATACCGCTGCACCTCGAAGTGGCGCTGGCTGTAGATGTTCGACCAGGGGTTGTCGGATGCATTGATCACGCCGGTCTGCAGGCCCTGATAGATCTCGGCGAAGGCCATCTTGCGCGGCACCGCACGCAGGGCGCTGATCTGCGCGGCCTGCAGGTCAGACGGCTGCACGCGGAATTTCATGCCGCGGGCGTCGCCCGGTACATGCAGCGGTTTGTTGGCAGTGAACTGGCGCATGCCGTTGAGCCAGTAGGCCAGGCCGAGGATGCCAGTGTTCTCCAGGCTGTGCAGCAGCTCCTGACCCTTGGCCGATTGCTCGAAACGCTGGGAAGCAGCGGCATTATCGAACAGGAACATCAGGTCGAAAATCTGCACTCGCGACTGGTACTTCTCCAGCTTCACGGGAGCCGGCGCCAGCAGTTGCACGTCGCCAAGCAACAGCGCTTCCATTTCCTTGCCATCGCCGAACAGCGAGGAATTCGGATAGACCTCGACCCGCGCCTTGCCGGCCAGGCGTTCCTTGACCAGCTTCTGCAGCATCAATGCGCCCTGCCCCTTGGGCGTCTGATCGGAGGCGACATGGGAGAACTTGATGACGATTTCTTCGGCCTGCGCAGCAGCGCCGAACGCCATGGCAGTGGACAGCAGCACGCAGGACAAGCTGCGGCAGAGTAGGCGCGACATGAGGCGATCTCCTGTTGTTGTTAGTACGGGGGCTGTGCCCACCGGATGCCTTTGTTCGCGACGAACTCTACTGCAGCGCCGACAGCGACTAAATTCTTGATTGGCCAAGCCTGCCTTCGCCATTGCCGAAGGCAAGGTGATCGACCATCTGCCGGGCAATCAGCGAGAGGTTGTCGTAGTGACGGACGCAGATGTTCAACTCGCGGGTCGCCCAGGCGTCCTCGATCGCCACGGCACGCACCGCCATACCCGGCAGATAGGTGCGTACCGCCTGCTCGGGGAGGATGCCGATGCCCATGCCGGTGTGGATCATCCGGCAGATCGCTTCGAAGCTGCGCACCTGGATGCGCACCCGCAGATGCACCCCCACCTGCTGCGCCGCCTCGCTGATCAGCGCGTGCAGCGAGGCTTCCTTCTGCAGGCCGATAAAGTCGTAGCCCACGGTCTCCAGCAACGTCACCCGCTTGCGCGTTGCCAGCGGATGCTCACTCGGCACCACCAGCACCAGGCGGTCCTGACGGTAGGGAAACACCTGCACGCCATCGGCCTGCACATGGCCGGCGAAGATGCCGATATCGGTCAGCCCCTCGCGCACGGCATGGATGATCTCGCTGCTGACCCGCTCTTCCAGGTCGATGCGAATCTGTGGGTGCTGGGCGCTGAAGGCCGCCAGGTCCTCGGGTAGAAAGGCGATCACCGCCGAGGTGTTGGCGTGGATGCGCACATGGCCGTTGATGCCCTCGCTGAACTCGCTGAGATCGGCCTGCATGTGCTGGATATTATCCAGCAGGTTACGCGCGTGGTGCAGCAGCGCATCGCCGGCTGGCGTGAGTGCCACGCCCTTGGGCTGGCGATACAGCAAGGGCGTGCGCAGCTGCGCCTCGAGGTCGCTGATGCGTTTGCTCACCGCCGCCAGCGCCAGGTGCTCGCGCTCGGCGGCGCGGGTCAGGCTGCGCTCGTCGGCAATGGCGACGAATAGTTTGAGAGTGGTGAAATCCACACGCATGGCTGGCTCCGCTTCGTGATTGACGAAAGGCTCGCCGCCACTGCAAGGGCGTTGGGCGGGCGTCGCCACGATAAGCCTTCGTGTAGCACGAAGCCATACTTGACGATTGACTGATTGCGGCCACCCCCGCCGTGGGCGATGCTCGGCGCCATCGACCCAAGTCACCGGGAATTTGCGCATGTCTGCCAATTCAACTGTTGCACCCATGGCCCTGGCCGGCCTCAAGGTCATCGAAATGGGCCAGCTGATCGCCGGCCCTTTCGCCAGCAAACTGCTCGGCGAATTCGGCGCCGAGGTGATCAAGATCGAGCCGCCGGGTGTCGGCGACCCGCTGCGCAAATGGCGCAAGATCAAGGACGGCACCTCGCTCTGGTGGCACGTGCAGTCACGCAACAAACGCTCGCTGACCCTCGACCTGAAGCAGGCCGAAGCCCAGGACATCGTGCGTAAGCTGGTGAGTGATGCCGACATACTGGTGGAGAACTTCCGCCCCGGTACGCTGGAAGGTTGGGGGCTGGGTTATGACGCACTGAAGGCGATCAACCCGCGGCTGATCATGTTGCGCATTTCCGGCTACGGGCAGACCGGCCCCTACCGTGACCTGCCCGGTTTCGGGGTGATCGGCGAAGCCATGGGCGGCCTGCGCCACCTCTCCGGCTACCCCGGCCAGGCGCCAGTGCGGGTAGGCATCAGCATCGGCGACTCGCTGTCCTCGCTGTACGGCGTGATCGGCGTGTTGCTGGCCCTGCAGGAGCGGGCGCGCAGCGGCGAAGGCCAGGAAATCGACGTGGCCCTGTACGAGTCGGTGTTCGCGATGATGGAAAGCCTGGTGCCCGAATACGACGCCTTCGGCTATATCCGTGAACCAGCGGGCAGCGCCCTGCCCGGCATCACGCCGTCCAATTCCTACCCGTGCAAGGATGGCAGCTACGTGCTGATCGCCGGCAATGGCGACAGCATCTACAAGCGCCTGATGAGCCTGATCGGCCGTGACGACCTGGGCAATGACCCACGCCTGGCGCAGAACGACGGGCGCAGCCAGCATGCCGAGCTGATCGACGGCGCCATCGCCGAGTGGACCGCCCAGCGTGGCCGCGATGAAGTGATCGAAGCGCTCAAGGGCGCGCGGGTGCCGGCCGGCTACCCCTATACCGCCGCCGATATCGTACAGGACCCCCATTACCTGGCGCGGCAGATGATCGAGCAGGTGCAGACCAGCGTCGGCCCGCTCAAGGTGCCGGGCGTGCTGCCCAAACTCAGCCGCACACCAGGGCGCATCGGCACTGGCGGCCCGCAGCTCGGTGAGCACAGCGAGGACATTCTGGCCGGGCTTGGTCTGAGTGAAGAACAGGTCGCCGGCCTGCGCGAGCGCGGGATCATTTAAGGCACCCATCAAACTTGTAGCTTGCAGCTATTCCCAAGGATTTGCCCATGACCAAACGCCTCTATATCCAGGACGTCGCCACCCGCGACGGCTTCCAGATCGAAGCGGCCTTCGTGCCGACCGAAGACAAGATCACGCTGATCGACAGGCTGTCGCACACCGGCCTGGCGAAGATAGAAGTCACCTCCTTCACCTCGCCCAAGGCCATCCCCAATCTGCGTGATGCCGAAGAAGTGATGCGCGGCATCCAGCGCGTGCCGGGCGTGGAGTACACCGTGCTGGTGCCCAATGTGCGCGGCTGCGAGCGGGCGTTGTCGTGCGCGGTGGACGAGATCAACCTGGTGATGTCGGCCAGCGACACCCACGGCCTGGCCAACCTGCGCATGACGCCGGAGCAGTCCCTGGCGCAGTTCGCCGAGATCATCGAAGTGACGCGCGGCAGCAAGGTGTTCATCAACGCTTCGCTGTCCACCACCTTCGGCTGCCCCTTCGAGGGCGTGGTGCCGGAAAACCGCGTGCATGAACTGACCCAGCGACTGCTCGATCTTGGTGTACAGGGCGTGACCCTCTGCGACACCACCGGCATGGCCGATCCGGCGCAGGTCGAGCGTATCTGCCGCGAGTCGCTGCAGCGCTGGCCCGAGGCGGTGTTCACCGCGCATTTCCACAATACCCGAGGCATGGGCCTGGCCAATGCCCTGGCAGCCCTGAACGCCGGCATCGACCGCTTCGACGCCTCCCTCGGCGGGCTTGGCGGCTGCCCTTATGCGCCGGGCGCCAGCGGCAATATCTGCACCGAGGATCTGGTGCACATGTTCCAGCGCATGGGCCTGGATACCGGCGTCAATCTGGACGCCCTGCTCGAAGCAGCCGCTACCCTGCCCGAGCTGATCGGCCATGACGTACCCGGCGCGATCCTCAAGGCCGGCACTTCAGAGCGCCGATATCCCAAACCGAAATGGATGAACGAGGCACAGGCCTGATCGTTCGACCTCAATGCCCGCCGCCCGATTCCGCCGCGCCCTTGGCCGAGAACGGCGGTTTGGCAAGGTAGATGATCAGGATCAGGCCGAAGAACAGCCAGCCCATCAAGGTGAAGTAGTCCACCGTTGAAAGCATGTAGGCCTGGCTTTCCACCACCCGGTCGATCTGCAGATAAGCCGACTGCGAGGCGCCGCCGAGTTGCTCCAGATACTGATGCGTGGCCGGGTCATAGGGCGTGACATGCTCGGTCAGCTGGGCGTGGTGATAGATCTCCCGACGATGCCAGATCCAGGTGGTCAGCGACGAGGCGAAGCTGCCGCCCAGCACGCGCAGGAAGGTGGCCAGGCCCGAGCCGTCGGCGATGTCCTTGGGCGGCAGGCTGGAGAGCAGGATGCTGGTGGTGGGCATGAAGAACAGCGCGATCCCCAGGCCCATGAACACCTGCACCTCGGCGATATGCCGGTAATCCACCTCGGTGTTGAACGAGGCGCGCATGAAGCACGAGGCGCCGATCACCAGGAACGAGCCGCCGGCCAGCAGGCGCAGGTCGAACTTGTGCGCGTACTTGCCCACCAGCGGTGACAGGAACAGCGGCAGGATACCGATCGGCGCTGCCGCCAGCCCGGCCCAGATCGGCGTGTAGCCCAGCTGGGTCTGCAACCACTGCGGCAGCAGCAGGTTGATGCCGAAAAAGCCCGAATAGCCGAGCACCAGCGCCAGGGTGCCAAAGGTGAAGTTGCGGTACATGAACAGGCGCAGGTTGATGATCGGGTGCTGATCGGTCAGTTCCCAGATCACCAGGGCCACCAGGGAAACCACGGAAATGGCGGTGCCGATCTGGATGAAGGTCGACTCGAACCAATCCAGGTCGTTGCCCTTGTCGAGCACCACCTGCAGCACGCCGACGCCCAGCACCAGAAGCATCAGCCCGACGTAGTCGATAGGCTGGTGCTGGGTGGTTTCCGGGCGATTGCGCATCTGCGTCCAGACCACCAGGGTGGCGAGGATGCCGATCGGCACGTTGATGAAGAAGATCCACGGCCAGCTGTAGCTGTCGGTGATCCAGCCACCGGCAATCGGCCCGATGATCGGCGCCACCACAGTGACCATCGCCAGCAGCGCCAGGGCCATGCCCCGTTTGGCACTGGGAAAGATCGCCAGCAGCAAGGTCTGCGCCATCGGGTACAGCGGGCCGGCGACCAGCCCCTGCAGGGCACGGAACACCACCAGTTCGGGCATCGAGCGGGCAATGCCGCATAAGAACGAGGTGATCACGAACAGCACCACGGCGGCGAGAAACAGCTTCACCTCGCCGAAGCGCCGCGCCAGCCAGCCAGTCAATGGCAAGGCGATGGCGTTGCATACCGCGAACGAGGTGATCACCCAGGTGCCCTGCTCCGAGCTGACCCCCAGGTTGCCGGAAATGGTCGGCAGCGCGACGTTGGCGATGGTGGTGTCGAGCACCTGCATGAAGGTCGCCAGGGAGATGCCGATGGTGGCCAGCAGCATGCTGGCCGGGCGGAAATTGGCGTCGCTCATGTCAGCCCTGCTTCGCCGGATTGGCGTTCTGCGGGCCGTTGTCGTGGATGATGCGTTCGATCAGCGCGTCGGCCTCGCCCAGCGGCGCGTCGTAAACGGCAGTGCTGAAGCGCGCTTCCTTGGGCATCTGGGTGGTCAGCTGCGCGCCGCTCTGGTCATGCAGGTCGACGGTCACCGTAGTGGACAGACCGATGCGCAGCGGGTGCTTGTCCAGCGCCTCGTCGTCGAGGCGGATACGCACCGGCAGGCGCTGCACGATCTTGATCCAGTTGCCGCTGGCGTTCTGTGCCGGCAGTAGCGAGAAGGCGCTGCCGGTGCCCACGCCCAGGCTCTCGACATGGCCCTGGTAGGTCACGTCATCGCCGTACAGGTCGGCCTCGACGGTCACCGGCTGGCCGATGCGCATCTCGCGCAGCTGGGTTTCCTTGAAGTTGGCGTCGATCCACACCTCATGCAGCGGCACCACGGCCATCAGCGCAGTGCCAGGCTGGATACGGCTGCCGACCTGTACCGAGCGGCGCGCCACATAGCCACTGACCGGTGCCACCAGGGTGCTGCGGGCGTTGTTGAGGAAGGCCTGGCGCAGCTGCGCGGCAGCGCTCTTCACGTCCGGGTGGGAAGCGATCACGGTGTCGTCGACCAGCGCCTGGTTGGTATCCAGTTGCTGCTGGGCGGAGGTCAAGGCGCTCTGCGCGCTGTTCAGGGTGTCCTGGGCGTGGGCCAGCTCCTCGCGGGAAATCGCACCCTTGCTGGCCAGGGTCACCCGGCGCTGGTAGTCGGCCTTGGCGCGTTGCACGTCGATCTTGCGCGAGGCCACTTGGGCCTTGTAGCTGTCGACGTTGCTGTACAGCCCGCGCACCTGCCGCACCGTGCGCGCCAGGTTGGCCTCGGCGCTCTGCTGGGCGACCTGGGTATCGGCCGGGTCGAGCCATACCAGGGGCTGGCCGGCTTCGACGTAATCGCCGTCGTCCACCGCGATGCGGGTGACGGTGCCGGTGATCTGCGGGGTGATCTGCACCAGGTTGCCGCCCACGTAGGCGTCGTCGGTCTCTTCATAGAAGCGGCCGTACAGCTCGTGGTAGGCGAAGATGGCCGCGCTGCACAGCACGACAATGATGCCGAGGCCAATCAGCAGGCGTTTGCGCTTGCCCGAATTCGGGTTGGCGGCGTTGGCTCGAGAGTCGGTCATGGCGGGTACTCAGCGTGCGGAAGTGGATGATTGGGCGGGCGCCTCGAAGCCGCCACCCAGGGCTTGCATCAGCAGCACCGAGGCGTCGATACGCTCGGCACGCAGGCTGGCCAGTTGGCGTTCGCTCTGCAGCAGTTGCTGCTCGACGCTCAGCGCATCGAGGTAATTGCCGATGCCATCGGCGTAGCGCTGCATGGCGATGTCGTAGGAGCTGCGGGCGATGTCGCGGGCCCGCTGCTGCTGCGCGATCTGCTGCTCCAGGGAGCGAATGCGGCTGATGCCGTCACCGATATCGCCCAAGGCGCCGACCAGGGTCTGGTTGTACTGGGCCACGGCGACGTCGTAATCGGCGTTGCGCCCGGCCAGCGCAGCGCGGCGCGCGCCGCCGTCGAAGATCGGCAGGCTCAGCGCCGGGCCGACACTGAAGAAGCGACTGGCACCACCGAACATGGCATCTCCGAGCAGCGACTTGCTGCCGGCTGCCACGCTCAGGTTGAGGTTGGGATAGAAGTCCGCCTTGCTGGCGGTGATGTCCTTGCTGGCCGCCTCCACGCGCCAGCGCGCGGCAACCAGGTCGGGGCGGCGACCGAGCAGTTCGGCCGGAACGTTGGCCGGCAAACTCACCGCCGAGGGGGCGATCAGTTGCGGCCGAGGCAGCGTGGCACCGCGATCCGGGCCCTGGCCGAGCATCACTGCCAGGCGAATGCGTGCGCTGTCCACCTGCTGGGTGGCGGCCGTCAGACTGGCTTCGGCGGCGGCTTCCAGGCTCTGGGTCTGCTGCAACTGGTATTCGCTGTCCAGGCCGGCATCGACCCGGCTGCGGGCCAGGTCGAGCATGTCGCGGCTGCGCTTGAGATCCTGCTCGGCCAGATCCCGGGTGGCGTAGGCCAGGCCCAGGTCGTTGTAGGCGCGGGTGACATCGGCGGCCAGGGTCAGGCGCGCGCCCTGGCGATCCACGTCACCGGCGCGGGCGCGGCCCAGGGCCGCTTCCCAGGCGGCACGATCGCCGCCCCACAGGTCGAAGTGGTAGCCACCGTCCAGCGACAGGCTGCGCAGGGTGCCGTAACGGCCGCCCTGGCCGCTGGGGTCATCGACCCGGGCGGAGCGTGAGCGGGTGACATTGGCATTGGCGTCCAGGGTTGGCTGGCGTTGCGCATCGGCGGCCAGCACGGCGGCGTTGGCCTGGCGGGCGCGGGCATCGGCGACCTGCAGGTCCGGGTTGCTGCGCAGGGCTTCTTCGATCAGCGCGTTGAGCTGCGAGTCGCCGAGACCATTCCACCAGTCGCTCGCCGGCCAGGCAGCCGGCGACAGGTTGCCGGTGAAGGTCTGCCCTTGCAGGCTGGCGGTGTCGAGGGTGTGGCCTTCGGTATGCAGGCCGTCCTGGGAGGCACAGGCGGTCAGTAACAGGGCGCTGAAAATCAGCGACAGAGGGGTACGCAACGGCATGGTGTTCATCATTCTCCTGGCAGCTCTGGTAAGGCATCGGCGGCCATCAGCATTTTTTTCAACAGGCGCTGGAATTCGTCGAGCTCGGCGCGGCTCAGGCAGCCGGTCAGCTCGTTGGTGGCGTCGGCGGCGATCTGCGGCACCCGCACGCCAAGGGCATTGCCCGCGTCGGTAAGGGTGAGGCGCACCTGGCGGCGATCCTCATGGCTGCGCTCGCGGGTGAGCAGTCCCTTCTGCTCCAGACGGTCGAGCATGCGGGTCATCGCCCCGCTGTCGAGGCTGAGCAGGCGCACCAGATCGGCCGGCGTGCTGGCACGGCTCTGGCTGATCAGCAGCACCACCTTGAACTGCGCGGCCGTCACGCCGTGATCCACCAGGTGGCGCTCGAGCATGCGGTCCTTGAGCTGATTGATCAGCGCGATCAGGTGCCCGGGTGAGTGCTGCAGCGAAAACCGCTCGCGGTCGAAATGTGGCATCGGGAATTACCTGCCCAGGCAGTGAATGCCATGTAGATTACTGCCCAGGCAGCGATCAGCCCAATTACATTTCGTAATACTTGTTATCAATTTCGGAAATACTTTGAAATATTCAGGGGTTTTGAAGGGACTACCGGGGGGCTGGCCGGGTTCAGGAATTCGTGGGGAAGACACGAGCTGTCGGGGGTTATTGCGGGGCTTGCAACAGGGGCGATTGCCTTGGGTTTCGCAGGCTTAACCGAGGCCAAGGTCGAGCAGCTCGGTGCCCAGCGCAGCGACAGCGGGTTCAGATGCGACCAGGCAACCCCCTGCCGGTCACTGGCCTGGTCACTCGACGAAGGTGCAGAAAGTCTCCAGCGGCAGCCGCTGGCTGACCAGCCGATTGACCGGCGCCTCGGGGTCGGCATAGCCCACGGCGATGGCGCAGTGCAGCATGTGCTCGGCCGGCATCTGCAGAAACGCCTCGACGCTCTGGTGATAGCGTGTCCAGCAGGCTTGCGGGCAGCTGTCCAGGCCGTGCTCCTTGAGCAGCAACATCAGGCTCTGCTGATACATGCCCAGATCGGCCCATTGCCCGGGCCCCATGCAACGGTCCACGGAGAAGAACAACGCACAGGGCGCCTCGAAGAAGCGAAAGTTGCGGGCGAACCAGTCCAGGCGCGCGGGCTTGTCCTCGCGACCGATGCCCAGCAGTGCGTACATCTGCTCGCCTACCTCGAACCGCGAGGTGCGATACGGCTCCTGCAGGGGCTGCGGATACACCGGGTAATCGGCGGGGTCAGGCTCTGGGTCGCTCGCCAACCGCTTGGCGATATGCTCGATGAAACGCTGCAGCGCCTCGCCCTGCAGCACATGGATCCGCCAGGGCTGCAGGTTGCCGCTGGAGGGCGCCCGTGCCGCCTGTTGCAGCAACTCGCGCAGCAAAGCCGGCGGCACCGGCCGGTCGACAAAGGCGCGCACGCTGCGACGCTCACGCAAAGCCTGGCTGACCTTCATCCCCTCTCCTCGCGTGTGATTGACGTCGCCATCAAAGCAAAGGCCGCCTCCCGAGGGAAGCGGCCTTTGCTGTGGGCGATCAACTCCCCATCACTGCGCCTGATTGGAGGCCTCGGCCGCCTTGATCAGGTCGGCGCCAATATCGCCTTCGAACTTCTTCCAGACCGGGCGCATGGCTTCGCGCCATTGTTCACGCTGCTCCAGGCTCAACTCGATGATCTCGCTGGTGCCGGCCTTGACGATGGCGGCGCGGGCTTCCTTGTTGAGGTCATCGGCCTGGCGGTTCACCTCGGCGGTAACCTCGACCATGATCTTGTCCAGCTCGCTGCGTACATCCTCCGGCAGGCCGTTCCAGAACTTGGTGTTGGTGATCACCATGTAGTCGATCAGGCCGTGGTTGGATTCGGTGAAGAACGGCTGCACCTCATGGACCTTCTGGCTGTAGTAGTTCGACCAGGTGTTCTCGGTGCCGTTGACCACGCCGGTCTGCAGGCCCTGGTAGACCTCGGCGAAGCTCATCTTGCGCGGCGCGGCGCGCAGCACCTTGAACTGTTCGTCGAGCACCGCCGAGGCCTGCACACGGAATTTCAGGCCACGGGCATCCTTGGGCTCGTGCATCGCCTTGTTCGACGACAGCTGCTTCAAGCCGTTGTGCCAGTAAGCCAGGCCGGTGATGCCCTTGCCCTCCATGCTGGTCAGCAGCGCCTTGCCCTGCTCGCTGGCCTGGAAGCGGTCGACCGCTTCCATGTTGTCGAACAAAAACGGCAGGTCGTAGATCTGGATCGGCTTGGCGTAGTGCTCGAACTTGGCCAGCGAAGGCGCCAGCAACTGCACGTCACCAAGCAGCAGCGCCTCCATCTCCTTGCCATCGCCGAACAGCGAGGAGTTCGGATAGACCTCGACCTTGACCCGGCCCGGCAAACGCTCCTCGGCGAGCCTCTTGAACAGCAGCGCGCCCTGCCCCTTGGGCGTGTGTTCGGCGACGACGTGGGCGAACTTGATGCTGATTGGGGCGGCCGGCTTAGACTCGGCGGCCTGTGCAAGCCCGGCTACGGAAACGGCGACAGCGCAGACCAGCGCCTTGAGGGAAAGCTTGAGCATGGTGCACCTCATCTTGTTTTTGTTGGTAGGTAGAACTCTGTTTACAGCTGCGCCTGCTTCGGCGGAATTCAGCATTGTGCAAAGGCGCATTCGGCCCTGCCGAACGCGGGCCGAGAAGCGCTAATCAGCCCCGCCTGCGCGTTGAACGATGCGCTTCGCCCGGCCGACCACCGGAGCGTCGATCATCTGCCCGTCGACCACGAACACCCCGTCGCCACCCGCGCCGGCCTGCAGCACTCGGCGCGCCCAGTCCAGTTCTTCAGCCGAGGGCGCCATTGCCTGGTGCACGACGGCAACCTGACTGGGATGGATGCACAGCAGCCCGCCGAACCCCATGTCGCGAGCATCACGGCTGGCACGGTCGAGGCCGGCCTGGTCCTGAATCGCCGGAAATACGCTGTCCAGCGGCGCGGCCAGATTGGCCAGGCGGCTGTGCAGCAGAACCGCGTAGCGCGCCTGATCGAGCAGGCGCTCGGCGGCTGCGGTGCCGCTGTTCAGGCCAAGATCCAGGCCCAGATCCAGGCCACCGAAGGACAACCGCTCGACCCCGGCGGCCGCGGCGATGGCCGGCAATCCATACAGGCCACGGGCGCTTTCGATGATCGGCCAGACCGGCTTGCCGGCCTCGCCCACGCGGGCCACCTGAGCGGCGCTTTCCACCTTGGGCAGCAGTACGCCACTCACCCCGACATGGCGCTGGCACAGCGCGATGTCCGCGGCATGCCCGGCGTGTTCGGGTGAATTGATGCGCACCAGCAGGCGCGCTTCAGGGTTGTCGGTCAGAAAGCGGTCGAGGTTGTCCCGCGCTTCGACCTTGAGGCTTTCCTGCACCGCGTCCTCGAGGTCGACGATCACCGCGTCGGCACCGCTGGCCAGCGCCTTGGGAATGCGCTCGGGTCGCGAAGCGGGCACGAACAGCGCGGTTCGGATGATGGAGGTCGTCATGGCATCTGCTTCCTGACTCAAAGATCTTCAATGACTGATAGTGGACTAAGGCGCTATGTGGTCCACCTGTGGGAGCGCGCCATGCGCGCGAATTTCGCGGGCATGGCCCGCTCCCACAAAAAGCCCTTCTTCGCACCTGGCATTCAAACCGCCCCGCTCACTTTCAAACCGGCTATCTGCGCCTCGCCGTAACCCAGCTCGGCGAGCAAGGTATCGGTGTGCTCACCGAGCGCCGGCACGGGATCCATGCGCGGACTGAAGGCGCTGTTGCTGCCCGGTGGCAGCAACGCGGGCAGGCTGCCGGCGGGGCTGTCGACCTGGCGCCAGCGGTCACGGGCCTTGAGCTGCGGATGGGCCCAGACGCCGGCCATGTCATTGACATGGGCGTTGGCAATCTGCGCCTGCTCCAGCCGCTCGATGACCTGCTCGGCGCTCAGCGCGGCAAAGGTTTCGACGATGATCGCGCGCAGTGCTTCGCGGTTGGCCGAACGCTTGGAGTTGGCCGAGAAACGCTCGTCACTCGCCAGCTGCGGCTGCAACAACACCCGCTCGCAGAATGCCTGCCACTCGCGCTCGTTTTGCAAGCCAAGCATCACCGTGCCACCGTCGCCCGCTGGGAAAGGGCCGTAGGGGTAGATGGTCGAGTGGGCGGCCCCGGCACGCGGCGGCGGCGTGGCACCGTCATAGGCGTAATACAGCGGATAGCCCATCCACTCGACCAGGCTCTCGAGCATGCTCACGTCGATGCGGCTGCCCAAACCGGTTTTGCCGCGCAGCAGCAACGCCGTGAGGATATTGCTGTAGGCATACATGCCCGCGGCGATATCGGCGATCGAACAACCGGCCTTGGCCAGTTGATCGTCACCCGCGCCGCCGGTCACCGACAGAAAGCCGCCCTCGCTCTGGATCAGCAGGTCGTAGGCCTTCTTCTTTTCGTAGCTGCCGCCTTCGCCGTAGCCGGAGATGTCGCAGACGATCAGTTTCGGAAAGCGTGCATGCAGCGTCTCGAACGACAGGCCCATGCGCGCCGCGGCGCCCGGCGCGAGGTTCTGCACCAGCACGTCGGCCTTGGCCAGCAGGTTGTCGAGCACCTCACCGGCATCGTCCTGCTTGAGGTCGAGGGTCAGGCTTTCCTTGGAGCGGTTGGTCCACACGAAGTGCGAGGCCAGACCATTGACCCGCTCGTCGTAACCGCGGGCGAAGTCGCCGCTGCCGGGGCGCTCGACCTTGATCACCCGGGCGCCCATGTCGGCGAGCTGACGGGTGCAGAATGGCGCCGCAATGGCGTGTTCCAGGCTGACCACGGTGATGCCGTCCAGTGGCCGGGGTTGTTGTGGGTTGTTCATGTGCAGTTCCCTGTTCCGTAGGGTGGATCGGGACGCGTAGCCCGCGCTACCGATCCACCGGAAAGTCGAAGCGAGCCGTCAGGCCAGGTGGCTCAGGTCGTCGGTCTCGCGCAGGCACCAGACCCTGGCGATCAGCTCGCCTGCCTCATCGCTGCTGCGTTTGCCGGCAAAGGCCAGCAGGCGACGGAACTTGTCTTCCAGCTCCATGCGGCTGAGGCTGTTGCCAGGGTCACCCTTGGGCTCGTCGATGGCGCCATGCAGGGTGCGACCATCGGTGGTGAGCACCTCGACCCGACCCAGCCAGCGCGCCGGATAGGCGCCGTCCACTTCGGGGTCGAGGCGCATGCTGACCTTGTCGCGAAAGGCAGCAACATTGGCATCGCTCAGCGACAGGTTGGCGAATTCGCTGAGCTGCGCCTTGCCATGCACGGCGATCAGACCGAGCACGGTGCCCATGGAGAACTTGGCCTGGTGCACGGTCTGCGGCACCACCACCCGGCCGAGCACGTCGATGGCGCCCTGGTGCACATGGGTGATGACCTTGGCGATATCGTCATGACGCAGGCCCTCGCGCCACATCAGGTCGAGCAGTGCATCGGCAGCCGGGTGGGTGTGCCGGCACGAGGCGTGGAACTTGAACGAGGTTTCCGCCAGCGCCCAGCGGCTGCCGAGGCGATCCGCCAGCCTGCTCGGGTCGGCATCGCTGGACATTCCGGCGGCCATGCCCTGCTCGCCTTCGAGAATGTTCTGCGCACCGGTCAGCCCCTGCTCGGTGAAGTAGGCCGCCAGCAGGCCGTCGGCGGCAGCCTTGGCGGTGTGCAGCTGCTTGGAATCGGCGGCGTCGCGCAGGAACTCCCAGAGCCCGGCAGCCTGGGTGCCGGCGTTGCCGAGCAGATGCACGAACTGCTGTTTGTCGAAGTTCAGCAGCTTGCCCACCGCCACGGCAGCGGCCAGGGTGCCGACCGTGGCCGTGGTGTGGAAGATGCGGTAGTGGGAGCGGCCGAGGAACTCGCCGATGCGAATCCCCGCGTCGTAGCCGGCGACCGAGGCCAGCAACAGCTCGCGGCCGGACTTGCCGAGGTCCTGCGCGGCGGCCAGGGCCGCCGGGAATACCACGGTGGCCGGGTGCAGCACCGAGCTGTTGTGCAGGTCGTCCTGCTCCACCAGATGGGATGACGCGCCGTTGACCAGCGCCGCGAAGTACGCCGAAGTGCCACGACCATTGACCAGGATGCGCGCCGGGCCATTGGCCGGGCCCATCTTCTGCGCATAGGCCTCGAACAGCGGGATCGGCCGCGCACCTTCACTGGCCAAAGCGGAACCGAGCCAGTCGAGAAACAGGTCTTCGCTGCGATCCAGCACGTAGTCAGGCAGATCGTCGTAACGCAGCTCGGCGAGGAACGTGGCGAGCTGTTGGGTATTAGTGCTCATAACCATTCCTCAAAAGCTGCGCGGCAGTTCGAGCAAGTGCTCGGCCACGTAGGACATGATCAGGTTGGTGGAGATCGGCGCCACCTGGTACAGGCGGGTCTCGCGGAACTTGCGCTCGACGTCGTATTCGTTGGCGAAGCCGAAACCGCCGTGGGTCTGCAGGCAGGCGTTGGCCGCCGCCCAGGAGGCCTCTGCCGCCAGGTACTTGGCCATATTGGCGCTGGCCCCGGCGTTCTCGCCGCGGTCGTACTGCTCGCAGGCGCGCCAGCGCATCAGGTCGGCGGCCTCCACTTCGATATGCGCCTTGGCGATGGGGAACTGCACCCCCTGGTTCTGGCCGATGGGCCGGCCGAACACCACGCGATCACGGGCGTAGGCACTGGCCTTCTCGATGAACCAGCGGCCATCGCCGATGCATTCGGCGGCGATCAGCGTGCGCTCGGCATTCAGGCCGTCGAGGATGTAGCGAAAGCCCTTGCCCTCCTCGCCGATCAGGCTGCTGGCGGGAATTTCCAGATTGTCGAAGAACAGCTCGTTGGTTTCGTGGTTGACCATGTTGGCGATCGGCTGCACGGTCAGGCCATTGCCGATGGCCTCGCGCAGGTCGACCAGAAAGATCGACATGCCCTCGGACTTCTTCTTCACCTCGGCCAGCGGCGTGGTGCGCGCCAGCAGGATCATCAGGTCGGAGTGCTGGATACGCGAGATCCACACCTTCTGGCCATTGATCAGGTACTTGTCGCCCTGGCGCACGGCGGTGGTCTTGATCTTGGTGGTGTCGGTGCCGGTGGTCGGCTCGGTCACACCCATGGACTGCAGGCGCAGCTCGCCGCTGGCGAGCTTGGGCAGGTAGTGGCTTTTCTGTTCATCGCTGCCGTTGCGCAGCAGGGTGAACATGTTGTACATCTGCCCGTGGATGGTGCCGGAGTTGCCGCCGCAGCGGTTCACTTCCTCGAGAATCACCGAGGCCTCGGCCAGACCCAGGCCGGAGCCGCCGTATTGTTCGGGGATCATCGCCGACAGCCAGCCGGCCTCGGTCATGGCCGCCACGAAGGCTTCCGGGAAGCCCTTTTCTTCATCGATCTTGCGCCAGTATTCGGCGGGAAATTCGGCACACAGGCCACGCACGCCTTCACGGATGAAATTCAGTTCTTCGCTCTGCTGCGGGGTCATCTCGATTCCTCGATTGTTCTTGTAAGAGCCTGTCAACGATCGTTAGCTGCGTTGTCCACCCTACAAAGCATCTATCAGTCGAATTCCACGTCGGCCTGCTGGGCCATGCCGGCTTGATTGCCAGCCCACAACTGCGCCTTGCCGGGCGCGCTGATGCGCCCGCCTACCTCGAAGGCCTCTGGCGCAACCAGCGGACGCAGGCCGCGATAGGCGAACCGGCGCAGGTGCGCCTGGGGGTTGGCGCGGCAGAACGCACGCAGGTTCAGGGTGGCGATCAGCGGGCCGTGCACCACCAGCCCGCTGTAGCCTTCGGTGCCGGTGACGTAGGGCCAGTCGTAATGGATGCGATGGCCGTTGAAGGTCACCGCGCTGTAGCGAAACAGCAGGGCCGGCAGCAGGTACGGGGCACCGCGCCAGCGCGCTGCCCGTTCCGGGTTGCCGTCAGCGTTGGCACGCTGACGGTCTGCTGCACCGACCTCAGGGGTACGGAGCGCGGTCATCTCATTTCACCAGCCATTCGTTCCAGCGATTGGCGATTTCCGCGCCGTTCTTGGCCCAGTAGGCGTAGTCCAG
>JAAIGF010247313.1_pt1 | contig 17487 bp, 13 predicted proteins | sample 6487441 | NCBI WGS metagenome assembly JAAIGF01 (sample SAMN13974129, study PRJNA590717) | phyllosphere metagenome | biome: pepper field; feature: multiple bacterial spot infested pepper fields; material: pepper leaves; isolation source: leaves from pepper fields | host: Capsicum annuum ... | reverse complement strand
TCAGCATCTGAATCAGACGGTGTGGGCTGGCATCTACAGCCTGGGCCTGGGTGTTGACGTTTTGATACTGACGCATAGCGGCCATGGCGTTCATGCTGATGTACTCCAGTGTAAAGCGGGAATACTCAATGTATCGGCATGACCTGTACGAGCTTTAGCGGGGATTAATCATAAATATGACGCTAGAACGCAGAGTACGAGAATCAGCAGAACCTACCCATCATGTATCGGTCGATTCGACCTCTGGGCCGATGGTAGTCCAGGCCTCAAGAATCTGGGTGAGCAAATCTTGCGCCTCTTCTAGCCGACGAGGTGCATCATCAATGGCAACACCGACCAAACGCCGATTGATGTAGTCATAGAGATCTTCAAGATTCTGCGCCAAAGCCCCACCCAAACTCTTGTCCAGGCTAGCTTGCAAGACCGAGATGATCGTAATCGTACCGCTCACCGCTTCACCACGCACACGCGGGTTTTCTTGCTCCTGCGCCAACCGAGCCAATGCAACACGCTCGACAGCCCCCTCCAGCAAGAGTTTGACCGCCTGATAGGCGCTGACCTCTTGGCTGGCAAATACCTGCTTATATGAATCAATTGGACTAGACATTAGCTAGTTACTCTTCTTTACCACACCTGGCAGGTTGGACAAAGCAGACGTCAGGCTATTAGCAGTGCCATTCAATTGAGCGACCATACTATCCATCGCGTTGAACTGAGCGAAAAGTCGGTCAGTCATGCTTTTGACACGCAACGCCAAAGCCTCCCGCTGTTCCTTGACATCCTTGTTGGACGCCTCGAGCCCAGAAACCCGCTGCGCCAGGATGCCGCCTGTCTGATTGTACCCTTCGACACGTGCACTGAGGCGCGTCATCAGACCCTGATCGCCGGTGAAGAAACTTCCTACAGCATCGAAGTTTTCCTCAAGAGCAGTCTTCAACTTGTCATCGTTTATTTCGAGTGTTCCATCCTGCTTGGTCGTGATCCCGAGCTGGGACAGCAGCCGCACATCTCCCCCACTGCTGGTCGAAATAAGTTCGTTCTGCAAGCCAGAAAGTATATTGCGCACACTTGAATCACCCACCAGCCCCCCTGTAAGGGGCGTGCCATCTTCACCAACCTTTGTAACCTTGGTCAGTGACGAGGTGGTTTTAATAATGGCGTTATAGGCATCGACAAATTTCTTGATGCTGCCGGTCACACCACTCACATCCTGAGCGACCGTAACGACGGAGGACTTTTCCTTATCAGCCGCAACCAGATTCAGGGTAACGTCCGGTATAGCGCCTTCAACCTTGTTGCTGGCGCTCTCCAGAGCGAGGCCGTCTACAGAGAACTTGGCGTTTTGTGAAGCTTCTAGAACGCCACTACCCGCACCCACCATCGCTCCACTACCAATACTCAGGCGGCTATCAGCGCCAGAAGCGTCAATAGTTACATCCTTGCCAGCCCCGGTAATAGTGGAAGACAAAACCAGACGTGTGCTTCCAGTGCTGGGGTCGGTAAGCAGATTGGCGGTAACGCCCTTGTCTTTCATGGCAGTGTTTATTGCATCGCGGACCTCATTCAACGAGGCACCTTCAGCAACGCTCACATCGGTACCTTCGTCGTCAGGGCCGATTTTTATAATCAGCTGACCCGCCGTGTCGGCCTTGAAATTGCCATCAAGAGAAGCAGTAGCCGTTTTGCTGCCGGTGGCCAGTTGCTCGACCTTGACCGCAAACGTGCCCGCCTGGGCCGTCTTGCTGGCGGTAACGGTCAGCAAATCGGTATTGGAGGAATTACCCGAGCGATTCTCGAACAATTTGGGATCGTTCAGATCCTTGAGCGCGCTCTGAAAACTGGTCAGCGAATTGCGCAGCGTTCCCAGTGCGGTGATTTTAGTGGTGTTGGCGGTTTCAAGACGATTCAGCTGAGCCTCTTTCGGCGCCTTGTCTGCGTCTACCAGAGCCTTAACCGTTGCATCAATGTTAAAGCCTGAACCAAGACCCGTTATACCTGCCATCTTGACCACCTCGTCACTGTATTGACGTGTTATCTGCTTGAAACATCAGCCCTGCAAAAACAAGGCCGACTTACTCAAGCTTCCGCTTTGAATAACAGACTACGCGCTTCTTCCAAACTCTCCGCAAGACGCAGCGCCTCTTCGGAAGGTAGCTGACGAATCACTTCGCCCGAAGCACTGTCTGTCACCTTGACTACAACCCGTCCTGAAGAGTCATCCAGGCTAAAGCTCAGATCACGACGAATGTTCTGCACAAAGTTTTGAATCGACGTAACCGCCTCCTCGACGGGTTTGTCGACCTGCTTAACAACTGACTCTGCCGAATTGGCTTGAGCCTTATCGTCCACCTGACCGTCAGGCTTCGGGGCAATAACGGAGCCCGCAGGGGCTGCGGCCACAGGCGCTGCGCGAGCAGCCGTAGGCGATTGAAAGCTTCCTATTCCAATATCCATAACCTTACACCTCGCAAGGCAAAACGGGGGAAAGTGCTAAGCACTCCCCCCCGCAGTCTAAGGCAGACCAACCGTTTCAGCTTACTGGAGGAGGCTGAGAACCGCCTGCGGCAGCTGGTTGGCCTGGGCCAGAATCGCGGTACCAGCCTGCTGCAGAATCTGGTTCTTGCTCAGCGCAGCGGTTTCCGCCGCATAGTCAGTATCCTGAATCCGACCTTTAGCAGCCGAGACGTTCTCACCGATGTTCTGCAGGTTGGCGATGGTGTTCTCGAAGCGGTTCTGAACCGCACCGAGTTCGGCACGCTGGGAGTCGATCTGCTTGATAGCATCGTCGATGACCAGTACGGCAGATTGAGCACCAGCTGCGCTGCTGATATCGATATCGTTTACAGTATTAGTCGCTACCTTGTCGGTCGCAGTAAATGCTAGAGCGGTGAAGGTGCCGCCGCCTGTTGCGGTACCCATGTCAACGGAAATTGCACTTACTGCAGGCGCAGCAGCAGACTGGCCCGAATCCTTGATAGTAGCTTGCAGCGTGCCCGTGGCGTCCTTGTTCACACCGATACCGACGTTGGCATCGTTGACTGCCGCAGCAATTTTTGCAGTCACCGCATCCACATCGTCGCCGACCTTAAGCGACACTTTGACGCTAACGGTCTTGGACGTACCGTCAGAGGACACCGTGCCGATGCTAACTGTAGCAGTACCACTGACAGTGACATCCGCACCAGCGGCCGTGCCAAAAGCCTTCTGGTAGTAGGTGCCCTCCAGAGACTTGGAGCTCATCTCACCGATACTGACGCTGATCATTTCGTTAGCGGCAGCACCAACCTGGAAGGTAGTGGTACCAAAATTACCGTCAAGCAACTGACGACCACCGAAGGTGGTGGTATTACTGATTCGATCCAGCTCTTTCTTCAGCTGGGTCACTTCGTCATTCAGTGCATCGCGCTCGGAGTCTGCGTTGGAGCCGTTGGCAGCTTGCAGGGACAGATCACGCATGCGCTGCAGGATGTTGGTGGACTGCTGCAGAGCCCCCTCAGCGGTTTGCGCCATGGAGATGCCGTCGTTGGAGTTCTTCACCGCAACGTTCAAGCCACTGACTTGGCTACCGAGACGGTTAGCGATCTGCAGGCCGGCCGCATCATCCTTGGCACTGTTGATGCGGCTACCAGTAGACAGGCGCTGCATGGTAGTGCCCAACGCGCCTGCTGCATTGTTGAGGTTACGCTGAGTATTCAGAGAAGCAACGTTGGTATTGACGGTAAGAGCCATGATGGTGTGCCTCCAAGGGGCGGGTACTAATGGTAGCCGGGTAGTGCGAGCGCTCGGGTCATCGCCTTGCTCAGGCACCCAGTTACTTCGCATTCATCCGTTGTATCGGCGCTGCCCGGAAAAGCTTTAGGGAATCTTCAAATTTTTTGAGCTCCCATCTTGCAAACGCTTTCCGATTCAATATCTAGCTAGCGCCCAGATGCTATCGACTATGCTGGCCCGTTCTTTAGCAGCACACGACCCCTACTGCGTCCAGGCAAGTCAATGAACGATTAAACTAGGCTGCTAGGCTTCAATCAGGCACCCAGGCATTGCGCCAAGCGCGGAGGTTATCGCCTTTCAGCATCCAGTCACGCTGCACAACTGAGCGCAGCTCATCACCTGCTCTACCTGCAGCATCCAGATCATTGATGTGCTCACGAATAGCATCGACCCACTCCCTGAAGCGATTCCTCACACGAGTTACCGGCAGATCATCGCTTTGATAACACCGTACATCACTACAGATGACTGGAAACCCGCAAAAACCATACTCCAGCAAGCGCAGATTACTTTTGCATTCATTGAAGAGATTCTGCTCAACCGGTGCCAGAGCCAGATCTAGGTTAAGACCGGCCAGCATTGACGGGTACTGGTTGATATGCACCCCGGCATGAAACTCATGCACGTAGGGCCGCAAGCTCTCTGGACACATGCCAAAGAACACCCATTCCACTTCATCGGCAAGCGCCTTGACCACATCGGCTATCATCTCCAGATCTCCGGTGTGGCTAAGCCCACCAGCCCAGCCAACACGCGCTTTTTTGCCGATTCGGCGCAGGCTAGTAAGGCCGTCCCACCAGTCGACAGGAAGACGGTTTTCAACGACTCGAATATCGCCATGCAAGTCGGAGAAGGCTTCAGCCAGCGGCAGGGTAGAGACTACAAAACGGTCAACAAGACTCAGGCTCCGACGCAGACTGCGAAGAATGTCCTTGGGCATTTGCTGGCGGTGGATGCTTTTGAGCGGAACGTTTGGTAAATAGTCATCCAGCTCGAATACCTTGAAGGCGCTCGAGAACTCTTTCATCCTGCGGATGGCCTCATACTGCTCCTCGCTAACCTGCCGCTGTAGCACGATCACATCAGGTGAATACTGGGCAAGCTCCGTAGGATTAAGCAGCCGCATGGAAAGATGTCCATCAATCAGCCCGGCATCACGTGTGGCGTTGAAAGGCTGAATTACCCGATAGTGGCCACAGCCATGGCGATCGGCAAAATGCCCAAGCACAACCGGCAGCGGCCGCCAGGACTGTAATGGCCGCCAGGACAATTGCGGATCAGCCAGCTTGAAGCTCTGCTCGGCCTGCAGGCTAAAGCCCGGATTATAAGCGGGGTCATGCGCGAGCACAGGCAACCATCGCTCGTACATCGCATCTTTTTCTGCAGAAGTAGAGGCCTCCTCTATGGGGGCATCCATAAGCAACTGCACTCTTGGCGTCCATACATTGAGGTAGCCGGCCTGCTGCAGCCTCAAGCAAAGGTCCACATCCGCCCAACGCGCCAGAAGCGGCGTCTCATCGAAGCCGCCGGCTTCAAGGAACAAGTCGCGAGGCACCATCAGGCACTCGCTGCTCAGGGCTGAATAGTTCTGATCTACCTGCAAGCGCTGCATATAGCCCGACTCGTCGAAGGATGCACCCTCGAAAGCGCGTATGGCTGGCCCCTCAACGCCGAGCACCAAACCAGCATGTCGCACCTTGCCATCCGCGTAGAGCAACTTGCCAGACACGGCGCCAACTTCCGAACGTAGAGCATGATTGAGCAGTTGCTGCAGCCACCCCTTCGCCATGATGCCGGCGCCATCACCCAACCATAAAAGGAAATCACCTCGCGCTTGCTGAGCCGCCCGATTACAGAGCTGCGGGCGAGTCAACCCGGCATCGATGCGCAGCACCCGCAGTTGGTCGACTGCCATGGCTTCGACGCCAGCTAGCCAATTGAGCACATCTGCAGCGCTGTTACCGTGATCAAGCAATAGCACTTCGTAGCTCGCGTAGTCGGTATTTTCCAGCAGGGTTTCTACACAGCGCTGAAGCTGCGTCAGGCGCCCACTTACCGCGATGACGATACTTACCGAGGCCTGGTGGGCATGGCCATAGTCCACCTCATACCGACCCGGCAGGAGGCTATTAACCTGTGCCTGAGGATAACCGCGTGCATTCAGATGACGCTTGATCACAGCGAGCTCTTGAGCGTTGTCCTGCAAGTCGAATACATCACCCTTCAACAACGGCTCGCCGATATGGCCAATGCAACCAAGCCCGTTACGCTCGATCAGGCGAAGCTGGTAATCCAACTGGAAAGCATCTCCACAATCCAACGCGAAACCACCTAAGGCAAGCAACGTTTCTCGATGCAGTATCCAGTGCGGCGAAAGACTGGCCGGAAAGCTGAGCAATAAATCCAGATTCAAACTAGGGCGCAGAGCCAAACCATTTTCGCCATCGTTCAGACGTACAAGCTCATCGGCATAAACAGCTACGCAGCTCTCGGGGGCGCCGAGTAGATCGAGTGCGGTAATCAGCAGCCCACTGATACTGAATTCGACCCCTGCCTCAACCACAAGCAACCAGTCGGAATTGCTGGCGACGGCCAGATCGTTAAGTGCTGACGCTATGTCGGCGCTCTTGAGTAGCGTTACCGGAGCACGGCTATCAATGCCTGGTAGAGGTATCGATGACAGCACACGAACATCCAAATTACGGTAGCGGTTCTTCTTTTCCAGACTGAGCAGCGTACGTTCGACCGCTTCTGCACTGCCTTGTGAATTGACAACCATCACGGCGATACGTGGCCCACCGGCATTGCGTACTAGGTAATCGTCAATCAGCGTCTGCTGGATATCCCTCGGCCAGCGCTCCCCCATCCATGCTGCAAGCGTGACATCGCCTTGGCCGTTTGCGCGCAAAATAGCCGCCAAGAGATTTATGGATTTGAAAACTCGTGCACTCAATTGAGTAATTGGTGCGACCCTTACAAAACGATTATCGCCACTGGACCGGCACCACCCCAGGTCACGTATGGCTTGACGAAAATCAGTATGCCCCTTCTCGCCGATACCAGGCTGATCACGGCCCTTTTGGCTGAATTGGTGCTCGGAAACACGAAAATGAGAGAGCGGCTCTGCGCGCATGGCGAGGTTGCCATGCCTCAAAAGCTTCGCATAAATAGCCAGATCACCAACCCAATGAATACGCACTCCATTGAGCGTGGTTAGTCCTTGCCCCATCGACAATACATCCGCACGCCGACATAGCACCGAGCTCGGCTCACCAATGAAGTTGAGGGTGTGCTCAGCGAGGAACGAAATAGCCTCCGCTCCATCAATCAATACGTCACCGTTAAAGGGGTATGCAGTCGCGTAGTTATCCGGCAGCCGATTTCCCTGGGCATCGATATTCCAACGCCTTGAACTGGCCAAGGCGGTCGATGGATCGCTCTGCATCAACGCTATGAGCGAGCTGATACATTCGGGCTGCAGAACATCGTCGTCGTAAAGAAACTTAACGTATTCCCCCACAGCCAACTCGATACAACGGGCCAAGTTATTGATTTCGTTGAGCCGCTTCGAGTTATGAAAATATCTGACCTCAAAACCTGCGCTCTCGCTGAAGCGCCTGACAATATCAGCCACGTCCTCACTACGGCAGTCATCGCAAATCACCAGTTCAAGGGGGCGGTAGGTTTGGCGCGCGACACTGTCCAGCGCAGCCTCCAGATAGGTTGCCTTGAAAGCGGGCATGACCACACTGACGAGCGGTTTGGTTTGATTGTTCAGGGTCATGGTCATTCCTAGTTAGGTCGCCCATATGGCTTGGCGAAATGTGGCGCTTTGAAGGGTCCGGCAGGGCAAGCCGCTCAGTGAAAAAGCAGATCCATTGCATCCACGTCGAAAACCGGTATGTCATGGGCCCGCGATACCTCGAGGCGCTCAGGAAAATGGTTGTCGACGAAAATGGCGGGCGGGCGGATATAGGCAGATTTTTTCTCGCCCTCACGCAGATGAATCACGGCACTAAAAATCGCAGGTGAAATGCAAGCCGCATTAAGGGTATTGAGTACATCGTGTTCGTGACGCGTCAGGAGCACTATATTTTTGCCCCGCCCTAACAGCCGATAAATGAAATGCATCGCTTGAGGATTTGCGACGCCACCATGAACCAGGGTGTCGTCCAGATCCATGTAGCAGGTGCTAAAGGCGTAATCCAACTCAACGCCATTGTGCAGACAACGCTCCAGCATCCGTACACGAGCATCGCGTCGTACCTGTAATTGGCGCTCAAGATAATCCTGCATTGCCAGTAGCGGCAGGTTCACGCCAGCAGCCCGATGCGCTACCGCACCGGTAGACAACCGGCAACTGACCTCCAACAATTTCCAATCGCCGTTACGATCACTTTTAAGCTGAAAGAACCAGGGACCTCGAAGCCGTACGCGGGAATTGATGGACTCCGCGATTTCACGTACGCCTGGACTAGTCGTTACGATTCTTGACCGCATGCTGATTCCACCAACCACACGCTCACGCGTGCGTGCTCCCACATACAGCATCTCGCCGTGATGGAGACTGAAACAATCCACAGTCAGCTCCTCTCCTGGCAGGTACTCACAAATGATCGGCTCCGCAGTTCGCTCAACGGTTGACCGCAATGTGATCGCATCGGCCACCACTGCAACCCCCTGCCCTCCCTGGCCAGCGCTTGGCTTTACTACTACAGGCCAGCTTTCAACATCCCTTACATCGCTATAGCAGGCAGGTATCCATGGCATATCCTTGAATGTCTTGTAGGTCAGCCGCTTGCTACGCGCGATTAACGCACTATCGGCATCGCCATTGATCAAAAATATGCCCCACTGCCGCACTCGCTCGGCCAAGTAGAGGTGCACGCTGTCATGAGTGGCAAATACCACCTGAATCTGCCATTTCGCCAGCAGAGCCGCGAATAGCTGATCAAAGTCTTGGTCGTGAATTGTGGGAATCTGCGCCCATCGCTCGAAGGCTAGGGCGCTGTAGTCCTTCCGACTAGACGCTCCATGCAGCTCAACGTGCACCGAGTGCTCTAGAGAACGTCGAATCTCCAGCCCTACCTCGGTACCCGCTGGGAATACCAGAGTATTGATACGCCTCAAGAGCACCTCACTTGGGACGTGCGACATATACAGCACCAATAAAACTGAAAAACTCGCTCATTCTGAAGGCGCGACGTGATGATCAGCGAAGTATTGGGAAATGCATTCGGCGATGCGAGGATCCTTGTAAAACAAGACATATCGCTTGCGCGGCCCCGCCCCATTGAACGATATAGCTGGTGTACGAAAATCGACCTGCATACCGAAACGCTTGCACACAGCCAGCAGAGACCGTCCCGAGTGATAAGCGGTATGCCCAAGAGCAAAGGGATATAAGAGAGTATGCAGCGGTGCCCCATCACAAATATTGGTGCTGGCAATAACCAAACCGGTCTCCTTCATCTTTGCAAAGAGGCGATCAAAGTCAGCGTCCAAATCGGTGAAATGTTCAATTACCTCGCACGCGACCACCGCATCGAACTGCGCATCGCGGCTGGCATGCGGTACGAAATCCGCCACCGATTGGAAATTTTCCATATCGCATACCGCTACTCTTGAAAACAGCCCGTCATCCGCGATCAATGCATGATCTCTTGACAGCCCAGCACCAAAAACAACTAAATCGCGTGCCTGCCTTGAATCAAGGCGTGCCAAAATATCTGCCCCCATTTGCGCCATGTAATACTCCCGCTTAGGCATCTGGCCGTCACCGGTGCGAGGGCTGCTCTCCGGACTGCTGGCATCGTCAAAACCGAGCGCACTGTAGTCGTGAACATTTCCCGGGTTGCTAATGAAGCTACAACACGGGCAGATAATAAATTCGCAAGTCTTGCCTTTAAGTGAAGGTGATCGTGCAGTAACCGTGCGCCGTACCAGTTCAAACGCCCCGCAGGCAAGGCAAGCATCCGAATGCACCGTCTGCCTCCTTACCGGTGTAACGTCGCCCGCCTTGGATGCGTTCAGGTACTCCGTGCTTTTACGCTGAACGTAGCGAGCAAACGCGACGCCTAATCGAGTGTACATTTGTAAAGCTCCTCAAACCGGGGAGCCTCTAAGCTCCCAGTGACCGACCGCTGCTGCATTACTCAGAAGGGGCCACATGATGGTCGGCGAAGTAGGCTGAAATACTCTCGGCCAGACGTGGATCGCGATAGAAGAAGATATATCGCTTACGCGGACCGGCACTACCAAAGGCGATAGCAGGGACTCGAAAATCCACGATCATGCCAAAGCGGCGAGCAACTGCCTGCAGCGCAAGCCCCGAGTAATAGGCTGTATGGCCGGTAATGAAGGGATATATCAACCGGCGCAGTGGCCAGCCATCGTTGACGTTTGTGCTGGCTACTACGAGACCATCATTTTTGACCTTGGATAGTAGATTGGTGAAGTCCGTTTTCAGGTCGGTGAAGTGCTCAATGACTTCCGAAGCAACGACGATATCGAAAGTCGAGTCGTTATCGTCGAGCAAGACGAAATTAGTTGCGGATTGGAAGTTGCCCATGTCAGTCAGCGCTACGCTTGCAACCTCAAGATTCTGCGCAATCAACGCATGATCCCTAGAAAGGCCAGGCCCGAAAATCAATACATCAGGACGCTGCCCTACGCTACGCCGCGACAGAATATCCACCGCCATCTCGGCCATGCGGTATTCGCGGCGCGGTTGGATACCATCACCGGCTCGGGTGCCCATTTGCGGATCACTGGCCGCACCGAACCCGGAGTAGACATAATCATGGGTATTCTTCGGATTACTGACGAAGCCACAAGCACCACAAACCAGAAAATCACAGACCTTGCCTTTGGCGGCTGCAATCTCGCTTGCGATTGTCTGTTGCGTCACAGCATCGGAGCCACAGGCCGCACAAAGCCCAGGAGCAGGCCAGGTATCGACAGCCGACTGATGTGCCCCTTCCGGAACCTGCCATTGCCGAGAAGCAACGGCCCGCAGCTGCTGCTCGAAAGCCTCGCTTAGGGTCGCTTCAGGACTGATGAAGTAATCGCGCGCCGCTCTTCTCACGCCTGCCAGCCAGTCATCACCGGCCACCACTGCCGACAGTTTTTCGGAAAACTCCTGCGCATCGGTAAATGTATAGGCGTAATCAGCATAGGAGTAAGCGCCACTCATAACCGCCAGCTTGGGATCATTGGGAACGTAAACAAAGATGGGTCTATCAAACGTCAAACAATCGGAAACAGCGGCCGAGATATCGCAGACGAAGATCGCATCTGGCACCAGGCAATCAGTAAGTTTGCTATGTTGACTCGCAAAATGAAGTTGCTCGCGGCCCAAACCCAACGCATTACCGATGTGCTGCTCAGCCTGCCGATAGTCGCTGCGCATCAGGCCAGTCATGGGATGCAGCTTGGCAACCATCGGCTTCTGCCCGATGGCATGCGCCGCTCTCAAGATCGACTCGGCAATTGGCAGCGAGGAATAGGCCTGATCCTGATGATAGCCCTCCCATGTGGGCAGATAGAGAATGCGCGTAATGGAGCCGCCCCGCTGCGTACATTGAGACAGTAACGCCCGAGTATCAGGTCGCCCGACGATCTTGAACGCTACATCAGCCATACCAAAGTCGGCCTTCTTGAAACGATCAATATGCGCTTGCCCAGCTACATAAACTTCGTCATAACATTTAAAAAGCCGATTTACACTTGCACTTTTGTCGCTATCACCATGACCGAGGAACACATGACGCACGCCTGGATAGCGCAAAAACTGATTATTGTTGGCGGTGTTAGCAACATAAAAAAAACCACTTAACGATGGAAATCGATGTATCAATTTATCGGCATCCACCGAACTGCTAACCAGAGATACAGCAACATCTGGATACTCACGCAACATATAATCGTAAACATCGACCGCTCGAGTGACGACCAGGTATTCCATACCTAGCTGCTCAAATAAAGGTAGCCACGGCTTTATCTGGTCGACCCCACCGGCCGGCAACATAGCCCCCGTATGCAACATAAAAACCGGTTTCACCGAGGTTTCGGGCACCACATGGGTACTGTATGGATTGTACTTTTGCAGAAAACTCAGACTGGTCCTGTGCAAGTAGCGGGCAACCGGCACACCAAACCTATGTAGCATCGACAGATTCCTCATTGACCTAAAGGCGGCGTGGCTCACCTGAACAACGCTCAACCGACTGCAACTCTGACTGCACGGACACGATGCCCGGAATGGCGCGCATCGACAGGCGGTAGCTGCCAAAATTCGCCATAAATTGCGTGTAAGTAACGCTCTGGTTGCTCCGGAACTCGAAACAATGTCCCCTCAAACGAAAGTTGTGTGCCACTACCAAATACCTCACGTGCAACTACTTCCCGCTGCCCGTAGAGGCCATAGAGGTTGCCCAGCAACGAACAGCGTTCAACTTCACCGCACGCCAGTAACATATCGTAGGCGCGATATATAAAACGAGCGGAGAAAAAGAAGGCGGTGAAACTCAGAAATCTGAAACGCAAACGTTGGTTACGATCGAGAGGCCGACGATAATAGCCCCTCTGCTTGTTCATGGATAAGGCACGCATCAGACGTATTGTCCGAAACAGTAGCCTCTGAGCTCGCGCTTCAGCCGGCACACTATCGAGGGGAAATACATCCACGCCGATTCCGCGATCAAAAGGGCGCACATAATCGACAACCAGTTGCGAATTCGTACGGTTTACTACTAGAAAGGGGTATGGCGTAGAGCGGCATCGAGAAGGATGAATAGCCTGAAGCGACGGTGGCAGTTGGCTAAGTATCGACAGCAACCGTTGATAGTCCGGCCGTGGAACAACGATATCAATGTCATCATCCCATGGAATGAAACCACGATGGCGAATTGCTCCGAGCAAAGTACCGCCCACCAGATAATACCGAATCGAGTGGGCATCACAGAACTCTACCAACGAACGTAGAACCTCCAGCGCCTGAAGCTGAATGTCACGGATTGGCACACCTGCGACCTTATAACTAGCCGTTTCGACGGACATCAAAGACCACTCCAGTCAGAGAAGAGCAGACGGCCTGTAATGTGGCGTAAGCGACCTGATCAGGTGAAAGCAAACTCTCCGGCGGCTCAGCACCGAAGTTGCGCTCACGCATTGGGGTGGCGGTTCGCTCCGGATTAATGCACAACACGCGAATATTATCAGCTCCCCACTCCTCGGCCAGCGCTTGGCTGAAATTGACCACGGCAGCCTTGGTCGCGCTGTAAGTAGCATAGAACGCACGTCCTCGGGTGTAAGAGCTGGAGGTGAAATTCACCAGCATACCCTTGCTAGCACGCAAATACGGGTAAGCCGCCTGAGCCACCGCGATTGCCCCAACAAGGTTGGTATCGACGATGGTACGAATCTCGGCCATGCCCAAACCGCCAAGCGGTTTCTTTACAAGAACACCTGCACAATTGATGACGGCATCGATGCGTTCTTCGCGCTGTGCAACCTCTGCAATAAAGCAGCCCAGCGAATCACCACAGCTTATATCGACCCCGTTACTGGTACGGCTCGCCCCGTATACGCGAGCCCCCATTTTCTGCGCAAGCAGTGTTATAGCTCGACCGATGCCGGAGCTTGCACCCAGCACAACGATGACACGGCCGTTAATAGCCTGTAGATCAGCATGACCTTGCGCCTGGTTGACACTGCGAGTCTGGATGAGCTTTTCCGCAATATAAAGGTCAACACCATCTGTGATCTTTAAGTTCGCGGAAGAGCCCAGCACGGTGGTGATAGGTACCTGGGGCAATTCGCGCCGCACTACGCCACAATCACACGTTACTCCCTCTAAACCACGTGCGACAGCTCGTGCATACGCATCACGCAGCACCCGGAGCCTGAAAGCTTGAGGTGTCTGGCCCCGACGCAGGCGGGAACGGTCTGGGATATCGGTAATATGAGAATCCCCTCCTACCTCGACGATGGTATCGCTGGCAGGCACTACCACATCTACCGCGTCATAATCCTTCAATGCATCTAAACAACGACTGATCGTCGCCGAATCCAGCAGCGGGCGAGCGGCATCGTGAACCAAAATGCGAGTATCACCGGTATGAGCCGATAGAGCTGTAATTGACGATGCAGTGGAATCTGCACGATCACGCCCCCCCTCGACTATCTTGCTCACCTTGACCCAAGCATTGCGCGACACGGCCTCCCATAGCATGTCCTGATATCCCCCAGGAACCACCACGACAATCTCATCCACCGCCTCAGCCATCTCGAAAACATCAATGGTGTGCTCGATCACCATGCGTCCGGCGAGCTTGACGAACTGCTTAGGCATTTCACTGCCAAAACGCAAGCCACGGCCACCTGCGAGCACTACAGCAACAACCGGAGTGCGGTCGATATGGCTCATGCTGCCCGCTCCACCATACCCAGCGCCAACATCTGATTTACTGATTCGATAGAGTTATTCATCAAGACATCGATCATCGAAAGCTCCGACACGAATGGCTGCCGCCCCACTTGGCAATACTCTGGAAAAAAACCGCGGACGAAGCGCAACTCGATCCCCTGATTATTGAACGTTACATGATCGTATAAATGCCGACCGCCTGAAGCATTGTGGTAGGCCTCGGCATGCCAGTAACGACAAAGCTCTAGAATTCGCTCCTGTCCACGCTTTTGGCTATTCACAGACGACGCCCAAGACACCTGTAGGGGTTTACCCAGATAATCGAACACCCGAGTTATCGAATCCGCACATACCTGAGCGACGTTCTGCTGCGACTGTTGGCAGATTAATTCGACCAACGAGTAAATCCCCTCAAAAAAGGGGGCACGATGGTACGCATGACGCAGCTGTTGCAAGAATCGCCTATGGTCACCACTGAACCATAGCTGATTGATCCGACTACTTTGACTGGCACCCCAAACCGGCAAAACGAAGCGAAACGGCTGACCATCAAGCAGAATGCGATTGCGATGGATGTGGCCACGGCGAATGAAATGTGCGTCATCCAAAAAAACGAAATGATCCACGCTCTCGGCGAGCTGGTAGTAACCAAGATAAGGAAAGAAATAAGGCTGCATGACCGCCACAATCATCGCTCGACAGCCTGCTCAAGAATCCTACAAACGTATGCAACCCCTGCATCGTTGAGATCAGGAAAGATAGGAAGGCACAGCACTTTGTCGGCTATTGAACGAGCCACTGGCAGGTTGGCAGGCGCGGCAGACGGCAAGCCACGGTACATGGAGAAATCGCTGATCAACGGATAGAAATAGCGCCTTACATTGATCCCATGACGACGCATGAACTGGTACAACTCGTCGCGTTTGAGAGGAAAATCGCTTTCCACCAACACAGGAAAATAGGCATTGTTAGCACGCGTGGTCGCCGGGCTGACAGGTAAACAGTGCAGACCGCTGGCCGTTAGCAAGTACTCACGATAGGCATTGTCGATCTGCTGTCGACGCAACAAGGCCTGATCGATATAGCGCAGCTGTAGTAATCCAAAGGCCGCACTCACCTCATTCATCTTGCCATTAATACCCAACGCGACCACGCTGGTTTCATTGGCGAAACCGAAATTCTTCAGGTACTCGATTCGTCGATAGGTTTTCTCGTCGGGACAAATAATCGCACCACCTTCAAAGGTATTGAATACCTTGGTGGCGTGAAAACTCAACACACTGAGATCACCATGGCGCAGTATCGACCCCCCTTCATCTTCAACACCGAAGGCATGGGCAGCGTCATAGATGACTTTGAGGTTGTAGGTATCGGCAATACGCTCAATTTGCGCCGTATCGCATGGGCTGCCGTAACAATGCACCGGCATGATAGCCGTCGTCTGGGGCGTGATTGCGGCTTCGATCTTTTCTGGATCAAGGTTCAGGGTTACAGGATCGATATCCACGAATACCGGACGTAACCCGTTCCAACTCAGGGCATGGCTAGTGGCGACGAATGAATAAGGCGTGGTTATGACCTCACCACTCACGCGGAGACTCTGCAGCGCAGTGAGAAGAGCTAACGTACCATTGGCGAACAACGATATGTGGCTAACACCCAAATATTCACAAAGCGCTTTTTCTAGCGCTTGATGCATAGCGCCACCATTGGTGAGAAAGCGACTCTGCCAAATTTCCTCAAGGTAGGGAATGAACTCCTCAAGGGGCGGTAATAGCGGGCTTGTGACCGGAATCGGGTTGGTCATGCAAGAATCTCTGTCGGATGCATTGGGTCTACCTAAGAGCCTCCGTCAACTGGATCGAGGGAGGTCAGATACCAATGTCGCTGACCAGACATCAGATCCGCCTACTTCTTGGCGCACCAACCAGTATACGCAGAAGTTCCATTTCAATAGCTATATTCATGCCAGCCGGAGAAAACGACTTTCCGGCGTGCTGCATTAAAGTTTATTAAATAGGTTCAAACCGCTGATCTTCACATAGCTTTGCTGTGCAGCTTCAAGAATCAGAGTCTGGAAGGACAACCGAGATAGAGCCTCCGGGTAGTCCAGCTCACGTAAGTCAGCCTGAACAGCCTTGTTGCCCAACGTCGAGTCTTCATTGCTGGTGAGTGTCGTATCGATGATATTGCGTCGCGCACCTATATCGCCACGAGTGCTGTCAATTACCACACTGGCACTTGAAAGATTGGTGATAGCTTCAGCGATCGCGTCACGCACCACCAGGTTTCCCTCAGGAGTGGATGGCGCATCCTCAAGCACCTTGCGAAGGTTGGCGATGGTGTCGAGTACCCCCTGTTTCTGCCTGTTCGGATCGGCAATTACGGAGATTACATCCCCGCTGGCAGGCACACCGTCCAGGTTGATGACTACGCCCTGAAAAACCAGCTTATCAGGCGTTTTCTCATTTTCATCCATGGATCCTGCCGCGAGCTGCGGCGTGGTGGTTCCTGCGGCAAATATTTCATAACTCTTGGCATCAGGGTTTCCAAACACGATATCAATGCCACCTTCCGGAAAACCTGGTGCGCCGGCGAACGCTACCTCATCCTGCACCAAAGGTGTGGAGGCACGTAGCGTCGATCCTGCCTGCAGGGTCGGCGTGGCGTCCAAACGCCCGGCATTGGTGACGTTCTGGAAGACCTTCTTACCGTTATCGCTGATTGCCACGTTCAGCGAGCTGGCGATTTCAAGCTTGCGCTGGCCTTCATCACCTTGGTAGCTGTAGGTACCGTCGGCATTACGGACAAACGGCTCCGCCTTGCCCTGGAAGCCCGAGAACAGATATTCGCCACGGGCATTCTTGGTATTCATAAGACCCAACAGCTCATTTTCACGCTCGCGCAGTTCGGCGGCTTTGGACTTTCGGTCTTCGGCACTGAGCGCACCATTTCCCGCACTCACAGCAAGCTCCTGTACGCGCAACAGTACGGTATTAATCGAACTGAGCACGGACTCTTCCTGAACCAGGCTATTGTCTGCAGCCGTGAGGTTGTCCTTGTGCTGAGTCAACACATTCTGCTGCTGCTCGAGCTGCAGCAAACGCACCGACGCGACCGGGTCATCGGCAGGCGTGAGGATACGATTGCCGGTGCTGATCTGTTCCTGGGTGCGAATGGCATTGGCGTAGTTGCGCTGCAGGCCTTGAACGCCGTTGTTGAACGCCTGGAGAGTGGAAATGCGCATAACTGCCTCGTCTTCTCTAGCGGTACCTGGCGTTTACCAG
>JAAIGF010296543.1_pt1 | contig 17566 bp, 13 predicted proteins | sample 6487441 | NCBI WGS metagenome assembly JAAIGF01 (sample SAMN13974129, study PRJNA590717) | phyllosphere metagenome | biome: pepper field; feature: multiple bacterial spot infested pepper fields; material: pepper leaves; isolation source: leaves from pepper fields | host: Capsicum annuum ... | reverse complement strand
GTCTGAGCGGAAGGCTCAGGCCTGGGCGCGGTTGCGACGAACCACGTTGAGCGTGACGACCGTGGTCGCACCGAGGGCCAGCAGGCCACCGGCGAACCAGAAGGCAGCAGCCGAGTCCGAACCGGTGTTGGCGAGGCCACCGGGGGCGGCAGCCGAGTCGGCCGCGGCAACCGAGAACGAAGCCGACGCGGTAGCGCCCGACTCGGTTCCGACACCGACGAGGGTGTAGGTGCCCTCGGCGCCAGCGGGGAGAGTGACGGTGACCGTGAGACCACCAGCCGCGTCGGCGGGCTTGACGATCGACACGGTGCCGGCGAGGGTCGCGTTCTCAGCGTTCTCACCCGTCAGGACGAAGCGGACGTCCTCGTTCGGCGCGAAGGTACCGGCGGGGAAGGTGACCGTGATGGTCTGGCCGGCAACAACCGTCGACGGAGCCGTCGGGTTGGCCGTGCCGGGCACGTACGTGGCGCTGGCGGCAGCGGCCGGGCCGATGACGAGCGCGGAGGCGATGGCAGCGGTGGTGAGGCCGCGGGCAAGCTTGTTCATAGGAGATCCCTCTTCTGAATCGATGGTGATTGGCAGACATGCACGAAGCGGGATATCCCCCCGGCCTCGGCCACAGGCGTTGCCTGTGGTCTCTTTAGAAAACCTAGCGTCATCCTTGAGGATTACAAAGCCGGTGACCCTTTATTTCTGTTACGAGCGGGTAAACGATCTCCAGCGGAGCGCAGGATGACGGAAAACCAAGGAAATTTCAGCCTTCGCCGCTGTCGCAAGCTTCTCCCGCGGAGAGCTGCACCTGCGTTCCACGGACCATCGGGGTGTGCTCGATCGTGAGCTCCTCGCTCTGCCCGAGGTCGCCGAGCACGTCGATCTGCACCGACTGCGACTCGCCAGGCGCAAGCTCGACAACGAACTTGGCAACGAGACGTCCCTCGTGCTCCTGCACGTTGAACTCCGCCGGCTCGCCGTTGACGCGCCCTCCGGTGATCACTGCACCCGGCGGCACATAGATGAGCGCCTCGGTGCGGATGCGGCCAGGCTCGACGCCGAAAACTCCGCCGCCCGTGACGTAGTCGGTAAGGCTCTGTGCAGCATTGTCAGGAGCAGACGAGGTCAGCCCGAATCCAACTGTGAACTCGGGGCGGCCATCCTGCCTACAGCTCGTCGAATCCCCTCCGATGAGCGCATCGACGTAGTAATCCATCTTGGCGCCGGTGGCGTCGTTGAAGAAGACCCCGAAGGCGCTGACTTTGTCCGTCGTCTGCGGCAGGCGCCCGGCGAGGGTCGTGCGTTCGAGCAGTTCTTGCTCCACGTCGTCAGCACTCCACACCAGGATGCGCCGTTCCTCGGCGCCGCGAGCGAGAGCGTCGAGCATCGAGCCTGCGTCGCCTTCGTAGGAACTCACCTCCTCGAACACGGCTGCCGCGGCTGTCGCGAAATATGCGTCCTGCAAATCTGGGCGGTCGGCGAACCGCTGATAGACGCCGCTAAGCAAAGTCGCGACCGCATTTTCGCTCGTCAGCTCTGTTCCGTCCGGCAAGGAGACAGGGCCAGTCGCCTCGAGCAGATAACTCAGTGCGACCGGATCGATGGCCGCAACACCGTCAACTTCCTGGCCGGTCTGCTGCAACCATCGTGCCTGAGCAAGTTCTCCGCTTCGTGCGAAATCGGGGGTGAGAGTCGCGTTCTGGATGAACCGTCCGAGAATCGGCGTGAAGAGCGAGCGCTCCTCCTCGGTTAGCGGAAGAACAGATTCGCCCGTCGCCCCGCGGAAATCAATGGAACTCGATTGGTCGATGAGCCCGATGCTGCCGCCGTTCGCCGAAATCACCGACGTTGCACCGGGGATACCACCCGAGGCACGAAGCTCGGCATTGTTCTGAAAAAGGAAGAGATACTCGCGCGCCTCATCGATGCCGAGCATCGGAGGAAGAATCTGCGCTGCGGTGTTCAGGCCGGTCAGCAGCTCATCCGCCTGCACGGAGAGGTCACGCACCTGGCTGACCGCTTCGCCGATCTGCGGCAGCACACTGTCTGTGTCGATATCGAGCACCGTCTCAGTGGCGCCCGCTACAACCTGCTGCGCCTCGGAAATCTGCGGCTGCGCGTCACGAAGTTCGGCGACCGGCAGTCCGCCACCGCGCAAGGTCAACGCGTTCGCATCGATCGTCTCCGAAACCAGCGCGAGCGGAGGCAGCGCTCCCCTAACGATGTCATCCACCGATGCCGCCGTTTCGCGGAACGCGACCAGATTTGGTCCAGCCCAGGGCAGCACCTCTGCGGCACGCCACAACGGGTCCGACGTGAGGGACGCCGCATCGGCGGTCTTCGCCCCGACCTCCGAAGAAAGCTTCCCCAGCGTGCCGAGTAGCTCGACCGATGCATCGCTCTGTGCTACACGGATCTGCGACGCCGCGCTCTGCAGCGCGTCCCTGGCCATGAGCCCCCGCACGGCAACCCAGCTCGCCCACGCGATCAACACGATAAGCGCGATGCCAATCACCAGAAGCGCCGTGCGGCGTCCCCTCCGCGGCCCGCGCGCGACGGCAGTTCTACGACCTCGTGACACGTCCCCTCCAGACTCCGTCAGCCACGGTAGCGCAGTGCGTAACGGTCTGCGGTTCGAAGCCTGGCCCGGCTGACCGCTTAGCGTTGCAGCGCCCACGCCTCTGCGCCTGTAGAGAGTCGCGGGTCATCAGGCCGCTTGCGGCGACCCAAGTCGCCCAGGCCAGGAGCACGATCAGCACGATACCGACACCGATTCGGATCCTGTCGCGGACACCACCGAGGCTCTTCGCTCCTGCGCTTCTGCCCTCTTCGGTCCCTCTCTTGACCCCGCGGGCCGTAGCGCAGCTTGCGCACCGTCTGCGGCTGCGAGCGTGCTCGTCGTAAGAGCTGGGCCTTCGACGACGCGGCTATTCCGCACGGAAGGAAGCGTCGTCCATCTGCTTATGCGAGAGATGCAACACCCGCGAATACCGGCCACCGCTCTGTGTAGTGTGACCAATGGCACAGTCTGCAAAAGAGAGGACCGCCTTGGCTCCGAGAACCGCGAGGACCATTCCAGCAACGGTGAAGGAGCGCCTGCGAAAGGTCGGGTGGTATCGCGCCGCGAAAGACATGCGCGACGGCGTTCGGATCTCAGTCGAACGGCGGCGCGAAGAGCAGCTGCTCGAAAGGCTGACAGCGAAAGACGTCTCCGGAGCCGAGCGCGCCGGGCATGTTCTTGTTGCCGGGCCTGGAGCGGGAAGCGTCGGCGACGAGGCGATGTACCGCGCGTTCCTCGCCCACGTAGGGCGTCCACTCACGGTGGTCGTGCGGAAGGCGGATGATCTGCTCACCTCACCTACCGAGCATGACAACGTGACGGTCGTCGCACTGCCCGGCCTCCTCTACGGCGGAGCCAGTTCGCGGAGACACGATCTGCTTCGTTTCCTGCAGCTGGCTCGGCGCGCTGAGACGGTGTCGATCGTCGGAGCAGACGTCATGGATGGTGTCTATTCGGAAGCTGCGTCGATCCGGCGCTTCCGCACGGCCAGGTTTGCCGCCGCGGTCGGTGCCGAAACTCGCATCCTCGGCTTCAGCTGGAACGAGCAGCCGAGTCGCCATGCGCTGCGCGAGCTCCGCCTCGCAGACCCGCGGGTCGCCCTCTGCATCCGGGACGTGGTCTCCCACGAGAGGGCCGTCGCAAGTGGCGCTTCGCACGCACGGCAGGTTGCGGACCTCGCCTTCCTCACCCCCCGCGACACCCCTCTTCGCGACCAGAGCGTGGTCGGTTGGCTCGACGATCAAGACTCCGCAAATCGCCCCATCGTCATCGTTAATGCGAACCCGCGTCTCGAGACCCGCTTCCCTGATCAATTCGAGGCCTATCGCCGAGTAGTCGACAGCCTTGTCGAGGCTGGGTATTCAGTGCTGCTCCTACCGCACGATTCTCGCGGTGGCACACGCAGCGAGGAGAGCTACATTGCAGCCCTGGCCGATGTCATCTCGGCTCGCCCGGAAGTGCTGCACGTCCCGCGCATCATGTCACCCGATCAAGTGACCGCTCTGGCTGCACGGAGCGTCTTCGTGCTGTCGGGTCGGATGCACCTGGTCATCCTTGCGGCAGCCGCTGGCGTGGTGAGCATGGGGCTGGAGTATCAGGGCAAGTTCGCAGGGCTCTATGAAGTCATGGGTTATGAAGGCGCGGTTCGCCTTGACGGCCTCGACGCCGAGCAGTTGAGCACTCGCGTTCTGACCGCTCTGGCAAGTCGGCAAGAGTCCGCAAACTCATTCGCCAACGAGTGGTCGAAAGTCGAAGCCATGTCGTTCAAGAACATTCCCGTCCACGACTCCTGAGCGGCGTCGATCTACGGAGCTTGGCGTGACCGTTCCCGTCGCCTCCGGCTGGACCGGCTTCAGCGCGACGACAACTTCTTGATCGTCGCGAGCACAGCTTGCAGGTCTCGGCGTAGAGGGCGGAATATCACGGCGGTGAGCGCATAGACCGCCACGAAGGCCCCGATCCCCAAGACCAGTCGCAGCGGCACTCCCCCCTCTGCGAGAACCAGCCCGCTAACGAGATACGCCGCCCCAGCGGCGGGAACATTCGCCACGATGGCCACCAGCGCTCCCACGAGGAGCTTGCCGCTTGGGGCGTTGGCGGCCCTGGCGTACCAAATGAGGGAGATCAGCCACGTCACGAAAGACCCACCGAGAACTCCGAATGCCACGCCCACGGTGCCCCAAAGCGAGCCGACCAGGACCATGCCGATGCAGAACGGCGCCGCGACGATGTTGACGTACAAGCTGACCTTCGTCGCGCCTTTCGAGAGCGCTACCCAGTAAGTCGGATATCCGACCATTCGTAACAGTCCTGCCGCCGCGAGAATCTGCAGCAATGGCACGACTGGAGCCCAGCGCTCGCCAAGCAGCCAGAAGATCAACGGCTCGGCGATGGCCATAATCAGGGCGAGGGTCGGGACGACCGCTGCAAGAAGAACTCTCTGACCGTGCAGAAGGTACGCGTCGTACCGCGCTCGCTCGTCCTGAAGCTTCGCCAGCACCGGTATCGCCACTCGGGACGAAGGTGCGCTGATCTGGGTGAGCGGATTCATCACCAATTCGAACGAGCGATTGTAGAAGCCGAGTTCGGCGGCCCCGAACAGTCGGCCGATAACAAGACGATCGACGTTTCGGGTCGCATAGGTGACGAGTTGCGCCCCGAGGAGGTGGACGCCGTAGAGAACCAGTGGGGCCATGCCGTCGACACGGCGCGGGCGAGCCGGCAGCCAACGAGTGAGCACGAGCACCAACGCCAGTCCGATCATCGCTTGTCCAAGCTGTTGCACAACAACGGACCAGTAGGACCCGCCTAACGCAGCCATGACGATCGCGGCCACGGCGGCGGCCAGAGGGGCGATGGTCTCTACGAGCGCGAGCGACCGGAACCTCAGGTTGCGTGCAAGGAGCGCTTTATGTTGAGCGGAAAGCCCATTCAGAACGAATGTAAGCGAGAGCGCGAGGGCTATACCGACAAGCTCCTGCCTACCGTAGAAGCCAGCGATGAACGGCGCTCCCGTTGCGACGGCGATCGCGATAGTGAGTCCCAGAGCACTGGAAATCCAGAAGAGGTTCGCTTGCTGCTGCTGCGTGATCTGCCGCGCTTGGATGGCGGCGTTTGACAGCCCGAAGTCCCGCACCAGTTCGCCGATGCCAACGATGACCGTGACCATCGCTACCAACCCGAAGTCCGTAGCGGTGAGCAACCTGGAGAGGACCACCAAGCTCACTAACTGAACGGCGAGACGGACGAGCTGGCCCAGCATCGTGACGGCTGCGCCGCGAGCTGCAGATCCGGCAAGGCTTGACATCACTCAGCTCCATTGACGTTCCGGAAGCGCCCCCGACCGGTTCGCCCAGCGTCTTGCACGGCGGCAGCCGAATCGTTCGCAAGCTGCCGGTGCCGCACCTCACACGACGGTTCGCCAAAAGCATGAGCGCAAGAGCCGAGGTCAGCATACTGGTGCGATCGTCGGCCCTGGCACGACTGCCACGCGGACACCTCCAATCGCAGCTAACCTGGGAGGCCAATAGCTTCGATCCAAAGGACATTCACGTTGATCCACGTGTTGCAGTCAGTTGCTCCGCCTGCCACGACGACGAAGTTCATCGATCAGGTCGTCCGTCACGCCCCCGAGGACATCCGGTTCTCGTATTTCTCGTGGGCACGGGCTCTTTTCGGGCGGTACGACGTGCTTCACCTGCACTGGCCCGAATACATGATTCGGAACCGCACGCGATGGAAGGCGGCGGTCAATAAAGTGGCCTTTCAACTACTACTGGCTCGACTCAAGTTTGGAAGGATCGCTGTAGTACGAACCGCGCACAACCCAAAACCGCACCAGCCGGGGAGCCCGCGTGAGTCCGCTGCATTAGAGCGGCTCGACCGTTTGGTCTCCAATTACGTGGTTCTCAACGAGTCGAGCCTGTCCAATGTTTCCAGACACGTCGACCTCATTCCACACGGACACTACATCGATGAGTTCGCACACATCCCGAAGAAGAACGCGACGCGAGGTAGTGTCGTCTACTTTGGGCGAATCGAGCCGTACAAGGGGGTGGTGGACCTGCAACGCCGCCTCAGCCGCGAAAAGCAGCTGCCATTCTCTTTCAGAATCGTCGGCTCGGCCGATGAAGAGACGGCCCTGGAGATAACTCGTACCGCGAAACGGCACCCCCAGCACTTTTCCGCTCATATCGCCTTCGTGAGCGACGAGGACATGGTCGCCGAGATCACGGGCGCCGAATTAATTGTGCTTCCCTACGCAGAAATGCACAACTCCGGAGTTCTGCTCGTTGCACTATCTTTGCGGCGACCGGTGCTGGTGCCTGCGAGCCCCGTGAGCGACGAGCTCGCGCGAGAGGTCGGCGAAGGGTGGATCATCCAGTCTCACACGGATATCTCGAGCGAGGTCATTGCTGATGCTCTGGCGGCGGTACGCACTCGACGGACAGCGCAGCCGGATCTCAGCGCGAGAGCATGGAAGTCCGTCGCAGCTGCATATGCAAATGTGTTTAGGAAGGCTGCAGGCGGCCAGTCCCGTTAACCCAAGGTTCGAAAGAGGCCGAGATGAGGCGCACAGCGCCAGACGGCAGTTCCTCCCACCAACGCCTGGTTGCATGTGCAGCGCTGATCGAGTCGCCCGAGGGCCGAGCCGCCAACGGCGCGATTGGTCCGACGGTTGGGCGTGACATTTGGTCGGCCGAGGGCGCTCTATTCGAAGCGGAAACAACAAGAGACCGAGCCGGCCCAGCGCTTGAGGGAACAGCTTGATGAGCAAGAGGGAGGCGGCCGGCGGTCACAGCATCGACCTTATGCCACGGCCTATCGTCGCCCGCCGGCGAGTCAGCGCTTCAAGATCGAAAGGCCGATATTCCCTCGAACCGCCTTCAAGCGCGCTTGCGCACCCCCGAGATCCGCAAGAAATTGCTTCTCGTTCGCAGCCAAGCTATCCCACCGGTGCACCTCGGCCTGACGATCCTTGAGTTGATCCGCCACGGGGAGTTCTGTGATGTCTTCGAAGACGCGTCGTGCTTTTGAGACGCTATTTGCCGAGAACGCAATGGGGACTGCACCTTCAGTCATGCCGATGATGAGGGCGTGAATCCTGTCGCTTATCACCGCAGCGCTCCTGCGATACACGTCGCGGAGAACGGCCTCGTGTTCTGCATGGTTTCGTGTCACCGGCCATCCCGTCACCGAAGCCCCCAACGCGTGGGCGATCCGCCGCGCGCTTTCTTCATCACGGCGGACCTGAACGACGACCACGATCGAGAGCCCCCTCGCCGAAGCCCAAGAAGCTATGCGCCTCACCCAGTCGTCGTCGAGTGCATCCCTATCTCCGCGGAAGGTCAGCGCTAACAGGTCCCTGCCGACCTCATCGCTCTGGGCCTCCGACGCGCCGGTGGCAAACGCCCAGTCAGGCATCTGCCCCCCGCTTCCGACTGCTCGGCTTGTTGCTCCATCGCGCCAGGCGCAGAAGTCAGCAAGTCGAGCCAGACGGCGTAGCAACCGAGGAGGTGGGACGCTGCTGTCTCGGATACCGGCTCCCGCGATGAGGGTGGTGCCATTGCCCATACGCGCGGCCTGCGCGATGATGATCTGCCAGGCTGCGCGCACTGCGTAACGGTTGCCTGTGACGATCTCGCCAGCATTAACTGCGAACACACCACGCCGCACTAGCACGCCGACGAGGGCGTCCAAGAACCATCGCGGCTTGCTACGGACGATACGGTCCTCCGCTCGGAGGCCCAATGCGGAGGCATAGTCGTCGCTGTCCGAGACCAAAATCGTCAGCGGACCTAGTGTTCTGAGGTAGTCCAGGAACGGACGCCGGAGAACTGAATCCCCCAAGTTGTCGCTCTGCCCGGTTGGATTCACAAAAATAGGCGTACGCGCCACAGGAACTCATCTCATTCGCCAAGGACGGTCCATCACAGACTAACGGTGTCGCAACGGCACCAGAGGACTGAGCCGCACCCCGACCCCTGTGATAGCTTGCGCTGACGATGATGAAGGAATGTCGATGCTAGGTCTCCAAACAGTGCCGGTTGGTCCCTTCTCCGTCGCAAATTCGGACCGGCTGCGTCTGGTGCAAGCCGCGGTGCGAGCTAGCGCTGGCAAACGTGTCATTTATGCGTTGCACGTCGGGGGACTCAATGACCGGCGCAATGCAAGATTCGTCGATGCGATGAACAAGGCTGACCTCGTCTACGCGGATGGTATGGCTGTCGTGCTCCTTGCTCGCTCCGCAGGTGCTCGTGGTATCGAACGTGCTGCGACGACCGATATTGGCGGGTCGCTCCTCGCCGCAGAGGGACAGCGCCTCGGGCGGACCAGCCGAGTGGCGATTATCGGCGGTCCGGACGGATTGGCGGCCTCGGCGGGAAACGCCCTGGAGAGTCACGGGCTCGCTACCGTTGTCTACGCGACGCATGGGTTCCACAGTGATTACGCTTCCGTGCTCGAGAATGTCGCGGCAGCGAACCCAGATGTGGTCATAGTTGGCATGGGCATGCCACGCGAAGCGCTCTGGGTGGAAGAGCATCGCGGCGACCTCCCTGACGGACTGATCCTGACTTGCGGTGGCTGGCTCGGATTCCTCGCCGGCACCGAGGCGCGCGCGCCAGCCTTTATGCAGAAGCTGGGCCTTGAATGGCTATATAGGGTTTACCAAAGTCCAACTCGACTTTGGGCACGGTACGCGCTAGGGCTGGCGACCACGGCGCGGCTCCTACCGCGTCAAATCTCCTATCGAATGGCGCGACGATGAGCCTGCTGGTTACGCGCGGTCCGGTTACGCCCGATGACGTGGCTGTTGGAGAGCGATACATCCGGTTCGCAATCGGCTGCTTAGCATCCTTCCCGTTCCTGTGGTTGGTCGGACTGGGAGGTGCCTTTTGGAGCATCCTCGGCCTGGGGTCCCTGTTGTTCCTCCTTAGGACCAAGATCTCGATGCTCGGCTGGCTGCTGATGATCGTTCCCCTGGCACTCTTCGCATCATCGGTAATCGGATCAATCTACTTCGGTTTCCAGCCGATGAGGCTCCTCGGCCTGATGGCCAATGGATTCGTCTGGATCGCTCTTGCCGCGCTCGTCTCTATCCGAGTCACCGCAGCGCAGTTGCGATCTCTCGGCCGCGCCATCCTTTTCGTGGCGTTGGTCCAAGGGTTGTTGACGGCGATCTCTGCAATCTTGGCGCCGGCTCGCTTGCCAGTCCCGTTGCTCTCACCCATAGCCGAGTCACTCCCCTCGGGCCTGTCGGCTTTCGCCAGAAATGGACTACATTTCACTAGTTGGCTGGACGGGTTCGTAGCACGTTCGGCGGGCATCAACGGGCAGCCAACATGGGCTGGCGCATTTGCAGCTGTCGCGCTGATCATCGCTATTCTGTCGCTCAGGCGAGCGCGTGGGTGGTGGCTGTTCTTCGTCATCTCCGCGGCGGCGGCATGCGTGTACTCGATCCAACTCTCTCAGAGTAGATCGACCTGGGTGAGCCTTGCAGCCGCCGCACTTGTGATCTTACTGGTGGGGACTCGGAGGCGGTCTGCCCCATTGTTCTTCACTGTCGCCTTGATGGCGTTTGTTGGCATGATTGTCGTAGCGGTAACCCAGTCGGAGACCATCGAGCAGTACTTCGGTGAACTCAACAATCAACGCGAGGGCTCATCGGCCACTCGCGGGGAGATTTACGACACGACATGGGGCTTCATCGCAGATCTCCCGATACCGATTCTCGGGTTCGGGATCAAACCTGAGGATGACGACCTCGTGGCCAATGTGGCCACGCATTCGACATACCTGGGTTTGATATTTCGCGGAGGCATTATTGCATTCACCGCATACGTACTCTTATTGCTTTCCGTGCTGCGACGCTCTCTCTCCGTTGGCGACGCAGGCGCGGCGGGCATTGTGGTCTTGATCTCGCTGTGGTCAATATTTGAGGACATGGACGCTGGCCATCTCGTGCCGTTCGGCCTTGTCTGGGCCGCGTGGAACTGTCGACGCCTCCTCGACAAGAGACAATCGTCGGTGATGGGGGCGGGCCCGGATAGCTCGGAGTGAACCCCGCCGCTCGGACGTTCTCGCAAGGTGAGGATGAAACAGCGGCGGCCGCACGTGCCGAAGAAACCAAAGCCGCGCCATCGCATGTGATCTTCACGTGGATTACTACGGAAGAGACGTCATCGCCCCGACGATGAGTAACCGTCAAGACGCGCGCCCAAAGAGCGGGGGCATCTCATCACGAAGTCAGGCAAACGCTCCCGAGCTGACCTCATTCAGGCATAAACCCACAGCTTCACGAATGCGCACCAGTTCTCGACTTTCGAACGCGCAACTGATGAGGCGAGCTAGGGACGTCCCTCGCGGGCTGAGGCGGCGGCGCGCTGAATCGACGACGCAGACGTCCCATCGGCAACTCCACGAGACGATACACCGCATAAGAGAATCCGAGCGTGATCATCGCAGCGAGAAGAACTTCTGCAAGGAGAGGTAGATCTAGAGCGTTCTTCACCGCGAACATGAGTGGTGTGTGAATGAGGTAGACCGTGTAGGACAGTACCCCTACGAAAGCAATCGGCCTCCAGTTCAGAAATCGTCCGACAACCGATTTAGGTCGAAGAATTACGTAAGCAAAAATCGGGAACAACGCTAGACCTTGGATGGTGTAACCCAACGTCGCATTGATCCACATGGGCGTAATGGAAACAATGGTGAACACTGCTACTCCGGTGAGTGCCAGCGCCGTGAGATGCCAGCGGCGGCGCTCTCGGATCTCCCCGTAAACCGGGTTGCAAGCGATCGCCATAATTGCACCATAGAGGAGGCCATCGATACGCGTATCCGTCGAGTAATATAGGCGAGTGATCGAAGCCTCGCCGAGGTAAAGGTAACCTCGCCAAGCCGCGATTCCGAGACAGACAGTGATGAGCGCGATGAGCTGGCCTCGGGTGGAGAATGATCTTCTCATCAGGATGTAGACAATGGGGAAGAAGATGTAGAAGTGCTCTTCTACAGCAAGCGACCAGAGCACCCCAAGCCCCTCAGGCACACCGCCGAGGCCGAGCACCTTCCAGTAATTGACAAAGAAGAACGAGGAAGCCGCGATCCCGCCGCCTGAGAGTGGTTCCACCAACAGTCCGGCAAGAGTAAGCGCAGTGCCGAGCGCGATCGCTATATACATCGGCGGCAAGATACGCACTGCGCGTCGAACATAGAAACCACCGAGGGATAGCGCTCCATGGTTATCAATTTCACGGCGCATCAGCGTCGTGATAAGGAAGCCACTTAGGAAAAAGAAGATGGTGACTCCAGAGCCGCCTCTCACTGGCCCAGGAAGTTCCGCATGAGCCCAAAATACGAGCATGATCGAGATCGCCCTCAGCCCATCGAGAGAGGCGATCTTCGCCGACGATGGAACTCCCCCAAGATTCATAATGCAACTGTAATGGACGACGGAGTCCGCATCGACCCTCGCGACGGAGGAGCAGCGAAAGAGCTCGGCGCCGACGGTAGAGATCGGCAGGGTATTGCTACTACCACCTATCGAAGTTATTCAGGTCGAGCCTTCACGTCAGGTGGCTACTGTTGCGCGGCTGTGTGGGAAACACCTCGGTGCGACTAGCGGGATCCACGCTGACGCATTCGCGTCACGACGGGCGCGCCTTCTCGGTTGGTTCGCCCCTCGGGCATCAGCCTCTGTGGACGCGACGGGCCGTCACAAGAACGAACCGGACACGTCGCAGCGAATAAGCCTGACCGCTGCGAGGGGCGTCGCCGGGTCGCACCAATTCTTCGGCGGCTTCCCGTAGGGCACGTAGCCTTCCCTCTTTCCAGCTTCTTGTTGGATGACCGCGAACACTAGGTCTTTACTGTGCGTTGCGCCTCTGGCGTGCCCTTGAGGACGCTTCGACCACGGCAAGCAAGCGCGCATCCCAACTATGTGCGGTAGCTAGTAGCCTGCGACGCTCGTCCCGCTCGCGGACGCTCAAAGGCTCCTCGACCGTACGTCGTAACGCGATCTCCAGTTCGAGCGCCCCTTCGAAATACTCCACCTCGAGACCATCTGACTCAAGTGCGGCTGCGTCTGCGGATGGTGTGCAGAGGCATTGCAAACCGAAGGCAGCGTACTCGTAGAGTTTTAGCGGGGAGTGGTACATGCGATCGGACGACGTTGCCTTGTGACCGCTGTAACCGATGTCCCAGGATGCCATCCGATCGTACGTCGCGTTCTGGTCAAGGAGACCTAGCCAGGTGATGCGGTCGCTGATTCGGAGACGATCGGCGGCAATCTTGAGGTCGTTCGTTTCAGGGCCGACCCCGACGATCTCGAGGCGCCAAGCGTACTCTTTCAGCCCTGCAAGAGCCTGGAGAAGGAGATCGAGTTGCTGCCACGCGACTATAGATCCGGCGAATCCCACAGTGAGTGTCTCGTTTTGCTTTAGTGGGGTTTCCAATGCCCGCGAGGGCATCGCGTTCGGGACCGTGATAATCCTCCCGGGCTCGACACCGGCAAAATCGACGATTGCTTCCCGCAGAGCCGGACTAACCGCGACGATGAGATCGGCTCGACGATAGACATGGCGCTCGAGCGCAGACGCGAGCGGCGCGAGCAGTAAGGCTCCTCTATCGGTCGCTGTCTCGACGCTCATGATGCCGTTCGACTCGACAACTCGAGTTGCTCGGCGCTTGCGCATGTGCCATGACGCCAGGCTCTGCAACACCGCGACTCGCTCGTATACGATATCGGCGGCGCTGTGGCGGCTGCGCCAGCTCACGTTGACCCCGCTCCACAACCCAGCACCGATCCGTACGAGGTCGGAAACGAGCAGGGTAAGCCGTGATCGAGTTGTAGCAGCGCCTTCCCGAAGCGAAGCGAAACGCCGGAGACCAGGGTACGACGAGATGAGTTGAAGGTCGACGTCAATGCCTTGGCGCCGAGCTGCTGCCACAAAGTTAACTATGTGATTACGTGGCCCGGGCGTTGTGGACTCGACTCCGAGAGATATGCGAAGTCCTCCGACGAGGTAAGCCATCTTTTTCACGCCGGTGGTCTTCGAAGTCATATCTTTCTCTTTCGCGACTAGCTTCTGCGATCTATAGAGCCCGTCTAACGAACCTAGCTCGCCCTGCGTTTATAAGTAGGGCCGACTCACGATGAGGCGCGTTGAGCTTGAAGCCGTCATACGGATTAGTACGCCCCAGAGCCACGGAATACAGCACGGAATGTCCGCCACAGGATCACGAGGTCACCCGTCAAGGACCAGTTTTCTACGTAGAATAGGTCGAGCCGCACCGAATCCTCCCAAGACAGGTCGGAACGGCCGCTCACCTGCCAGAGTCCGGTGATGCCCGGCGTCACCAGGAAACGACGATGAACGTGCTGATCATAGAGTGATACTTCACGAGCAAGGGGCGGACGCGGTCCGACGAGCGACATGGAACCGCCCAACACATTGAGCAGCTGCGGCAGCTCATCCAGGCTATAGCGGCGCAGAACCTTGCCGACGCGGGTCACGCGGGGGTCGTCCTTCATCTTGAAGAGGACGCCGCCGTTCTCGAGGCGGTCGTCGGCTCGTTCGAGATCAACGAGCATCTGCTCCGCGTCCTTGCGCATGGATCGGAACTTGAGCATGTGGAATGTGTCACCACCGAGGCCGATGCGTTGTTGTCGGAAGAGCACGGGGCCAGGCGAGCTGAGCTTCACCAGGATCGCGGTGAAGAGCATGGGCAGAGCGACCAACGCGAGGAGGCCAGCCGTAACGACGAGATCGAAGAGACGCTTGGTGTAACGCTTCATCCCGTCATAGCGAGGGGTCTCAACGTGAATCAGCGGCAGACCTGCGACCGGGCGCGTGTGGATGCGGGGGCCGCCGATGTCGGTGAGGTTCGGGGCGACGACGAACTGGTAGCGGCCGCTCTCGAGCTGCCAGCTGAGCTCACGCACGCGTTGCGGGGGCAGGTCGTCGCTGCCGCAGACTACGACCGTGTCGGCCCCCAGCGTCTCGAGCGCGCGTGGCACCTCGTCGACGCCGCCGATGATCTTCACGCCGCCGACGGCCGCGTCGGTACCGGATTTCGCCCCCGGGACGCATGCTGCGATCACTTTGTAGCCGGCCCACGGTTGGAGGGCCAGCTCGCGCGCGAAGTGCCGCACCGACTCGCGGCTGCCGACGAGAATCACCTTCGACGAGTAACGCCCCTTTTCGCGCTCGACGCGCAGCCACTGCCGCCAGAGCCAGCGTGAGGCGAGCAGCGCAGCGATGCCGATCGGGAACGCGAGCAGCACGTAGCCGCGCGCCACATCGAGCTTGAGGAAGTAGAACACCGACGCGCAGATGAGCAGCAGTCGGACGCCCCAGTCGACCAAGATGCGGTACTCGGACGTGCCGATGCCGATCACCCGAGGGCCGCGGCTGCCGGTGACTCCGATGACGAGCATCCAGAGGGCGATGATGCCTGCGGAGATGAAGGAGTAGCCGAGCCCGGGATCGCCGGCGAGGTTGGTGAAGGTGGCTGCGGCCTCATCGGTGCCCAGCCAGACCAGCTGCACGCCCACGACCGCCCAAACGACGACGAGGAAGTCGGTGACGATCAGTCGGCGGGCGTAGCGGCGCTGCCAGTCGTCGCGGGCGAGGCCGCTGGTGACCGGGGCGCTCATGGCAGCACCGCAGTCAGCGGTGCCGCGCTGTGCTCGGCGCCCGACCACAGCCAGACCGCATCCGAGCTGGAGGCCAGCGCCGTCGCCGCCGGATCGACGCCGCCGGTCAGGCAGGAGCGGGCTTCGGAGGGGGTGCCGCCCGAGACGAGGGCGTCGGCGCCGAGCGAGACGAGCGCGATGCCGTCGCAGCCCTCGAGCCGCTGCACGGCGAGGGCGTACCCGCCGCCTGCCTCGGTGATGGCGACAGCGCCGGGCACGCTCGTCTGCGTCCAGTCCGCGCCGTCGATCGACTCGTGCACGGTGCCGGCGGCGCAGAGCACGGCGAGTGCGTCGCCGCGCTCGGCGATGTCGACCGGGGTGTCGCACGGAGCGGTCACGTCGTTCGGCGTGATGAGCACGCCGTCGGGGGCGATGAAGGCGGCCTCGTCGAAGGCGTCGGGCGAGGGCTGCCAGAAGTCGCCCGAGGTGAAGGTGCGGATGCCCGTCCACTCGCAGTCGTCGCCGGCGGAGACCGCCGCCTGCGCGTAGCTCTCGTCCTGCGCCCAGAGCCAGAGCACCTCGCGGCCCTCGGTGGTGACCGGCTGGGTCGGGGTCCAGGTGGCGCCGCCGTCGGAGGTGACCTCGATGACGGCCTGGGTGTCGCAGTCACCGCGCTCGGCGCGCCAGGCCACCTGCTCGTCGACGACCGTCAGGGCGCGCAGCACCGGCGTGGCGGGCGGGATCGGGTCGGGCGTCTCGGTCGGCTCGAGGCTCGGCTCGGTCGTGAGCGAGGCTGCGGGGCGTGCGGTCGTATCGACCTCGTCCGCTCCCCCGCCGATCACGCCCAGGGCGAGGGCGATGAGCACGACGTCGGCGATCGCGAAGACGCCCAGGCCGATGAAGGCGAGGGTGCGCTTGTTGCCCGGGCGCTGGGGCAGTCGATTCCGCCGGGTTCGGGTGGATCGACGGGCCATCTCAGCGCACCTGACCGGCGATGCGCACCACGGCGTCGAGGATGCGGTCGATGCCCGCGGAGACCTGCGCGGCCGATTCGTCGTAGACCTGCTGCGAGCGGCGGTACGGGTCGATGACGTCCTTCGGCTCCGCATCCTCCGCCGGCAGGAAGCCCCGGCGGCCGGCCGCCATGCGCACGAGGGCGCGCAGGCGGGTGGTCAGCGGATGCTGCGGCAGCGCTTCGTCGAGCAGCGGCTCGGGCAGGTTGTTCGAGAGGTCGTCGAGCAGGGCGCCGAACTCGGTGAACATGAAGCTGTAGCGCGAGGCGCGCGGCAGCAGCTGCACGGCGCCGCTGCGGTGCTCGCTCGCCATCGCCAGCACGAGGTCGCTCTCGCGAACGAGGTCGGCCGTGATGTCCTGGCCGCGGTGCGCATCCGGTGCGCCGCCGTAGTGGCGCGAGAGGGCGGCTGCCTCGTCGGGCATCGGCGCGCCAACCAGCGCGCCAGTGCCGGCGCTGCGGATCTCGAACACGCCCTGCAGCTCAGCGGGGATGCGGGCGCGCAGCAGCTGCTCGCCCTGCGCCGAGCGACAGATGTTGCCGGTGCAGACGAAGAGGATGCGGAACGGGTCCGGCACGATCGGCGCTGCGGCCGAGCCCGCGAAGGTCATCAGTCCTTGCCCTCTTCGTACGAGTACGAGTAGCCGTAGCGGCCGTAGCCGTAGGCGTCGGGGCCCTTGGTGGGCAGCAGGGTCGGGACGGCGCCGAGCAGGCGTGCGCCCACGTTCTCGAGCGCGCTGGCGGCGGCGGCGAGCTGCTGCTTGTGCACGCGGCCCGCGGCAACCACGAGGATGGCGCCGCTGGCGCTCTTCGACAGGATGGCCGCGTCCGTCACCGGCAGCAGCGGCGGGGCGTCGAACAGGATGGTGTCGTAGCGGGTCGAGAGCACGTCGATGAGCTGCTTCATCGCAGCCGAGCCGAGCAGCTCGCTCGGGTTCGGTGGGATGGTGCCGGCGGGCAGCACGTGCAGCTCGCGCGGGCCCCAGGGCTGGATCGCGTCGTCGAGATTGACCCGGCCGAGCAGCACGTCGGTCATGCCGATCGCTCCCTCGAGGCCGAAGTACTTGTGCACCTTGGGGCGGCGGAGGTCGGCGTCGATGATGAGCACGTTCTGGCCGCTGTCGCGCATCGTGATGGCGAGGTTGGCGGTCGTGGTGCTCTTGCCCTCGCTCTGCAGCGAGCTGGTGATCACGAAGCTGCGGCTCGTGGCGCCGAGCTCGAGGAACTGCAGATTGGTGCGCAGGGTGCGGAAGGCCTCGGCGCGCGGGCTCTTCGGGTCGACCTGCACGATGAGCGGGCGCTCCTTGGCCTTCGGGTCGAAGGCGACGCCGCCGAGCAGCGGCACGTCGAGCACCTGCTCGATGTC
>JAAIGF010309357.1_pt1 | contig 17596 bp, 16 predicted proteins | sample 6487441 | NCBI WGS metagenome assembly JAAIGF01 (sample SAMN13974129, study PRJNA590717) | phyllosphere metagenome | biome: pepper field; feature: multiple bacterial spot infested pepper fields; material: pepper leaves; isolation source: leaves from pepper fields | host: Capsicum annuum ... | reverse complement strand
AGATCGCCGTGCCGCTCTGCTTGGCGAAGCGCACCAGCAGCGCCGCGCTCTCGCGCACCTGGGCAACGCCGCCGGGCGCCGACTGCAGCTGTTCGGTAAAGATGGTCTGGATCGAGTCGATCACCATCACTTTGGGCTTTTCATGGCGGGCAGTGGCGATGATGCTTTCGATGCAGGTTTCGGTCATCACCTTGAGCTTGTCTTCGGGCAGGCCCAGGCGCCGGGCGCGCATCGCCACCTGCTGCTGGGACTCCTCACCGGTGACGTACAACGCCGGGAAGCGCTGGGCGACGTTGCACAGGGTCTGCAGCAGGATGGTCGACTTGCCGATGCCCGGGTCGCCGCCGATGAGCACCACCGAGCCATCCACCAGGCCGCCGCCCAGCACGCGATCCAGTTCGGCCGAGGCCGTGGAAAAGCGCGGCATCTCCTCGACACTGACTTCGGCCAGGGTCTTCAACTGCGCCTGCTGCCCGGCCCAGCCGGTTCGCCCGCTGGGCGCTGCGGCGCCGCCGGCTTCGATCATGGTTTCGGTCAGGGTGTTCCAGGCGCCGCACTCGCCACATTGCCCTGCCCACTTGGGAAAGGTCGCGCCGCACTCGGTACAGCCGTACAAGCGTTTGGCCTTGGCCATGGAAGTCGTCCTGCCTGATGAATCAAGGCCGAAACGATACCGAACAACTGGATAAATTTACAGACCTTCGGCACGCGGGCTATCACCCACCGACGTGCTTGTCGATAATGCGGCGCTTATCTAATAGGGTCTGTTGACGTTTCACGCACGGCCGCGCCGGAGCCCGGTTTGTCGCGAGGCAAGGCATGAGCCGCGAAGTTTGGCTGGCCAAATGAGCCGGCGAGAAACGCCGCATCGCGACAAAACGGGCCCGCCCCTGCGGCTCGCGCTGAAACGTCAACAGACCCTAGGTACCCACCATGTCGATCAGGCTTATCCCCACCACCGCCGAACAGCTGCCACTGATCCGCAACCTTTACCAGTTCTATGCCTACGAGTCGTCGGACTGGGAACAGGAAGACGTCGAGGTAGACGGCCGTTTCTACGTGCACGAGCCGCACCTGCAACGCTACTGGCAGGACGAAGGCTGGAGCGCGCAGCTGATTCTGGTCGATGACTTCATCGCCGGTTTCCTGTTGCTTGAAGCCTGCGAGGATCCGGGCATCGCCGACATGGAGCTCGCCGACCTGTTTCTGCTCAAGAAATACCGCCGCCTGGGCATCGGCCGCGCGCTACTGCAGCAGACGGTCAGCGACGGGCGCCGCTGGTTGCTGTGTTGCTACGAGCAGGACGACATAGCGAACGCCTTTTGCCGGCAGGTGCTGGGCGAGCTGCCATGGGCGGCCCGTGAACTGGACAGGGATGGCGATGAACCGGGGCTGCAACGCTTCGTGGTGCATGCCTGAAGAGCCCCGGGTTACGCAAAACTTGTAGCCTGGCATTGAGCGCCGCGATACCCAGGGACCCGCCGGTAAGGACTCCGGACATCGCCGCGCTCAACATCGGCCTACGGCTCAGCCGGAAGTCAGCTCCTGGACGATCCTGTCCTTGAGCAACACGCGCTCGCGGCGCAGACGACCCAGGGTTTCGTCATCGAAAGGTTGGTTGCCCGACTCCAGCTCAAGGATGCGTTTGTCCAGGTCCTGATAGCGGCCCACCAGCCCATCGAACCCCGGATGGCTCTTGCGACGCTCGCTCAGGGCATCGCCATACTCACGAAATTCCTCGCGCAGGTTGTGCTCGGCGGTCATGGGGCGCTCCTCTGTATTGGTGTGATGATGCATTGACCTTAGCCCATCGCCGCCAGCACGAACCGCCCGACGAGCTGTATCAGCCCGCGCAGTTGTTGCCGCAGTTGCAGCACTGACCAAGCGCCTTGCGTTGCTGACGCGCCAGATCCTCGCGTAAGCCGGAACGACGCAGTTTCAGGGCAGCCAGGCTAAGCCCCTCGGGCCGTTCCAGGCCGCTCTCGATACGGGCGATACGGCGGTCGACGTCCTCATGCTGTTCGACCAGGGCGGCGTAGGCGCGATTGCCGCGCAGCGGCGACATTTCGGGTTGGGCTGAATAATCGATGTGCATGACAGGGGCTCCCGATAGATGAATGAGCGCACTCTAGTCGGCTGGAAAAGCCTGGCTTTTGATCCTCGTCAACGGCGTGCAAGGTGGGTGGAGACGCGTTGTCGCACCGCGCAAACGCTCACAGTAGAGCGCTCCACCAACTGTTGCGCAGGCATCGGCCGGTAATAAATTCGGACAATTGCCCACCACCAGGGTCACAAACCTAGCGCTGCCCAAACGGCGGCATAGGGCAGACAGGCAGCAGTGCTTTACACTTCAGCGCACCAATCGGATCCAGGGGGTTGCACATGAGCATCATCAACGAATTCAAGGCCTTCGCGGTCAAGGGCAACGTCGTCGACATGGCGGTCGGTATCATCATCGGCGCGGCCTTCGGCAAGATCGTCTCATCCTTCGTCGGCGACGTGATCATGCCGCCCCTGGGCCTGCTGATCGGCGGGGTGGATTTCTCCGACCTGGCCATCACCCTCAAGGCCGCGCAAGGCGATACCCCCGCCGTGGTGCTGGCCTACGGGCGCTTTATCCAGACGGTTCTCGATTTCGTGATCGTCGCGTTCGCCATCTTCATGGGCGTCAAGGCGATCAACCGCCTCAAGCGCGAAGAGGCGGCGGCGCCTTCCGTGCCGCCGGCACCGAGCACCCAGGAAGTGCTGCTGACGGAAATTCGCGATCTGCTGAAGACCCAGCAGCACAAAGAGTGACCGGCCAACGCCGGACATGAAAACGGCGCCCCGAGAGGCGCCGTTTTCGTTTAGCTGCCGCGCCGTTACGCAGCCGATTCGTTGCCTGGCTTGAGCAGCACGCGGGTCACCCGGCGCTCCTTGACCTCGATCACGGTCAGCTCCCAGCCCAGGTACTCGACCTTGTCGCCGATCAGCGGCAGGCGGTCGAGCAGGCTCATCGCCAGGCCGGCCAGGGTTTGGTAGTCGTCGGTCGGCTTGGCGGCGAAGTTCATCCGCTCGCGCAACACCGCCAGGTTGACCGCACCATTGACGCGGTAACCGTCGTCCACTTCCTCGACATCCGGGCCATCCACTTCGCTGGCATCCGGCAGTTCGCCGGCGATGGCTTCGAGAATGTCGGTGAGGGTCAGCAGGCCCTCGAACCCCCCGAACTCGTTGACCACGAAGGCCACGTGGGTGGAACCCTGGCGCATCTGCTCCAGCGCGCTGAGCACGCTGGAGCTGTCCGGCAGGTTGATCGGCGCCCGCACCAGACTCTCGATGTCCGGTTGCTGGCCCTTGAGCAATTCCTTGAACAGCTCCTTCTTGTGGATGTAACCCAGAGGCTCCTCAGGGGAGTCGTTGCGGGTCACCACCAGGCGCGAATGCGGCGAGTCGAGCAGCGCCTGCTGGATCCTCTCCGGGTCGTCGTCGAGGTTGATGCTGTCGACTTCCATACGGTCGGTCATGACCTTCTGGATGGACATCTCGGCCATGTTCAGCACGCCGCTGATCATCACCCGCTCGCGGCGGTCGAACAGCGCGGTTTCACCCTGCTCGCCCTCGAGCATATCGGCGATGTCCTCACCCACTTCGTCGGCCTGTACCTTGCCGCCAAGCATGCGCATCACCGCATGGGCGGTACGGTCACGCAGGCCACGCTGGCCCTGCAGGCTGCGCTTGCGGCGCGAACGGGCGACCTGATTGAACAGCTCGATGAGGATCGAGAAACCGATGGCCGCGTACAGGTAACCTTTCGGAATGTGGAAGCCCAGGCCTTCGGCGGTCAGGCTGAAGCCGATCATCATCAGGAAGCCCAGGCACAGCATGATCACCGTCGGGCGCGCGTTGACGAAGGCGGTCAGCGGCTTGCTGGCGACGATCATCAGGCCGATGGAGATGATCACCGCGATCATCATCACTTCCAGGTGCTCGACCATGCCCACTGCGGTGATCACTGCATCCAGCGAGAACACCGCGTCGAGCACGATGATCTGCGCCACCACCGGCCAGAACTTGGCGTAGGTGCGCGCACCACCGGACTGATGCACGCGCCCCTCCAGGCGTTCGTGCAGCTCCATGGTGGCCTTGAACAGCAGGAACACACCACCGAACAGCATGATCAGGTCACGCCCCGAGAAGGATTTGCCGAATACCTCGATCAACGGATCGGTGAGGGTCACCAGCCACGCCATGCTGGCCAGCAGGCCCAGGCGCATGATCAGCGCCAGGCTCAAGCCGATGACCCGCGCACGATCTCGCTGCTCGGGCGGCAGCTTGTCGGCGAGGATGGCGATAAACACCAGGTTGTCGATGCCCAGGACGATTTCCAAGACGATCAGGGTCAACAGGCCTAACCAGGCCGTCGGATCAGCCATCCATTCCATTTAGTGTGTAGCTCTCTCAAGGGGAAAACGAAGGCAGCCGATCGCGACGTGCATGCGTGAAGCAGGCTCGTGAAGGCTCGACTGACGGGAAGTATGCGCAGCACGCTGCTGCACGCGAGGCAGGCACCGGGCGGTGCTGCCTTTGGGAAGTAACGCCCTCGTCCATAGTGGCGAGGGCGATCGTCTACTGTCGCTGTCCATGAAGACCGGAAAATGGGAAACAGACCCGGCAATCTACTGGAGCGCGAGTCACACTGAAAGCGGCAAGTTTGTAACCATGCTTTACATGCCGTGTGAGCGTGTCGGGTTGCAGCTTTACCAGTAGTTCTCCACGGCAACCTGGCCGGGCCGACGGGTTAGGCTGAGGTTCATGTTGCGCACCTTCAGACATTGGCGAATGTCGTCGATCATCTGCGGGTTGCCGCAGATCATCACCCGCGAATGTTCGGGGGTCAGTTCCAGACCAGCGGCGTGCTCCAGCTCGCCGTTTTCGATCAACTGAGTGATGCGTGCATTCAGGCAGCCCGGCGCCTGCTCGCGGGTCACCACTGGCAGATAGGTGAGTTTGTGGGTGTACTCGGCCAGGTGCTCCAGTTCGGAGAAGCCGTGGATCATGTCCTGATAGGCCAGCTCGGCCAACGTGCGCGCGCTGTACACCAGCACGATGCGCTCGAAGCGCTCCCATATTTCAAAATCCTGCAGCATCGACAGGAATGGCGCGATGCCGGTGCCGCTGCCCAGCAGCCACAGGTCACGGCCGTCGATGAAGCGATCCAGGGTCAGGTAGCCGGTGGCCATTTTTTCCACCAGCAAGGTATCGCCGATACGCAGCCGGCTCAGTTCACTGGTGAATTCACCGCCGGGCACCACGATGGAGAAGAACTCCAGGTGCTCGTCATGGGGCGCCGAAACCAGTGAATAGGCGCGCCAGACCACCGAGCCATCGGCCTTCTCCACGCCCAGGCGTACGAACTGCCCGGCGCGGAAACGAAACCCGGCGTCGCGGGTGGTCCGCAGGGTGAACAGGCTGGGCGTCAGGGTCTGTACGTCGAGAAGGGTCTGGCGGGTGAATTTGTCTTCGCTACTCATCGGCGGCTCCATCAGGGCTCATGGGCCTAGTGTCGCGCAAAGCCGCCGCGGGAAACACCGGTAAAGATCAGGGAGAACGCTGGAGCGGGGATTAGCGAGGCATCGGGTTGAAGGGATAATGCAGGTAGTAGGCGGCATCACGCCTTTGTGGGAGCGCGCCATGCGCGCCAATCGCGGGCATGGCCCGCTCCCACAAGAGCACCTTAGCCCGAGTCGAGCGCAGCGACAACCAGGGATCCACCGCCCACAAAAAAGCCGACCCGAAGGTCGGCTTTCTCGTCGCAGCGCAGCTGGCGCCTTACAGCGCGTCGCGGCTGCTGGCGCCGTCTACCAGACGGGCGATACCCAGCGGGTTGGCGTTCTTCAGGGCGTCGGGCAGCAGGGCGTCCGGGCAGTTCTGGTAGCAAACCGGGCGCAGGAAGCGGTCGATGGCCAGGGTGCCGACGGATGTACCGCGAGCATCGGAGGTCGCCGGGTACGGGCCGCCATGCACCATGGCATCGCACACCTCGACACCGGTCGGGTAGCCATTGAACAGCACGCGACCGACCTTCTGCTCGAGCAGCGCGAACAGCGCCTCGCTGCCGGCCAGATCACCCGGTTCGGTGATCAGCGTGGCGGTCAGCTGGCCGTGCAATCCCTCGATGGCCTTGATCAGCTCGGCGTGGTCGGCCACCTCGACGACGATGGTGGTCGGCCCGAAGACTTCTTCCTGCAGACGCTCGTCACCCTCGAGCAACAGGCTGACATCGGCCTTGAACAGCTGTGGGCGCGCCTGTTTGCCTTCCTGCGCGGTGCCAGCCAGGTGGGTGATGCCCGGGTGTGCGGCGAGCGCAGCGATGCCTTTGCCATAGCCTTCCAGGCCGCCGGCATTGAGCAGGGTCTGCGGCGGCTGCTCGGCCATCTTGGCGGTCAGGCTGTGCAGAAAGGCGCTGAATTCCGGCGAGCGAATACCGAGCACCAGGCCGGGGTTGGTGCAGAACTGGCCAGCGCCCAGCACCACCGATGCGGCCAGTTCACCGGCGACTTTCTCGCCACGGGCCTTGAGGGCTTCGGGCAGGAGGATGACCGGGTTGATGCTGCTCATCTCGGCGAACACCGGGATCGGTTGCGGGCGCGCCGCAGCCATGTCGCACAGGGCACGGCCGCCGCGTAGCGAGCCGGTGAAGCCGACCGCCTGGATGGCCGGGTGCTTGACCAGCGCGGCACCGACGATGCCACCATAGATCATGTTGAACACGCCCTTGGGCATGCCGGTTTTCTCGGCCGCGCGCAACAGCGCCGCGCCCACCAGGGCAGTGGTGGTCATATGCCCGGGGTGGGCCTTGAACACCACCGGGCAACCGGCAGCCAGGGCCGAGGCGGTGTCGCCGCCGGCCGTGGAGAATGCCAGCGGAAAGTTGCTGGCACCGAATACGGCGACCGGGCCGAGGCCGATGCGGTACTGGCGAATGTCCGGGCGCGGCAGCGGCTGGCGATCCGGCAGGGCACGGTCGATGCGCGCACCGAGGAAATCGCCACGGCGCAGCACCTGGGCAAACAGGCGCATCTGCCCGCTGGTACGCCCGCGCTCACCCTGAATGCGGCCGCTCGGCAACGCGGTTTCGCGGCAGACGATGGCGATGAAATCCTCGCCCAGGCCGTCCAGTTCATCAGCGATGGCGTCGAGAAACTCGGCGCGTCGGCTCGCCGGCAGGCTGCGATAGGCCGGGTAGGCAGCGGCGGCGGCCTTGGCGGCGGCATCGACTTCCTGCTCGGTGGCCTCGACGAATTCGTACGGCAGTGTTTCGCCGGTGGTGGCATCGACGCTCTGCAGCTTCACGCTGCCGCCGGCGCTGTAGGCGCCGCCGATGATGTTGTGGCCATTGACGGACATGAATACTTCCTCCTGGTCAGAACCCTGCGGGGCCAAAACTGGCCGCGACATGGGTAACGGTGGATGGTTAAAGGGCTGTGACGCTGCCCGGCTGCAGCGGTTCATCAGCCGCCACCAGGCCGTTGCGCAGGGGCGCGCCGAATTCGCTCATTTCGATCTCGAAGGTGTCGCCAGGCTGCGCCTGAATGCCGTCGGCATAGGACAGCGTAGCGGTACCGAAGTAATGCACGTGCACATCGCCCGGGCGCAGGAACTGCTGGTATTTGAAGTGGTGGAACTCCAGGTTCTCCAGGCTGTGGCACATGTTCTCCTCGCCACTGAGGAATTCCTTCTCCCAGATCACCTCGCCGCCGCGATGAATACGGCTGGTACCGGCCAGGTGAGCGGGCAGCGCGCCAACGCGCAGTTCCGGCCCGTAGGCGCAGAAACGCAGCTTGGAGTGCGCCAGGTACAGGTAATTGCGGCGCTCCAGCACATGGTCGGAGAACTCGTTGCCCAGGGCATAACCGAGGCGGTAGGGCTTGCCGTCGTCGCCGATCACGTACAGGCCGACCAGTTCCGGCTCCTCGCCACCATCTTCGGCGAAGGCCGGCAGCGGCAGGTCGGCGCCAGGGCGCACGACGATGCTGCCGTCGCCCTTGTAGAACCACTCCGGCTGCGCGCCGACCTTGCCGACGCCTGGTTTGCCGCCCTCCAGGCCCCAGCGGAAGATGCGCATGGTGTCTGTCAGGGTGGCTTCGTCCTGGCCCTTCTGCTGGTGCATCTTGTCCCGGGTCGAGGCGCTGCCCAGATGGGTAAGGCCGGTGCCGCTGATCAGGCAATGAGCCGGGTCTTGATGATCCAGCGGCGGCAGGATACGCCCGCCCTGCTGCAGTTCGGCGTAGGCCGGGCCGGCGTCGCTGCCACGGTTGTCGACTTCGCTCTGCAGGCTGCGCCCGGCGCGGATCGCTGCCAGTGCCAACTCGCGGGTGCTGGCAACGCCGCGCACGGTACGCACGGCATCGCCGTCGACAACGCCAACCTGACGCTGGCCGCTGGTGGATTCGAACTGGATCAGTCGCATGGCTTATCTCTCTTGTCAGTCGCTTGCCCGAACGGGTACAGGGCAGACTTTACGAACTCAACGCCAGCCTGCCTAATGACAGGCTCTGATCAAGCAATAACCGATGGTTATCACCATGCTCGCATCCCTCCCCGCCCTGGTTTCCCGACTACGCCTGAAACAGCTGCGCCTGCTTATCGCCCTCGACGAACAGGGCTCGCTGCACAAGGCCGCCGAGGCCGTGGCGATCAGCCAGCCGGGGGCGACCAAGGCGCTCAACGAGATCGAATCGGCATTCGGCACACGGCTGTTCACCCGCACCAGCCAGGGCCTGGAAGCCAACGACCTAGGGCGTTGCGCTATTCGCTACGCGCGGCTGATCCACAGCGACCTGGCGCACCTGCGCGAAGAAATGCTCGGCATCCTGCAGGGCCAGGGCGGGCGCCTGGTGGTAGGGGTGATCATGGGTGCTGTGCCGCACCTGACCCGCGCGCTCTCGCGGTTGCGCGCGCGCCAGCCGGAGCTGTCGGTGGAAATCGTCGAAGACACCAGTGCGCGGCTGCTCAGCCTGATCGACCAGGGCCGCCTGGACCTGGCGATCTGCCGCACCAGCGTGAGCCGCCGACCGGATGATTACGACTGCCTGAGCCTGCATGACGAACAGCTGAAAGTGGTGGCCAACCCCGCGCACCCGCTGGCCACCACGCCGGGTCTGAGCCTGGCGCAACTGGCGGCCTACAGCTGGGTGGTGTTCCCGGCGAACATGCCCATGCGCCTGGTGCTGGAGCGGGCATTCAGCGACGCCGAGCTGGAGTTTCCGCGCTACCCGCTGGAAACCGCCTCGACCTTCGCCACCCTGATGCTGCTGCAGGAAGACCCGCACCTGGTAGCGCTGATGCCACGGGAAACCGCGCAGTCGGCGGCGCGTTCAGGCCAGCTGGCCTGCCTGGAGCTGGCCCAGGTGCTGCGTAGCGAGCCCTATGGGGTGATCAGCCGCCGCGGCTCGCCGCTGTCATCGCCAGCGCGTTTGCTGCTGGAAGAGTTGCGCGCTTCGTAGTTGTAGGGTGGATGACGCTTTTTTCATCCACCATTGCGATTGCAGCGGTGGACGGGGCGGACCGCGTAGGTGAAGCGTCGTCCACCCTACGAACTACGGTCTTGCGCACATCTAAATGTGGGAGCGGGCCATGCCCGCGAAAAAAATCGCGGCCATGGACTAAGCGTCCCCGCCCGCCGCCACAGGGCTTCGGCGGCAGTCCGACTTAACCAATCAAAGCCGATTGACCGTCTGCGCCGCACGCAGCACATCAGCGCCGATCTCCGCCTCGAAACGCTGCCACACCGGGCGCATCGCTTCGCGCCAGGCTTCGCGTTGCTCGTGGGTCAGGGTGATGATCTGCGCGCGGCCGGCGGCGACCAGTTGCTCGCGGCTCTTGCGGTTCAGCTCTTCGGCGTCCTGATTCACCTTGAAGCTGACCTCTTCGATGATCGCTTCCAGCTGCGTGCGCACCTGGTAGGGGATGCTGATCCAGAACTTGGAGTTGCTGATCAGCATGTAGTTGAGCGAGCCGTGATTGGTTTCGGTGATGAACGGCTGCACGCTGTCGAGCTTCTGGCTGGCCAGGTTCGACCAGGGGTTTTCCGCGCCTTGCACCGTGCCCTTCTGCAGCGCCGTCAGGGTTTCGCTGAAGGCCATCTTGCTGGTGGTCGCGCCAATCTGGGCAAACTGCGCCTCCAGCACTGGCGACGGCTGGATCCGGAAGTTCAGGCCCTTGGCATCGGCCGGCGCCTTCAGCGCGCGGGTGGCCGAAAGCTGCTTCATGCCGTTGTTCCAGTACGCCAGGCCGTAGATGTCGTGGCCCGCCATGGAGCGCAGCAGCTCGCGGCTCTTCTCGCGCTTCTGGAAGCGCTTTACCGCTTCCAGGTCATCGAACAGGAACGGCAGGTCGAACACCTGCAACTGCTTGGTGTAGGCATCGAACTTGGACAGCGACGGCGCCAGCATCTGCACCTTGCCGTCACGCAGTGCCTGCAGCTCGTCCTCGTCACCGAACAGCGTGGAGTTCGGGTACACCTCGACCTTCACCTTGTCGCCCAGGCGCTGTTCGACCAGTTCCTTGAACAGCTGCGCACCACGGCCTTTCGGGGTGTCTTCGGCAACCACGTGGGAGAACTTGATGACGATGGGCTCGGCGGCGAACGCCGACGTGCAGATCAGCAGCACGGCTGACAGGGCGGTGGTGACAACGGACTTGAACATGCAAAACCTCGGCAATAGCAGACAGCGGCGCATGCGCGAGGCAGCACCTGAAGAAAATGGGTTGCGGATGACCTCGGTGAGGTCGCTGTCGGCTAGGCCCGGCGCAGCGCGCGGGTGTCCGACTATTATTGGAGGGCTGCGGAGAGGGGTCAGGCAAACGCGACCGTTCTGGCAGGGGCGCGATTCTTGTCGATCGCACCCGGCAGAACAAGCGGTAATAACGCCAACTGCTGCACAGCCTGAAGATTCAATGCCCGCGCCGTGGCAGAATGCGCCCCGCCACGCCCACCACGAGATCAGCATGTCGTCGTCCTTCGTCACCCCGTTCGCCACCCTCGACCTGCAACGCCAGCCCGAGCAACCCGGCATGCCGCTGCAGGCCTTCGATGCCGCCGATGCCTACCTGCTCGAGCAGGTGCAGAACCTGCCGGATGGTGCGCGTGTGCTGCTGCTCAACGACAGCTTCGGCGCCCTGGCTTGTGCCCTGGCCGGCCGCGCCCAGGTGACCAGCAGCGGCGACTCGCACCTGGGCCACCTGGCGCTGCGCCTCAACCTGGCACGCAACGGCCTGACCGAGGATGCAGTGACCTTCGTGCCGGCCAGCGAGCCGGTAAGTGGGCCGTTCGATGTGGTGCTGATCCGTGTGCCGAAAACCCTGGCGCTGCTGGAAGAACAGCTGATCCGCCTGCACGGTCAGCTGGCGCCAGGCGCTCAGGTGATCGCCGGCGCGATGATCAAGCACCTGCCCCGCGCGGCCGGCGACCTGCTGGAGCGATACATCGGCGCGGTGCAGGCCTCGCTGGCGGTGAAAAAGGCCCGCCTGTTGCACGCCACGCCCGAAGCCCGACCAGCGGCGCCGTCGCCCTACCCGACCCGCTACCGCCTCGACAAGCCGGCGCTGGAGCTGAGCAACCATGCCAACCTGTTCTGCCGCGAAGGCCTGGACATCGGCACCCGCGCCTTCCTGCCGCACCTGCCGCGCCATCTGGATAACCGTCGAGTGGCTGACCTGGGCTGCGGCAACGGCGTGCTGGGCATCGTCTACGCCCTCGGCAGCCCGCAGGCCGAGCTGACCTTAGTGGATGAGTCCTATATGGCCGTGCAGTCCGCTCGCGAAAACTGGCAAGCCGCCCTGGGCGAGCGCCCGGTGACCATCCGCCCGGGTGACGGCCTGGCCGAACAGACCGAAGACTCGCTGGATCTGGTGCTGTGCAACCCGCCCTTCCACCAGCAGCAGGTGGTCGGCGATTTCCTCGCCTGGCGCATGTTCCAGCAGGCACGCAGCGCACTGGTCACCGGTGGCGAGCTGTGGATCGTCGGCAACCGCCATCTGGGTTACCACGCCAAGCTGGCGCGGCTGTTCCGCGGCGTCGAGCAGGTGGCGGCCACGCCGAAGTTCGTGGTGCTCAAGGCGACCAAGTAGACATTGATATCGCGGCGCCTGCTGCCCCGGGTATCGCTGCGCTCAACGCCGGGCTACCAGAGTCACTTGTAGCCTGCGGTTGAGCGCAGCGATACCCAGCAATCCTTCCCTCAGTCGATCAGGCCATTGCCGTCATAGAACGGATAAGGCCCGGGATATTCACCGAACACCCCGGTATGGGTGACCAGGCCATGCTCGGCATGCCAGTGATGAAGCAGGTAACCAGGCGGCTCCAGGTTGAAGTGCGCAGGCGCGCCAGGCTGCAGGTCCAGCACGATCTGATGCGAGACACCAGGGCACACGCAACTCAGGCTGCCGGCAAAACGCCGCTGGATCGCGCGATGCAGGTGCCCGCAAAGCAGCCGCTCCACCTGCGGGTGACCGCCGATAAGCCATTCCAGGGCCGCGGCATTGCGAAACGGCTCGCGGTCCATATGGCCGATGCCACTGATGAATGGCGGGTGGTGCAGGATCAATACTGTCGGCACCTGCGGGCGCAGCGCCAGCTGGGCATCCAGCCAGCGCAACTGGCTGTCCTGCAACTGCCCGCCGTGGCTGCCGGGAATCGTCGTGTCGAGGCCGATCAGGCGCACCGGGTGGCTGTCGACCACCCAGTCCAGCGGCGCCTCGGGCGACTGCGGCAGATAAGCGTGATCGGCGAAGGCGGCCAGCAGGTGGGCGCGATCATCATGGTTGCCGGGCACCAGGTAACAGGGCATGGCCAGGCGCTGCAGCTCCGGGCGCAGCACGGCGTATTCGTCCGGGTGGCCGAAGTCCACCAGGTCACCGCTGATGACCACGACATCCGGACGCGGCTGGCTGGCGTTCAGGTGCTCGACCGCGCGGCGCAGCGCCGCCAGGGTATCGACCACCCCGTAACTCGGCTTGCCGCCGGCCTTGAGGTGCAGGTCGCTGATCTGCGCGATCAGGAAGGTCGAAGCGTTGGGGATGACATCAGGCATTGAGGCTGAACACTCGCTGGGGCTCGACGGCCAGGTTGATCAAATCGCCGGGGGCATGCAGGCGGTCGTCGCTGCTGTCCACCGACAGCGGCTGCGCGCCGCCCACATCCACCAGCAGGCGGCTCTGCGCACCCTGGAAGAACTGCCCGAGCAGCCGCCCGCGCACGTGGCCCGGAGCGTTGGTCACCCGCAGGTGCTCGGGGCGGCAATACAGGGTGCCCGGCAACTCGCTGGCGCTCCAAGGCAACTCGCCGCCATTGACCTGCACGCCATTGGCGGTACGGCCAAGCACCGCGAAGGCGTTCAGGGTGCCGATGAAATTCGCCACGAAGGCATTGGCGGGCTGCCGATAGAGCGCCCGCGGCGTGGCGAGCTGGGCGATGCGGCCACGCTCCATGACCAGAATGCGGTCGCCCAGGGCCATGGCTTCGCCCTGGTCATGGGTGACGAACACGGCGGTGATGGCCAGTTCGCGCAGCAACTGGCCCAGCTCGCTGCGCAGGCGTTCGCGCAACTGGGCATCCAGGGCCGCCAGCGGCTCGTCGAGCAGCAGTACCCGCGGGCGTGGCGCCACGGCGCGGGCCAGGGCAACGCGCTGGCGCTGACCACCGGACAGCTCATGGACGGCGCGGTGGCCATAGCCTTGCAGGCCGACCAGCTCGAGCAACTCGGCGCAACGCCGTTCCCGTTCGGCGCGGGGCATCTTGCGCACCTTCAAGCCGTAGCCGATGTTGTCGGCCACGTTGAGGTTGGGAAACAGCGCGTAGTTCTGGAACACCATGCCCACGTCGCGGCGCTCGATGGGCAATGGCGTGACGTCGCGCCCGGCGAACAGCACCTGCCCGGCATCCGGTCGCTCGAGCCCGGCGATCAGGCGCAGCGTGGTGGTCTTGCCGCAGCCGGAGGGGCCAAGGATGGCCAGGGTTTCGCCGGCCTGGATCTCCAGGCTGAGGTCATCCACGGCGACGGTGCCGTCGGCGAACGCCTTGCGGCAGTTGTGCAGGCGAATGGAGGTAGCGCTCATCGTTGATCTCCACGGGACAGGCGGGCGCTGATGGCCTGCAGGGCGATCAGCAGCGGTACGATCATCAGCAGGAACAGCAGGGTGTAGGCGCTGGCGACCTCCAGCCGCGCCGAGGCGTAGCTGTCGGCCAGGCCCACCGGCAGGGTCTTGGTCATCGGCGTGTGGAGCATCCAGGTCAGGTTGAATTCGCCCAGCGACAGGGTGACGACCATCAGCACGCCAGCGAGGATGCCGGCCCGGCAGTTGGGCACCACCACGGTGAAGAAGCGTCGCAGCGGGCCGGCGCCGAGGCTGGCGGCAGCGTCTTCCAGGGTCGGCAGGTTCTGGCGCTGCATCACCGCCATCACCGGGCGTACCAGAAACGGCAGGGTGAACAGCACATGGCCGACCAGGATGAACAGCCAGCTGCCGCGAAACCCGCCGAGGTGGCCATAGGTGAGCAGCAGCGCCAAGGCGCTGGCCAGGCCGGGCATCGCCACCGGCAGCACCATCAGTTCCTCGAAGGCGCGGCTGAAGCGGTTGTTCATGCGCACCAGGGCATAGGCCGCCGGCACGCCGATCACGCAGACGCACAGGGCGCAGGCCACGGCCAGTTGCAGCGACAGCCACACCGTCGGCGAATAGGCCTGCCAGACCTGCACGAGCCAGTCGAAGGTCAGGCCGCTGGAAAGGCCCTGGAAATAATTGCGCGTCAGCCCGGCGAGCAGCGACAGCAGCACCGGTACCAGCATGAAGGCGCAGACCAGGCAGGTGAAAATCAGCTGCGCGGCAAACAGCGTCGAGCGTTTCATAGCAGCCCTCCGGCTTTTCGCACCCATTTCCTGACCACCAGCAGCACCGCCCAGGTCAGCGCGCCGAGGATCACCGACAGCGCCGCTGCCACGCTGAAGTTGGCGTAGTTGGTGAACACGTTGTAGATCGCCACCGGCGTGACGTTGAGCTGGGTGCCGAGGGTGAAGGCGGTACCGAACGCGCCCATCGAGGTGGCGAAGCAGATCGCCCCGCAGGACACCAGCGCCGGCATCAGCCCCGGCACGATCACGTCCCAGGTCACCCGCCAGTGGCTGGCGCCCAGCGAGCGGGCGGCCTCCTCCAGGCTGGCATCGAGGCTTTCACTGGCGGCCATCACGGTGAGGATCACCCGCGGGATGGAGAAATACAGGTAGCCGAGAAACAACCCGGCCAGGGAATAGGCGAAAACCCAGCGCTCGCCCATCAGCCCCATGCCCAGCGCCGCGAACACGCCCTGGCGACCGGCCAGCAGAATCACCAGAAAGCCCACCACCACGCCCGGGAAGGCCAGGGGAAAGGTCAGCAGGGCGACCAGCGCCGAGCGCCCGAAGAAGCGCTGGCGGGCGAGAAACACCCCGCTGATGCTGCCCACCAGCAGCGCCGCCAGGGTCACCGATGCGGCCAGCAGGCTGGTCTGCGCCAGGCTGCTCAGATATTGGGCGCTGCTCAGCACCTGCCAGTAGCCACTGCCCGCCTCGCCACGGCTTTCACTGCCGAGCAGTATCAGGTGCGCCAGCGGCAACAGCCAGAAGGCCAGCAGCACCGCGGCTGCCGGCACCAGCGCCACGGCCGCGCCAGGTCGCCAGCGCCGCAGCGGCCGGCTGTGGGCGCTCGCGGCAGCGTGGTTGCTCAGCGCGCTGTTCACCTCAGCGCACCTCTTTCAGGTAACGCGCGGCGAAGGCTTCCTGCACCGCGGCCATCTTCTGGTAATCCACCACGCCGGCGCGGGCGTAGTCGCTTTCCGGCAGGAAGCGCGCCGCTACCTCGGCGGGCATCTGTACCGGGCGTACCGGCCGCAGGTAGGCATTGGCCCACAGCGCCTGGCCCTGGTCGGAGAGCACGAAGTCCAGCACCTTCTCGGCGTTGGCGCGGTGCGGGGCATTGTCCACCACACTCATCACATAGGGCACGCTGATGCTGCCCTCACGGGGAATCACGAAGGCGACGTTGGCCTGGTCCTTGTAGCGCGCCCGGTAGGCGTTGAAGTCATAGTCGACGAGAATCGGCAGCTCGCCGGACAGCACCCGCGCATAGGCGGTCTGCTTGGGCACGATCGGCGAATTGCCGGCCAGCTTCCTGAAGTAGTCGATGGCCGGGGTGAAGTCGTCGAGGTCACCGCCCATGGCGCGGTTGATCGCCACCGCCGACACATAGCCGACGAAGGCGCTGGACGGGTCCAGATAACCGACCATGCCCTTGTACTCGGGCTTGAGCAGGTCGGCCCAGCTTTGCGGCACTGGCAGGCCACCGAGTGCATCGACGTTGACCATGATGCCCAGGGTGCCGGAATGGATGGCGAACCAATGCCCTTCGGGGTCTTTCAAGCCGGCGGGAATGTCGTCCCAGCCCTTTGGCTTGTAGCTGCCGACCAACCCGGCGTTCTGCGCCTGCAGGCCGAAGGTCACGCCGTAATACACCACGTCAGCCATCGGCGCCGCACGCTCGGCCACCAGCTGCGCCAGGGCCTGGCCGGAGTTCTTGTTGTCCAGCGGCACCTTCACGCCGGTGCTCTCGGCGATTGCCGCAAGCTGCGCGCCCCAGTCCGCCCACTCCGGCGGGCAGTTGTAGCAGATCGCCGTGTCGGCGGCGTGGCTCAGGCTGGCGGTACCGCACAGCAACAGGGCCGCAAGGGTTTTACGCAAGCGGATCATCGGACGTCTCCTCGAGGGGGCGGATACTTTCGCCTGGCCGGATGTGGCACGGCAGGCAGTGGGAAGCGGGGGTGGCGCCGGCGATCTGCGCCAGCAACTGGTCGATCACGGTGTGCGCCAGCTCGGCGATGGGCTGCACCACACTGCACAGCGTCGGGTGCATCTGCGTACCCAGGGCGATGCCGTCGAACCCCATCACCGAGAGCTGGCGCGGCACGCTCCAGCCGTTGCGGCGCAGCTCGTTGATCAGGCTGATGGCCAGCAGGTCGTTGGAACAGAGCAGCGCGCTGGGCGCCTGCGGGCCATGCAGCCAGGGTGCGAGGGCGGCGAAGTCGGCCTGGGTATGGGCGGGCATCTCGATCAGCGGCAGCACCTGTAGCCCGGCAGCGTGCATGGCCTGCCGATAGCCGGCGTAGCGCAGCCGGGCACGGTCGGACTGCAATGCAGAGCCGGCGACCATGCCGATGCGCCTGTGGCCGGCCTGCAGTAAATGCCGGGTGGCCAGGGCCATGCCGGCGCGGTTATCCACCGACACGGCGCTGTACTGGGCATCCTCCGGCTGGTGGTAGGCCAGTACGAAGGGCGTATCCTCCTGGGCCAGGCCCTGCAGCACCTGGTTGCTGCGCGCATCGGTCACCGTCAGCACCAGGCCGTCGACGCGCTGGCGCAGCAGCTCTTCGACCACCTCGCTTTCGCGCTCGGCCTGGTAGTCGGTGGTGGCCAGCAGCAGGTTGTAGCCCCGCGCACGCGCCGCCTGCTCCATGGCCTGGAACTGCTCGGCGAACACCGGGTTGAGCAGGTTGGGCACCACCACGCCAATCAGTTGGGTGGTT
>JAAIGF010044671.1_pt1 | contig 17601 bp, 16 predicted proteins | sample 6487441 | NCBI WGS metagenome assembly JAAIGF01 (sample SAMN13974129, study PRJNA590717) | phyllosphere metagenome | biome: pepper field; feature: multiple bacterial spot infested pepper fields; material: pepper leaves; isolation source: leaves from pepper fields | host: Capsicum annuum ... | reverse complement strand
TGTTCGTTTGAAAAAAGTCTAGCACTTTTAACAGAAATGCTAGCATTTCTGTTAAAAGTGCTAGCTGTTTTGACAAAAGTGCTAGCTGTTTTTATCAAAGTGCTAGCTGTTTTGACAAAAGTGCTAGCATGTCTAAAAGAAGTGCTAGACTTTCTGGAAGACATGCTAGGTGTTACGACCTACATGCTAGCGTTTAGAACAATTATGCTAGCACTTGCGAAGAAACAGCTAGACTTTAGAAACGAAGTTCTAGGTGTTTCGCTCGAAGTCCTAGCATGTTTAACAGAACAGATAGTTGTTACAGTTTCTTTGCTAGCTATTCGCGTGCAATTGTAGGCCGTGCAAGAAAGAAAGCTGTCATCTTTAATCTACAAATACGCACATTTATACGACAGTATATAGGTTGCGAAGTATACTGCGGCCGCGTATCTATTTTTTGGCGAGTTGGGTGCCAAACGGCTGCACGATCACTAAAGAACTCTTTGTCGGTCCCCAGAATTCGGTATGATATGAAAAGACAGCGTAGATTATCTTGGGCTTATAAACATCTTTTACTAGAAGGTTTTTGGCATCGATAGTCTTTTCTGAAGCAGTAGGTTGGTTTGTCCTAGGTCGTATATATGCTCCCGATGAGCAATATTGTTCACCGGGAGCATGTACTTATAGATTTTACTTACTTAATTTCAGCGTAAGGTAAGTTCATATTTTGGAACATAAACGCCCATTTGTCGGTTTGCTCAGCAATTACCATAGCGGTGGATTTTCCGGCGCCATGTCCTGCCTTGGTATCGATACGAATAAGAACGGGATTGTTGCCTTTGTTGTACTCCTGAAGACGAGCAGCAAACTTAAAGGAGTGTGCAGGGACTACGCGGTCGTCATGATCGGCGGTGGTTACCATTGTGGCCGGGTAGGCCGTTTCCGGTTTCAACGCATGATACGGCGAGTATTTGTATAAATAGTCAAACATTTCCTTGTTGTCATCAGCTGTGCCGTAATCAAATGCCCATCCTGCACCGGCAGTAAACTTATGGTAACGGAGCATATCGAGTACGCCTACTGCTGGGAAAGCCACTTTGAACAATTCGGGGCGCTGTGTCATGGAAGCGCCTACCAGTAGCCCGCCATTGGAACCGCCGGAGATCGCCAGTTTTTCTGACGAGGTATATTTTTCTTGGATCAGGTACTCCGCCGCCGCAATAAAGTCGTCAAATACATTTTGTTTCTTCAGTTTTGTGCCCGCTAGGTGCCAGTTCTCGCCATACTCGCCGCCTCCACGTAGATTCGCAACCGCGTACACGCCTCCTTGCTCTAGTAGAATAACGTTGCTCGTCGAGAATGAAGGGGTGAGGCTGACATTGAAGCCGCCATAACCATATAACATCGTAGGATTGCTGCCATCGAGTTTGATGCCCTTCTTGTAGGTGATGATCATCGGCACTTTTGTGCCATCTTTAGACGTGTAGAATACTTGCTTTGATTCATACATTGAAGGGTCGAACTTAATGGCAGAGGTTTTATAAACCTCCGATTTGCCACTGGTAATATCATATTTGTAGATCGTGCCGGGGTTTACGTAATTGGTGAAAGAATAATAGAGATCCTTATCTTTGAACTTCGCGCCGAAGCCCGCCGCGGTGCCTACACCGGGAAGTTCGATGTCGCGCTCTAGCTTGCCACTGCGATCGTACTGTTTCACGAGAGAAGTCGCATCTTTGAGGTAGTTGGCAAAAATTTTGCCGCCACCCGTGGAAGGAGATAGCACGTGGTCGGTTTCTTTGATGAGGTCTTGCCAATTTGCAGAAGTAGGGTTTGCGAAGTCCGCCGTTACGACCTTACCATTTGGCGCGTTGAGTTCCGTATAGATAAACAGCTTGCTGCCCTCATTGTCGATGATATAGTGATTTTTTTCCATGTTATCCACTACACTGACAAAGTCGGCGTTGGGCACGGACAGATCTTTAATGTAGAGTTCGTTTCCCGAAGTGGTGTTGGCCGCCGAGAGAATAAGGAAGCGCTCGTCTTCCGTTAAGCTAGCGCCGACGTAACGTCGAGGGGTGCTGGCGCCACCAAAGACTAGTTTATCTTCTTTCTGCGGGGTGTTTAATTGGTGGAAATACAGTTTGTGTTGGTCGGTCATCGCCGATAGGGCCGAACCTTCTTTCGGCTTATCATAGCTGCTGTAATAGAAGCCTTCGTTGCCCTGCCACGCGAGTCCAGAAAACTTCACATCGATTAGTGTATCGCCGATAACCTTATTCTCGGCGGCCTGAAGAACGATAACCTTACGCCAATCTGATCCGCCTTCGGAAATCTGATAGGCCACGAGCGATCCGTCTTTGCTAAAGGATATGCCGGCTAGGGAAGTGGTGCCATCTTCAGAGAACTTATTGGGATCGAGGAAAAGCTCTTCTTTGCCCTCTTCGCCTTTTTTTCGGTAAAGGACATACTGGTTTTGCAAGCCATCGTTCTTATAGTAATAGATATAATCGCCTTCCTGGAAAGGAGCGGTTTCTTTTTCGTAGTTCCATAGATCTTCCAAACGCTTCCGAATATGCTCCCGAAAAGGAATTTGGGAGAGGTAGTCGTCCGTGACTTCGTTTTCGGCCGTGACCCACTGCTTGGTTTTGTCCGATAAATCATCTTCCAACCAACGATAAGGATCGTCTACTACGGTTCCAAAATAGTTGTCTTTTTGCGTTGTTTTTTCAGTTGTTGGGTAAGGTTTTAGCACGATCTCTTTCTTTGATTCAATAATTTTTTGCTGCTGACAGGCGCCTAAGCTGATTGCCAAAAGCATTATTCCCAAATTTCTATTCATAATCTGATTATTTTTTTAAGCGCATGGCGCCTGTGTTTCTATGCAAGTTACAAAAACTGCTACGAAACGCAAATACCAAGCGCTACTGCTTTCCTTATTTCCCCCTTTTTTTACATCATTAGGAAAGGTTTTGTGTCCGTCTACAGTGCTTGTTTATACGTCAATATTTGTCTAGCTTTGAGCCTACAGCATGAGAGATAAGATATATTTTGCTTCAGACTTCCATTTGGGTGTGCTTCCAGAAGCCACATCACGCGCGCGCGAGTTGCGCATCGTCGGCTGGCTGGATGCCATCAAACACGACGCTAAGGAGCTTTTTCTGGTAGGTGATGTGTTCGATTTTTGGTTTGAATACGGAACAGTGGTGCCCAAAGGTTTTATTCGATTTTTTGGTAAGCTTGCCGAACTGGCTGATCTAGGCATAGAGATTACCTTTTTCAAGGGAAACCATGATATGTGGATGTTTGGCTATCTGCAAAAAGAGTTAGGCGCGCGGATCGTGGATGATGAACTTTTGCTGGAGCGTGATGGGAAGCGTTTCTTTATACATCATGGTGATGGTCTTGGACCGGGTGATTCGAAATATAAGTTTTTAAAATCCTTTTTCCGAAGCAAGCTGTGCCAATGGCTATTTGCACGACTACATCCCAATCTGGGCATCGGTATTGCGCAGCGTTGGTCCCAGCACAGTCGCGCCGCTAGCGGCGGTGAGGAGACGTTTCTAGGGGAAGATCGCGAGTGGCTGCTGCAGTATGCCAAAGAACAGCTCAAGGACGACAGCTATGATTATTTTATCTTCGGACATCGACACGTACCCTATGATATCCGCTTGTCTCCAGCTTGTCGGGCCATCAACTTAGGCGAGTGGATTAACCACTGTACATACGCGGTATGGGATGGGAGAGAATTGAGTTTAAAAAAATGGATACCCTAGACATCATCAACCGAATATCTGCATTGCAGGAAGACGATCAACAACGCTTGGGAAGCCTGTTCGAAGAGATCGCTTTCGACAAAGGAGCCGAGGTTATTGCTGCCGGAAAGAATTGTCGTTTTGTTTACTTCATACGATCGGGTTCCTGCCGTATATTTTATCATAAGGATCAGCGAGAAGTGATCTTGGATTTTGCCTTTCCGGGTGATGCGCTTATCTCGCTGAATAGCTACGTGCATGAACGCTCCGGCTATGAAAGCATCCAAACTATGGAGTCATCGGTGCTGTACAAAGTGGATACTAAGGAGCTGAAAAAGCTTTTTTCGAACTCGATTGGAATTGCTAATTGGGGGCGTAGGCTAGCGGAAATAGAGACCTTGAAGATCGAGTTCCGACTGATGTCCAAACTTTTTAAAACAGCGGCCGAGAGCTATGCGGAATTGATGGCGCGTGCACCGCTATTAATAAATACGATCAAACTGGGATATATCGCTTCTTATCTAGGTATTTCACAGGTCACCCTCAGTAGGATCAGGGCAAAGATCTAGATTGGATAGTATAAAAGCGCTTTACCCATAGGGTAAAGCGCCCCTTATCTTCTTACCAGGTCTGCTCGCCTTTTTTCATCTTATCTAGTGTTGCCACGTAATTTTCTTTTTCATTATCGCTGGCTTGTGCAATAGCCTTCTCTTGATACTTTATCGCATTTTCTTTATCGCCCGACTTGTAGAGCAGATTGGCGTAGGTATCCAAGAATGCTGGTTGTTCATTCCCTTCTAGGGATTGCTTGCTCCAGTTTAGAGCCGCTTGGATACAGGCAGCATCATCACAGTTTTCAAAAACAGACCAGGCGAAAGAATTTAACGAGCTTGGCGATACCTTTTTATTATTAATGCTAATATAATCGTTCACAGCGTCTTTAAAGGCGGGCCAGTTTTTCTTGCTAAAGTAATATTGTGTTTTAACACTTGCTAACGTATTGCTCATGTTCACATAGGGGTGCTCTTTTTCAATGCGCGCTTTTAACGTGTTAAAGTCGATATCGTTATTGTTGGCGCGAATCTCCGGGATCACGATTTCATTTGTCAATACAGACGCCAAAATATCATTTGCCGTCCGACCTTTCCCTCCCAATAGTTCGTTTACCTTTTCCTTATTTTCTTTGATAAGGATAAATGCAGGTGAACTACTGGATGTAGCACCTTGAGCAAGGAACTGTATGTTTTCTGCTGTTAACAAGCCATCGGCACCAACCAAATCGATGTAGCGTGCTGTCGCTTTCTTAGCAAGTTCTTGGTCGTAGGTGCTCATGGCCGCCTTCGCTGTTTTCTTCGCTAGTTCAGCATCTTGAGGGTTTTGTTCAAATTTTTTGACTAAGGTCACATACTGTGTTTCTGGATTAAGGCCAGCTTGTGCTTTAGCAATAAAGTCGTCCGCTTCGCCACCACCGACAATGCGATGTACGAGCTCGCCTTCCGGGCTAAAAATTAAAAAGGTAGGGTAGGCCTGAACGTTGTAATCTTTCGCAAAGCGATCGGCTTCTAGATACCAAGATTTTACATCGTCGCTGTCTTCTTTGGTTTGATCCATTTGCAGCTTGAGATTAACAAAGTTGGCGTTGAAAAAATCGCCCACTTTTTCCTGCGGAAAAATAGTGGAAGACATGTATTTGCATGGTCCGCACCACGTGGTAAAGCAGTCTACAAAAATGTGTTTGTTCTCCGCTTTGGCCTTGGCTTTAACCTTATCCCAATTTGTTTGGTGTTCGAAGACAATTCCTTTTTCTTGCGCAACGGCCAAGAATGGAATCATAAGTAGGGTGAAAAGTAGCTTCTTCATAATTGTTGTTTTTGAGATGGTGTTATGTTTTATGAAGATTAATCTACGAAATTTCGAAAAAAAATCCCAAGCCGGATAGCTTGGGATTTTCTATATTCATTGAAATGAACGCTTAAAGGCCTAATTTCGATGATAAATTTTTTGTCAACGCTTTTTTATGTAACAAGATTGATATGGTTTTGTAACGAACATACTCTTTTGTCGCATACATATATCCTTTATAATCATTGGATTCTCCCCAAGAGTTTTTCACGATGTAATATTCTTTGCCGGTTTGATCTTTCACAAGACCGACGATGTGCATCCCGTGGTCATCCGTAGTGCTATAGTCGTCAAAGGCTTCTTGGCGTTGCGCCGCCGTGATTACCGGCTCAGCTTTTGGGCCGTTAAACATGTTCGCGCGCTCTTCTTCGCTCATCTTTTCGAAAGGCTTTTCCGGTACATAAGCTACGCCATTTTTCCAGCTGAAGCTTTTTTCCGATACGTCGGTAGCCCAAGCTACGGTATAACCATTTTTCAAGGCATTGTCAATGATGTCGGTTAAATCGTTGATCTGCACATTGTAAAAACGCTCAAACGACCAATTGTCCGGAATAAGAAGAACAAACGGTTTGTAGTAAGCATGCTCGTCAAAGGACGAGATACCTACATAGTCATCGGGGTTGATGCCTACCACTTGGTCGGCGAAGGTACGTGGCGTGTAGGTTTTGCCTTTGTACTGGAAAGATTTCGGTACCTCGCCAAGGTAGGCGTCCATGGCAGCTGTAAAAGCTTTTAACCAGGTGTTGCTTGGCTTTCTGCTTTTTGCAACCGTCTCGGTGATGCCTTGCAACAAAGGCCCCATTTCGGAGAAGTTATTGAGGCTTTGGTCTGCCTGAAGACCCGTGTAGGCCTCGCGTGGCACCGCGCCGTATTGGCGGAAGATCGTTAACACGTCGTGCAGTTGTCCACCGTCACCTTGCGCTTGATCTCCGTGTAAACGTACAAAATTTTTAGCTTTCTCAATGTAGGTATTGCGCGCTGTGAATATCTGCGATATTTCCACGGGTTGCTTGCCCATACGGATCATCTCCGACTCTAAGAACGAGTTGCCCGAGTATGACCAGCATGTGCCAGATGATCCCTGATTTTTGATAGAGGTATTACCCAAGTTGATTACCTCGGTAAATTTAAACCCTTCTTTGCTATTGTCGCTTGCATTGTTTTTCAATGCATTGATCAGGTTGTCCTGTGCATTGACCTGTACAGCCGCCGAAAATAATGCCGCTGCAAGTAATATCGATTTATTCCAGTTCATTGTAAAGATAAATTTTACGAAGTTATCATTTTAAACGATTTTACACGAAAGGTACATTGTAAAATTCATAACATACAAAAAAAGACCCCGTTTGGAGTCTTTTTTGTATGTTAGGCTGATAAATTTTCTTTTTTTGGAAACATCAGCGAGGCTATGACGCTGATGACGAGTATCGCAATGATAATGATCAAAGAATGTATCGTTTGAAAACCAAATTCTTCCAACCAACTATGTAAAAGCATTTTTGCGCCAATGAAAATTAACAAAAAAGCCAATCCTACTTTGAGGTAATGGAATTTGTGAATAATATTGACCAATAAAAAGAACATCGAACGTAGACCTAGAACGGCAAAAATGTTTGAAAAGAAAACGATGTACGGATCTTTCGTTACGGAAAATATAGCTGGAATGGAATCCACGGCGAAAATAAGATCGGTAAACTCGATGACCAACAGCACAAGAAAAAGTGGCGTCATGTAGCGCACGCCATTTTCTACGTGGAAGAACTTGCCACCATCAAGGCGAGGCGTTACCTTGAAATATTTGGAGGCAAATTTAACTACCGCATGGTTTTGCGGGTCGACTTCTTCTTCTTTATTTCTATTGATATACATACTGATGCCCGTGTACACTAGGAATGCGCCAAATAAGTAGAGTATCCAGCCAAACTTGGCGATAAGAGCGGCACCTACGAAGATAAAAATACAACGTAATAGTATCGCGCCTATAATTCCCCACACCAGTACCTTGTGGTAATATTTCTCAGGTATGCCGAAGGAGGAGAACAACAGCACCATTACAAAGATATTATCCACGGATAGGGCATACTCCACGACGTACCCCGTGAGGTATTCAATGGTTAACGTCTTGTTGTATAACTGTATGCTTCCTGCCAAATCATTGGCTATGGGCTTAATGTTGTGATAATGCTTGGCAATAATGGTCTGTAGCGTCTCAAAATCATGCACATTATGCAGTTCGTTGCCCCAATAGTAGAGTACAAGGCCGAATGCCAAAGCAAATAGAACCCAAATTGCACTCATGACAGCAGCCGATTTTAAAGAAATCGGTTTATCACTTTTTGAAAATAGTCCCAGATCGATGGCTAGCATCAGCACGATGAAGATAATAAATCCTCCGAAAAACAGTAACTCGTGGCTCATTTGCGTCTCTTATTTATTTCTTTCTGTTGTAAATCGTACCAGTTGCTCTAGCGCTGATCGGTAAGCGCTTGCTGGAAAAGTTTCTAATATAGCGAAAGCCTCCGACTGGTATTGCAGCATCTTTTCGGTGGCATAGTCCATACCGCCGCTGCTCCGCACAAAGGCAATTACCTCTGCTACCTTTTCCTTGTTCTCGCTATGGTTGCGTACCAAATTGATGATACGTCGTTTTTCCGAAGCGGATGTGTTTCGGAGCGCATAGATCAGTGGTAGGGTCAATTTTTTTTCTTTGATGTCGTTTCCTACCGGTTTGCCTACATCATCCAAGCCGAAGTCAAATAGATCGTCTTTAATTTGGAAGGCAATGCCTACTTTCTCTCCGAATGTGCGTAATAGCTGCACTTGATCCTCTGCAACTCCGGCAGAAGCGGCGCCGCAGGCACAGCAGGAAGCAATCAAGGATGCCGTTTTCTTTTGGATGATCTCGAAATAGATATCCTCCTGTATGTCCAATTTACGCGCTTTCTCAATTTGTAACAGTTCGCCTTCGCTCATTTGTTCCACCGCTTCTGAAACAATCTTTAAGAGGGTATGCTCATCATTTCTTACCGATAGCAACAGCCCTTTTGCTAGAAGAAAGTCGCCAATCAATACTGCGACCTTGTTTTTCCATAGTGCATTGACACTAAAGAAGCCTCGTCGTTCATTAGCATTGTCAACTACGTCATCGTGCACTAACGATGCAGTATGAAGCAGTTCAACTAACGAAGCTCCTCGATATGTAGAATCATTGATGCCTCCACATAGGCCTGCTGATAAGAAAACAAACATCGGACGCATTTGTTTCCCCTTTTGCTTGATGATATATTGGGTGATACGGTTGAGAAGGGAGACAGAGCTACGCATCGATTCCTTAAATCGACCCTCAAAAAGTTTAAGCTCTTGTGCTATTGGAGTTTGTATATCTTTTAATTTCAGCATGGAAAATGGTTATATAACCATATGTTTTAAGCGGTTAAAACTGCTATAAATATAAGAAATAGATTATAAAGCTTCGACAGCTAATTCTAATTCTTTATACCATTGATCACCATATTCACGGATCAAAGGATCTTTCAGGAATTTATATACAGGCACACCAAGTTCCCTGCCGAACGTGCAAGCATCGTGGCATATATGCCAGCGATCGTAATGCAATACTTGAAATTCAGGGTATTGCGTGGTGCGGATAGGGTAGAGGTGACAGGAAATAGGCTTTTTCCAATTTATTTCACCGAGTTCGTATGCTTTTTCAATAGCACATTTCGTGATTCCATTCTCCCACGTGACATAAGCACATTCCTTGTTTCCATCAACGCAGGTAGTGGTTAGATCGCCATCGGCATCTACCACGTGCGTACCCTGCTCTTCGATAGCCTGAATGCCTGCAGGGGTCATAAAAGGTTTGACCTTGGGGTATATCTCGCGGAGGATATCGGTTTCCTGAGCTTGCAACGGTGCGCCGGCATCGCCCTCAATGCAACAAATGCCCTTGCACTTTGTTAAATTGCAAACGAAGTCATTCTTAATCACGTCTTCGTGTACCAACACATGGCCTACTTCAATCATTTCCTATTATTTATTTTGAATAACTTACTCGCTCGCCCAGTTTATGCTTTAAACCACTGGCCTGCACTAATTCCATGGTCACGGAACCAATCAGGATTTCTACTTGTGCCTTCACCGGAATTCTGTTGCCATCATTGGTGACCCATAGAAACAACTGGCTATCTTTCTTGAAAATACGCCCAGGCGAAATTTCCGGGCTAAATTTAATACATTCAACGGTTCCTAAGGAAGTTTTTATTTTCTCGATGCCAATGTATTTGACACCCAATTGTGATACCTCGTCATTTAAGAAATAGCTGATCTTGAATGAATCGCCTTTTTTGAGGGAAGACAGGTCTAAATTGCGTGAAAAGTAATAGGCTGATAACAGATCGAAGAATTGCGCTGTTGGACTTTTAAACGTTCCCTTTTTGCCAGATACTTTTTTGTTTTTGTGGTCGAAGGTCGCATACTCTTTACGGCTATAGCTACCCTCATGTATATCTTCCGTATACAGGTAAGGGAGATAATTATCGCCATCGATGTAGGAGTCGTATTGATTCTTAACGGTATAGAAAACCGAAAAGGCTCCCGATGTTTGTCCAAAGGCCGACAGATGGAACGTGTTTGGATTGCTGAAGCGCAGCTTTGACTTTTCCACTTTTAAGGTGCCGGTAGCAGCGGAAATGATGCCGTAGCGCAACTTGTAGGTCAGCTTTTCCCCTTCTTTGTAAGTCGGGTTGGGTAGATAGGGCAATGTTTGCGCCTGTATCAGGCTGATGCTAACACAAAGAAATAGAAACGCCGCGTATAATTTTTTCATAATAGGATGGACAATAATGGCTGCCAATGGTTTAACTTTTTCTTTTAAAAACCGGCACGGTAGAGCAGGGCTCGCCATACATAATGCTTTTAGCCACCTTGCTAAGTTCTACGGTAAATTTAACGAAGGCCGATTCTGGCACGTAGATGTCGCCACAGCCCTTGACCACAACACGTTCGTCTTGATAGATTGCATAGTCAATTCCCGCAAGGGCGCTAGTGAAAAGGCTGTCGAGCACCTGTTCCCTGTCGCCAAAGTGTACGGACTCGGCATAGGGTTGCAGCTTATTAGCCAACAACATGTAGGCCCAGGTAGGGACAATAGCGTCCGCTGAACATATAATGCCTATGTGCTTTCCGGCATATTGCGCCCAGTTGTGCTCTTTAATAAAACTGCGGAAGTCTTTTTCTTTCAGTATAAGGCCATGAAACAGATTGTCCTTGATGTCATAGATCAGGATGTCTTGCTGTGGGGCATAATTCGCTAAATCAACCGTGACAATGCCACTTTGCGCTACTTTGTTTACAATTGTTTCTTGAATCTCCATAATGTACCTAAATAAAAAAGCCGATCATAATTTGATCGGCTATAAAGTTACTGAATATATCTTAATAGAATCTAATGCGATTGTCATCAATATCAGCTTTGTTTTGAAGCGCTTGATAGATAGACGACCAAGCTCGTTGTGATTTTGCCGTCTGCATTTGTTTCTTCTGTGTAGCGATATCACTTGCTACGAGTTCTGCCGGATTAACAAATCCGTTGACCTGAACAGCATAAACACCTTGCATTCCTTTTACAGATTTTGAAACCTTGTTTGGCTGCAAACCAAAAGCGGTACCCACTACAGCAGGCTCAAGCGATACGCCAGGAAGTACTGGATTTGCCAATACGATATTTTCTACAGCAACTGCGGATTTACCTAGTTTCTGTGCCGCCTGATCGATGTTTGATGCACCGTTCAACGCATTGTTCAGTTTCTCCGTCAACATTTTAGCCTTCACTTCGTTTCTTACCTGTGCTTCGATCTGTGGTTTTACGGCGTCTAAAGAAAGCGTTCCTTTTGGCTGTATATCAACAAGGCGCGCAACGATGAAGTGTTGTTCCGTATCGTATATCTTATCGGATACCGTTCCTTTTTTAGCCTCAAAAGCCCAACGAATAAGTTCTCTAGGTACTTCAGCACCATTGAAGTTATTGTCCATCGCTACGGCGCGGTCTACCTTTTGTAGTTTAGCACCTTGCTTGCTGGCTATTTCTGCAAAGTTCTTTCCGTCTACGTCCGCAAAGAAATTGTTTGCTTTGGTGTACGCTGCGTCTGTTGTTGCTTTGCCGCTGCTCACTGCTTTGTCAACAATAGCTGCTTTGACAATTTTGGAGTTACCAATTTGTTTTTCAATTTTGATAATGTGTGTACCGAAGCGACTGTTTACGACAACAACTTCGCCTGGTTTTCCGGAGAATACAGCTTCATCAAATTCAGGAACCATTTGTCCGCGAGGGAACGTTCCTAAATCACCACCATTTACTTTACTACCTTGATCCACGCTGAACTGCACGGCCAAAGCGGCGAAGCTTTCTCCTTTTTGAATAAGACCTTTGATAGAATCTGCTTTTGCTGTTGCTTTGTCAACACCACCTTCTGCCGTAGCGTTTAAAAGGATGTGCGATGCTTTTACCGAATCTGGACTAAATTTGGCATCCACTACTTTTGCAATTTCATATACCCCATTAGACAAAAATGGACCAACTGTTGTTCCTACAGGAACGTTGAAGATCACGGAATCCAAATCAGGGCTCACCTGTCCTTTGCGGATATAAGTGAAAGGATGTTTTGTATCGGAATTAACCGCTGCAAATAAGGAGTCTGTTTTGGAAGCGATTAATTCAGCTTTCAACTGCTCGATATTAGATTTTGCTGCGGCGGTATCGTTTGCCGTAGGTGTAGCATCAAACAGTACGTATTCGATCGTGCGAGTTTCTTCAGGGTTTTTAAAGCCGTTCTTATGCGCATCATAATACGTCTTGAAATCGGAGTCGCTCAATTTTATTTCACCGTCTTTTACGGATGAATAATCCAACATCAAATATTTGAAATTAGCCAGTTTGTTGCGTTGGTTGTATTCGTCCTGTGCTTCCAAGGATGTTACATAGACACTGTTGCTCAGTAAATTAGAATATTTTTGGTTCAAGCGTTCGTTGCTGATATTTTGCAATAACATATCCCACTGTTGAACCATCTCTGGGGTTCCTTGCGATTTTACTTGGCTGATGAAGGTGTTCAATTGATTTTTGTCGAAGACACCAGTTTCCGGATTGGTAAATGCCTGCACGATCTGCGGTGAAGGGTTTGCTCCGGTTACCAAGCTGTTCAGTTCGTCTTTGCCTACGGTAAGGCCTAAACGTTCGATCTCTTGCTTTAGCAATTCCTGTGATACGAATTGATTCCATACCTGTTGAACAGCGTATGAACGAATCTGCGGTGAAGCGGCTCCGCCCATTTGTTGTTGGTACATGGCTGTGGTTTGATCCACTTGCGCATTGAAGGCCTGATAATCGATAGACTCTCCGTTAACGCTACCAACTTGATTTTGACTTTTTACCCAAAAAGGAGTACCCACATTGATGGCGTCCCCTAATAAAAACGCAACAATTGCCAAACCGATGATGGTGACTACCAACCCCGCTCGGTTCCGCAAATAGCTCATTAATCCCATAGTCTATATACTGTGTTTATTTTGTAAATGCTTGTTTCAGTTATTTAATTGACCTTCATTAAAAACAAGGCGCAAGATACAACTTTTATGAAAAAAAATATAAAAAATTACGTTGCAGCGAAACTTAATTTGATAATAATTGTTATGAGCTTCCTCAACGTCCCATCATCGGAAATTGCTGGGTGTTACTTGGGACATAGTAGCCGGTCATGTTTTGGCCGTCGATCTTCTTGAAATCGGTATCGGACACAAAACTGCTGGCCTGAAAGCTACCGCGGCCATCTTTCAGGTCGAATGTGATGGGCACGGTGTTGTAGTAGATATTTTTCTTTTCATCGAAGAATAGTTCTTCGCTTTTGATGATGGAACCGTTTGCCATCGTAATAACGACATTCCGTCGAAATTCGGTAAGACCTTCTTTAGGCTTTTGGCTGGCGTAATCGGATTTTATGCGTTGACTTTCTACTCCTTTTTCATCAAAAAAACGGATTAGTGTGCCTTTTCTAAATTCATAAAAACCAATACTATCGGGATATTCCCGCAGCTCGGGCGCCGTAAGCACAGCCTTCACTACGGCGGAGTCACTGTAAGTAACGGTCACATCCTTGGAGACGTTGACATTTTCTTCCTGCTGTATGTTGGCAATTTTCTCTACATCGCGTAGGTCGTTTTCACAGGACAAAAATAAGGTTGCCCCTAGCCATAAACATAGCAGTAGGGGCAACTTTATCCATATTTTTATTGCTGATGCAAGCATGATTAGTCTAAGCTCCGACGTATAAACCACGAGTCGTTAATTGTAAATCCGAAGTTGATATTGATATAGCGCTCTCTAACCAAGTTGTTGTTGAGCGTCCCCTGTTGCCCGAGTTCTGCAGAGATGTTGATCTGTGAGAATGTGCGGCCGAAGTTGGTCTCCGGCAAGGGGAATCCGAAACCTACGGTCACGGCCATATCGTTGATGTTCTGGTTACGATAAACAAGAGGCGTTTTGTTGTATCGGAACCCTAGTCGGTAATCAACCTGATTCCAATAACGAACGGACGTTGGATCCGGTTTAATCTGTCCGCCGACTGCTACGCCATAGCTTTTTCCAAGTTTAGCTTGGTTTTGTGGCATCTCGAAGTTTGACCAATCGGTATACTTGAAGTCTGCCCCGACCATCCAATTGTATCCTTTAGATAAAGTGAAGCCGATGTTGTGCTTCAGGGGAAGACTAAGTGAGCTGTTGCCCAAAGCGCGCGAGCTGATGGTATCGGAAGGCGGCGCAATGAAATCGTCATCAAAGCTGTTCTCCGAGATGGTGACCATCATATCTCGCTTGGCGGTAATTTGATTATTTAGACTTCCGTTATAGCCCACAGTAAGGTTGTATTTGCGGCCAAGCGCTTTGCTATACTGCACACCATAATCTAAGGTCGCACCGCGTATATTACGGGTTTCTCTACGCTCGGTTTGGTAAGCATCAGCTTGGTTTAGAAAACGTACATTGGTGATGTCATAGAGGTTTCCGAAAAGAAATCCCACATTGGCACCGACGCTTAAACCTTTGATTGGCGACACGCCGTAGCCCACGAATGCTTTGTTTATACCGCCTTGTCCAGATAGTGATGTTTGATAATTTAGGGTGTCAATCGACTGTGTTGAAGCGGAAGAGTAACCTACATCAGAAAAGGGAATGAGTCCAAAAGCAAGTCCACCATATTTTGCCAGCGGAACAGCTATCGCCAAGTGGCCAAATGCAAAGTCGGCCGTTTGATCTGTGTTTTGATTTTTCGAAAGCTGTGTGAAGTTTCCGTACATGCCGGCTTCCAAGATCGTCCTATTGAGCCCAGAGTAAGATGCAGGATTGGCGATGTTCAGTGTAGGAAGACCGTTTAAAAAGCGGACACCGGCAGATATACCCCCCATAGCTCGTGTTTGCGGCAAAAGGTCTTCCCGCATCTGTCCCAGGCCAAACTGCGAGTAGGGCGAGTGTGAGGTGGATTGCTGAGCGTAGCCGTTATGTGCCGCAAAGAAGGCCATGCCCAAAACGAACTTTAACGCTATTTTAGTAAAACTTCCTATTAAATTTCTGTGCATAAAATATGTATGTATTGCATGATAGCAAATCCAGCTTCCACTATTCATCTTTAGGCTTTTTACTGCTGGGCCCTATATTTTGGACGTGTTGCTAAAATGATTGCTGTGTCAAATTTTGTTACAAAACTATCTAAATTTTAATTATTCCGTTAGTTCAATTTGTTAAAAAAGGTTAATCGTCTAATGTATAGGTGGTTAACTGTTTTTCTTAGAAGAACTGAAAGTATAGGATAGTGACGATGATAATCAAGTATAGGCTTTCATACAACCATTTTGATTTGGAATGGGTGAAATAGTAGGCCAGATAGATTGCTATAGGGGGGGCACATAACAGAAAATGGTTGATAGTAATGTGCTCATTGAGATAAAATGATGCGAGCGTAATCGATACCATGAAAAAAAGTAATTGAAAGCCTTTACGTAGGTGTACCACGCTTTTGAAGAACTGATCTTTTAAAACGAAAAGAAAAAAAAGCAATGCTATAATGATAGGTACGATCACGAGATAATCGTAAACATTCAAAGTGAGCTCGGTAGGAAACGGATAGGCTAGGGGCTCGAAGATGGCATAGAACTCTTGCACTCGGCCCAGCCAATAGTACACAACGCCCAACATAAAATAGATCGTCGTAAAACCCAACAATGGAGTAACCCATTCCCGCCAGTTAAACGGACGAAAAATGATCAAACTGATCCATAGTAAAAGCATCATCAACATAAACGGGAAGTAAATAAGACTTCCTGCAGCCACGATCATGCCGAGGTCAAACATCAACCCTTTGACATCTTGTTGTTTGTAGATGTTGAATAGCTTACCTAGCATCCATATTGCAATAAAATTGCAGATCAAGGGGGGCGATAACACCAAAAAAGGAGCAAATAAGCTCACCAAGGTCATATATAGCAATGCCGTTAGGAAATTGGGTTTTCCAAGGAAGTTAAAGTGGTTGACAATCCTATTAAGGAAAAATGCCTGTAGCAATGTAAGGAGCAAGGTGACGAATACATTTTCCCCAGGACGGAGATTGTTACCCAGCTTGATGCCAATTAAATTGTTGATCGCCGGTTCAAAGAGGATTGGTGTGATTCTGTTTGGCAGATGAAGAAACACGCCCATGCAGAGCGCCAAACCAACAAGCGATACCGACACAATATTGATAGGAGAGAACTTTCGATGTTGGTTGATGATCATAGTTGGCGATTTGGGCTAATGCAAGGTCTATTTTTCCAGTTTTTTGATACGGCGATCCAGCAGAAACAAGGAGATGCCCAACACCGCGAAAATCGTCAATAGGACCAATACCACAACGTATATTTTACCTGAGCTGCGAAGTCCTGTCGCCATTTCAATATCTCCCTGAGCAAACAGGCTGCTGCTTGATAAGAAAAGGAGAATGGCTGCAATGCTATTTTTCATCATTTTTGATATGTTTAATTCGTTGAATTACTGACTGTAGCTAAATTTTTAATTAGTCGATTTGATTCTTTTTGTTTTCCAATAAACGTAGGCGATAACGTAAGGTAAATATCCAAACACCAATCAAGATCCAGCCGATTACAGAGGTGTAAAACACAGGGCGCATCTGATTGTTCATGTCCAAATCACCGAATGTACCGTTGCCACCACTACCTGGATGTAGCGAGTCCGTCAATTTGGGCAAAATATATAGCAAAACAATCATCACTGGAAATGCAAAAATGTTGTATACGGCGGAGATCTTCGCCCTTTTTTGTTCTTCTTCCAACGCATTGCGCAATACAAGGTAGGCCAAATACATCAGGGTCGCAATCGCCGATCCATTTAGCTTAGGATCATTTGGCCATGCATCGCCCCAAGTAATGTTTGCCCACAGCATGCCCGTAAATAGACCCATGGCACAGAACATAATGCCGGTGTTGACGGCTTCAACAGCCATTAAATCGTGTTCAACTTTTCCCGAATTAAGGTATTTAATGCTGAAGATAACCGAGATAAGGTACAGGGTAACCATGGCAAACCACATGGGAACGTGGAAGTACACATTTCTAATTGTTTCGTGAAGAAGGAACAAAGCAGGAACTGGCGCTAACAATCCTGCCACGATAGCGGAAGCGACCATCACTAGTCCTAATATTTTCCACCAAGATTTTCTCATGTTTGAAAATTGAAAAATTAATCACGCCAAAGGTAAGGAAATAACAACAAAGAAATTGTAATCGTAATTACATTAATTGCCAATAGAACGATGATTTCTCCGCTACTAATGGCGCGATCCAAGCCCGTGAGGGCATTTTGAGAGAGTTTTATCAGGACGATTAACAAAGGGATGATCACGGGGAAGCTGAGGATGGCCATAAG
>JAAIGF010035937.1_pt1 | contig 17604 bp, 12 predicted proteins | sample 6487441 | NCBI WGS metagenome assembly JAAIGF01 (sample SAMN13974129, study PRJNA590717) | phyllosphere metagenome | biome: pepper field; feature: multiple bacterial spot infested pepper fields; material: pepper leaves; isolation source: leaves from pepper fields | host: Capsicum annuum ... | reverse complement strand
TCGAACACGCCGATCGACCATTGTTTCAGCGCGGCTTGGTCGATCAGGTTGCTGCCCTGCAGGGTGTACCGGGCCTCCAGGGCAGCACGCACCATGTCGGCCTGGCCCGGTGCGGTGTAGAGGTGCAGGCTGTGCAGGGTGGCGTCCGGGTCGTGGCGACGCAGCCAGTCGGCTGCCAGCACGATCTGTCCCTTCGGATTGCCGTAGTCGGCGTACCAGGCGACCACTGGCAGGCGCTGCACGCCATCCGGCAGCGGCAGTTCGATGACGGTACCCAGGCGGGCCCCCACGCGATTGGCCAGTTGCTCGCTCAGCATCACGCCTTCGCCGCGTGCGACCCGTTGCCAGGCGTCGGGCGTCTGGGCCAGCAGGGGCCAGTGCGCGGCGTAGCTGGGATGGTCGGCCAGCCCCTGGGCTTCCACCGGCCAGCCCGCCACGCGCAGGTCGGTGCGCCAGCGGGGCAGGGGGGCCGTCACGCCGGGTTGGGTGCGCAGCCAGTCGGCGATCTCCAGGCCCTGGGCGGTATCGCGCGGCGCCACGTAGAGGTCGGCGGCCAGGCGCTGGTCCAGCCAGCCCACGAAGGTCTTGCGAAAGCCCTCGGTCATGCTGCCCACGCCTACGCTGGCAGCCAGGGCCAGCAACAGCGCGGTCAATGCCAGCGTCAGCGCAGGCAACTGCTGCCGGCTGTCGGCGATGAACCACTGTGCAAGCGGGCGACGGGCCAGACGGCCGAACAGGGCGAGAAGACCGTCGAGCAGGGCCGGCAGCAACATGGCTGCCGCCAGCAGAATGGCGGCCACCATCATGAAACCCGTCAGCAGGCTGTGGCCGAACTGCCAGCACAGCACCGCCACCATCGACAGGACCGCTGCCGCACCCAGTTGCCAGCGGATGCGCCGTGACTGCGCCGCCCGCCATGCCTGGGGCTGCGCAATGGCCAACAGGGGCAGGCGAGCTGCCTGCAGCAGGCTGCCCGCCCCGGCGGCCAGCGCGCCCAGCACGCTCATGCCGATCCCGGCCAGCCACCATTGCGGCGACAGGCTCAACTGGCCGGAAACTTCCGCCCCGTACAAGCCGCGCAGGCTGGCCGCGACGTCGGGCAGCAGCAAAGTGGCCAGCAGATAGCCGCTGGCCACCCCGGCCAATCCACCGAGCAGGGCGAACAGCCCGAGTTCGACCGCCAGCGCAGCCACCAGCCCACGCAGGCTGACGCCGCATGCGCGCAAGGTGCGCAGCACGCCGCGCCGTTGCTCCAGGGCCAGGCCGATGGCGGCGTTGACGATGAACAGCCCGACCACGAAGGCCAGGAAGCCCAGGGCGGTCAGGTTCAGGTGGAAGCTATCGGTCAGGCGTTGCAGATCGTCGTCGCTGGCCGGGGCGCGCAGTTGCAGGCTGTCGGCCTGGGCCGCGGGCAGGGCGGTGTCGGGGAAGTCGGCCGGCAGCATCATGCGCGACAGGCGTGGGCCGGTGCGCAGCAGCGTCTGGGCGTGACCGATGTCGACCACGATTACGCCGGGCGCGAGCTGGGCCTGAACGTGGGCGGGCGGCAGGCGCTGTCCGTCTGCGGTCGGGGCTGCATCGCCGGGGGCGAGGCCCAGGCGGCGCAGGGTGTCGGGGGCGATCCAGGCCTGGCCGGGCGACCCGGCGAAATGCCCGAGGTCGAACTCCCCGCCGCTCTGGCCCGCGACCGAGGCGTCGTAGGGCAGGGTCAGCGGGTCGATGCCGATCACGGTGATCCAGGGCCCGTTATCGCCTGCCAGGCGCAGCCGTCCTTCCAGCACCGGCGACACCGGCCAGCCGGCCTGACGCAGCGCCACGTAGACCGATTGATCGATCAGGTCGCCATGGCGCGGCACCACCTGCGACTGCGCGGGGCCGGTCAGCGTGGCGCTGGCGCGTGCGTAGTCTGCTCGGGCCTGGTTGTTGAGCGCCTGCACACCTGTCCACAGGGCCGTCGCCAGCCACAGGCCGGCGAAGATAGCCAGGCATTGCAGCGGATGACGGCGCCAGTGCGACAGCAGGGCCAGGAGCGCAAGACGCATCATGGGCATCAGTCTCCGGCCGGCAGCACGCGGCCACCGTGCAGGTCCAGACGCCGCGACAGGCGTGCGGCCAGGCGGGCACTGTGCGTGACCATCATCAGGCTGGCGCCGGTTTCGTGCACGCCTTGCAGCAGCAGGTCCAGCACCGTATCGCTGCTGGCTTCGTCCAGGCTGCCGGTGGGTTCGTCGGCCAGCACCAGGGCCGGGCGGGCGGCCAGGGCGCGGCCGATGGCGACGCGCTGCTGCTGGCCGCCCGACAACTGTTCGGGATAACGCGTCAGCAGCGCGGCCAGGCCCAGCCGTTCGGCCAGATGCCGGGTCCAGGCCGGGTCGTGGCGCCCGGCCAGCCGGGCCTGGAATGCCAGGTTGGCGGCGACGTTGAGGCTGCCCAGCAGGTTGTATTGCTGGAACACCAGGCCGATGCCGGTGCGTCGCCACTGCGCCAGGCCGGCTTCGCCACGCTCGTGTAGGCTGGTGCCATCGACCAGGATGCGCCCGCCGTCGGGCCGGTCCAGGCCGGCAACCAGGTGCAGCAGCGTGCTCTTGCCGCTGCCGGATTCGCCCATCAGGGCCAGGCTTTCGCCTTGTGCCAGCGTCAGGCTCACGCCGCGCAGCACAGGCAACGGACCTTGGGCGGTGGCAAAGGATTTCTGTAGATTCTCGACGACCAGCACGGCGCGCTCGCTGCGATCAGGACCGTGAAGAATACCTGTGCCGGTGCCGATCTCCGGTCGAGCCAGACCAGGCGCTCGTGTTGCGCGCATGCTGTCTCGGACCGAAGGCGGTCGGCTGGCGTGGCGGGCGCCGCCTATAATCGCGGGCCAGGCCGCCCGGCCCCTCTGCTGTCCACCATGTCCACCGCTGCACTGCGCGTGCTGTCCGTCATCCCGCCGATGACGCAGCTCAACACGCCCTATCCCTCGACTGCCTACCTCACCGGCTTCCTGCGTTCGCGCGAGATCCCTGCGTGGCAGGAAGACCTTGCCCTGGCGCTGGTCCTGCACCTGTTGTCGGACGATGGCCTGCGAGCCGTCGCTGCCCAGGCCGCGGCCATGCCGCCCGCGCAGCGCACGCCCGCGATCGACAGCTTCCTGGCCCAGCAGGACCGCTACCTGGCCACCGTGGGCCGGACCATCGCCTTCCTGCAGGGGCGCGACGCCACGCTGGCGCATCGCATCGCCGGGCGCAACTACCTGCCCGAAGGGCCGCGCTTCGCGTCGCTGGATGTCTACGTCGACGACGAAGGCGGCGATCCGCTGAGCTGGGCCTTCGGCGCGCTGGGCCTGCACGACCGTGCCAAGCACATCGCCACGCTGTATCTGAACGATCTGGCCGATGTGCTGCGCGATGCGGTCGACGAGCGGTTCGAGTTCGTCCGCTATGCCGAGTCGCTGGCAGCCAGCCAGCCCACCTTCGACCCGCTGGCCCAGGCACTGGCCGCGCCCCGCAACCTGGTCGACGAGGTGCTGCACACGCTGACGCTGGACGCAGTGGCGCGCCACGCGCCGACGGTGGTGCTGATCTCGGTGCCGTTCCCCGGCAACGTATATGCGGCCTTCCGCATCGCGCAGTCGATCAAGGCAGCCCACCCCGAGGTGGTCACGGTGCTGGGCGGTGGCTTCGTCAACACCGAGCTGCGCGAACTGCGCGAGCCGCGCGTGTTCGATCACTTCGACTACGTCACCCTGGATGCGGGCGAGCGGCCGCTGCTGGCCTTGCTGGATCACGTGCAGGGCAAGCGTTCGCGCCAGCGCCTGGTGCGGACCTTCCTGCGCGATGACGATGGCGCTGTGCGCTACGTGAACCTGGTCGAGCCCGACGTCGCCTTCGCGGAAGTCGGCACGCCGACCTGGGACGGCCTGCCCCTGGACGACTATCTGTCGCTGCTGGACATGCTCAATCCTATGCACCGGATGTGGAGCGACGGCCGCTGGAACAAGCTGACGGTGGCGCACGGCTGCTACTGGAAGAAGTGCAGCTTCTGCGACGTCAGCCTGGACTACATCGGCCGCTACGAAGGGGCCTCGGCCACGGTGCTGGCCGACCGCATCGAGACCATCGTGCGCGAGACCGGCCAGACCGGCTTCCACTTCGTCGACGAGGCCGCGCCGCCCAAGGCGCTGCGAGCGCTTGCCACTGAACTGATGGACCGCAAGCTCGACATCTCGTGGTGGGGCAACATCCGCTTCGAGAAAACCTTTACGCCCGAACTGTGCGACCTGCTGGCCGACAGCGGCTGCATCGCGATCTCGGGCGGGCTGGAAGTGGCGTCCGACCGCCTGCTGAAGCTGATGAAGAAGGGCGTGTCGGTCGACCAGGTGGCGCGCGTGACGCGGGCGTTCAGCGACGCCGGCATCCTGGTGCACGCCTACCTGATGTACGGCTTCCCGACCCAGACCGTGCAGGACACCGTGGACGCGCTGGAGTACGTGCGCCAGCTCTTCGAGAACGGCTGCATCCAGAGCGGCTTCTTCCACCGCTTCACCTGTACCGTGCATTCGCCGGTGGGCCTGAACCCCGAGGAATACGGCGTGACCCTGCGCCCGCTGCCGCCGGTCAGCTTCGCCAAGAACGACATCGGTTTCGACGATCCGACCAACGTCGACCACGATGCCCTGGGCACGGTCCTGAAGAAAGCCATCTACAACTACATGCACGGCATCGGGCTGGAAGAGGACGTGCGATCCTGGTTCCCCTTCAAGGTGCCGCGCACCACGGTCGGGCGTCACCGCATCGCCCGGGCATTGTCGGAGCCTGCTCGCTGACCCTTGGACGGCAGGCACGGCGGATGCTGTTCTCGCCCATCCTTAGCCATCGTCCGGAGGTTGCATGCCCGAGAAGACATCATCCAGCGAAACCGGCCTGGTCCTGCGTTCACGCGTCGACGAGGACGGCACGCTGTCCTTGTGGCTGGCCGACGAGCCGATTCCCACGCCCGGCCCTGACGAAGTCGTGATCCAGGTGCAGGCTGCCCCGATCAATCCGTCCGATGTCAGCCTGCTGACGGCCCCGGCCGATCCGTCCAGCCTGGTGGCGGGCGGCAGCGCCGAGCGTCCCACCCTGCAGGGCAAGGTATCGCCCCAGCGCCTGCCTGCACTGGCTGCGCGCATCGGACGCGATTTGCCGGTGGGCAACGAAGGGGCGGGCAAGGTGGTGCGCGCGGGCGAAAACGCCACCCATCTTCAGGGCAGGACCGTGGCCGTGTTCGGTGGCGGCATGTATGCCCAGTACCGCCTGGCGCGGGCCGACGACTGCATGGTGCTGCCCGAAGGCGTCACCGCGGCCGACGGCGCCTCGGCCTTCGTCAATCCGCTGACCGCCCTGTGCATGGTCGAAACCATGCGCCGCGAAGGCCATCACGCGCTGGTGCTGACGGCAGCCGCTGCCGGCCTGGGCCAGATGCTCAACAAGGTCTGCCAGGAAGACGGCATCGGGCTGGTGAACATCGTGCGGCGCGCCGAACAGGTCAAACTGCTGCGCGGCCTGGGCGCCAAGCACGTCTGCAACAGCAGCGATCCCGATTTCATGGATCAGTTGACGCAGGCCCTGCGCGAGACGCGCGCCACCATCGCCTTCGACGCCGTCGTCGGCGGGCCGCTGGCCGGCCAGATACTGAATTGCATGGAAGTCGTGGCACGCGAAGACATGACCGAATACAGCCCCTACGGTTCGCCGGTACACAAACAGGTCTACCTGTTCGGCGGGCTGGATCCCGGCCCGACCGAGATCGAACGCAAGGCCGGCATGGGCTGGGGCGTCGGCGGCTGGCTGATGCCCTGGGTGTTGGGTCGACTGGGACCGGCGCGCGTCAAGCAACTGCGCGAACGCGTTGCCGCCGGCATCACCACCACCTTCGCCAGCCATTACAACGAGCAGATCTCGCTGGCGGACGTGCTGCGCCCACAGATGGTCGAGCGCTACGCCAAGGCGTCCACCAGCGGCAAGCTGCTGGTCGACCCGACGGCCGCGTGACACGGCCTTAACCTGGAAGCCCTGCTGCGGTGGCCGATATGCCAGTCAGGCCTCACGCCGTCGTGGCGGGCGCATCCCAGGTGTGGCCGCACTGCGTGCAGCGCAGTCCGCTGGGCACGGGCGGGATGACGACCGTGGTGGCAACGTAGGCCGCCACGGCCAGTGCTCGGGCGCCGGCCGAGCGATGCGGCATGCTGGCGTGCGCGCCGCAGGCCGGGCATTCGGGCAGCCGGGCGGCGTCGTCGTCCGGGAATTCCGCTGCCAGTTCGTCGGCGTAGTCACCGGCCAGATAGCGGTCGGTGATGATCTGGGCGCGTTCGGCGTCCTCGTCGGCCACCTGCACCTTCACGCCGCCCAGGGCGGTGGCGAACATCCAGTTGGCCCAGACGTGGTGTTCATGGGCGACCTGCGCATCGATGCCTTCGTGCTGCAGGCGTCCGCACAGGATGTGGGCTTCCCAGGGCTCGTTGAAGCTGGCGATCGTCGTCGTCGTCATGGTCACCTCCACGCGAAGCAGGACAGGCGGGTCGACTCCCGAAGGACCAGTATACGCAGGCGGCTTGCCGGGTCATGGCCGAGCGCCCAGAATGACTGGCTTTGCCGTTGCCTCCTTCGCTGCATCTGCCATGACCTTCGACACACCCAATGGGCTGCAACTGTTGCACACGCCCGGTCCCACCCACTTGCCCGCGCCGGTATTGCAGGCGCTGATCACGCAGCCCACCGATCTGGAGCACCCGCAGCTCGCGGAACTGGTGGCGCGATGCGAAGCAGGATTGAAGCAGGTGTTCGCCACCGAGCGCGCCGAGGTGTTCTCGTACATGGCCAACGGCCATGGCGCATGGGAAGCGGCGCTGGCCAACCTGGTGCCGCCGGGCGGCAAGGTGCTTGTGGCAGGCAGCGGCTACTTCGCCGAAGTGTGGGGACTGTATGCCGAGGAAATGGGCGTGTCGGTGGTACGCACACCAACGCGCGAAGGGCTGCCGCTGGACCCGGCCGCTGTCGAAGCGGCGCTGCGCGCCGACACCGCGCACGACATCACTGCCGTATTCGCGGTGCACACCGATACCGCCAGCGGTCTGACCAGCGACATCCCCGCCGTGCGCGCCGCCATCGACGCTGCCGGGCATCCCGCCCTGCTGGTGGTCGACGTGATCGCCTCGCTGGGCGCCACGCGTTTCCGCATGGACGATTGGGGCGTGAACGTGGCCTTGGCCGCGTCGCAAAAAGCCTTGATGCTGCCAGCGGGATTGGCCTTCGTCGCTGCCGACGACAAGGCCCTGGCCGTGGCGCGCACCAACCCCACGCCGCGTGCCTACTGGGCCTGGGAGCGCCGTCGCAGCGAACTGCTTTATCGCAAGTTCTGCGGCACCACGCCGCACAACCTGTTGAACGCACTGGCTGCGTCGCTGACCCTGATCCTGGGCGAGGGACTGGATGCCGTGTTCGCGCGGCATGCACGGGTTGCGCGTGCCGTGCATGCTGCCGTGGATGCCTGGTCGCAGGGTGGGGTGCTGTCCTTCAATGGCAGCGTGCCGGCCACCCGCGCGGCGTCGGTCACGGCCATCTGCGTGGCCGATGGCTTCGAGCCGAACGACATCCGCAGGATCGCCCGTGAACGCTTCCACGTGTCGGTGGCCGGCGGGCTGGGGCCGCGCGGGCATCGCATGTTCCGCATCGGCCACCTGGGCGATGTCGATACCGCTGCCATCCTGGGATGCCTGGGCGGCCTGGAGGCGACGTTCAGGACGCTGTCGCTGCCTGTCGGCGAGGGCGCCATGCCGGCGGCCATCGCTGCGCTTGGCAGTCGCTGACCGGCGCAGGGCCTGGGCTGGCCGGTGCTTTCATGCCATCGCCCCGGCCCCGCGAAGACCATCGCATAAAATGAACCTCACGCTTCAGACCTCGCCGGATACGCAATGACCTCCACCCCGACTACCCGTGAATGGCTTGAACGCCTCGTTTCGTTCGACACCACCAGCCGCAACTCCAACCTGGAACTGATCGAAGCGATCCAGGTCTGGCTCGAAGCGCGCGGCGTGTCCACCTGGCTGGCCCATAACGAAGAACGCACCAAGGCCAATCTGTTCGCCACGTTGCCGGCCAACGACGGCAGCACCGACGGTGGCATCGTGCTGTCGGGCCACACCGACGTGGTGCCGGTCGACGGCCAGAACTGGACCACCGATCCGTTCACGCTGACCGAACGCGACGGCCGCCTGTATGGCCGTGGCAGTTGCGACATGAAGGGCTTCATCGCTGCGGCGCTGGCTGCCGTGCCGTACTTCCAGTCGCTGCAACTGGCCAAGCCCATCCACCTGGCGTTCTCGTTCGACGAGGAGGTCGGCTGCATGGGCGCGCCGCTGATGCTGGCCGAATTCGCCGATCGCGGCATCCGTCCCGAAGGCTGCATCGTCGGCGAGCCAACCAGCATGCAGGTGGTCGTGGCCCACAAGGGCATCAACGCGTTCCGTTGCACCGTGCACGGCAAGGCTGCGCACTCGTCGCTGACGCCGCAGGGCACCAACGCGATCGAATACGCCGCCCGCCTGATCTGCCACATCCGCGATCTGGCCGATGGCATCCAGGCCAACGGTCCGTTCGACGAGCACTTCGACGTGTCGTACACGACCATGACCACCAACCTGATCCAGGGTGGCAATGCGCTCAACACCATTCCGGCGAACTGCGAATTCCACTACGAATTCCGCAACCTGCCGGGCCTGGACCCGGAAGGCATCCAGGCGGGCGTGACCAAGTACGTGCGTGAAACGCTGCTGCCGCGCATGCAGAAGGAATATCCCGACGCCCGTATCGACATCGACCCGGTGGGCTCGGCGCCCGGCCTGGACGCCTCCGAGCAGGCGGCGATCACGCAACTGGTGCGCGCCCTGACCGGCGACCAGGCCAAGCGCAAGGTGGCCTACGGCACCGAAGCGGGCCTGTTCCACAATCTCGGCATTCCCACCATCGTGTGCGGCCCGGGCAGCATCACCCTGGCGCACCGCCCCGATGAATACGTGGAACTGTCGCAGCTCGACGCCTGCGACAACTTCCTGCGCAAGCTGGGCAACTCGCTGGTCGCCTGATCCGGCTCAGGACGAGGTGCGACCCGGCTGCCACAGCACGTCGCCCTCGCCACTGGCGCGATTGATCACGCGCGCCAGCACGAACAACAGGTCCGACAGGCGGTTCAGGTACTGCCTGGCCGATACGTTGACCGGTGTTTCTTCGGCCAGCGCCACCAGTTGCCGTTCGGCGCGGCGGCAGACGGTCCGCGCCACGTGGGCCAATGCCGCAGCCCGCGTGCCGCCCGGCAGGATGAACTCGGCCAGCTTCGGCAAGCTGGCGTTGTAATGCGCCAGCCGCGCGTCCAGGCGTGCGACGTGTGCGGCCTGCACCTTCTGGTAGCCCGGCACGCAGAGTTCGCCACCCAATTCGAACAGGTCATGCTGGATCGCCAGCAGATCGTCGGCCACGTCCGCCGGCAGCGATTCGGTACGCAACAGGCCGATCTGGCTGTTCAGTTCGTCGACATCGCCCAGCACGGCGATGCGCGGGGCATGCTTGGGCGTGCGGGAACCGTCGCCCAGACCGGTGGTGCCGTCGTCGCCGGTGCGCGTGGCAATGATCGATAGTCGCGTCGTCATCGTCGAATCCGTGTTTGCATAACGACACATTGTGACAGCCGAGCGTGTCGGCAACCCGCATTTTTGCGTGGTATTTGGCGGAAGAAGGCGGACGTAACAGAGTGTTTTTTGCTAGACTCGACCAGCACTTTCCTGCGCGGGCGATCGCGTCTCGCGTGCTTCCTCCTCACGTTCCAACCTCCGTCTCGCCCGATTCGCGGCCGACACATCCTGCATCGTGAATCCGCCGCAAGCCGAAGCCTCCCTGCTGTCCATCGACCAGATCCTTGCCATGCTGGCCGCGCGCCGCCGGCTCATCGCCGCGACCGCGATCGGGATCGTCATGCTCGTCGCCCTGTTGCTGGCCGTCCTGCCACGTGCCTGGACGGCGTCGGCCGACGTCTACATCGACTACCGCGAGAACGACCCGATCTCGGGCCGCACCTTGTCGGCGATGCTCGACGACAGCTACATGCAGACCCAGATGGAGATGATCCGCAGCCACGCCGTGGCCGAGCGCGTCATCGACGCCATGCAGCTGCGCAATACGGCGGCGCACCGCGAACTGGTCGAGCGCCAGGGCGAGGCCCGCGCCAACGACCTGCTGCTGCAATCCTTGCGCGACAACATCCAGGTCACCGCCACGCGTGGCAGCCGGGTGGTCGAAGTGTCCTTCGACGGCGACTCGCCCGAATCCGCCCGTGATTTCGTCAACGAAATCGTGCGCTCGTACATCGCCGTCACGCAGACCATCGCCACCAACGCCGCGCGTTCGCGCAGCGAGCAGTACAACCTGCAGCTCGAACAACTGCGCACCGAAGCCGACACCATCCAGGCCAAGCTGACCCAGTACCAGCAGGAAACCGGCATCCTCTCGACCGACGAGCGTGACGACCTGGCCATTCGCGGCCTGAACGAACTGGTGTCGCAGGCTGCCTTGCTGCAGACCCGCCGTCGCCAGGCGCAGGCCAGCAGCGATGTGGTCGCTGCCATGCTGGCCAGCGGCGTGCGGATCGAGGAACTGCCGGAAGTCGCGCAGTTGCCCGGCATCAACAGCATGAAGTCCACCCTGAGCGAGGTCGACCGCCGCCTGAGCGATGCGCGCGCCAAGCTCGGGCCGCAGCATCCGACCGTGCGCGCGCTGGTCGAAGAGCGCGACCAACTGATTGGCCGCATCGGCAGCGAAGCCCGCGTGGCGCGTGCACGCGCGCAGAAGGAAGTCGACCTGCTGGCCGCGCAGGACGCCGCCATCCAGGCCGACATCGAAAAGCGCCGCCAGGACATCCTGCAGAAGAAGATCCACCGCGACCGCGTGGCCGCCTACCAGCGCCAGTTGGCCAGCGTGCTGCAGGTCTACAACACGGCACTGCAGAAGTACGACGGGCTGCTGATGGCCAGCAACATCACCCAGCCCAACCTGACGGTGCTGCGTGCCGCCGACCTGCCCAGCAAGCCGTCGCGTCCGCGCGTGATGCAAAGCCTGGCGGCCAGCGTGATCGCAGGTCTGTTCGTGGGCCTGAGCCTGGCGCTGGTGCTGGAACTGTGGCGCCGCCGCGTCCGCTGCATGGACGACATGCAGCGCGGCATGCGCGTGCCCCTGCTTGGCCGCATCGGCTATGGCGAGGAACCTGGAGGACGGGCAGCATGAACGCCCCGCAATCGCAATCGCAACCCGTTGCCCCGGCCGCCCCGGCGACCGGCAAGATCGGCGAACGCTTCGTCCGCGCCGGTCTGCTGACACCCGCCCAGGTCGACCAGGCCGTTGCCCTGCAGCAGGCAGAATCCATCCGCTTCGGCGAAGCCGCGATCCGGCTCGGGTTCCTGACCGAGCAGGACGTCCAGGCTGTCCTGTCGGACCAGTTCAACTACGCCACCGCGCGGGCCGATCCGCGTTCCATCGACGCCTCGCTGGCGATCGCTCACCGGTCTTTCGGCGTGGAAGCAGAAGCCATCCGGCGCATCCGCGCCGAACTGTCGATCCGGCTGTCGGCCCTGCCGAAGATCGCGATCGCGGTGGTCAGCCCCAATCCGGGCGAGGGCAAGAGCTACCTCGCGGCCAGCCTGGCGATTGCGTTTTCGCAGTCAGGGCGGCGCACGCTGCTGGTCAACGCCAATCTGCGCGGCTCGGGCCAGCAGGAATTGCTTCGCCCGACGGAAACCTCGCCGGGCCTGTCTAGCATGCTGGCCGGCCGTGCGCCGCTGGCGCCGGGCGTGCAGGTGCCGGGCTTCCCGTTGCTCAATGCGCTGCCAGCCGGTCCGCAGCCGCCCAATCCCACTGAAATGCTGCATGGCGGTGCCTTGCAGCGGCTGTGGGAATCCTGCCAGGACCGCTTCGACGTCTGCATCATCGACACGCCGGCGGCCTTGCTGTCGTCGGACGCGCAGATCATCGCGGCACAGGCCGACGCCTGCGTGCTGGTCGGCCGCCAGCACGTCACCGCCCTGGCCGACCTGGAAGAAGTGCAGGCGCTGATGCTGCGCGCCGGTGCCCAGGTCGCCGGATCGGTCTACAACACCTTCGGCACGCCGCAGCGGCCTGCCCGGACACCGCTCGGGCGTTGGTGGCAACGCCGTCGCGCGGCGGGCGGCGCCTCACGCGCATGAACGCGGTGTTCGACGGCCGGAGGGTGCTGGTGGTCTTGCTGGTCGCCGTCAGCATCGGCTTCCCGCTGATCCGGACCACCAACCTGTTCGCGGCATCGACCGTGCGCGACACCAACTACGCGGAAGGCTCGCTGAGCCTGCCGCTGGTGTTCGGCAGCCTGTTCGTGCTGGCCGCCTGCCTGGCATGGCAGCAGCGTCGGGCGGTGTGGGAACACGCCCGCAGCCTGAACCCTTTTCTGATCCTGACCCTGGTGTGGTGCGTGGCCACGGTGCTGTGGTCGCCCTATCCGGTGACCACCATCAAGCGCTGCGTGCAGTTGCTGGGCCTCATCCTCATCGGACTGGTGATCGCGCCGCCGATCGGCAATGGGACGCTGGTGCTGCGGGCGCTGCGGACCACGCTGATGGTCCTGCTGGTGATTTCCTGTCTGGTGTCGCTGGCGCTGCCGCAGGTGGGGGTCGACTACGCGCTGGGCGGGGCCTGGCGCGGCATCTTCTGGCACAAGAACATCCTGGGCATGGCGGCCGGGTTCTGCATGCTGCTGTGGGTGCATGAACTGCGCGCCGGCAAGCTGCCGTGGAAGCTGGTGCTGCTGGGGGCGGCGTTCTGCGCGGCGATGCTGGTGATGGCCAAGAGCACCACCTCGCTGATCGTCTACACGCTGGGCCTGGGCATCTACCTGTTCCTGGCCCGCGACTATCTGCGCAACCGGTACGTGCCGGCGTGCCTGGCCCTGTGCGGCATCGTCGTTCTGGTGGTGGGCTTCCTGCTGGCCTACACGGTACTGGGCCGCATGCCCACGTCGGAAGAAATCGTCGGCCCCATCGCCGGCCTGTTCAACAAGAGCGCCGACCTGACCGGACGGGGCGACATCTGGGTGCTGGTGCTGCTGGAGATCTCGCGCCACCCGTGGCAAGGCATCGGCTATGGTGCCTTCTGGCTGGGTGTGGGCAGCGCGCAGCAGTTCACCATCGACGCCCTGAACTACATCGCCCTGCAGGCGCACAACGGCTACCTCGACATCCTCAACGAGCTGGGCATCATCGGCGTGGTCATCACCGGTGGGCTGTTGCTGGTGCATGGCTGGCAACTGAGCCGCTGGCTGCGCATCGACCGCGAACAGGCCGCACTGCATGCGGCCTTCTTCATCGTCATCCTCATCACCAACCTGTCCGAATCGGTGCTGTTCCGGGGCGTGCAGTTCCAGTACGTCTGGCTGATCTATTCGTCGGCGCTGCTGACCGCCAGCCTGCGGCAGGCGCGGTTGGCGCGTGTCGTCACCCCTTCCGGATCGACCGCATGATGCGTATTCGTCACCTGCTGATGGCCGCCATGCTGGCGATGACGGCATCCGCACAAGCCCAGACGGCCGCAGCGCGCTACCCGTTCACCATCGACGAAGATGCGCTGGCGGGAGCGCCTGACCGCAGCGACATGAACCGCGCGCTGACGCCCGCCGACCGCATCGTCGCGCGCGACGGCCATTTCTATCGCGTGGGCGCCGACGGTAAGCCTGGCACTGCCGACGACAGCCGCGTGCGCCTGTTCGGCATCAACCTCAGCTTCGCCACCAACTTCCCGTCGGCCAGCGATGCGCCGCGCCTGGCCAAGCGCCTGCGCAAGGCCGGCTTCAATGCGGTGCGCCTGCACCACATGGATTTCTACGTCGACGACAGCAGCGAGTCGCCGCGCGGCATCCTGACCACCGGCCCGTATCCGAGCTTCAACCCGGTGGCCGTGCAGCGCCTGCGCCAGTTCATCGGCGCGCTGGCAGCCGAAGGCATCTACGTCGACATCAATCTCTACGTCAGCTACCGCTTCCGCCCGGCCATCGACGACGTGCCTGCCTTCGGCGGTGGCATCGAGGCCTTGCCCATCGGGTCGCCGGTGCACGTCTACCACCCGCGCATGCGGGCGCTGCAGGAAACCTTCACGCGCGAGCTGATCTCGGCCCTGGGCGTGGCGGGCCATCCGGCGCTGGCGATGGTCGAGATCAACAACGAGTCGTCGCTGCTGTCGTCCTGGATGCGCGGCAAGTGGCGCGAGGCGACGCCCCCGGGCTATGTGGCCGAACTGGAAAGCCAGTGGAACACCTGGCTGCGCGCACGCTACCCGGATCTGGATGCCGCCTGCCGCGCCTGGAACGGGTGCGAGGGACGCTCGGCCGCGGGCGTGCCGCTGCCGACGCCATTGGACAATGCGCAGTCGTCGTCGATGTGGCAGGCCGCGGTGACCAAGCTGCGCGCCAAGCTCGCCTCGCCCGACGTGGGTGTGGGCCTGACGCCCGAGGCGCCCGAAGGCGCGGCGCGCCGGTTGGACGATTTCCTGCGGTTCCTGGTCGACACCGACCGCGCGTACCTGAAGCGGATGCGAACGGTCATCCACGAAGCGACCGACGCCATGCTGCCGGTGGCCGGTACGCAGATGAGCTTCGGCGGAGTGCTGAACTTCGATTCGCACGCCGACATGGATTACATCGACGAGCACCTGTACGTCGATCATCCGCACTTTCCCAACGGCTTCAGCGAGCTGCGCGACTGGCGCATTCGCGACGTGTCGCTGACCGGTGGCGAAGTCGACCGCCTGCTGGCGCGCGGGCTGCGCCGCGATCATCGCCGGCCCTTCGTGCTCAGCGAATTCAATCACCCGTTCCCCAGCCCCCAGGCGGCCGAGGCCCTGCCGGTGCTGGCCACCGTGGCAGCCATGCAGGACTGGGACGGCATCTTCTTCTTCGATTACCTGAACACGTCCACCTGGTCGACGGCACCCGCCAATTTCACGCTCAGCGGGGATTGGGGCAAGTACGTGCACGCCGGACAGAGCGCGCAGATCTTCCGTGGCGGTGCCATGCCGACGCTGCCCACCCAGCACAATGTGGCCCTGCCGGTGGCGGCGCGTTATGCGATCGGCGGCCAGGGCAAGGACGACGCGCTGGACCGCTTTGCGGCCGACAGCCAGTCGGTTCGCGCGGCGCTTGCCTGGCAGCAGCGGCTGGCGGTGGATCTGGCGCCAGACGCCGCGCCGGCGGCAGTCAGCCCGCCTGCGGCGCCGCAAACCGGTGTGACCTACGACGCCGCACAGAAGCGTTTGCTGTTATCCACACCCCAGGTCTGGGGCGTTTTCGGCCGGCCGTCGGCAGGGTGGCAGGGCGGTGACGCGTGGCAGTTGGCCTTGCAGCCGGGCGCGGAATCACGGCACGTCAGCGTGTTGCTGACGCCTGTCGACGGCAAGCCCTTGGCCACGTCGCAGCGTCTGCTGCTGTCCCTGGGCAGTCCCACTGTCGGCACCCAGCCCGGATCGATGCCCGCCCGCCCGAAAGAACTGGTGCCATATCGCAACGAGCGATCCCTGTGGACACTGGAGCCCGATCCGTCCGCCCTGGACAAACCATCGGGCTCGCGTTATGCCACGGCACCGACGTGGTTGCGGCGGCAGGCACTGTGCGTGCGCTGGAACGCGGCGCCTTCCGACCGGGCGGTGACGGTGTATCCGCTCGACGGCAAGGGCGCGCGGCAAGCGCCGCTGGAGGCGTCGCAGTTGGCGCGTCGCGGCGAGGTCGTGACGCTGAAGCTGGCGAGCGTGGCCAGCCCCTGGTACGAGGTCGTGGTCGATGGCGCGGCGCCCGTGTCATCCGCACCCGTTGCCGACGCCTGCCCGTCCTGATCGCGCGAGAACCATGTCCGGTCTGCTGTCTACCCTGCGCCAGCGCTTCGCGCGCCATGCCGCGATCTCGCTGATCGATCAGGCCTGGCTGAGCGCCCTGAACCTCGGGCTCGGCCTGTTGTTGATCCGCTTGGCGACCAAGGAAGACTACGGCATCTACGCGCAGCTCTACCTGGCGGGCGTGTTCGTCGCCAGCATGGGCGAGGCGCTGGTCGCCAACCCCTTGCTGACGCTGGCGGCCGGACGCTCGGACACGCAGCGCCGCGATCTGATCGCGCATGCCACGCGCTTCCAGGGCATGCTGGCCTGGGGCGCCGCCGCGCTGGCCGGGCTGGGCTGCACGGCCTTGGCGTTCTGGCTGAGGCTCGATGCACCGCTTGCGCTGGGCGCGGCCTTCGGCGCTTATGTGAAGGTCAGTGCCGCGCGTGAATTCCAGCGCAGCGTGTCGTTCTTCGGCGGCCAGCCACGGCAGGTGCTGCACATGGACCTTTGCTACGGCGGCGTGCTGGTGCTGGCCATGGCGGTGCTGGCGCTGACCGGGCATCTTGCCCTGTGGGCGGTGATGGCCGTGCTGGCCGTTGCCAATGGCGTGGCCCTGGCGGGTTCGCGCTCGAAGGCGGCCGCCAGCGACCCACCGGAGTTTCCGCATGTGGTGGCGCAGCTGTGGCGGCGCGGGCGTTTGGGGATGCCGGGTGCCTTGCTGTCGTGGATCATCAACTACAGCTACCTGTACATCGCTGCGGCCTGGCTGGGCGTGGCGGCGTCCGCCGATCTGAACGCGTCGCGCCTGTTGCTGATGCCCATCACGCTAGCCGTGGTGGCATGGTCGCGCGTGGCGCGGCCGGCCTTCACCCGTTGCCTGGCGCCTGCCGAACGGCCCCGGCTGCGCAAGCTGGTGTTCGGCTCGCTGATCGCCATCGAGGGCATGACCCTGGCCTACGTGGCGGTGCTGTGGCTGGCCTTGCCCTGGCTGCAGGCATGGCTGCTGGGGCCGCAGTATGCGGCGGCCGATCTGCTGGTGCCGCTGTGGTGCGTGTACTTCGTCCTCAATGCCGCCCGTTCGGTCTACACCTCGGTGCTGATCTGCCAGGACCGCTACGGCCTGTTGTTGGCCATGACGGCCGGGGCGTTGGCCGTGCTGCTGGTGGCCATCGGCCCGGCCATGCACGCCTGGGCGGCAGCCGGTGCCATCGCCGCCCTGATCGCCGCCGAAGCCGCCAGTCTGTTCATGGTGTGGCGGGCATACCGGGCCGCCAACCCTGCCAACTCACTCCCTGCCGCCTGATGACCCGTCCCGACTCTTCCATCGACCTGAGCGTTTGCCTGTGCACCTTCCGGCGCCCGGACCTGCTGCGTGACGTGCTGGGGGGCATCGCCCGGCAGCAGGGCGTGGCAGGCCGCATGGAAGTGATCGTGGCCGACAACGATCCCGATGCATCGGCCGCGCCGGTACTGGATGAACTGGGCGCGAACTACCCCTGGCCCCTGCGGCGCCTGCATGTGCCCGAGCCCAATATCGCCCTGGCGCGCAACGCCACCGTGCATGCGGCCCGGGGCGAATGGGTGCTGTTCATCGACGACGACGAAGTACCTGCCGTCGACTGGGTGGCGCGCCTGGTGGATGCACAGCGCCGCTACGACGCCGATGCCGTGCTGGGGCCGGTGATTCCACGCTACAGCGCGCAGACGCCGC
>JAAIGF010219261.1_pt1 | contig 17612 bp, 22 predicted proteins | sample 6487441 | NCBI WGS metagenome assembly JAAIGF01 (sample SAMN13974129, study PRJNA590717) | phyllosphere metagenome | biome: pepper field; feature: multiple bacterial spot infested pepper fields; material: pepper leaves; isolation source: leaves from pepper fields | host: Capsicum annuum ... | reverse complement strand
GGCATCGTCGCGCATCTGCGCGAACACGCCCTGGTAATCGCCGTGCATGCGGGCGGTGAGGTCGCCGCGCGACAGCGCCGCCAGCAGTGCGGAGACCTGCTCGATGCTCGATGCGTTGGCATCCAGCAGGCCGTTGAGCTGGCGCGCCAGCTGCAGGAAGAAGCCGTCCTTGTCGTCCTGATTGACGCGGGCGCTGAAATCACCATTGGCAGCCGCCTGCACGATGCGTGCAAGTTCCTCCTGTACTTGGTTCTGGATGGTCTGGTCGGACCATTCCACAACGAAGCCTTGGCGCACGCCATCATCTCCGACGACCGGGTTGACGATGAGCTGCATGGACCTGCCGCCGATGCGAATCCGTGCCCGGTAGGTCCCGGTGAGCGTGTCCAGCAGGCTGGCCTGATGGGCCGGGTTGCGATGAAACGTGTCGATGTTGCGACCCAGCAGCTCACTGGCGCGGAACTGTGGCAGGTCTGCGCGCAGATCTGCTTCGACCTCGGACAACATCTGCTGAAGCGGACGGTTGACGAAGACGATGTTGCGATCGCGGTCGGCGATCATCACGTTGGTGGTGACATGATCCAGTGCGGTGCGGATTCGCAGTATGTGTTCCTGGCTCGCCTGCTCGTGTTCGCGGCGCAGCAGCAGATGCGTGCTGGTGTGGACCAATGCGCTGGCCAGTGAGTCGGACGGGAACTGGGCGGCATGAACTCCAGGAGGAAGCGGTTGGTCGGCGGCAACACCGCGCGCCAGCTGCGCGAGTTGCTGCGGGTCGTGACCGAACAGCAGCAGCTGGCGGCGCATCTGGATGGCCATCGCCGAAAGCAGGGCGGTTTCAACTGTCACATACCCGGCATGCAGCGCCAGCACACCGATCCCGCTGCCAGCGCTGAATACCGGGAACGGCAGGCCACGCTGCTGCAGATAGAAGAAGATGACGTGGTGCACCGCGATGGTCGCAGCCGCCACCACCAGCGGCAGCCAGTCGCGGTACTGAAGCAGCAGGGCGATCAGGATGATGACCGTGAAATGCGTTTCCAGCATCCCATGGGTCTGGTGGATGAGCGTGGCCGACTGCACCATCCAGGCCAGCGCGATGGTCACACGGGAAAGCCGTGTTCCCGGTACCAGGGACACCTGCGCGGCGACCACCAGGGTCGCAGGCAGGCTTACCGCGAGCGCAGGTGTCCACTGGCCGGTTCGCAAGGACAGCAGGAGGCTTGCCAGCGACAGGAGCGCGGTGATGGCCAGGAACAGGCGATCGGCCTGCGCGGCCAGAGCCCGCAGGAAAGGCAGCTTCTCATGACCAGTGAGTGACGCCGGGGTGTGGGACGTTGTGGACATGCTTTACTCCTGTTGGCATGAACAGCTATCTGCAAGAATCACGGGCGAGTGGCGGGCAGCAAGCAGGCGGGTGACAAGCGGAAGCGCCGGCAGCGCGCTCCCGCCGCAGCCGGCGGGGATGAGGGAGGGGCCGGCATACACCAGTTGCCGGCTGCCATCCAGCACGATCCATTCGAAAGGCAGGTGGGACACCTGGCCGGCCTGGCGCCAGCCGGCGGGAACCGCGCTTTCCACAGCGCAGCGGCAGTGGCTGCCGCCGAGCAGCAATGCGGGGGCCGCATCGGCCACCTGGAAGGTCGCGGGCGGCAGTGCGGCCAGCAGCTGCTCTGCGTTCCAGAGGGGCTTTTCGGCAGCAACCTGCTGCGTCAACAGCGCCGGAATCGTCCAGCCCAGCCATAAGGCCAGCACTGCCATGCCGCCCAGGCCATGAGCCCGGCGTGGTCCAGCGGGGTGTCCGTTGGCGGCCTGTGTGTCCATGCTGATGCCGGTGAACCGTGTAGGAATTCTAGCGGCGAAGCACGGTGGAACTTGAGCGACGTGGCGCGGCCGCGGCCATGGCGAGGGGTCATCCATACCAGACACCGCACATTGGCGGTACCGATGCTGCTCCGGTATGACGGCAGCGGACCCGCAGGGTCAGCGGACTGCCTGCCAGCCATGCGGCAGGCAGCGGATCAGGCAGCGCGCGGTATGCGCAGCGAGCGCACCAGGCCGCCGATGTCCACGATCAGTGCAACGCGGCCGTCACCGAGGATGGTGGCACCGGACACACCGTCGATCCGCCGGTAGTTGTTCTCGATGTTCTTCACCACCACCTGCTGCTGGCCGACCAGTTCGTCCACTTCCAGCGCGATCTTCTGGCCATCGCCTTCCACCACCACCACCAGCGGTTCCTCGCTGCGGCTCTGGCCGTAACCGTAGTACTCACTGAGCGACAGGATGGGCAGGTATTCGCCACGCACGCGCAGGACGCGGCCCTCGCCGGCCATGGTGCGCACGTCGCTGGCCTGCGGCTGCAGGGCCTCCAGCACATAGGCCAACGGCAGGATCAGGGTCTCTCCGCCCACCGCAACGGTCATGCCATCCAGGATGGCCAGCGTGAGCGGCAGGCGGATCAGGGTGCGGGTGCCGCTGCCGGGGCGGCTTTCGATCTGCACTTCGCCACCCAGCGCCTGGATGTTGCGGCGGACCACGTCCATGCCGACACCCCGGCCGGACAGGTCGGTCACTGCGTCGGCGGTGGAGAAGCCCGGCTGGAAGATCAGGTCCCAGACCTGGTTGTCGGTGGGGCTGTCAGGCACCGCGATGCCGCGCTCACGCGCCTTGGCAAGGATCTTGTCGCGGTTCAGGCCGTGGCCGTCGTCGCTGACTTCGATGACGATGTGACCGCCCTGGTGCGAGGCGGCCAGGGTGATGGTGCCGGTCTCGTCCTTGCCGGCGGCGCGGCGCACGTCCGGCAGCTCCAGACCATGGTCGATGGAGTTGCGCACCAGGTGCACGAGCGGGTCTGCGATCTTCTCGATCAAGCCCTTGTCCAGCTCGGTACCTTCGCCAATGGTCCGCAGGCGCACGTGCTTGCCGAGGCGGGTGGACAGATCGCGGACCAGCCGTGGGAAGCGGCGGAACACCGCGTCCACTGGCAGCATGCGCACGCCGATGACCGCCTCCTGCAGATCACGGGTATTGCGTTCCAGCAGGTCCAGGCCGGCGAACAGCTGCTCGGCGTGGGCGGGGTCAATGGCAGTGGATACCTGCTTCAGCATCGCCTGGGTGATCACCAGTTCGCCAACCAGGTTGATCAGGGCATCGACCTTGTCGACGCTGACGCGGATGGAGGTCTCCGCTTCGGGAGCGGAGACAGCGGTGCTCGTGGCGGGCATCGCCACCGGAGTGACCGCAGCTTCGGCCACCGGCATCGGTTCCAGCACAGGCGAGGTGGCCAGGCTGGGTGGCGCCGCCGGGCGGATGTCCAGCTCGCAGTCGTCCACCACCCAGGCGAAGGTGTCTTCGATCTGGCTGCGTTTGATGCGCCCGATCAGTCCCAGGTCCCAGGCGAGATGCGCCTCGAACGGGTCCAGTTGCTCGAAGCCGGGCAGCCGGTCCATGCGCGCCTGCACCTGCAGCGGGCCGAGATGCTCAAGTTCGCGGATGATACGCAGCGGATCGTTGCCGCTCATGAACATCGACGGCGCCGGCGAGAAGCCGATCTGCCAGGCCTCCGGCTCCGGTTCAGTGGCAGCCGGTGGCGCGGCATTGGCCGAGTTTGCCGCCTTGCCGGACAGGATGGCTTCCAGCCGCGCGATGATCACAGTCACCGCGGCCGGGTCGGCAGCCTGGCCATGTTCGGCTTCGCGAAGCAGGGCCCGCAGCACATCCACGGAGGCCAGCATCGCATCGATGGCCTCGGCATGCAGGGCACGCTTGCCGGCGCGCAGTTCGTCCAGCAGCGTTTCCAGTACGTGGGTCAGCCCGGCCATCGCATCGAAGCCGAAGGTACCGGCACCACCCTTGATGGAATGCGCGGCACGGAACACCGAGTTGATGACCTCCGCATCCTGCTGGCCCGATTCCAGGGCCAGCAGCCCGGCTTCCATGGCATCCAGGCCTTCGCGGCTTTCTTCGAAGAAGGTGGCGTGGAAGCGTTGCAGGTCCATGCTCATGAAGGGTGCGTTCCGGAAGACGTGATGGGAGGGGGGACGGGCCTGGGGCGGAAAGTCAGCCCAGGACCTTCTGCACGGTGGCAACCAGCTGTTCGGGGTTGAACGGCTTCACCAGCCAGCCGGTGGCGCCAGCGGCCTTGCCTTCGGACTTCTTGTCCGCAGCCGATTCAGTGGTCAGCATCAACATCGGGGTGAACTTGTATTCGGACAGCTGTCGCAGCTCGCGGATCAGCGCGATGCCGTCCATGTTCGGCATGTTGACGTCGGTGACCACGGCATTGAAGCGCTGGCCCTTGGCGCGTCCAAGCGCTACGGCGCCGTCCTCGGCTTCTTCGACGGAAAAACCAGCCGAGGTGAGGGCGAAGGACACCATCTGGCGCATCGACGCCGAATCGTCCACCACCAAGATACGTGCGCTCATGCAGCGTTCTCCACAGATTTCAGGTTGTCATGGGTTGCATCCAGGCCAAGGGCCTGGCCGAGGCCGAGCAGGCGCGCGGCATCGTTGAAGGTTGTGGTACAGCCGTGGAAGCCGGTTTGCAATCCTGCGCTGCGCCGGGCCTGCACGAATGCACACAATACCTGCATCGCAGCGGTATGGATGCGGCCGACATGGCTGGCATCCAGGGTCAGGGGGCCCGCCGCGGTCAGCAGCGGGGCCAGGCGGTTCTTGAGCTCGGTGCTGCTCTCGATGCCGAGATCTTCACCCAGGTCCACAGTGCTCATCGTTGCTCCGGACAAACGGTTCCAGACTTCATAGCGGCATTGTCCAGGGAAGCTTTAGGAATGGATGCAGGCGCCTGCGCGACAGGGGCGTGGATCTTCGCGGATGCGTATCATTGTCATTTCCCTGCTACCTGGAGCTGCTGCTTGAAACCCCGTCCTTTCCTGGCTGGCTGGGGCCGCGCCTTCGCGTGGGTCGCGTTCCTTGAAGCCCTGACATGGGCCGGCCTGCTCAGCGGCATGTGGCTCAAGTACGGGCCGGTCGGCAACGATGCGCTGGTGTGGTTGTTCGGACGCCTGCATGGGCTGGCCTTCATCGTCTATGGGGTTGTCTCGGTGATCGCCGCGGTGCGTCTGCGCTGGCCGTGGTGGGCCGCGCTGCTGGCGGTACTGGCCGCCGTGCCGCCCCTGGTGACGCTGCCGCTGGAATGGTGGTACCGGCGCCGTGGCCTGCTCGCCGACGGGATCCGCTGACCATTGGCGCCTGCTGCGCCTGTCTCTTTGCATTCGGCGGTCATGCCATCGCGACATGCCAGCGCGTAGGCTGCGTGCAGGGTGCGCACAGGGCGCGCCCACGCATGACCGGGAGAGCGCATGGCGGCAGTGGGAAACAGCAGCCGGACGGCAGCAGAGGGTACGGCACGCGTCCTGGGTGACCGCTTCGGGCGTCGCTTCCCCTACCTGCGCCTGTCGCTGACCGAGGCCTGCAACTTCCGCTGTGGCTACTGCCTGCCTGATGGCTACCAGGCCGACGGTCGACCGCGCTTCCTGGAGGTGGATGAGATCGTGCGGCTGGTACGGGCTTTCGCCGCGCTGGGCATGCACAAGATCCGCCTGACCGGTGGCGAACCCACCCTGCGCCGGGACCTGGGCCAGATCATCGACGCCGTGGCACGGGTACCAGGCATCGACAAGGTGGCCATCACCACCAACGGCACGCTGCTGCCACGCCGGCTGCCGGGCTGGCGCGCCGCCGGGCTCACCGCGCTCAATGTCAGCATGGACAGCCTGCAGCGCGAACGTTTCCACGCCATCACCGGACATGACCGCCTGCCGGAGATCCTGCAGGGCATCGACCTGGCGCAGGCCCTCAGGTTCGAATCGATCAAGCTGAACGTGGTGCTGCTGCGCGGCCTCAACGATGAGGAATTGCCGCAGTGGCTGGTGTTTCTGCGCGACCGCCCGGTGAGCGTCCGGTTCATCGAGTTGATGCGCACCGGTGACAACGAAGCCTATTTCCAGCGCCACCACCTGCGTGCCGAACAGATGCAGGCACAGTTGCTGGCAGCGGGCTGGACCGAGCGACCGCGCGCGGCCGATGCGGGGCCGGCACGCGAATACACGCACCCGGATCACCGCGGCAGCGTCGGCATCATCGCCCCCTACGCGCGCGATTTCTGCCGTGGCTGCAACCGCCTGCGGGTGACCGCCAGGGGTGACCTGCGCCTGTGCCTGTTCGGTGAATCCGGCGTGCCGCTGCGCCCGCTGCTGCAGTCCGACGCCGACCACGACGAACTGCTGGAACGGATCACCACCCAGCTTGGCCTGAAAGCGGCCGGGCACGGACTGCACCAGGGCCGCACCGGCCTGGTGCCGCACCTGGCTTCGATTGGAGGATGAGCAACTCGATGGCGGAAGAGATGAACGCGGCTTTCCACATGGCCGATGTGCGCGACAAGCGCGTGACCCGCCGACGTGCGGTGGCGGTGGGCGAACTGCTCGCCGGGCCGCTGGCCTACCCACTGATCGTCGAGCGACGCCTGCCCAAGGGCGATGCTCTGGTGATGGCCGAGATCGCCGGCCTGCAGGGCGCGAAGATGGCCTCCGCATTGATGCCGTTGTGCCATCCCCTGCCGCTGGAGCTGGTGCGTGTGCACTGCGTGCCGGTGCCGCAACGGCAGTCTATCCGGGTGTGGTGCGAATGCGCGAGCGAAGCGCGCACCGGTGTGGAGATGGAGGCTCTGGCCGGGGTCAATGCGGCGTTGCTAACCCTCTACGACCTCAGCAAGCCGGTTGAACCGGCGCTGGAGATCAGTGGCGTGCGCCTGCTGTTCAAGGAAGGCGGAAAGCGCGGCGTGTGGATGCATCCGCAGGGCATGGACGCGCAGGAAACAGCACGTTTCAAGCCACGTTGCCCGCCGCGACTGGAGGGTGCGCGCTGCGCGGTGCTGACCCTGAGCGACCGCGCCAGCGCTGGCGCCTGCGAAGATCGCTCCGGCCCGCTTCTGGTCGAAGGCCTGCAGGCACTGGGCGGCGAGGTGGTGGCGCAGAAGGTGCTGTCCGATGGGATCGAGCCGCTGGTGACGCACCTGCGCGCACTCGCGGCCGATGGTGTACGTCTGTGCCTGTGTACTGGCGGCACCGGCCTGGGACCGCGCGACCTGACGCCGGAAGCCCTGCAGGCGCTCGGCGGGCGGCACGTGGAGGGTCTGGCACAGATGCTGCGCGCGCTCAGCGCACAGCACACTCCCATGGCATGGCTGAGCCGTGCCGATGTCGTCCAGTTCCAGCGCATGCTGATCTTCGCACTGCCGGGCAGTCCGCGAGCTGCATCGCAGTGCCTGGAGATGCTGGCTCCACTACTGGCCCATTCATTGGCTACGGCCGATGGTGGAGGGCATGCGTGATCACCTACGCGCAGGCGTTGGAAGCCGTCCTTGCCGCAGCATCGCCGCTGCAGGCAGAGATGGTCGCGGTGGCCGACGCCGACGGGCGGGTACTTGCGCAGGCTGTTCAAAGTCCGCAGGACCTGCCGCCTTTCGACAACTCGGCAATGGATGGTTTCGCGCTGCGCTGCAATGCCCCGCGGGTAGACGCGGGCAGCGAATTCGACGTGACGGGCTGGCAGGCGGCCGGTGACCGGCATGTCACTGCCGGAGCGGGCGATGGGGCGTGGGAAATCATGACCGGCGCGCGGCTGCCCGGGGGACTGGACAGCGTGGTGCCGGTGGAACAGGTGGAGATCATCGGCCAAAGGGCCGCACGGCCTTCGCGCATCCGGGTGTGCCAGGTGGTGCAGCCCGGCCAGTTCGTCCGCCTGCGTGGGCAGGACGTGGCACGCGGTGAAACGGTAATGCCGGCCGGAGCACGGCTGCAGACCAACGCGATCGCCCTCTTGCACGCGCTTGGGATCGGCCGGGTCAATGTGTACGAGAGGCCTCGCGCTGCGGTGATCAGTACCGGCAGCGAGCTGGTCGGCGACGCGCTGCGCGAACTGGACTCGGGCCAGATCCGTGACAGCAACCAGCCTTACCTGGTGGCGCGCCTGCGCAGCGCCGGCTGCGATGTCGTCTGGCAGGGGGCGGTAGGCGACCAGGTCCAGGCCTTCGACCGCGCACTGGATGACGCTGTGGCCGCGGGCGCACAGCTGATTCTCAGTACCGGGGCGGTGTCGGCCGGCCGCTACGATTTCATTCCCGCGGCGTTGCGCGCGCGCGGCGCATCGGTCCTGTTCCACCAGGTCGCCATCCGTCCCGGCAAGCCGATCCTGTTCGCGCGGCTTGCCACGGGGGCCCTGTACTTCGGGCTGCCGGGCAACCCTGCATCGGCTGCGGTGGGGCAGCGCTTCTTCGTGGAGCCCGCGCTGCGCCGGATGCTGGGGCTGCCCATTGAAAAGGGGTTGTCGCTTCCGTTGCAGTGTGATGTCCGCAAGCCGGAAGACCTGCGCTTCCACGCCCGCGCGCGGGTGGAGCTGGCTGCCGATGGCGCGCTGTCGGTGCGGGTGCTGTCCGGGCAGGAGTCGTTCCGGTTGGCTTCATCGCTGGCTGCCAACGCCTGGGCCGTGCTGGCGGCGGGCCAGGACACGATCAGTGCAGGCAGCAGTGTGCAGGTCTATGGCCTGGGCCATGCCGACCCACTGCAGATCAGCCCACAGGAGCGGTCATGAAACAGGTGACGGTACAGTTGTTCGGCGCGTTTTCGGACCTGGACCCGGGACGCGAGGTCACCGTGGAGGTGGCGGGCCCGCGCATTGCCGATCTGCGCCTGGCGTTGCGTCAGCTGCTCGCGGTGCGGTGGCCGGATTTCCGCGCCGAGCTGCTGGATTACTCGGCCTTCGCCGACCAGCAGCAGGTGTTGCGCGATCACCAGTCGTTGCCGGCCGATGGACGCGTTGCGATCCTGCCACCGGTCAGCGGAGGATGAACATGCAGGCCCAGGACAGCTGGAAAGTGGTCGAACGCGCCAATGCCGGCCTGGATGCTTCCGAAGGCATCGCCTTCGTGTCCGATCCCGGCTTTGGTGGAATCGATGTCTTCATCGGCAAGGTGCGCGATCTCAACCAGGGACGGCAGGTGCGTGGCATTACCTACGATCTGTTCGAGCCGCTGGTGCTCGGTGAGTTCGAACGCCTGGTGGCCGAGACGCGCGCGGCGTTCGGGCCGCGGATAAGATTGTATGTCGCCCATGCCAGGGGCCGGCTTGCGGTAGGTGACGTGGCGGTGGTGGTGGCTGCAGGCGCGCCGCATCGCGATGAAGCGTTCAGGGCGTGCCGTGCGTTGATCGAGGCGGTAAAGCACCGCAGCCCGATCTGGAAACAGGAACATTACGAAGACGGCGACAGCGTCTGGAGCGAAGGCTGCTCGCTGTGCCCTGCCGACAACCAAGAGCCCTTGCCATGAATATCTGCCTGAAGCGCTGCGTGCTGCTGCTGATGGGGCTCGCCAGCGCGCCGCTGGCGGCGGCCGAGCTGACCGTATCGGCGGCGTCCAGCCTGACCGGGAGTTTCCGAGCGATTGCCCAGGCGTACGAGCGTGAGTCCGGCACCACGGTGGACCTCAACTTCGCTGCCTCCGGCGTACTGCTGCAGCAGATCCGGCGCGGCGCGCCGGTGGATGTGTTCGCCTCGGCGGACGAGGCGACGATGGACCAGGCGGTGCAGGGGGGACTGGTCGATGCAGGGACACGGCGGGTATTTGCGAAGAACACGTTGTGGGTGGTGGTGCCCCCGCAGGCGGGAACACCGCCATCCTCGCTGCAGGCGCTGGCGCGGCCAGCGGTGCAGCGGGTCGCCATCGGCAACCCGGACAGCGTCCCGGTCGGGCGGTATGCCCGCGGCGTGCTGCAGTCTGCGGGACTGTGGACCGCGCTGCAGGCGAAGATGATCAGCACCCAGAATGTACGACAGTCGCTGGATTACGTGGCGCGCGGCGAGGTCGATGCCGGCTTCGTCTATGCTACCGACGCGCAGGCGGCGGGCACGCGTGTGGTGCGTGCGTTCGAGGTGCCGGTCCAGGGGAGCATCACGTATCCGTTGGCGGTGGTGAAGCAGGGCGCGAACACCGCCGATGCGCAGCGTTTCATCGCCTTCGTAGGCTCCCCGGAGGGCCAGGCGATCCTGCGGCGCCATGGTTTCAGCAGTCCCTGAGCGATGGATCTGGACTGGACCGCGCTGTGGCTGTCGCTGAAGGTAGCCGGCTGGGCCACGGCGATCGACCTGGTGGTTGGCGTGGCGCTGGGCTGGCTGCTGGCGCGGCGCCGGTTCCCTGGCAGGGAAGTACTGGATACCCTGCTGACCCTGCCCATGGTGTTGCCGCCCACGGTTCTGGGCTATTACCTGCTGGTGCTGATCGGCCGCAACGGGCCGCTCGGTGCGTGGCTGCAATCCAGCTTCGGCATCAACCTGGTGTTCACCTGGCAGGCGGCGGTGATCGCCGCGGCGGTTGCCGCATTGCCACTGGTCTTCAAGCCGGCGCGGGCCGCCTTCGAGAACGTGGACACGCAGCTGGAGCAGGCTGCGCGCACGCTCGGTGCCGGTGAAGGCGCCGTGTTCTTCCGGGTCACCCTGCCGCTGGCGTGGCGCGGGATCCTGGCGGGGCTGCTGCTGGCGTTCGCACGAGCGATGGGCGAGTTCGGTGCCACGTTGATGGTGGCCGGAAGCATCCCGGGACGGACGCAGACGCTGTCCATCGCCATCTACGAAGCCGTGCAGGCTGGCCAGGACGGGCGCGCCAATGCCCTGGTGATATTGACCTCGGGGGTGTGCATCGTGGTACTGCTGGCCGCAGCACGGCTGGTGGGCGGGACGCGCCAGGAGCGCCCTGATGTGGCTTGATCTGGATATCCAGCGGGCACTGGAGGCTGCTGGTCAGCGGTTCGATCTGCAGGTGCAGCTGCGTTGCACACAGCAACAGGTGGTGCTGTTCGGCCCATCCGGCGCGGGCAAGAGCCTCACCCTGAAGGCGATCGCCGGACTGTTGAGGCCGGATGCAGGGCGGATCGCGCTGGAAGGGCGGACGTTGTTCGATGCGGGCGCAGCGGTATCCATTCCCACCCGTAAACGTGGACTGGGCTACGTGTTCCAGGACTATGCGTTGTTCCCGCACCTGACCGTGCGCCAGAACGTGGCGTTCGGCCTGCAGCGCAGCTGGTGGAATCCTTCCCGCCACGCGCGCCGTGAACAGGTCGAGCACTGGTTGCAGGCGCTGCGCATCGAACGTCTGGGCGATCTGTACCCCGGCCAGGTGTCCGGCGGGCAGCGGCAGCGGACCGCGCTGGCCCGGGCACTGGCCACACGCCCCAAAGCGTTGCTGCTCGACGAGCCGTTCGCAGCGCTCGACCATGACCTGCGTGCGCACCTGCGCAGTGAACTGCAACGGGTGCTCGATGAAAGTGGCATCCCCCTGCTGTTGATCAGCCATGATCCGCAGGATGTGGCCATGTTCGGACAGCAGGTGGTGCGGCTGGTCGAGGGTCGCGTGCGGGGCTGACACCGGCCGTGGGAACTCACCGGCCCGCCACACGCCTTGGCCTACAACTCACGCGACGATACGTGAGGCCGTGGAGGCGCAATGAGCGAGCTGTGGGAACTGGGCATGCCGTGGTACGAGTTCGTGCTGCGCGCCGTGGCGGTATACGTGGTGGTGCTGCTGATGACGCGCCTGAGCGGCAAGCGGTCGGTCGGGCAGACCACGCCTTTCGATGTGCTGGTGATCGTGCTGCTCGGCACTGCCGTGCAGAATTCGCTGATCGGCGAGGACACCTCCCTGCTTGGCGGCCTGATCCTGGCGGCGACATTGCTGGTGTTGAACTGGCTGGTGGGTTACGTGACAGCGCGCTGCAAGCGTTTCGACCGGCTCGTGGAGGGCGCGCCGGTGGTGCTGGTGCGCCAGGGCGAGGTGTTCTGGAACGAACTGCGCCGCTGCAACGTGTCGCCAGCCGACCTGGACGTGGCCATGCGTACCAACGACTGCCGCGACCATGCCGAGATCGATCTGGCGATGCTGGAAACCTCGGGTTCGATCACCGTGCAGAAACGCCGCGATTGAAATGGCACACACTGCACGCGATGCCGACACCCTGAAGACATCAGGCTGCGTAGCGTGATCGGTGAATCATCTTCTACAGCGAGGCGGCATGGTCGGCAACCGGGAGCGGGACGCACTGCGGGTACGGGTCGATGCCTGGCTGCGCGACGAGCCAGCCTTGCCCTTGCCGGGACACGGCCACACCCTCCAGCGCTGGCGGGCGCTCGCCCGGATGGGCGCGCACGATCTGTGCCTGGCCAAGGTGCTGGAAGCCCACCATGATGCAGTGGCCATTCTGGCCGAGATGGGTCATCCGCCAGCGCCACAGGGCAGCCTGATGGCGGTGTGGGCGGCGCATGCGCCTGGCAGCGCTTTGGCCTTCGATGCACGCTGCGGCACGCTGAGCGGTGAGAAGCCATGGTGCTCCGGCGCCGATATCGTCGACGCGGCGCTGATCACCGCGCGCGACGAAGACGGCGACCAGCTGCTGCGGGTGGATATCGATGGCAGCGTGACGATGCAGCAGGCCGCGTGGGCGGCGCCGGGCATGGCCTTGGTGCGCTCGGCGACCGCCGGCTTCAACGCCACGCCTGCGGCTGCAATCGGTGCGAAGGATGCCTATCTGCAGCGCCCGGGGTTCTGGCACGGCGGCGGCGGCATCGCGGCAGTCTGGTTCGGTGCCGCAGCGCAGCTGGCCGACAGCGTGCGGGCGGCTACCAGCGGCGAACTGCGTGAACGTCTGCTCGGTTGCATCGGCCTGGCACTCGCCCCGGCGGCCGCCTGCCTGCGTGAACTGGCCAGCGCCATCGACGCTGAGCCAGGCAGAACGCACCAGCAGGCCGTGATCCTGGCGCGCAGCGTGGTGGAGCGCGCCTGCGTGGCCGTCCTGGATCTGGCCGGACGTGCGCTTGGCCCCGCGCCGATTTGCCTGGATGGCGATCACGCCCGGCGCTGGGCGGATCTCACCGTATTCATCCGTCAGAGCCACGCTGACCGCGACTGGCTGGCGCTCGGCGCATCCATGAAGACCGGAGACGTGCCATGGAGGCTGTAGGCGTGCTGGACGGCCGCGGCATGGATGAGTGCTCCTGGGCGCGCTGCGCATGGCTGTGGCAACGAGCGGACACCCCGGTCGCGCAGTTGCTGGGCGCTGCCGGGCGCCTGTTGGTGGTCGCCCCGCATCCGGACGACGAAGTGCTTGCCTGTGCCGGGCTGATGCGCCTGGCGGCAGATGCCGGCGTGGATGTGCATGTGGTGGCGGTGACCGACGGCGAGGCGTGTTACCCGGATGATCCGTGGTGGACGCCTGCACGGCTGCGTACGCAGCGGCGGCAGGAACTGCGCGATGCACTGCATGCGCTGGGCCTGGCGCGCACCGGCATAACCCATCTGGGGATCGACGATGGTGGCGTCAGCGCCGCCGAGGAAATCCTGTGCGACATGCTGCGCGAGGTGGTGCGACACGACGATCTGGTGCTTGCGCCCTGGCGTCACGATGGGCATCCGGATCATGAAGCCAGCTTCCGCGCCGCCCGGCAGGCAGCGAACCTGGCCACGGCAAGGATCCTGGAATACCCGGTATGGGGCTGGCACTGGCTGCACCCGGGCGCTGCGCAACGCGCGTGGGCCCATCCCCGGCTGCTGGATGTACGTCTTCATGCGGCGGCCAAGCAGGCCGCCATCGCCTGTTTCCGCACCCAGACCGGCACCGTGGAGGGGCTGCGGAGCGCACCGATCCTGCCGGCGCACGTGCTGGCGCGGTTCGGCCGCAGCCGCGAGGTTTTCCTTGCATGAGCACGAACACCTACTTCGACGAACTCCATGCCCGCCAGGATCCATTCGGTTATCAGCACTCCTGGTACGAGGCACGCAAGCGTGCCTTGCTGCTGGCGAGCCTTCCATGCAGGCGTTACCGGCGCGGCTGGGAGGCAGGGTGCTCCAATGGTGTGCTCACCCGTGAACTGGCCAGCCGCTGCGATGGGCTGCTGGCCACCGACCTGAGCGCGGCCGCGCTGCAACAGGCGCGACAATCCACGCGCGATCTGCCGCATGTGCGGCTGCAGCAGGCACGGCATCCGGGACAGTGGCCGCAAGGTGACTTTGATCTCATCGTCTGCAGCGAGATGGGCTACTACCTGCCATCCAGCGAACTGCCGGCGCTGCGCGATGGCCTGCATGCCGCACTTGCCGCCGATGGGCTGCTGGTGGCATGCCACTGGCGCGTGCCGTTCGAACAGGCACAGTGCAGCGCCGAAGCGGTGCACGCGACCCTTGGCGAGCACCTGGCGACGGTGTTCACCTACTGCGATGCTGATTTCCTGCTGCAGGGCTGGGCGCGCGCGCCGCTATCCATCGCGGCTGCGGAGGGACGGCGATGATCGGCGTGTTGATACCGGCCCATGACGAAGCGGACAGCATTGGTGCATGCGTGGCCTCGGTACAGGCTGCGGCTCGACATCCTGCGCTGCGCGGTGAGGACGTATGCGTGGTGGTGGCGCTGGATGCCTGCACCGACAGCACCGGCTGGCAGTGTCGGCTGGCCGGCGTGGAGACATTGGAACTGCAGGTGCGCTGCGTCGGCGCTGCGCGCGCGGCAGCTGCCGCGGAGCTGGTTGCGCGTGGCGCGCGCTGGCTGGCCAGCACCGATGCCGACAGCCGCGTGCCCGTCGACTGGCTGGCTGCACAGCTGGCGTGTGGACACGACGCCTTCTGCGGTGTGGTTGACCTGCTGGCCGTCAGCGAGGAAGAGCGGGTGCTGCGCGGGCATCTGCTCGGCACCGAACGCTGGGGAGACGGGCACGGCCGGATCCACGGCGCCAACATGGGCGTAAGCGCGCGGGCGTATCTGGCTGCCGGCGGATTCGCGGCCATGGCCTGCCACGAAGATGTAGCGCTGGTGACGCGGCTGCAAGACGGCGGCGCGCGTATCCATTGGGGTGGTAGCCCCTGCGTGATGACCAGTGCGCGTCGCAGCGGACGTGCTCCGGACGGCTTTGCAGCGCACCTGCTTGGATTGCAGCGCAGCCTTGATGCTTCCACCGGCCTGCTGGACAGTGCGGCGTGACGCCATGAAGGCGGCGATACCGACGCTTATGTGCACGACGATCGGTTTCTGAAAGCTGACGTGTCGGGATGGTGGTCCAATGTCCCTGCGCCGCTACACGGGCGCACCCGGAATGCAGTCGTTGGCAACGGGCTATGGCTGTATGAAGCAAGGAGGATGCGTTGCGGACGCGGGTTCGAGTCCCGCCAGCTCCACCACCTGGCTGTTGGGGGGCCAATACCCAGGTGAAGGGGCTGCACTGGTTTCGACGTGGCGAGCAATCTGCGTGGACAGCCCGAGAGGCGACCGACGTAATCGGCGCAACAACAATAATCGCCAATGACGATTATCCTCAGGTCCGCATGGTGGCCTGAGCCACGCAAGCGCACGTGGTCATCGAACGCGCAACTACCCCGCCGGAAACGGCGGGGTAGTCTTGTTCACGACGAAGCGGTGGTAGGCCCCGCGCGCGGCCGCTACACTGCGTCCCCATGCATTACCGCCTGTTTCTGCTCGATCTGGATGACACCCTGCTGGATTTCCGTGCATCGGAACGGCTGTCGTTCGAGCGCACCTTGCGTGGTTTCGGGATCGTCCAGCATGCCGGTTCGCTGTTCACCAATTACCAGGCCGTCAACCAGCAACTGTGGCGGGACCTGGAATGCGGACGGGTTGACAAGGAATTTCTCAAGGTGGAGCGCTTCCGGCGGGTGTTCGACAAGCACCGGATCGATATCGATCCTGTCGCGGCCGGTCACGCCTACCTGGAGTGGCTGCCGCAGACCGTGGTGCTGGTGGAAGGTGCGCGCGCGTTGTGCGAGGCGCTGTCGGCGCACGGGCAGATCGGCATCATCACCAATGGCATCGAACAGGTGCAGAGCCGGCGCATCGCCTGTTCCGGCCTGCAGGACCTGATCGGTTTCGTTGCCACCTCCGAGGCGTGTGGGCATGCCAAGCCGGACGAACGCTTCTTCGATTACACCACGCGCATGGCCGCAGGGTTCGTGAAGCGGGAAACCGTCATCATCGGTGACCGCCTGGAAGCGGATGTGCTGGGCGGCAACCGTTTCGGCATCGACAGCTGCTGGTTCAATCCGCATCGCGCAGTCAACGAAAGCGAAGTGCGGCCGACCTATGAAGCAACACGGCTGGACAGCATCCACGGCCTGCTGGGCGGCAGCGTAGTCACTGTGGCGGATGAGCCCGCAGGGCAGGGGATCGTCAGTCGTCCTTCCGGCGGCCGCTGAAATCCAGCGGACGCGCGTCCGCGCCGTCCTTTCCGGTGTTCCACTCCAACCGGTCGCAGCGGCTTTCGCGCCTGGCCACCTGCGGTGGCAGATCCTTGACGTGGGCCGGCTCGGTACAGCGGCCATACATGGCCGAATCATCATAGGTGGCGCAGGCGGCCAGCCCGCAGAGCAGCCCGCAAAGCGCGGCAGCACGGAAGAGCCCGGTTCTTTCCATGACGAAACCCCTGCAACATGGATGGAAGGCCCAGCGTACCCTATCCTGGCCTCGCCAAGCGGCGGGGTGCCGTGGGGCGGCTGCTTCAGTGTTGCACGCAACGCATACACCAGACACGCGTCATCCTTACATCCCGCCGCCTAGTCTGATGCCTGGATACCGCAATCGCGCGCAGGCGCGGAGGAGCAGAGCGATGACCCCCAGCATTCCCGAAGGCACCCTGGTGGTGGTGGCCGATGGCGCATCGGCGCGCGTGTTCACCAGCGCTGGCACGGGTGCCGCATTGAAGCTGAAACAACAGGATGAGCTGAAACTGCGCGATGTCAGCGAACACGGCGTTTCCGGTCAGGGGCCTTCCGGTTCCATGCCCAACGACATGAGCATCACCCAGCTCAACGAAGCAACCTTCGCCAAGCAGTTGGCGGGACAGCTCAACGAAGATGCGCTCAACAGCCGCTATGCGCATCTGGTGCTGGTGGCCGATCCGCAGACCCTGGGCAGGATCCGGCCGCAGCTGCACAAGGAGGCGCGGGCGCGGCTGGTGAAGGATCTGGCCAAGGATTTCACCAACGCGCCACTGGAAGACATCGAGCGGGCGCTGTCGTGATGTCTACGGTGAACCCGCAGGAGGCGCACGGCGACGAGCCGTCGCGCGCTGACATCGACCAGTCCCGTGGCTGGCTGCTGCTGCAGTTCGGCGCCACATGGTGCGGGCACTGCCAAGCCGCGCAGCCAGCGGTGCAGGCCTTCCTGAAGCGACATGCCGGACTGGCAGAACGCTGGGTGGAAGATGGCAAGGGCCAGCCGCTGGGTCGTTCCTTTGCCGTGAAGTTGTGGCCGACGCTGGTGCTTCTGCGCGATGGCGGGGAAGTGGCGCGCGTTGTCAGGCCGCGCACGCCTGATGACCTGCAGCCGCTTGCCAGCGCGCTGGCCTGAAACCGCCACGTGGGCCAAGGCGCTGCCTGCCGCCACTCCCATCGCCGACAGTACTTTTCGTAGATACCGTCTCGCCCTTGTCTATGCAAGGGCGATCTCCGGTGAGAAAGGTCGGCCGCTTCGCAGGACACCCCAGATGATGTGGATGAGCTTGCGCATCAGCGCGCACATGATCACCTTGGGGGGCTTGGCGCGTTC
>JAAIGF010012178.1_pt1 | contig 17617 bp, 10 predicted proteins | sample 6487441 | NCBI WGS metagenome assembly JAAIGF01 (sample SAMN13974129, study PRJNA590717) | phyllosphere metagenome | biome: pepper field; feature: multiple bacterial spot infested pepper fields; material: pepper leaves; isolation source: leaves from pepper fields | host: Capsicum annuum ... | reverse complement strand
TCATCGGCGCGACATTCGCCGGTGCGCTCCCGAACCTGCTGTTCCCGGGCCTGGATGCGTGGGTGCGGGTGCTCTTTATCCTCGTGGCGCTGGTGCTGATCTTCGCCGGCTTCGTACAGTTGCGGCGTGAGACGGGCTGGGGCACCAAGCCCAAGGGTGACGAGCCGCCGACCGGATCGTCTCCCGGCGCCTGAGCGCGTCAGGCGCCGGTCTGCGGCAGCCTCGACTTCCTGAACTGGCCGAGCGCCGACAGCAGGAGAATGATCGCCGCGCACGCGAGCCAACCGGGCCAGCTCAGCGGTGACGCCGCGAGGGGCTGCAGGTCGGGCGTCGAGACGAGGAACGCGAAGCCGGCGGCGGCGTTGAACGCGCCGTGACCGAGGACAGCGGGCCACACGTTGCCGGATCGCAGGCGCAGCCAGCCGAGCAGGAGGCCGAAGCTGAGGCATCCGATCACCATGAGGGCGAGCCCAAAGAGGTTGGGCTCGGCGAAGTTGTAGCCGAGGAGGATGATCGGCGCGTGCCAGAGGCCCCAGATGGCGCCGCTGACGAGCAGGGCCGGCCAGGTGCCGAGGGGACGGAGCGCCGAGAGCAGCCAGCCGCGCCAGCCGAGCTCTTCACCGAACGCGAGGAACGAGTTGATCACCGCGCCGACGGGGATGAAGGCGAGCTGCGTGATGACGAGCGCTTGGACGGGGACCGCTACGTTCGGCGTTCCGGCGGCGTCGAGCTGCGCCTGGAGGGCGGCAGCGAAGCCCGAGAAGTTCACGAGGTCGAGCTGCAGCGCTCCGGTTGCGGCGGCGATGAACGTGGCGAGCACCGGCACGAGCACGGCGATTCCCAGGCCGATGCCGAGCAGGCCGAAGAAGCAGCCGAGCGGCTTGATCGGGACGAGGGCGAGCATGCGCCAGGCGCGGCGTCCGGCGGTGCGGCGCAGGAACAGGGTGACGATGAGCGCGGCGACGGCCGGCGTGAACATCATCACCGGCAGGAGCAGCGGTGCGATGGGGGTGGCGAGGCCATCACCCAGCCAAAGGGGGAGCGCGACGAGCCACGCGAGTCCGCACGCGAGGACGGTGAACGCGATGACTGCGATCCACGGGACGGTGGTGGTTCCGCGGGTGTGCGGGGTGCTCGGGGCGGATGCCGCGGGTGCGGGGTCCGTGCTCATGGTGGGGTGGCCTCCTGGTGGCGAGGTGCTTCCGCCGGTGTGGTCAGTCGGCAGTCACATCAGCCGAGCCCCGGGTTCTGGCCCAGGGAGCGGGAGTGTGCTGTCAGGTAGTGAAGGTCAGACGGTGGCCGCGGCTATTTGCCCAAGGACCTTTTCGCGGTAGCGCTCCTGGTTCATGAAACGCGAGTAGTGATCAATTCGCACGACCCGATGACTGCGACGGAAGTCGGGCGTGAGTGATGAGTAGGCGAGATGACCGAAGACCAGAATCAAAGGGTTGGAGTCGAGCGCGGCGAGCTCGTGCTCAAGGCGGGCGAGATGGGTGGCGACCGCCTCTGGGTGTTCTGCTCGCCACTTCCGCACGATTTTGGAGTCAGTCTCAGGAAGGTCTGTGAACACATCCGTCATATAAGCGCCCCAGTAGGGCGTATCCCGGAAGGCGAAACGAATCTTGTAGTCCTGCGCGCGGCCAGACGGGTCGTGGAAGTTCCGCCACGGTTCCGCCTTCATCTCGACGCCTCGGCTCGACGCGTTCAGCCCAAGAAGAACCACGCTGGGGTTGAGGTCGCCGAGAAGCTCCGCGTTCTGGTCAGGGTCCAGCACACTCAAATCACCCACTCGCGCCTTCGCCGGTTCTCCCGCCTCTCGACGAGCCCACACGGCCCACGAGGAAAACGTGCTGTAGGCCTCGAGCAGGGAGTCGAAAGTATCCCGATCAATCAACGGTGAAATCCTTCGGTCGTATGCGCTCTGCTGATTGGACGCTTGCACGCATCGTGCCAGGTGCGTTCCGCGATCGCCTACTTCATGCATACGGATGGGTAACAGCCTGGGTGTGGCGTCTAAATGAGGTCGTTCTGAGTCTGGACATGCTGGCACGTCGCTCGCGCTACCGCCTTTTCGTTCGATCATGTTTAGCGGCTCGGTGCGGATCAGCCGCAGGTCTCGAACACGTACTCCGGATCATCCGGCGTGACGAGGTCCCGGTCCCGCAGAACGACGGATGCCGGTGTCTCCGGGTCGGCGCAGACCTCGTCCCACGGGCGGGGGAGGTTGTCGGTGTAGTCGATGGCGAGGACGTGATCGCCGTAGACCTCGGTGTAGGCGGAGCACTCCTCGTAGGCCGCGCACTCCTCGACGACGGCGAAGTCGAACCCGGCGCGCGCGTGGAGGAAGCGAGAGCGCGTCAGGTCCGTCGGCGTCCATGGGGTCGAGCGCCGCGCGGATGAGGGCGTCGGGGGAGAGGTTCGCGCGCGGCCCGAGGAGTCGATCTGCACCCTTGAGGTCTCATGGGGGCCTGGGACTGAGGGAGCGCCTACTAGCCTGAGGCGATGTTCCTCCCCGCACCGAAAGGCCTTCGGTCCGCGAAAATCCTCGACGAGCGTCTCGAGATGCTCACGACGATCCCGAGTGTCCAGCCCCTACGCGAGTGGGCGTCGGATCTGGAGCAGCGCGCCGACGGCCGCGTCGTTCCTCGCTTCGATCCCGCGGAGGCGGGCGTCGATGCCCGCGTGCTCTTCGTTCTCGAGGCCCCGGGGCCAATGGCCAACGCTCTCAGTGGCAATGTTCGTCCCGGTTCGGGCTTCATCTCGGTCGACAACAACGATGCGACGGCCGCCAATCTCTGGTTGGCGCGGGATGCTGCTGCGCTCCACGATCATTTTCTCGCCTGGAACATCGTCCCCTGGTACCTCGGCCCCGCGTCCGTCAAGCCGAACGCGGCCGAGCTCGCTGAAGGGTCGGCTGCACTGCGCGAGCTGATGCAGTTACTTCCGGTGTTGGAGGTCGTGGTTCTATCGGGACGATTCGCGCAGCGCGGATGGCGAAAGTTCGTCGACCCGTCGGGTCGGTTACCGGTGAGCGTCGTCGACACTTGGCATCCCGGACCGCAGTCGATGGCGCAGCCCGGGAAACGCGACGCTCTCGTCGCAGACCTGAGGGCCGTCGCAGGGACGCTCTCGAGGCGCTGCGTTGCGCGCAGAGTAGCTGCTGGCGGGAATGGTTGGCTCTCCGGGAACCGTCGATGAGGGCGAGCAATGGTGAGAGCTCGACAGCGACAGGTTCCTTGTCGTGGGTGCAGTGACGTTTTGTAGCCGCCGGGGTGACCGGGTTCGGAGGGTAGGCCGTCCCCCATGAGAGCTACGACGTAACCTCGCCTTGTGACAGATATGCCCTACGAACCTGCCGAAGCAATGTCGACGCCGAGTCCGACGGAAGAGATTGCGAACCTCATTCGAGACAACGACGGACGGCTCGGCGAGGTGTTCCGGCTAGACGAGCAGGGCTTTGCGCCTGATGAGATCGCTCAGCAGCTCAATGTCGCAACCGTTGGTTTTGTGTACTCCTATCGGACGTACGCGAACGCCGCGCTTCATGGAAAGGTGCCAGGTGGGTCCACGCTTCGAAAGGCGACACTCAGTTCGCTGAACTCTCTGGTCAAGGCTGGGCGTGACGTGCTCTCTCGCGACGCCATGCAGCTTCTCTTGGCGCATCGATCAGCCGTCGAGGCAGCCGAGTCGGACGCTGAGCCCACCGTCCAGGAGGTTGAAGACAACGAGCAGCAAGAACGCGACGCTCTCTCGACTTTGGAGCGGCTTCGAGGGGTTCCCGGGATCTACGCGTTCTCATACGGGTGGTACCTCGAGAGCCCCGTCGACCAGGCCCGGGGCAACACGCTCATCAAGGTCGGGCGGGCCGAGGATGTCAGCGCTCGTATCAAGCAACACTCGAGTGGAGCCCGAGCCCACATGCCGGAGCCGCTCGCGCTCCTCCGCGTCTACTCCGTCGAGACGCCGGAGCTCGGTCACACGGAGCGAATGTTCCATCAGCTTCTCGACACCGCGGGGCATGGCAATCCGCGGCGTCGTGGCCTCAATCGCAGTGAGGTCGGGAAGGAATGGTTCCTCACGAACGAGGACTTCCTCGACACCGTTGCTAAGGCGCTGAAGCTGACGACGCTGTACATCGGTCGGTCGGAGTTCGCGGACGAGTAGCCTCGGCGCTCAGCCGCACGTCTCGAACACGTACCCCGGATCATCCGGCGTGACGAGATCCCGATCCCGCAGAACGACGGATGCCGGTGTCTCCGGGTCGGCGCAGACCTCGTCCCACGGGCGGGGGAGGTTGTCGGTGTAGTCGATGGCGAGGACGTGGTCGCCGTAGACCTCGGTGTAGGCGGAGCATTCCTCGTAGGCAGCGCACTCCTCGACGACGGCGAAGTCGAAGCCGGCGTGTGAGTGGAGGAGGGAGGCATCCTCGGCGGCGTTCTTCTGACCCGCAGCGAGTCCGACGTCGTGGGCGGTGTCGACGAGCAGGGTCGCGAGGTCGAGTGCATCATCGCGGCTGAGGGCGCCGTCGGTGCGGGTGTAGGTGTCGAGGTTGTCGAACTCGACGGCGTCGAACCCGTCGGACGCGCAGTCGCGGATCCACGGCCCGACGATCTTTGCGATGTCGTTCGCCTTACGGGTGTCGAGGATGACCTCGTCCGGCCAGTCCGGGTCGATGACCGGCTCACCGTCATCGTCGCGGAGGAGGAGATCGTCCGGCCAGGCGTCGAGTTCGCCCGGCTGCGTCTGGAAGCCGTTGACGTAGCAGACGGAGTAGAGGTTGTCGACGGATGCCGCGGCCCGGTCGCGCACGACGATATCGACGCCGTCGGGTGGGTCGTAGGCGCCGCCGAGTTGGTAGTCGAGCCGACCTGCGGCGGGCGGCAGCTGGGGTCCGGCGGGCGGGTCGTGCGGCGGCGGTGACTGGCCGGCACATCCGGTGAGCAGCGACGAGATCACGGCGAGCAGGGGGAGTGCGCGCCGGACCGTCATGTCGCGAACCTACCGGACGCCGGGGGATCGGTAGACTCGACGGGCCAGCCTCTGTAGCTCAATGGAAGAGCAGTTCCGTCCTAAGGAAACGGTTGGGGGTTCGAGTCCCTCCAGGGGCACAGCTCGCCTCACGAAGGATTGCTCGGGAAGGTGCTGGATCGCCGATAGTGTCGTTATGTGCGACGCAGGGGGTGTCGCCGAGTAGGAGACTCACCATGCTCGACGACGAGTCATTGGCAGCCTCGCTTAGGCACGACTCGTGATGCTCAGCGACTACCAGTCGAAGTACTTTGCGCACGAGCTGCAGCGCAGCTACGCGAACGATCACGTCGGCAAGTTGGCCGGATTGCTCTTCGACGCGCAGGTAGAGCCAAAACCACATCAGATTGATGCTGCCCTGTTTGCCTTGCAGACGCCGTTCCTGCCCGGCGTGATCCTGGCGGATGAGGTTGGACTCGGTAAGACGATCGAAGCGGGAATCGTCATCTCGCAGTACTGGGCCGAGCGAAAGCGGCGCATCCTCATCATCGCGCCGTCGAGCCTGCGTCAGCAGTGGAAGCAGGAACTCTTCGAGAAGTTCCTGATTCCCTCGACGATCATCGATGCGAAGACGAAGGACACGCTGCTCGCCAAGTCCGAGACGCGCTCGGCTGAGGTACTGATCTGCTCTTACGAGTTCGCACTGCGTCACGAGACATCGCTTCTCAAATCTTGGGATCTCGTCGTCGCCGATGAGGCACACCGCTTGCGAAGCTACTGGAACGGCAAAGCCAAAATGGCCGAGGCTGTCTCGCATGTAGCTCGGAGTGCGCATAAGACCGTGCTGCTCACCGCGACGCCTCTCCAGAACAAGCTCGAGGAGCTCTACGGACTGGTCTCAATCTTCGACCCGGACTACTTCTACTCCCTTGATGCCTTCCGCGAGCGGTATATCAAGAACCGTGACCTGACTGGTGACGACGATCTGGTCGAGCGTGTCGCGGCGATCTCGAAGCGCACGCTTCGCAAGGACGCCAACAAGTACATTCGATTCACGCAGCGCATGCCGTTGACGGTCGAGTTCACGCCTTCGCCTGAAGAGGTCCGGCTTTACGATCTCGTGAACGACTACCTGCAACGCGACGAGCTCTTCGCGTTCGCCGGGAGCCAGAGGCACCTCTCGGCGCTCATCATTCGCAAACGTCTGGGTTCGTCGACCTTCGCAGTCGCGAGCACCCTTGAGAACATCGCCAACCGCCTCGCCGACGAGGTGGCGTCTGGAATGCGCCGTGACAACCGAGGCGGCCTCTTCCTGGCGGACTTCGAAGCCGATGATGAAGTCGACGAGGAGATCGTCGAGGAAGCCGAAGCAACTGCGGCTCAGCCAAGCTCCGCGAGGCTCAACGAAGAGACGCTCAAACTGATGCGTGCTGAGGTCGACGAGCTGCGTGAGTATGCCGCCTTGGCTCGTTCGATCACGGCCAACCAGAAGGCCGTGAAGCTGAACGAGGCGCTCGATCTCGGATTCGACCGACTCAGAGAGTTGGGCGCCGCCGAGAAGGCAATCATCTTCACCGACTCGACGAAGACGCAGCAGTACATCGCACGAACGCTCGCTGATACTGGCCGCGGCGAGGGTGTCGTACTGTTCAACGGCTCCAACAACGCGCCTGAGCAAACTGCCATTTACAACGCCTGGCTCAAGGCCAACCAGGACAGCGACCTGATCACTGGCATCCCGGCAGTCGACCGGCGCAAGGCGCTCGTTGAATACTTCCGCGAGCACGGCACGATCATGATCGCCACCGAGGCCGCAGCCGAAGGTATCAACCTGCAGTTCTGCTCGATGCTTGTGAACTACGACCTGCCCTGGAACCCGCAACGCGTCGAACAGCGCATCGGGCGCGTGCATCGTTACGGTCAACAGCACAACGTCGTTGTCGTGAACTTCAGCAATAAAGGCAACCTCGCCGAGCAGCGCATCCTTGAGCTGCTGACAAACAAATTCCAACTGTTCTCAAGCGTGTTCGGTGCAAGTGACGAGGTGCTTGGCGCCGTCGAAGACGGACTCGACTTCGAGAAGCGGATCAGTGACATACTCACCCGCTGCAGGACTGCTGGCGAGATTGATGCCGCGTTCAGGGAACTCGAGGATCAGTTTGCGGGTGAGATCTCGCAGGAGATGGCAAGCGCCAAGGCGAAAGTCTTCGACAACCTCGACCCGCACGTACAGGACCGGTTAAAGGCATACGACGAGCAGTCGGGCGATGTGCTCAACAAGTTCGAGCGTCTTTTGCTGGCGATCACGCAGTACGAGCTCCGCGATGTTGCTTCGTTTGACGAGGACGGCCGCACCTTCGTCCTGAATGAAGCGCCAACGAGTGATGCAAAGCCGGGCCGGTACTTCTTCAAGTCGAAGCCCCTACCGAACGCGCATCAGTATCGGTACGCCAGTCCGCTCGCACAGCACGTCGCGGAGACCGCCAAGTCGCATCAGACTCCGCCCCGCGAGCTTACGTTCTCTATCAGCCAATCCTCCCGCGCCACGAACGCTGTCAAAAAGCTCCAAGGAAAGAGCGGCGGGCTGACCGTCGATCTCGTCACCTTCACCATGCGAGCGCGCGACGAGGATATATCAGAGTCGTACATGCTTGCCGGCGGCATGACTGACGACGGCGACTTCCTCGATGAGGAGTACGTCGCGGACATTCTCGACCTCGCTTGCCTGCAGGCCGGCTCAGAGCCCGTCTCGGTTGACGCGAACCAGCTCGAGCTTCGTCTCAGCGCCCGTGTTTCGGAGCTAGAGAGAGAGGTTCAGGGTCGGAACTCTCGCTACTACGACCAGCAGGAAGAGCTCCTCTACAGGAATCAGCAAGACCGGCAGGCCGAGCACGAGGGCAAGATGCGTGAGTACCGGGCCAAGGAGAAGGACGCACGCAAGGCCGCGCGCCAGGCCGATGACCCGATGGAACAGTTGCGGCTAAAAAAGGAAGCGCGGCGCTGGCAGCAGAAAGCTGAGGAAGCGGACGAGGACTTCCGCGACCATCGGCGCAAGCTCCGTGACGAGGCAGACAAGTATCTCGACCTCATCGAGCAGTCACTTGAGGGCACACGGAGCATTGAGCACCTGTTTACGATCCGCTGGCGGATCACCGTCTGAGTAGACGTTTCGAAGAACTGACCAAAAGTAAGCAGAGAGAACCAATTCATGACCGACGACATCCACGAGACACCATCAAGCACACCGAACTTCCAGAGCGAGCTGGCAGCCCAGCTCGCTGACCTGATCCCCGAGGCGATCGCTGACGGCAAGATCGACGTCACGAAGCTCCAGGAGCTACTGTCTTCGGATGCCGCGGACCCCACCGAGCGCTTCGGTCTGTTCTGGCCCGGCAAGAAGCGTGCGCTGCGAGCTGCGCAGGAGCCGACGACGGCGACGCTGCGCCCCGACTTCGAAAACTCGAAGGACTGGGACACGACCAAGAACGTGTTCATCGAGGGCGACAACCTCGAAGTGCTCAAGATTCTACAGAAGCACTATCACAACCAGATCAAGCTGATTTATATCGATCCTCCGTACAACACCGGGAAGGACTTCGTCTACCCGGACAACTACAAGGAAGGACTTGACGCCTACCTCGAATGGACCCGACAGGTCAACGAGGAGGGTAAGAAGGTCTCGACCAACGCGGACACCGAGGGTCGATACCACTCCAATTGGCTTAACATGATGTACCCGCGGCTGAAGCTAGCGAGGAACCTCCTGACCGACGACGGGACCATCTTCGTCAGCATTAGTGATCACGAGGTCGACAACCTTCGCAAGCTCCTTAGCGAGGTGTTTGGGGAGTCGAACTACATCGGACAGATCGCGGTCTCCAAGGGAACGACGACGGGTCAGGATGCTAATGACATTGGCAGCAGCATTGACTTCCTGCTCGTGTATGCGCGGAGCAAGGCCAACTACATTCCGAACGGGCTTCCACTTGACCAAAAGGATATGGCGCGCTTCAACCAGGTGGACGGTCGGGGCCGGTACAGCACCCTGCAGTTTCGTAAGACCGGTTCTGGAGACCGACGCCAAGACCGTCCGAACCTGTATTACGCGCTGACGGGCCCGGACGGAATCGATGTCTTTCCTATCGGTCCCGGCGGATACGAGAGCCGATGGCGGACGGCGCGGGAGCAGTATGACAGCTGGGAGCGCGACGGGATGATCGAGTGGAAGCTCGACGCCGATGGCTCGTACCGCCCATACGTGAAGTACTACCTGGAAGGACGAACGAAACAGGTGTCGAACTACTGGGACGACATCGAGGGCAACAAGAAGGCGAGCCTCACAATCAAGGAATTAATCGGGAAGGACGTGTTTACAAACCCCAAGCCAGTCGGTCTGATCAAGAAGATCCTGATTATCGCGACCGACCGAGACTCGATTGTGCTCGACTTTTTCTCGGGGTCGGCGACCACTGCTCACGCCGTACTGCAGCTCAACTCCGAGGACGGCGGCTCGCGCAGTCACATTCAGGTTCAACTTCCGGAGCCGACCCCCAAAGGATCGGCTGCCGAAAAGGCTGGCTATGCGACGATTGCGGAGGTTTCGCGTGCGCGTATTGATGCGGCCGGGGCAAGAATCGCTTCAACTTCAGGTGCCCAGTTGCCAACTGAGAGTGGGCAGATTGATCTCGGGTATCGCGCGTACAAGCTGGCTGACACAAGTTTCGCGAAGTGGCGGGTGACCAGTGATGTGGGGGCCAACGCGGTAGAACAGTACCTCCTCCACCTCCGCGAGAGCAGCAGCGCAGACGACGCCACCGCGGATGACCTTCTGACTGAGATCCTGCTCAAGCAGGGCTACGCGCTTACGGAACGAATCTCGTCAATCGGAATCGAAGGTCTCGACCTGCGCGCAGTCCTCGACGCCGATGGGGATGTCGCCGTCCTCGCATATCTGAATGAACATGTGAAGCCGTCGGTCGATCAGCTCCGCGCAATCGTCGAAACGAAGCCGACGAAGCTGGTGATCCTTGAGGACGCCTTCCAGGGCGACGATGAGCTGAAAACGAATCTCGTTCAGCTTGCGAAGTCGAAAAACGTGGAGCTTTGGACGGCGTAATGGGTGGTTCAAGATTCCAGTTTGACCCCAGCCAGTCGTACCAGCTCGATGCCGTAAACGCGGTCGTCGAGCTCATCGATGGCCAGCCAAAGGATGCCGAGAAGTTGCTGCTGACGCTGCGCGGTCGTGCGGAGCTGGAGGAGACCGATCAGGCGACGCTCGACCTTGACCTGACTCAGGAGGTCGGGGCGGTCGGCAACAACCTTGTCCTCGACCGCGACACGGTGCTGTCGAACCTTCAGCGCGTTCAGGACCGAAACGGTCTCGAAGTGGTGGCCAAGCTCCACGACACGGCTCTCGACTTCGACATCGAAATGGAGACGGGTACCGGAAAGACCTACGTCTACCTGCGCACGATCTTCGAGCTTGCGAAGCACTACAACTTCACGAAGTTCATTGTCCTGGTGCCGAGCGTCGCGATCCGAGAGGGCGTCGCGACAAGCATCCGTCTCATGCGGGATCACTTCAACGGACTCTATCCGGGGCAGCCGTTCGACTTCTCGGTGTACAGCGGAAAGAATGCCGAAGGTGTGCAGTCGTTCGCGACGGCGACCAACACGCAGATCCTGGTGATGACAATCGACTCGATCCGTGGGACCGCGAACACGCGCATCATCCGCCAGGCGAAGGACAGGCTCAACGGACTGCGCCCCCTCGACTACCTGAAGGCGACGCACCCCGTCGTAATCATGGATGAGCCGCAGAACATGGAGTCGCTCCTCTCGCAGTCAGCGGTGGGCGAACTAAACCCTGTCTTCACGCTCCGTTACAGCGCCACTCATAAGAGGCAGCGCAACGTCGCATACCGGCTAGACCCGGTCGACGCCCATGACCTGGGCCTTGTCAAGCAGATCGTGGTTGCTGACGTTCAGCAGCAAGGTGCCGATGCTGCTCCGTACATCAGACTGATCGAGGTTCGGCGGGAGCCGACCTGGTCGGCGCGGCTCGAGCTGTCGTGTCGGAAGGCCGACGGCAGTCTCGAACGTCGGGTCGTGAGCGTGCGCCAACATCAGGAACTCTCTGATCCCCGCATCACCGACAACCCGATTTACGAGGGCTGGCGCATAAATGAGATGAGCATCGAGCCCCCCTACATTGATCTCACCCTCCATGGCTTCCTCGAGCAAGGCGAGAGCATCGGCGGATCAACCGGAGCGATCTACAAGGAGATGATCCGGGAGACCATCCGTGAACACCTGCGAAAGGACTCGATGCTGCGGCCGCGCGGTATCAAGGTTCTGAGCCTGTTCTTCGTGGACAGGGTCGCCAGCTACATGGGTGACGGCGCGACGAATGACGATGCCAACGGGGACTTCGCACGATGGTTCGACGAGGTCTTCGTCGAAGAACGCGCCAAGCTGGCGCGGTATCAAGAACTTCTGCCTCAGGAACCGAGCGCGCTGCGAAAGGCGTACTTCTCGCAGATCAAGCGGGGGAAGACCACGGTTGCGCAAGACAGCTCCGGCGCTACCAGGGCTGATGATGACGCCTACGAACTGATCATGCAGGACAAGGAGCGGTTGCTCGATGAGGCCGAGCATGTCCGCTTCATCTTCAGCCACTCTGCGCTTCGCGAAGGCTGGGACAACCCGAATGTCTTCCAGATCTGCACGCTGCGCGAAATGGGTGCCGAGATCGAACGCCGTCAGACCATCGGGCGGGGTCTTCGACTTCCCGTTGCCAAGACCAGTGACGGCTATGTGCGCGTCGCCGATCGCGGTATCGCGACGCTCACGGTGGTGGCGAACGAGTCATACACGGCCTTCGCGAAGAGCCTGCAGAACGAGTACAAGTCCGCGGGCGTCGAGATCGGCGAGGTGCGTCGTAGCGAGTTCTCCAAGATCCCGCTTTTGGATGCGAACGGTCAACTGACCGACGAACTCTTCGGATTCGAACGCTCAGCATCCGTTTTTGAACACCTCACCCGTGAGAAGTTCATTGTCGACGGCAAGGTGACCGCCAAGTTCCAACCGAACACGATCGACTTCAGCCTGAACCTGCCCGAGATCTTCGTCGACTACGAACCGGAGATCACGGCGCTGATCGCGCGAGCACACATCGGCACCTACGTGAAACAGGCGAGCAAGCGTCATCCTCGTAGGCTCAACAAGGAGATCTACACCACGCCGCAGTTCGACGACTTCTGGCACGCGATCAGTCGACGCACGACGTACAGGGTGACGGTTCCGCGCGACAAGATTGTCGAGAAGGCGGTCGACGCGATCCGGGCCGCTCCGAAGGTGGACCCGCTCCGCATCCAGGTCACTCGGGCGGGAGTCAAAGTGCTCCGCGGCGGCGCTAAGGGTGAAGAACTCGGCAGCCGCTCAGCCGAGCTGAAGGGCAGCTACGATCTCCCTGACGTTATCGCGGAGCTCCAGGAAGCTACGTCGCTGACCCGCAAAACCATCGTCGACATCCTTATCGAGAGTGGGCGACTGGACGACTTCATCGGTAACCCGAACCACTACATCGCCATGGCAAAGCGCGCTATCCAGACAGAGCTTGCGAAGCTCGTGGTCGACGGGGTTCAGTACGAGAAGATTGCCGGCTCGGTGTACGAGCTGCGCGAGCTCCAGAAGGACGGGCTCGAGGAGAAGGAACGCTTCCTCGATCAGATGTATGAAGTGAAGAACACGCAGAAGACTGACTTCGATTTTGTTGTCTATGACTCCGACGTCGAGCGTCAATTCGCCGAACTGCTCGACAGTCGGGAAGACATCAAGCTCTTCATGAAGCTGCCTGTCAAGTTCAAGATCGACACGCCTGTCGGTCCGTACAACCCCGACTGGGCGATCATCAAGCACGAGGACGGCGAGGATCGGATCTACATGATCCGCGAGACGAAGAGCACCCTTGACGACTCGAAGCTGCGTCCAACAGAACTGGCCAAGATCAAGTCGGCGAAGGAGCACTTCAAAGCCATCGGCATCGAAGACTACGAACGCGCGGTGCCGGGGAGGTGGAGTCTTTGATCAGACGATCCCGAGGGAGGAGTTCATTGAGCGCGGATGCCATCACGGTGTCGGATTCCTGGAAGCTGTTGCCGCTCACCCCGGGCTACCTCGGCCCAGAGCACGAGCCTTACGTGGCTGCGCTCAGAGAGGTGCTGGAGAACCCCGAGGTGAAGAACATCGCGCTCTCCGGCAACTACGGTGTCGGCAAGAGCAGCATTCTTGAGCGCTTATCTGAACTGGAGGACGGTCGAGTCGTAGAGCTGTCTCTTTCTACACTCGCGCCGATAGAGACATCTACTCTTGATGAATCGGTACCTGCGCAGGCAACGACACCGACCAATCGCATCCAGCAGGAAATCGTCAAGCAGCTTCTGTATCGTGAGGAGCCGGATCGCGCCCCAGGATCGCGCTTCCGGCGGATCGAACGCTTTCAGTGGAAGCGTGAACTGCTGCTAGCGGGGATCGTCGGATTCACGGGTGCAATGCTCTTTCTACTCGCGGGTTGGGCCACGACGATCACAGCGACCTTCAAGCCGCTGATCGATCTCGCTCTGTGGGTGTACCCGATCATCTTCGCGGTCACCACCGGCGCCGTGTACGCCGTGCGGGCTTTGCTCCATGGCCGTGTGCACATCAAAGCGTTCTCCGCAGGACCCGCAGCCGTCACGTTGGACGAAAAGTCAGTGTCGTACTTCGATCAGTACCTCGACGAGATCGTGTACTTCTTCGAGACCACCGACTACGACATCGTCATCTTTGAAGACATCGACCGCTTCAACGACTCTCACATCTTCGAGACACTTCGGTCCCTGAATACACTCTTGAACGCGACCCCGGAGGTACGTCGAACCAAACGAACGATCCGTTTCGTGTACGCAATCAAGGACAGCATCTTCGACCGCATCGGGGTCGCGCTCGAGGGCCGTAAGACAGACACGGTTCTCGCGGGCATCACCGACCCTGCAGAAGCTGAGACGGTACGCGCGAACCGCACCAAGTTCTTTGACATCGTGATTCCTGTGGTCCCGTTCATCACCCACCGCAGCGCACGCAACCTCGCGAGCCAACTTATTGGCGAGCTCGAGAACGACGTGTCGATCGACCTGATCGATCTCGCGGGTCGGTTCGTCCCCGACATGCGACTCTTGAAGAACGTGCGCAACGAATTCGTCGTTTTCCGTGACCGGATCTTCTCGGGCGATGGGCGCGAGCTTGGTCTGAACGAGACCGACCTCTTCGCAATGATGCTTTACAAGAGCACCCATCTCAGCGACTTCGAGACGATTCGTCTCGGCAAGAGCAGGCTCGACCAGCTCTATGCGTTCAGCCGCGACCTCGTCGCCACCAACATTCGACGGCTAGAGCGCGAAAGCTTCAGCATTCGACAACGACTCGTCCGGCTGGAGGACGCTCCGAGTCGGGCCGAGCACCTGGGCACGCTGCTCCTCGATCACATCGGGCGGACTGCCCGTGCACATGGGCTGTACGAGCAGAATCAGCGGTTCACTTTGCAGGGGAGAGCCGTAGCCGCTGATGAACTGAAGGGCGTTGAGTTCTGGCGTGAACTTGCTGAGTCACCAGCTGCAGTTACGCTGGATTGGCGCAACAATTACGGCCAATCAATGACCTTCATTCGCCAGGATCTGGTGAGTGCGCTCGGCGATCCCCTAGATCGTGATGAGTGGATCGAGACCGATAAGGCCGCACTGAACGAAGCCCTTGCCGAGCGACAGGAGCTTCGCACGTTCTTGCGTAGCGCGGACATGGGTGATCTGATGAAGCGGCCGGAGTTTGTCGTCGAATCAGAAGATGAGCCGCACTCTCTCGAATCTGTGGCTGGCAGCCTTCTGACACGCGGGCTCGCCTTCCAACTCGTGAGAGCCGGATACCTCAACCGCAACTTCACGCTCTACACCTCGACCTTCCACGGAGACCGGGTCAGCTCAGCGGCGACGAATTTCATCATTCATCACGTCGAGCAGAATGCAATGGACGTCGACTTTGAACTTGGAGATGACGACGTTGATGCTGTCGTGCGTGAGCGAGGTGTGAATGCGCTTAGCGAGCCGGCCCTCTTCAACATCAACATCCTCGATCATCTGTTGAGCTCCGATGTCGAGAGTGCCGACATCATGGTGACGTCGATTGCTCGCCTGGACGAGAGCGGGCTTCGATTCCTCCAGGCCTATCTCGCCGCCGGCAAGCAGAGGGCGCTCTTCATGGAGCGGTTCGGCCGAAAGTCGAGTCGGGTGTTTACGTACCTCGTCAAGCAGGCCGAGGTTGATGACGATACGCGCCTCCAGCTTGTCAGCGATGCGCTGGCTCACCTGGCCCCAGGAATGAAGTACTTCACTGACGATGCCGTGACCCGGTTTCTCCGCGAGCACTACGCAGAACTTCCCGCTCTCAAGTCGGACTCGTTCGCCCCAGACGTGGCTGGACGAATTGCCATGGTGTTCGGCATGGCGGGTATCAAGTTGGAGGATCTCCGGCCGCTCGGAGCGCCCGTGCGGCAGGCGTTCGTCGACCGAAATCTGTTCACGGTGAACCAGGTCAACCTCCTCGCGGCCCTCGGCGGCGACGCTGACCTTGCGCTCGACTCGATCCGAGCCATCGATCAGAGTGTCTACGAGTATCTCCTCGCCAGCCTCACCGATTATCTGAACGCGATCGATGGGCACTCAGCTACCAACGAATCAGTTGGCGGGTTTGTCGGAGTGCTCGAGGACGTTCTCGAGCATGGCCCGGGCCTCCTCGACGACATTATCGAGCGCGCGTCGGACGAGAGCCGAGTTCATGTGTTGGCAGATGCGCCTGAGCCGGCCTTCCCAGCGCTTGCTCGGTTCAACCGGTTCCCTGCGACTTTCGAGAACGTTACGGAGTATGTGCGTGCGATTGAATCACTCGATGCTGACCTCGCTCAACTTCTCATGGACGCTAGGGTCTTTACGGAAGTCGATGGTGCGGAAGAAGCCGAGAAGGAGCGGCTTGCGCTCATGGTCCTGGCTGCACGCCAGCTGATCCACTCGACGATTCGTGTGCCGCTCGTGAAGAGTCTCAACCTCGCCGACTCGCTCAATGTAGACCTAATCGCTGCTGAGAACAGTCCGCTCTTCGCATTGCTCGTGCAAAACGGTCTGATCGCCGATGATGTAGCGAGTTACGAACATGTCGCGAGCGTCGATTGGCGGTGGCGCGAACAACTGATCGAGGCGTCGCGTGCCTTCAAGAGCTACATGACTCCGGGCCTCGTCGGTGAAGACCTATCGGGTCTACTGTCAAGTTCAAGGGTGGGCAAACCCATCAAGCTTGCGGTTCTCGACGAGGCCGCTGGGTACGCCGAAGCCGCTGACGCTGCGGGTCGACGAGAGTTGGCGCGGTTTGCGCTCGCGAACAAGCGGAATCTCCCGATCGAGGTTGTGGAGCAATTGCCCGCCGACCGCACGGACGCCGCCACGGTGATCGCCCTACTTCAGCCGCATTTGAATGTGCTCGATGACGCTCGTTTGTTCGTTGTCCTGCGCGAGCTGGGCGGTGCGTACGCACAGTTGGCTGTTGTGGGCCGCGACAAGCCGAAGGTCGCGAACACTGTCGAGAATCGGGTACTTCTGGCGTCGTTGCAGCGCCGCGAGATCGTGAGCAGCTTTGACGATCACGGGACAATGATCACGGTGAACAAGAAGCACAAGTAGTGCGCTTCGACATCGAGGAGCACTTCGTTGTGGACGCGAACTGCCGACGTCGACCGAGTCACCGCCCAAACGCCTTCGGTGTCACCACATTCTCAGGCCCTAGCGCGGAGATGACCGTGTGATTGTCGAACTCGAGATGCTTGCCCATGTTCGCGCTCGACCCCATTTTGTGCACACCTCCACGGCGGTGCGATGTCGGTCGGCTTCAGGCCGGGCGACCTGCCGAGGTCATCAGTAGTCAGGTGCATGGCCTCCGTTGTCCGGGTCATCCGGGACTCGCGCGCGATCTCACGCATGACGAGTCTCGCCGTATCGTTCGATCGGAGCGTGAATCTCGTAGGAGAGGGAGTTCTGGCCGCGGTGCTTCTGAAGTCAGGCACCGCGCTCCAGCCACACATCGCCTTATCGTCAAGAGCGGTTACAACACCCATAGCACATGTGACGCTCACCCCATGCGCACCATCGTCATCACGGGAGCGAGCGACGGGATCGGCGCCGCGGCATCCCGTCAGCCCGTCGCTCGTGGTCGCCGCGTCGTCCTTGTCGGCCGTTCGCCGAAGAAGACGCGTGCTGTTGCGGCCGAGCTCGGCGCGCCGTACCACCCCACAGTCTTCTCCGACCTGGGCGCAGGTCGGGGAGCTGCTCGACGCGTACTCGCGGATCGCCGTGCTCGCGAACAACGCGGGTGGGTGTTCGGCAAGCGGCAGCTGACCGGTGACGGGTTCGAGCATACGTTCCAGGTGAATCACCTCGGGCCGTTCCTGCTCACGAACCTGCTGCGCGAGCGGCTGGTCGAGAGCGAGGCATCCATCATTCAGACCGCGAGCGCGGCGGCGCGACTGTTCTCGCGCTTCGACGTCACCGACCTCAACGCCGCGCGCCGCTAC
>JAAIGF010174006.1_pt1 | contig 17621 bp, 16 predicted proteins | sample 6487441 | NCBI WGS metagenome assembly JAAIGF01 (sample SAMN13974129, study PRJNA590717) | phyllosphere metagenome | biome: pepper field; feature: multiple bacterial spot infested pepper fields; material: pepper leaves; isolation source: leaves from pepper fields | host: Capsicum annuum ... | reverse complement strand
GACGCTTGGCCTCATCTTCGCCAATCAGACCGGCGTTAAGATCGGCATCAATCGCCATCTGCTTGCCGGGCATTCCATCCAGTACAAAGCGGGCGCCAACTTCCGCAATACGTCCGGCGCCTTTGGTGATGACCATGAAGTTGATGATCACCAGAATGATAAACACCACAATACCGATGGCAAAGTTACCACCGACCAGAAAGTGGCCAAACGCTTCCACGACGCGGCCCGCTGCGTCGGCCCCGGTATGCCCTTCCAGCAGAATGATACGGGTGGAGGCGACGTTCAGCGCCAGGCGTAATAGCGTTGAGAACAGCAGTATGGTGGGGAATGCCGCAAACTCCAGGGTGCGCTGGGTGAACATCGCCACCAGCAGCACCATGATCGATAGTGCGATATTAAAGGTAAACAGCAGATCGAGAATGAAGGCGGGCAGCGGCAGCACCATCATCGACAGGATCAACATTATCAGCACCGGTCCTGCCAGCACCTGCCATTGCGTCTCTTTAAAACTGCCCGGTAAACGCAGCTTTTCGGCCAGATTAGCCATCGTCTCTGTTCTCTCCTGCAAAGTCCATCTCTGCCGGGACCGGCAGATGCTTAGGTTTGGTCGGGATCAGGCCGCCTTCACGCTTCCAGCGCCGCAGCTGCCAGACCCAGGCCAGCACTTCCGCTACGGCAGCGTACAGCGCACCGGGGATAAACTGACCAATTTCAGTATGCCGATAGAGCGCTCGCGCCAGCGGCGGCGCTTCAAGGATCGGCACGCGGTGCTCTTTTGCCACTTCACGAATGCGCAGCGCGATGTCACCTGCGCCTTTCGCCACCACTTTTGGCGCATTCATCTTGCCTTCCTGATACTGCAGCGCCACCGAGTAGTGCGTCGGGTTCGTCACAATCACGTCAGCTTTCGGTACATCAGCCATCATGCGGCGGCGGGCTGCCGCGCGCATCGCCTGACGGATCCGCCCCTTCACGTGCGGATCGCCCTCATTCTGTTTATGTTCGTCGCGGATCTCCTGACGCGTCATGCGCAGCTTTTTGAAATAGCTGTAGAGCTGCCAGAACACATCAAAACCGACCATCGGAAACAGACCCAGCATCACCAGCCCGCAGCTGGTGGCGACCATACTCAGGCCATGGTGCAGCGCGTTAACCGGCGATTCCGAGATCAGCCGCAGCATCTCCTGCCAGTGGCTCCAGAGATACCAGCCCGCTACCACCCCTACCAGCACCGCCTTGAGGATCGCCTTCACCAGTTCAGCCGCGCTCTGGCCGGAAAAGAGGCGTTTTATGCCTGGCAGCGGGTTGAGCTTCTTAAAATCGAGTTTGATCGACTTACCGCTGATATGAATGCCGCCCAGCGCCATCGGGGCCGCCATGGCAACAATTACCAGCCCGCCCATCAGCGGCAGCAGCGCCACCACTGCCTGCATGACCAGATTGCCGATATGCGCCACAATAATTTTGTCATCGTTCACCATACCGTGATCGAAGCGAAAACCGGTTGCCACCATACGGGCAAGCTGCGTGGCCATGTGGGAACCGCCAAGCCAGAGGATCATCAGCCCGGTCAGCAGCATCAGCACCGATGTCAGCTCGCGCGATCGCGGGATCTGCCCCTCTTCCCGCGCTTTCTCAAGTCGGTGGGGGGTGGGCGATTCTGTTTTGTCCTCGCTGCTACTCTCTTCAGACACAGCACACCTCAGCTGGCAGAAATTCTGAGTACAGGATGACAAACTTACCCGGGAGTGAAGCGCGGATTAAACGACGAAATAACCTGCTTATTGCGTCATAAGTAAAATCGTTGTCGTGCCCTGTCCGTTTTCTCAGCAGAAACAGCGCACAAAAGACGTGACGCGATCGGGGTTTTGGGGATCTGAACAGGCGCGGAAAATCTTAAAATGAGAATTTTCTGCAAAGAGATCACATTATTAGTTTCACTGTAAAACATAAATTTTTATAATGTTTTATCCCGGACAGACGTTTGCCTGAAAAGATTCTTCGCTACCCGGCCTGCCCGATGCCGGGTGAACCGTAAAAGTCGCTTAACTGTTGCAGCCTTCTGCAGACCTCCTCTGCGGCTTCAGGCGTGATGTTATGGTGCTAACACGCAATTTACCGCGATGCAATAGTTTGAATTCTCAAAAGTCTTAGGTAGACTGAGGCGCACGTTGTCTTAAAGAGATCTGGCTGTTTTTCGTGGTTTTTTCGCAACACACTATGTTCATACTCGCCGGGTACGCCCACTGTTACTCTGCAATTAATCTGATGGAATGATAAGGATGATGGTGAAAAAAACGCTTATGCTTACGCTGCTGGCGACCCTGACGCTGGCCGGGTGCAAAACCCCGCCGCCGGCAGTGACAGAGGATACGCTGGTAACCAGTACGGTTAACGGCGTTACCCTGACGCATCGTTATGCGGTTGCCGCACCGGCAGAGTTCACCCCCGTCAACGCATCCTGGCGCGCACTCTACGCCGCTTCCGTTATGACCACCCCTGACTACGGCGGTAAAGTCGTGCGCTACCTTGATAACGCCCAGCGCTTTGAAGTGCTTGGCCGGGTGGAGCATAACTGGCTGGCGATTGCTGAAGAGCCTGAAGGCCAGCTGATAGGCTATATCCCCCCTAAAGCGGCCGTTGAGACCAGCCGCTATGACGCCACGTTGCGCAGCGATCGCCCGAAACCGCGTCGCGCTAAACAGGTGTGCGTGGCAGTAGGCGGTGCCAGTAAGGCGTGCCGCACCACTGATACCGCGACCTGGATCCTGGATTGAGTCAACAATCTGGCGCATATTGGCGACAGTCATACCGCAGTTTATGGCAAAATAGCGCCGTCATCGCCAGGAAAAACGAGAGTTAATGATGCAGGATCCCATTGCCCGCGAAGATATCAGCGCGGGCAACGATAACCTTTTGCTGAACGCCGCCGCCCCGGTGCTGAATGCTGTTGTCCGCATCCGGCAGGCTGCCACGCATGACGATCCGGCCGGGTTGCGCCAGCTGCTGATTGATGAGATCCGGCTGTTTGAACAGCGCTGCAAGCAGGCTGGCCTGCCGTTTGAGATGATCATCGGCGCACGCTACTGTCTTTGCAGCGTGCTGGATGAGGCGGCGGCACAGACGCCGTGGGGGACGCGCGGCGTCTGGTCAGGCAACGGCATGCTGGTGAGTTTTCACAATGAGAGCTGGGGGGGTGAAAAATTCTTTCAGCTTCTCTCCCGCGTTTCACAAAGTCCGCAGCAGCATCTCTGGCTGCTGGAAGTCATCCACTACTGTCTGCTGCTGGGATATGAAGGTCGCTACCGCGGCAGCGAAAGCGGTCGCACGCAGTGTGAAGGGATCCGCAAACGTCTGGCGCAGCTGATCCACGACGCGCGCGCTGCAGAGAGTAACACCGCAACGCCGCTGGTCGAGGTGCATCCGTTAGTGAACAGCCTGACGCGGCCGATGGTCCCGCTCTGGGCCTGTGCCACCGTGGCGGCGCTTATCGCCTGCATGGTCTACAGCATGCTGAACTGGCGGCTCGGCAATGCGGCTGAACCGCTGCTGCGCGATATCTATCAGACTCCCCTGCCGCAGATCATGCCCGGACGACGCCCCGCTTCACCGCAGGCGCTGCTCGATCTGCGCCAGCGTCTGAATGATGTGATTGCCGCCGGCCAGCTGGAGGTCAGCGATGGCGCGTTTGGCAGCAAAGTCATTATTCCCGCCGATAAACTTTTTGTTCCGGACGGCACCGTTGTAAACCCGGTCGGCCGCGCGCTGCTGGCGCACGTCGCCAGCGCTATGAAAAGCGTTAAAGGAACCGTTCTGGTCTCGGTCTATACCGATAACCGCGCCGTCGATGGACGTTTCGCCTCCAGCTATGAATTTTCACTGGCCCGCGCGCGCGCTATTACGCAGCTGCTGACGACGCAGCTGGCGTCGGGGCAGAGCGTTAAAGCTGAGGGGCGCGGCGACAGTAATCCGCTGCTGCCTAACGACAGCAATGAAAACCGCGCCCGCAACCGCCGGGTTGAGATCACACTCTTCGCTGCGCCGGAAGCAGCGGCTACCCCGGAGGGCCAACGCTGATGCGCACATCTGTTCGTCACCTGCTGACTCATCGCCTGCTCTGGAGTCTGATTGGTGTTACCGCCCTCAGCTGCCTGGTGTGGATGCTTGGCCCGCTCTGGGTATGGGGTGAGACCCGACCGCTGGAGCCGGTTTTCTCCCGGCAGCTGGCCGTGGCCCTGCTCTTTTTTTGCTGGACGCTGTTTCAGCTTATTCCGGCAATATGGCGCGGCTGGTTCAATAGCAAGCTGCTGAATCGTCTCCAGAGCATGAGTCAGGAAGAGCTCTCCGATCGTCACTCCACCGAACAGGTGCTGGCACAGCGCTTTAGCGAAGCCGCGCTGCGTCTGAAACGCACGCAGTTTGGTCGCCATCATCAAAAAAGCTGGCTGGCGCGTTTTCAGAGTCACTATCTTTATGAGCTTCCGTGGTATCTGATTGTCGGCGCACCGGGCGCGGGCAAAACCACCGCGCTGCTGAACGCCGGCCTCTCTTTTCCCCTTACGGATACGCACGGCAATAGCGCAGTGCGTGGCGTAGGCGGCACCCGTCACTGCGACTGGTGGTTTACCGACAGCGCCGTGCTGATCGACACCGCCGGGCGCTATGCGCTGCAGGAGAGCCAGCGCGCGCGCGACAGCGCCGAGTGGCAGAGCTTTATCAACCTGCTCAAGCGCTACCGCACGCGTCAGCCAATTAATGGCGTGATCCTCACCATCAGCGTGGCCGACCTGCTGACCGACACCGCAGAGGCGCGGCATGCGCAGGCCACGGCGCTGCGCTGCCGTATGGCTGAGCTGCATCAGCAAACCGGTATCCATTTTCCGGTCTATATCATGGTAACCAAAACGGATCTGCTGAAGGGATTTCTGAGCTTTCATGCGGGCCTCAGCAAGCCGCAGCGGGATGCCATCTGGGGATTTACCTTTCCCTGGGAGCCGGGCAAACCTCACAAAGACGAGTGGCAGAGCAGTTTTACGGCACGTTTTCAGCGGCTTGAGCAGCAGCTTAAGCAGCAGCTGGCGGAGCGCATGGCGGCCGACCGCGATCTGATGCAGCGCGCTGACAGCTTTCTCTTTCCGCAGGAGTTTGGTTCCCTGCGCCCGCTGCTTAATGAGTATCTGGACGTGATCTTCTCCCGTCATGAGGAGGATATTGCCTGGTCTGCCCGCGGGCTGTTTTTTACCAGCGGGACCCAGGAAGGCCTGCCGTTTGACCGCATTATGGGCGCCCTTAATCGCAAGCTGCAGCTGCCGCAGAGCGGTGACCACACCCTGGCAGCCTGGGACAGCGTTAACCGCAGTAATCCTATTCCGGGCAATAAAGGCCAGAGCTACTTTATCCGCGATCTGCTCAGCGAACTGGTGTTTCGCGAAAGCGGCCTTGCCGGCAGCAACCGCCATTGGGAATACCGCAACCGTCTGCTGCACTGGATCGGCTATGGCGCGCTGGCGGGTGCGCTGCTTCTGCTGTGCGGCTTATGGCTTACCAGCTATGTGCAAAACCAGCGCTATCTTGATCAGGTGGCGAGCCGTATTGCGCCCCTGACGCAGCAGAGTCAGCAGGTCACACATCAGCCCGTCGATAATATTTTTGATCTGCTACCCTTCTTAAATAACCTGGTAAAGCTGCCGCTGTCCGAGCGCTTTTCGCTGGATAATCCGCCGCTTACTATGCGCGCCGGACTCTATCGCGGCACACAGGTCAGCGACGCGGCCTGGGTGCTTTATCAAAATGCGCTTAAGTCTCTGCTGCTGCCGCGGGTGGCGCAGCAGATCACGCATTTGCTGCGCGACGATCCTGGCACCGATAACGCTTACAGCCGCAACGCGCTGCGCGCCTATCAGATGCTTTATCAGCCGCGAAATTACGACGGCACGTTTCTGCGCAGCTGGCTGATCGAAAATCTGCAGCGCACGCTGCCGGCCGATGTCAGCGTGCGCGATCTGCAGCAGCTCGACTGGCATCTCAGTCAGCTGCTCGATCAGCAGATACAATCTTCACCCTATGCACGTGATAACGCGCTGATGATGCGCAAGCTTGCAGAAAACCTGAAACGGGCGGGTCAGGAGAGCAGCGTGCTGGCGACCGCGCCAGAGGCCTCTGCCGGACAGCTGACCCGCTATAGTGAGTGACGGTGAGGTAAACATGGCGAACCACAGCGTGCCGGGCTGGTATGGCAAACTCCCCGCTACCGGCGATTTTTTGCGGCAGCGCCTGAGCGAGGCCACGGTCTCCCCCTGGAGTCACTGGTTTCAGCAGGGACTCACCCACTGGCATCAGCAGCAGCATGCCAGCACGCAGCTCTTTTTGCGCGCGCCGGTGTGGAACTTTGTTCTGCCGCTGTCGCCGCTGCGTCAGCAGGTGCAGATGGGCTGCCTGCTGCCCTCGTGCGATCGCGTAGGACGCGCCTGGCCGCTGCTGGCCCTGCGCACCTTTACGCTGAATGAGTGGCACCCGGCGCAGCTGACTATCTCCGGCGACTGGTTTCGCGAACTGGGCGGGCTGCTCTGGTCAGCGGTGCGCGAGCGCACCCTGCCGGAGAGCCTGGAAGCAGAGATGCAGCAGCTCTCACCCCTGCTGGTGCCCGGCAATCAGCGCAGCGATATTATGGATGTCATCGGTTTTGCGGATCTTCCCTGCACCCTGAGCTGGCAGGAAGTGGCAGAACGGTTTGAACCGCAGCAGCATATCAGCTACTGGTGGAGCAATCGCAGTGACGGCTTTGCCCACGCCACCCATAAACACAGCGGCCCGCTGACCGCAGAGCTTTTTTCACTGTTATTTAACCCGGCGGCGGGTGCGCAGCCGGGACGTAATGGCCTCTATCCACCCATGTTTGAATAAGCCGGCACGTTTGCCTTGTTAACGGGATGACTCATGCAATTTACCTTTGTGCAGTGCGATACGGATGTGCCCGCCAGAAGCGTCACCTTTATGCCGCCTGGCGGCACCATTGGCCGCAGTCAGGATAACGATCTGATCCTGCCTGATGAGACGCGCGCCATCTCACGCCTGCAGGCGCTTGTCCATCTCTCTGCCGAAGGGGAATGCCGTCTGACCGCACAGGGCAGCGTGACGGCGATTGAGCTCAATGGTCAGGTGGTGCAGCGGGGTGCCCAGGCCCTGCTGCAGCATGGCGATCGGCTGCAGATTGGTCAATATATGCTGGAAATTACCGATCCTGCGCATCAGCCTGCGCTACAGGACGATCCGCTGTCGTTTTTTAGCGAGGACGCCAGCGATCCACTTGGCATGCAGCAGGAGGCCGTCCTGAGTGCTGAGCTGATGCCGGAACCCCCTGCCCCGGTACGTCAGGAGCGGCGGCCCGATCCGCGGCTGGCCATCGATCCCGCCCGAGACAGCGCACCGCAAACCCGCATGCCTGCAGAAGCCGGCGAGGAGAAGCTTATCGCCGCTCTGCTGGAGGGAATGGGACTCAATAATGGTCATCAGACATCGCTCGGTGAAGAGCAGATGCGCGTTACCGGTCGTATGCTCAGCCTGTTTTCTCAGGGAACCGTTGCCCTGCTCTCCTCGCGTTCAATTCTTAAGCGCGGCGTGAAAGCGGATATGACCATGATTCTGAACGAAGCCAATAATCCGTTTAAGATCCTGCCTTCCGGCAAAACCGTGCTGATGCAGATGTATCAGAGCCAGATGCCGGGTTTTATGCCGCCTGAAGCCGCAGTGCGCGATGCGCTGGTAGATTTGCAGGCGCATCAGCTGGGCATGATTGCCGGTATCCGGGCGATCATTGCTGCCATGTTGCAATCGTTTAATCCGCAGCGGCTGGAAGATCGCGCGCGCGAGGATGGCGCTCTGCCTAAAATCGCCTTCAGCAGCGGGCGCAAGGCCGCCCTGTGGGACGCCTTTACGCGACACTATCAGCGCACTGCCGGCGAGATTGAAGATGACTTCCATACGCTGTTTGGCGAAGCGTTTCTCAACGCGTATGACATGGAAGTTAATCAGTATAAAGATTCACAGACGCGGACGGATGAGACATGAAAATGATGTTTGCCAGCCGCTGTCAGCAGGGCCGGCGTGACGAAAATCAGGATCGCACTGGTGCGCAACTCGACGACGAGCGCGCCTGCTTTCTGGTGTGTGATGGCGTAGCCGGATTACCCGGTGGCGACTATGCAGCGCAGCTGGTGCGCGATACGCTCCTCAGCGCGGTGCAAAACAGCCGCAGCTTTACGCCTGCCACTACCCAGGCGGCTATCACTCTTTGTCAGCAAACGCTGGCGGCTGAGCAGGGGAAGAATCCGAAATTTTCCCGCATGAGCACCACGCTCGCGGCTCTGTTTATTGACCGTGAAAAACAGCGTGCATGGTGGGCGCACGCCGGTGATAGCCGGGTTTATCACTTTCGTCATGGTACGCTATGTGAGGTAACCCGGGACCATAGTCTGGCCCAACATCTGCAAGAGGCAGGCTATGAAAATTCCGGCATTAACAGTAATTTACTTTATAATGCCCTCGGCACTGAGCCGGTACGCCCGGTGACCTTCAGCAGCGCGATTGACCTCCAGGACGGCGATGCGTTTCTGGTCTGCACGGATGGCTTCTGGCTCAACCTGACCACGCAGGAGATGGAACAGGCGTTACGCATGGTTAACGCCTGTGAAGAGTGGCTGACGCTGATGGAACAGGCGGTCAATCGCAGCGACAAGCGGGACAACCTGAGCGCGCTGGCAATCTGGATTGGCGAACCGCAGGATGCCACGCTGCTCTATTCTCAGGCTGATGCGGCGCGCTTTGTGCCGCCTCACTATTGATTTGCAAGGATCCCTATGAAAGTGTGGTTGTCGGGCATTGCCGCCCTGCTGCTGGCCCAGAATGCACAGGCAGAAGATTATCGTGTGGTCTATTCGCCCAGCCTGGCGCTCGAGGTCTGGATCGACAACGTTGCCAGTAAAGCGCCCGACGACTGGTGCAAAGAGACGCTGCCGTTACGTATTGTCTCCGGTAAAAGCAGCGACACGCGCATTCTCACCAGCTTCCTGCCCCGGGTAGGCACGCTGCTGGCGAACCAGTGCGGCAGCCTTGACGAGCTGCCGTGGCAGATGATGACCAAAGAAGGCAGCGTGCTGGCTAACGGCAGCGCAGCAAAACTGCAGAACTGGCGCCCGATTATCCTGAATGATGCAACCGCCAGCGCCAGCGCCACCACCGCCGCACCGCTGGATCTCTCCCGTCCGGCGGACAACACGCCGCTGCAGCACTTTGCGCTGCCGGGCGGCTGTCATTTCCGCACCTGGTGGGACGACAAAGGTGCTTCGCTGTTTATTCCTGATGCGCCGGCGCAGCGCTGCTCAACGGAAGGCTGGTTGGAAGGCGCAGCCAGCATAACGCTGCTGAGTAAAGGTGAACCTGCAACGCTGCCGGTGACCTTTTATCAGGGGTATCCGGTCGCCAGCCTCGCGACCGGCAGCAAACCGCTGGAGATTGTCGCGGTCAATAAACAGCGAATGATTGTGACCCGGCCGGACGCTGCCGGGAGCTGGCTGGTGTTGCCGTTTGATGCGCGGGAGCATGTCTGGCGCTTTGGCGGTACCCTGCTGATTCAGATGGATAAAAAAGCTGGCAGTGACAGCAGCACGGTGAAAGCGCAGGTCGATCGTTTACGCGGCATCTGGTCGCCGCAGTTTATGCCACAGCAAAAAGTGACAGTGTTACTGATTGACACCCTGCATGCGGATCTCGCCGATCCGGCTATCGGTGCCTGGCGTAACATTAATTAATCAGCGATCGCTGCCTGCTGCCCCGCGGCAACAGGCACTACAGGATGTGTTCAGAGAACTCACTATGTCGGCAAACGAAAATCATATCCCTAATGCCCTGCCTGCGGGCTACCGGTTTAACGAGTTTGAAATCAGGGACGTCGTGGGCGGGGGCGGCTTTGGCATCGTCTACCGCGCCTGGGATCACCAGCTGGAACGGTTTATCGCCATCAAGGAGTATATGCCGCAGTCGCTCGCCGTGCGCGCTGCCGACATGTCGCTTGAACTGCGTGGTGAGCGCTTTCAGAAACTGTTCAACGCGGGCCGCAACAGCTTTATTCAGGAAGCACGCCTGCTGGCACGCTTTAATCATCCGGGGCTGCTGCACGTGCTGCGCTTCTGGGAAGAGAACGGCACCGCCTATATGGGCACGCTGTTCTATAGCGGTATGACGCTGAAAGCGTGGCAGGCGAGCCAGTCTGACGCCGTTGATGAAGCCTGGATCCGTCGCCTGCTTCCGCCGCTGTTTGGTGCCATCAACACCATTCATACTGCCGGCTATCTGCATCGCGACATCTCGCTGGATAATATTCAGATTCAGGATAACCAGCTGCCGGTACTGCTCGATTTTGGTTCAGCGCGTAAAGAGATCGGCAATCTGTCAGATGAAACTGAAATCATGCTGAAGCCGGGCTTTGCGCCGATCGAGCAATATAGCGAAGAGGGTGAGGTTGAACAGGGTCCGTGGACCGATATCTACGCGCTGGGGGCGGTATTACACACGCTGATTACCGGCCATGCGCCGCCGGTCAGCGTAGTGCGCTGCATTGAGGATAATTACCAGCCGCTTGCCGTCACCCGGCCTGAAGGCTATTCCCTGCCGCTGCTGCACGCCATCGACTGTGCGCTGGCGATGAAGCCTCAGGATCGTCCGCAGACCATCGACGCCTTTGCGCAACTTATCGATCTGCCGGTGAGCGATGCCGAAGCGCTCAGCACGCCGCTGCCGGTTGTTGCCCTGCCCGCCGGGCTGCCGGAGACCGCCGCTGAACCGGAACCTCCGCTGGTGGCGGTGAATCCCGCCGCCGCCGCTGAGCCGATCGCTGGCAGTGCAGCAGGCCGGCGCGTCTCGCCGGGTATAGTGGCGCTGGCTGCTGTGGCGCTGCTGGCTGTGGGTCTGGTCGTGTGGCAGACGGTGCGTCACAGTGAGACGCCGCCGGTCGCAGCCGCGCCGGAAGCCGCTGCGCCGGCAGCAACGAAGGTACCGGCGGCGGCGGCCAGTACGCCTGCCATTGCCACGATCTATCTGCAGCTGCATTCAGGCGAAAGCGTCGTGCTGAATGGTGAAGTGCAGGATGTGAAAGCCGCCAGCAGCGGTTTTGCGTCACTCAATCTCGCTGCCGGCAGCTATCGTCTTGAGGTGCGGCATGGCGACCAGGTGCGCAGCCAGGCCCTGACGATTAAGCAGCCTGGTACCTGGCTCATTAACCCCGGTAATTAAGCCTGAGGTGCGCTGCGCTGCTGCAGCGCTCTTACCTCAGCGGCAAGACGCGTCAGCGCGGCTTCCTGCATGCCGCGTCTGACCAGCTCCTGCTCAAGCGAGAAAAGATACTGCGCATTGGTTCCGAGCGGCCCGCTCGCCTGCGCAATCAGGGGTGCAATGGTACTGCGGCAGGAGTCATCCTCATATAGCGGATGACGCGGATCCATGATGAACACCAGCGCGGTAACGCAGCGTCCATCCTCCAGCTGCAGCTCACACCAGGTGGGCAGATAGCAGCCGGTGATCATCTCGCGCTTCCAGAGCAGCTCCAGTTCTTCATGCAGGCGCGCCTCCGGCAGACGAAAGGCCAGGCCGCTGGTGCTGCCGCCCTCTTTCAGCGCCAGCATGCGTCCGGGTGCGGCCTCGGTGCCCCGTCCGGCGGTGAGCCGCAGGCAGAACGCACGATGCCACCCTTCCAGGCGCCCCGAAGCCACCTCCTCCGCGTCAAACACCGGGTTCCACATCAGCGAACCATAACCAAAGATCCACACCGGACTTTGATCGGGCCGACAGGCGAGCGTGGCAGAAAGCGAAGCGGCGCGCTTTTCACAGCTCCACAGCAGTGCTTCATCGATATCACCAAAGGATGTTTTGCAATCGGCTTTAAGTAAGAATTCCCGGGTTAACACTGCGATCTCCTCTACTGCCCTGGCATCCCGCACGCCTGGATCCCGAACCGGTATCCCGAAAACGACGCGCGTCGGCACAGTCAGAAACAGTAATGCATTCATTGCTGCGGTTTCAAGATTGTCCTGACGCTTTTCACATAAAGAACTGTTTCAGAGTATCGGCGGGCGGGAAAAAATAATGAGAGGATTAAAACCGGGGATGATGCGGGCTCTTCAGGCCCGCAGCAGCAACTACTTTTTCGGATGCCACTTGTCGTCGTCACCTTTCACGTAGTCATGCTTTACTGCCGCCCAGGCGACCTTGTGTGCGACCTCTTCCCGTGATGCGTCGCCCCGCCGATCCTCTTTATCCTTGTACTGATCCCAGGCGCTGTTAAACGCGTTCTGGTAAATGGTTTGTGCATGAGCCGGCAGCACATGACGCACGCTGTCCGGCAGTTCGCTGGTTGATGAATAAGGCATAGCTCCTCCGGTATCAGGTATCACTTAAAGTCTGGAACAGCTTAGCTAAAATGCAAATGCTGTCTTTTGCCGCTCATAGCTGAAGTGGCCTGCATAAGGCAAAAAAAAGCCTGTCATTGCAACCGTTAAACAACATTTTCTGTGCTCTGTCTGCTTAACCGCAGTTTATATTTAGCTGAATTTAAATATAAATATGACAATAACTTCCTGTTTAAGCCACCAGGAGCAATAAAGTGCAAAAAGTAAAGTCGCGTAAAAAAACTGTTCAGCGAGTGATGAAAAGCTACACTGCGCCAGTGTAATTAATGCGTATAGTTAACAGGCAATGACGCCGGTTTTTAAACATTTTGCTAATGGGGATGGTGAATGCCTGGACATGAGAAAACACGACACAGCGAGTTTTCGCTGATTCTTCCCGTTGCTGCGCTGACGGTGCTGACCTTTTTTGGCGATCAGACAGCGCTTCTGCCGGTTATCGGTATCAACCTGCTGGCACTGGTGGCTATTCTGAGCAGCGCTTTCAGCGTTGTGCGCCATGCTGACGTGCTGGCTCACCGGCTGGGCGAACCTTACGGCTCGCTGATCCTCAGCCTCTCCGTGGTGATTCTGGAGGTAAGCCTGATCTCTGCGCTGATGGCAACGGGCGACGCCGCACCGGCACTGATGCGCGACACACTCTATTCCATCATTATGATCGTCACATCCGGGCTGGTAGGCTGCGCGCTGCTGCTGGGAGGCAGAAAATTCGCTACTCAGTACGTCAATCTGGCCGGCGTCAAACAGTATATGATTGCCATCTTCCCGCTTGCCATTCTGGTACTGGTATTCCCGAACGCCCTGCCGGGCGGCAATTTCACCACCGCACAGGCGCTGATTATCGCGGCTATCTCTGCGGCGATGTATGGCGTTTTCCTGCTGATTCAAACCAAAACGCACCAGAGCCTGTTTGTCTATGAGCATGAGGATGAGGGGGACGATCCGCATCACGGTAAGCCTTCAGCACACAGCTCGCTGTGGCATACAATCTGGCTGATCGTCCATCTGATTGCGGTTATCAGCGTGACTAAAATGAACGCTAACCCGCTTGAGCTGCTGCTCACAGAGCTTAACGCTCCGGAACAGTTTACCGGCTTCCTCGTCGCGCTGCTGATCCTTTCACCGGAAGGGCTGGGTGCCATCCGGGCGGTACTGACCAACCAGGTGCAGCGCGCCATGAACCTGTTTTTCGGCTCCGTGCTGGCGACAATCTCACTTACCGTGCCCGCGGTCAGTATCATCGCCACGCTGACGGGTCAGACGCTGATTTTTGGCCTGGAGCCACCGCATATGGTCATGCTCATCGCCGTTCTGATCCTGTGCCATATTTCGTTTTCAACCGGCCGAACGAATGTGCTTAACGGTGCGGCACATCTGGCGCTGTTCGCCGGTTATCTGCTGACAATAATGCTCTGACCGGATACACCGCGAAAACAAAAAAGGCACCCTTACGGGTGCCTTTTTATTTGCCAGAGGCTGTCAGCTGCTGGTGTCCAGCGCCGGGAAGCTCTTGACCAGATCGTCAATCGCTTTCATCTGAGCCAGGAACGGCTCCAGCTTATCCAGCGGCAGCGCGGAAGGACCGTCGCATTTTGCACTGTTTGGCTCCGGATGCGCTTCGATGAAGAGGCCGGCAATACCCACGGCCATACCGGCACGCGCCAGCTCGGCAACCTGAGCACGGCGACCGCCCGATGCGGCACCAAACGGATCGCGCGTCTGCAGCGCATGCGTCACGTCGAAAATGACCGGGCTGTTGTTGGTGACTTTCTTCATCACGTTAAAGCCCAGCATATCCACAACCAGGTTGTCATAACCGAAGTTGCTGCCGCGATCGCACAGGATAACTTTATCGTTACCGCCTTCCGCAAACTTATCCACGATATTACCCATCTGGCCCGGGCTGACAAACTGCGGTTTTTTAACGTTAATTACCGCGCCGGTTTTTGCCATCGCCTCTACCAGGTCCGTCTGGCGTGCCAGAAACGCTGGCAGCTGAATAACATCAACCACATCGGCAACCGGCTGCGCCTGCCAGGATTCATGGACGTCGGTGATGATTTTCACGCCGAACGTCTGCTTCAGCTCCTGAAAAATCTTCATCCCCTCGTCCAGACCCGGACCGCGATACGATTTAATCGAGGAGCGGTTTGCCTTGTCAAAAGAGGCTTTGAAAACGTAAGGGATACCCAGCTTGTCGGTAACCGTCACGTAGTGCTCACAGATGCGCATCGCCAGCTCGCGTGATTCCAGTACGTTCATGCCGCCAAACAGCACAAACGGCAGATCGTTTGCGACATCGATATCGCCAATTTTAACTACTTTCTCTGTCATGACCTTTCCTTATGCCGGCAACGCTTAGTGTAGCGTGACCTGTTTCTGTTCGATTGCGTGGATCTGTACTTTAATCATTTCACTCACCGGATCTTCCGGGCACTGCTCAACAAAATAGGTTAAGTCAGTGAGCGCAATATGCTCGCACTCCAGCTGGGCGTAGATGAGACCGCGATCGCGGATTTCATAGGGGTCGTCAGGATCGATCTCCAGCAGTACTTTACTGACATTCAGCGCCAGCTCCATCTGCTTCTCTTCCATCAGCGCCGCTTTCAGCGTGTCGAGCATTTTCCGCATTACGCTGAGCGTTTTGGCTTCATCCAGATCGTCGGTATAGAGTTTGGCCGTGGGGCTGATATTGCCCTTCAGCCAGACCTCAAGCGTATGGGTATCGAGCGTTTCACCGTTAAACGGATTGATCAGCCACATTTCGCCATCCAGCCAGTCTGCGCGCAGAATCAGCTGAGTCGGAAAAATCACCGGCATCAGCGGCAGCTCCAGCTGCTCGGCGATATGCAGCAGTATCACGCCGAGCGACACCGCCGTGCCCTGACGGCTTTTCAGCACTTTATCAATCCAGAGTGCATCTGACAGGTTGTAGACACCGCTGGCGCCGCCAAAGCCCCATTCGCGATAGAACAGCTCCAGCAGCTTTTCCAGCCGCAGATCGGCATCTGTGGCGCTGCTGATATAGTCGCGCGCTTCTTCCACCAGTTTTGACAGCTGCTGCTGAACCGAAGGCGCGGAAAAATCGTCGCGGATAGCGCAGGTTGCGCCGATGACCGCTTCACTTAACGGTGATTCATTAAAATCAAATTCTACTGATGAGGTCATACTATCCCCAAAATCGGCATTTTGGTCATCGCCAGTTTGCCTGCAAACAGCAGAGCAACCAGCGCAAGCAGGCAGGCGATCCAGCGCGTGCTCAGCTTCCGCGGACGACGACTCAGTGCCACAAAACCCAAGGCGACGTAGATAATAACCGCTAACAGCTTCTCCGTCAGCCAGCTTCCTTGTGGTGTGAAAGGATAAAAGTGAGTAATTATCACCAGCAGCGCGCCGCTCAGCAGTAAAAACGTGTCGCACAGGTGCGGCACAATCCGCACCCAGCGCTGCTGCAGCAAGCCTGAAGCGGTCGTCAGCCAGTAAAAGCGCAGCAGAAACAGGCTGACGCTGACTATCACGATAAAAATATGAAACTGCTTAATCTGCGGATACCAGCTGGCCATCCAGTGCCCCTTTATGCATATTGCCCAAGCGTCACGCGCGGATTGCCGCCGTAGTCGTTGAGAGTGGTAACCTGCTGATAGCCCTGCTCAAGCATCAGGGTGCGCACGGCGGCATCCTGCTGCCAGCCGTGTTCCAGCAGCAGCCAGCCCTGCGGCTGCAGCCACGCCGGGGCGCTGTGAATGATAAAACGAATATCAGCCAGTCCGGCGTCATCGGCTACCAGCGCGCTGCGCGGCTCAAAACGCACGTCGCCCTGCAGCAGATGCGCATCGTCCATGTCGATATAAGGTGGGTTGCTGGCGATGAGGTGATAACGGGTCGCAGGCAGGCTGTCAAACCAGTGGCTGAGCTGAAAGCGGGCGTTGGTGAGACCCAGCCGTGCCGCATTCTCCTGCGCCAGCGCAACGGCAGCGGGAATGCGATCGCAGCCGGTGATCTGCGCGTCAGGTCGTTCACTGGCGAGCGCCAGCGCAATAGCACCGGTGCCGGTGCCCAGATCAAGCACGTGACAGGGTCCCGCAGGCAGACGCAGCAGCGCCTGTTCCACCAGCACTTCAGTATCCGGACGCGGGATCAGCGTGGCGTCACTGACGCGCAGCGGCAGCGACCAGAACTCCCGCTCGCCCGTCAGATGAGCGATCGGTTCACCCCGCTGACGGCGCGCCAGCAGCTGCTCCAGCTGTGCCAGCTGTGCGTCGCTCAGCGGGTGCTCATCAAAGGCCAGCAGCCAGCTGCGCGTTTTGCCGGTCACAAAGCTGAGCAGGATCTCGGCGTCCCGCTTCGGACTTTCGCCTCCGCTCAGCGCCGTCATAGCCAGCTGACGCCAGCGGCGGATCTCCATCAATCCTGTCCGGCCAGCGCGGCGAGCTGATCGGCCTGATACTCCTGAACGATCGGCTCGATCAGCGTATCCAGCTTGCCTTCCATGGTTTCATCCAGCCGGTAAAGCGTGAGGTTAATGCGGTGATCGGTCACGCGTCCCTGCGGGAAATTATAGGTGCGGATACGGTCGGAGCGATCGCCGCTGCCAAGCAGGTTGCGCCGGGTTGATGCCTCAGCCGCATGGCGTTTTGCCATCTCAGCCGCGTGAATACGCGCACCCAGCACCGCCAGCGCTTTGGCTTTGTTTTTATGCTGTGAACGCTCATCCTGACACTCAACCACAATGCCGGTAGGCAGGTGGGTGATGCGGATAGCCGAGTCGGTGGTGTTGACGTGCTGTCCGCCCGCGCCTGAGGAGCGGAAGGTATCGATTTTCAGATCGGACGGATTAATGTCCGGCAGTTCCGCTTCCGGCAGCTCCGGCATAACGGCCACGGTACAGGCCGAGGTGTGGATACGCCCCTGCGATTCAGTTTCCGGCACGCGCTGAACGCGATGACCACCCGACTCAAACTTCATCCGCCCGTAAGCGCCCTCGCCCGTCACCCGCGCGATCACCTCTTTATAGCCGCCATGCTCGCCTTCATTGGCGCTCATGATCTCTACCTGCCAGCGCCGCCCTTCAGCGTAACGGCTGTACATCCGGAACAGATCGCCGGCAAAAATCGCCGCTTCGTCGCCGCCGGTTCCGGCACGCACTTCAATAAAGCAGGGGCG
>JAAIGF010265682.1_pt1 | contig 17623 bp, 20 predicted proteins | sample 6487441 | NCBI WGS metagenome assembly JAAIGF01 (sample SAMN13974129, study PRJNA590717) | phyllosphere metagenome | biome: pepper field; feature: multiple bacterial spot infested pepper fields; material: pepper leaves; isolation source: leaves from pepper fields | host: Capsicum annuum ... | reverse complement strand
TGCACCCGTTCCCATTCCGAACACGGCCGTGAAACGCCCCAGCGCCAATGGTACTTCGTCTTAAGACGCGGGAGAGTAGGTCGCTGCCAGGTCTGCAAAACGCAAAACATATACACACATGCGCCCGGATAGGAACTATCCGGAAAGCTGCATGTGACAGAAAAATCGCACAATCTTCTCGTCACACCCTCGGCCCAGCCGAAATCAAAAGGGCCGCTAACCAAGCGGCCTTTTGTGTTATAAACTACACAAACTTCAAATGGCGCCACCCGACAAAAGGGCTGTGCTGGTAACGCGGGGTGGAGCAGCCCCGTCCTCCCGCAGGAAGCGCAAGCCTCCGAGGAAGGACAAACAAAAAGACCGGGCGCTTGCTCGAACGTCAGCTCAAAAACAACGCGGGGTGGAGCAGCCCCCGTCCTCCCGCAGGAAGCAAAGCTTCCGAGGAAGGACAAACAAAAAGACCGGGCGCTTGCTCGAACGTCAGCTCATAGATAACGCGGGGTGGAGCAGCCCGGTAGCTCGTCAGGCTCATAACCTGAAGGCCGCAGGTTCAAATCCTGCCCCCGCAACCAAATCCCCCAGCATATCCCGAAAATAACGCCAGCAGAGATGTTCGACACAGCGTCGCTCTTTGATTGGGACTTCTCCCCCTGAAAAACTCGAGTCCGCTGATTGGGGCGGCCGGGCGGTTCTTAAGGCTCGGCAGTGACACGGCTGTAGGCTCTCTGCCCTTCAGGGCGCGGCAAAGACACGCAAGACCTCAGTGTGCCAGCAAATCCCTCACGATTGCCAGGAACGCCTCACCGGCCACACAGACATCCCCGCTATTGTCCAGCGTCACCACCTCGAAATCGCCGCAGACCTCGACACCGCTGCGCTCCAGCCGACGGGAAATCTCTGACACGCTCTCACGGCCACGGCCAGACAGACGGGCAGCCAGAACCTCTGGGCGCGCAATCACATTGATCACCAGCAGCTTTAAGAAAATCTCCCGGAAATCAGCAAGCGATGCGCGGGAGCCATTGGCGATCAGGATTGCGCCACGCTCCGTTGCATCTTTCGCTGAGGCCGGAATGCCGTAGCTCAGGCCATGGGCGCTCCACGACACGCAGAACGCACCCGACAACCGCCTGCGCTCGAACTCGGCATCATCCACGCCCTCATGCAGTTCCCCGCCGGCATCGCTGCTGCGTGTGATGACGCGGCGGACGTGATGAAGGCGAGGGTGCTTGCCAATACGCTCGAGCGCATAATCGATCAGCGTATCCTTGCCCGCACCGCTTGGGCCAACCACGACGATCATCGTGCCGAGTGTAGAGAGGGTGTTCGGGCTAGAGTCAGTCTCGTCGATACTCATGCAACACGAACACCCTGACGCCAGACGCTGCGCACGACGGGAACACCTGCTTCCCGATGTACGCGCACCAGATCTCCGCGCAGGCCAGCGGCAATACGACCACGGTCGCTCAAGCCGACCGTCGAAGCAGGCGTGGACGTCACCATCGACAAGGCACGTGGCAAGGAGATGCTCTCGATCTGGTCCGCCAACAGGAATGGCGCGTAAAGCAGGCTGAACGGCACGTAATCCGATGACAGCACGTCGAGAACGCCAAGTTCGGCCAGATCACGGGCTGCGATATTCCCCGAATGCGACTTGCCCCGCACGATGTTCGGCGCTCCCATCAAAACGCTCATGCCCGCACTATGCGACGCCTTGGCCGCCTCGACGCTCGTCGGAAACTCCGCAAGCCTCACTCCGTGACCAATCGCTTCCCCAACATGTGCCTCCGTCGCATCGTCGTGACTCGCAACCGTGATGCCACGCTCGGCACAGCGCGCAGCGAGATAGTCTCGATGCCTGTCGGAATATTTCTGCGATGCAGCGACGCGGCGGTCAACGAAGGCTTTGAAGACCTCGTCGCTGAGGCCCCGCTTCTTTTGATAGAACATGATGTACTGATCCATCGTCTGAAACTGGCGCTGGCCCGGGGAATGGTCCATTAGCGAAATCAGCTTCACATGCGGATCTGTCTCGAAATCTTCGAAATGCTCAAGCACATCGGCAGAGGCAACTTCGCAGCGAAGGTGAAGAAGATGGTCTGCACGCAAGCGGTTTTCCCGCTGGGCCTTTTCTATGGCATCCGCCATGTCACGCATCTCGCCACGCTTGAAGCCACCATCCTCGTCCGAGCCCAGACGAAGGCAATCGAAAACGGTGGTGATTCCGGAAGATGCGACTTGAGCGTCGTGCGCCTGAATAGCAGCGATCTTGTCCCAGGTCACACCCGGGCGGGGAGAGTAATGCTGTTCCAGATGGTCGGTGTGAAGTTCGACCAGACCGGGGATGAGATAGTCCCCTTCGAAGTCCTCGCCGCTGCGGGTCTGGCCTTCGCTGATATCGGCGATCAGGCCGTCTCGGAGCAGAACGGAGCCTTCGAGAATTTCATTCTCAAGAACAATTTTTGCATTGGATAGAACATGTTCGGACATATCGGACATCTTTCATATCGTTGTCAGCCAAGAGGCTGCCATGTGTGAACGGTAAATGCATCGCCGCGCGCTTTCTCCACGAACAGGCCGAGGCCGGAAATGGTGAGCGGGCGTTGAGTGAAATCGGAAAATGTCTGCGCAAGAATGCTGGCCGCCCGCTCGCTTTGGCTCTCTTCGACCGGGCCTGTCAGCGTCATGTGAAAACGGAAATCATCCATCACATGCGGATAGCCCCACGTTCTGAGATTATGCCGCTGGGTGTCGCTGAGGTTCTGCGGTTTCCGGCGCGCTATGTCGCTCTCAGACAAGGGCGCACGGAATGGCTCGAAATACTCAACGACGTCAGCGGCAAAGTCCTGAAGCGGCTGATACGTCGAAGCGGGAACCAATGCGAAGAAGGGTCCAAGCGAGCCGACCACGATCTCGGGTATGTCAAATGCCGGACTGGACGCGGTGAAGCGTGTCAGCGCATCGATGAGGTCCGCCTCGCTATAGTCGGGAGAAAGTTCGAAGGGAGCCTTTAGCGTCGCGTGAAAGCCATAACGACGTGGTTCGGCAGTCATCTCCGCAAAGGATGCGTAGTCGCTATAGGCCTGATCCGAAAACGCGTTTCGACCCAGCCAGTGCGATGCCTTCTGTGTGAGGGAATCGCTTTCGGCGGGAGTGAAATAGATTGCGTAGCGCACAGTGTCGCACTTTCGAATGTCACGGGAACGGTTGAGGAGCATTTGAGACGACTCGTCTCGGCCCCACAAGATCAGAAGTGCGAGGTAGACCTTTTCCGTGACAGAATGATGATATCCGGCGAATGAACATCATGAAAAGACGCTCTAATGATGCGATTTTCCGATCAGGCGCGAGCGGATGGCGTTCGACATATTGTCGAACAGGAAGACGACGATGAGGATGAGAAGCACCATATAGGCGACCTTGTCCCAGTCCTGATTGGTGCCCATGGCTTCGAGCAGCTTGAGGCCTATACCGCCAGCACCCACAGCGCCGATGATTGTGGCTGAGCGCGTATTGCTTTCCCAGAAATAAAGCGATTGCGAAATGAAGACGGGCAGAACCTGAGGAATGACGCCGTAGCGGTTTACGATTGCAGGCGACGCGCCGACGGACTTCACGCCCTCGCGCTGCTTGTCATCCACATTTTCGAGAGCCTCCGCGTAAACCTTACCGAGAGCGCCCGTATCGGTGAAGAAAATCGCGGCGATCCCTGGGATCGGTCCCGGGCCGAAGCTGCGGGTGAAGAACAGCGCCCAGATCAGCATATCGATAGAGCGGAGGAAATCGAAGGCGCGCTTCATGCCCCAGTTGGCGAGGCGGCTGCGCGTGATGTTGCGTGCCGCGATGAAAGCCAGAGGGAAGGCGAAGAGGGTTCCAAGCAGCGTTCCAACGAACGCCATCACCAGCGTCTGCAACAGCTTGGAGAGAATATCCGCGTGCTGCCAGACCTTGTTGTTCAAAAAGTCATTGGTCATTGCGGAGATATTGGACTGCTGGGGATCGAGACGCTCGCCCCAGAGCCCCAGCGCTACGAGCTCTGGATAGCTGCGGCCCCAGAATTTGGAATCCGTATCAAACAGGAAATTGGCCCATCCAAGGAAGCGGCGCTGGACATAAAGCTGGCCGGTGCGAATTTCTGCCTGACCGGCAAAGCCGTACTCGACGATAACCTTGCCGCCATCCTGACGAATTTGAGGCGGCGCGCCTGCGGGTGCGGTCACGGCATCCGGGGTGATCGTGACAGGATAGGATTTTCCATCGACATAGACATCCGCCCGTGTCGGCGTGATATCGATCCGATTGGGGGGATCGCCATAGATCACGCTGTAACCACCATCCGGAAGTGGCTGGAGCCAGTCGATCTTCGCGTGCGCCGGATATTGGCCTCGGCTCGTCCATTGCGGCGTGACTTTGCCATTGTCAAACCGCAGGCGCGGCTGCGCGCGCCATGAGTACCAGTCCTGAATGTAGCTGGAGGCGCGGTCCCAGCGCCCCTGCATGAAGGCGGGGCCGACATTGAATGCGAAAAAGCAGATCACAAGATAGGAAAACACCGCGCCAAGCGCGATCAGCAGACCATAACGCTGCAAAAAGCTGCGCTGAAAAACGTGTGGGTACTGCGCGAGCAGGCGTTCGCGGTCGGCACCGTTGATGACGTAACTGGAAGACATCACGCGGCTCCTCTGCCGAATTCGAAGGATTGCTGCCCAATCAGCTTGCGGCGCGCCCAGGCGGAAAACTGGTCGACGGCGATAATGGTGACCAACAGCAGGATGATGATGGCATAGGTCTTGGCAGCGTGATCGCGGCCGATGGAGAGGCGGAAGACCTCACCGATGCCGCCGCCACCGACTGCGCCGATGATTGTGGATGCCCGCACATTGATTTCGGCACGAAGCAGTGCGTAAGACACGAAATTCGGCAGAACCTGCGGCACGATTGCGAAGCGCACACGCTCGATCCAGTTCGCTCCCGATGCGCGCAAGCCCTCGTCGGGTTTCATGTCGGCATTTTCCACCACTTCGAAGAACAGCTTTCCCAAAGCCCCAACGGTGTGGATGGTGATCGCGACAATGGCTGCGATGGGCCCCAGCGAAAGAATGGCGGTTAGAAGACCCGCGACGACGATTTCGGGAAATGCCCGCATCAGCTCCATCACGCGTCGCACGACGAAACGGACGATACCGGCGCCGACAAGATTGGTGGAGGCAAAGAAGCATAGAATGAAGGCGAAGGCCGTGCCGATGAGCGTGGATACGAGCGCGATATTCAGCGTTATGACGAGCTGGTAGAAGAAGTTCGGAATGTAGAAATTATCAGTCAGATAGACCCGGTCTGCCGTGTAGTTGTATTTCAGCGAACCATCGGCAAAAGGCGATGGAAGATCGAACATGGCGCGGAAGATTTCCAGCGGGCTGTCTGGCACGAAGGTCTTCATGAAGTCGAAGAAATAGGGAAGCCGCTCGAAGAATTTGCCGGAATTTGCGCTATTGGCAAAGTCCAGGGACGCGAACAGGACCGCAAGGAAAACGACTATGGCGATGCCCGTATAGATACGGCGTGTAACCAGTTGCTGCTGGTAATGCTGCATGACCTTTTGAGACGCTTCGCTCAAACTGCCGTGCTGAGATGCCGATAGGGCCATGTCCTGCTTCCTTCTTCCTTGCAAAAACGGCGGCGTCTTCATGACGCCGCCGTTTCTCGTCTATGCCGATGATCAGCCGCCGATGATGGATTTACGGGCGTCTACGATCGTCTGGTAGAAGGAAGGATCAACCTTGATGAACTCTTTATTCTGGCCCTGCGTAAAGCCTTGGAAGCAGGCGAGGTCTTTCTTCGGTAGCGCGAGGAAGAAGTCTTCGATCTTCTGCTTCATGGCGTCCCCAACTTTGTTGGCAACCATGGTCGGGCCATTTGGAATAAGCGGGGATTTCCAAACTTGAACGATATCGTCCATGTCGAGATTGCCCTTGGCGACCATCTGGTGAAGTGCACCACTGGTGTAACCTTCCTCCCACTTTCCGACGCCAGAACCAAAGGTCGTGCCAACGTCGAACTTCTTGTCGAGAACTGCGAGAACCAGGTTCTCATGGCCGCCGCCGAAACCAGTTTCAGAGAAGTATTCTTTCACCGGTGCGCCGGTTTCCTTGGGCAATGCAACGTTTGGCACGAGGTAACCCGACGTGGAGTCTGGATCTGCGAAGCCGAGCTTCTTGCCCTTCGCGTCTGCAAGCGTCTTGATTCCAGAATCCTTGCGGGCAACCATTAGTGTGTAATAACCGCTGGAGCCATCAGCGCCGACTTCAGTCAGGATTGGATCGACGGCCTTAGGATCTTGCAAAGCGATCTTTGCATAGGAAGAGGCGCCCATTCTCGCGATATCGATGGTGCCGCCGAGCAGACCCTGAATAACGCCATTATAGTCCGGCGATGGGAAAATCTGGACTTCGGAAACGCCCGTTGCTGCCTTCAGGCCATCGGCAACGCACTGCGCGTTGCGCAGCTGGTCGGATGCGTTTTCCGAACCGTCGAGACCGATGCGCAGAACCTTGACGTCCTGTGCAAGAGCGGAACCAGCCAGCACGCCAAGCGCAACCGCTGAAAGAAGAACTTTCTTCAACATGGATTTCTCTCCTGTTTTCCGGCATGCCGGAGTTTAGAATGGCTGAAATGAGCCCCTGACGCGGGCGGGTCGATGCTGTGCGGTCTTTAAAGCCCAGCCATTGTGAGCGGCTGGGGAGCCGAGGCTTCTGGACCGGCAGATTGGTTTTGTGCGCGCTCCGGCAGGCGTGCGCCTTCGATGGTGATGCTGGTCGACGTCATGCTTTCATCGATGCCACCACCTTGAGAATCGGTACCGTAGATTTCCTTCACGGCGCGGGCATTAAGCTCGGAAGGCGTGCCATCGAACACGACGCGACCGGCAGCCATGCCGATGATGCGTTCGCAGTAATTGCGCGCCGTATCGAGCGTGTGAAGATTGGTCATGACCGTGATGCCTTCGCGCTCATTGATGTCGCGCAGCGCATCCATCACGATCTTGGCATTCAGCGGATCGAGCGAGGCAATCGGTTCGTCCGCCAGAAGCATGCGCGGTGCCTGCATCAGCGCACGCGCAATCGCAACGCGCTGCTGTTGCCCGCCGGAAAGCGTACCTGCAGCCTGCATCGCAACGTGCTCTATACCGAGGCGCTCAAGCGCAGAGATGGCCATCAGGCGCTCTTCGGTGGTGAAGATGCTTAGCAGGCTAAGGACAGTGGAGCGGTGATTGAGGCGGCCCAGCATGACATTCGTCAGAACATCGAGGCGCGGTACGAGATTGAACTGCTGGAAAATCATCGCGCAGTCGCGCTGCCAGTGGCGCAGAGCCGAACCCTTGAGCGACGATACTTCCGTGTCATTGAAGTGGATTGAGCCCGACGTTGGATCGACCAGCCGGTTGATCATGCGAAGCAGTGTGGATTTACCAGCACCTGACCGCCCAATGACGCCGACCATCTGGCCCTGCGGAATGTCGAGGGTTACGCTATCGACGGCGGTGTGATTGCCGAAGCGGCGCGTAACCTGTTTCAGGTGGAAACTCATAGCCAAAACCCAGTGTATTCTTATGGGTTCGGCGTATCAGCAATACGTGAAGTGCTAATGTCAGTTTGATGAATAAAATATTACACCGCTCACACGACGCTTTATCCGCCATACTTCTCCAGAAACGCTTCTGCCTCAATGGCGCGGAAATCATCGAGCGCTAAACGCAATGTTGCGTGGTCCCAATCCCACCAGGCCAGTCGGTCCATCCGCTCGCCCACTTCTTGGGGAAAGCGGCGCTTGATGAGCTTTGCCGGCACGCCGCCGACAATAGTGTAAGGCGCGACATCCTTGGAAACGACCGCTCCCGCCCCAATCACGGCGCCGTTTCCAACCGTTACGCCGGGAAGGATGGTTGCTCCGTGACCGATCCAGACGTCATGTCCGATGACGACCCGCTTTGCGCGGCGGGCTTCGAAGAACTCGGTTTCGTCTTCCGCATCGTCCCAATAGTTATTGGCGCGGTAGGTGAAATGGTGAAGCGTCGCGCGCCAAGTCGGGTGGTTCGTGGCGTGGATGCGCACAGAGGCGGCGATGTTGACGAACTTGCCGATGGTTGCGCACCAGATGGAACCATCCTGCATGATGTAGGAATAGTCGCCCATCTCTGTTTCTTCGATGCGGCAGCGCTCGGAAATTTCGGTGTAGCGACCGATGCTGGATCGGACCACGCGGGCAGTCTCATGAATGACTGGCTCAAGACCCACTTTAACGCTCATGCTGCTGCCTTTCGCGGTGAAAATTGCGAGACGTCGAGAATGCGATCTGCAACGGCTTCACGAACTTCCTCATCATGGAAAATGCCAAGAAGGGCCGTTCCTTCCTGCTTCTTTTGCCGGATCATTTCCACCACCACCTTGCGGTTGGCAGCATCCAGCGAGGCCGTCGGCTCGTCCAGAAGCAGGATGGCGTGATCGGTGATGAAGCCTCGCGCAATATTGACGCGCTGCTGTTCACCGCCTGAGAAGGTGGCGGGCGGAAGCGACCATAATTCGCGCGGCAGATTGAGTTTTGCCAGAAGATATCCAGCCCGATCCCGCGCCTCTTCCAGCGGCACTTTACGCGCTAGAAGCGGCTCTGCCACCACATCCACCGCCGCAACGCGCGGCACGGTGCGCAGAAACTGGCTGACATAACCGATGGTGCGATGGCGGACCTCGAGAACGGTGCGCGGGGCAGCGCTGCCGATATCGACCATCTGCCCGTCATGCCTGATCAGAATCTGGCCGCTATCGATGGCGTAGTTGCCGTAAAGCATTTTGAGGATCGAGCTTTTGCCGATACCCGACGGGCCGCCAAGCACGACGCATTCACCGGCTGCAACGGAAAAATTCACGTTCCGCACCACAGGCAGTTCGATGCCATCGCGCAGATGCATGGTGAAGCTTTTGAACACTTCGGAAACGATGAGAGGAGTGGGCATCAATATCTCTTTCTTATACGCGCAGCTAAACCTGCAAGATCGAGGAGACGAGAAGCTGGGTGTAAGGCTCGCGCGGATCATCCAGCACGCGGTCGGTCAAACCATGCTCGATGACATTGCCGCCCTTCATCACCATCATGCGGTGGGAAAGCAGCCGTGCCACGGCAAGATCATGGGTGACCACAATGACGGAGAGACCGAGATCGTTGACGAGACCGCGAACGAGATCGAGCAGACGGGCCTGAACCGAAACATCGAGACCACCGGTCGGCTCATCCATGAAGACGAGCCGGGGTGAGGTGACCAGATTGCGGGCAATCTGAAGACGCTGACGCATGCCGCCGGAAAAAGCACGCGGCTGATCGTCGATCCGGTCCGTCCCGATTTCAACGCGCTCCAGCCATTCGCTGGCGCAACCGCGAATATTGCCGTAATGACGGTTGCCGATTGCCATCAGCCTTTCGCCAACATTGGCGCCTGCCGAAACGGTCATGCGCAGGCCATCTGCCGGGTTCTGGTGGACGAAGCCCCAGTCCGTGCGCATCAAAAGGCGGCGCTCGGCCTCGCTCATATGGTACAGATCGCGTGTCGAACCATCGCGCATGCGATACTCGACACTGCCGGTCGTCGGCATCAAGCGCGTTGAGATGCAGTTCAGCAGCGTGGTTTTGCCGGAACCGGATTCTCCGACGATGGCGAGAACTTCGCCCGGCCAGAGTTCGAAGGAAACATTGCGGCAACCGGCGCGGTCGCCGTAATATTTCGAAACGTCACGAACTTTCAGAAGCGGTGCGTCACTCATTCTGCGGCCTCCTTCGCATCGGCCAGAAGATGGCCACGATGACCATGGGCCTGACGATCTTCGCAATGATCGGTATCGGAGCAGACGAACATTCGCCCGCCCTTGTCGTCCAGCACCACCTCGTCCAGATAGACATTATCGGCTCCGCACAGCGCGCAGGGCTTGTCGAAGGTCTGGATTTCGAAGGGATGGTCGTCAAAGTCGAGGCTGACGACTTCGGTGAAGGGCGGAACGGCATAGATGCGCTTTTCGCGACCGGCACCGAAGAGCTGCAAGGCCTCCGACATGTGCATTTTCGGATTGTCGAATTTGGGTGTTGGCGAAGGATCCATCACATAGCGATCCGCGACTTTCACCGGATATGCATAGGTGCGCGAGATGCGTCCGTTATGGGCGATATCCTCATAAAGCCGAACATGCATGAGGCCGTATTCTTCCAGCGCGTGCATCACGCGGGTTTCGGTTTCGCGCGGCTCCAGAAAGCGCAGAGGTTCAGGGATCGGCACCTGATAGACCAGAACCTGACCTTCCGTCAGCGTTTCCTCGGGAATCCGGTGGCGAGTCTGGATGATGGTAGCGTCCTTGGTGTGCGTCGTCACCGCAACCTGCGCGACCTTCTGGAAGAAGGCGCGGATGGAAACGGCATTCGTGGTGTCGTCAGCACCCTGATCGATGACTTTGAGCACGTCATCGGGGCCGAGGATCGCGGCTGTCACCTGCACGCCGCCGGTTCCCCATCCATAGGGCATGGGCATTTCGCGAGAGGCAAAAGGCACCTGATAGCCGGGAATGGCAATGGCCTTCAGGATCGCGCGGCGGATCATCCGCTTCGTCTGCTCGTCCAGATAAGCGAAGTTATAACTCGCCAGGCCTTCATCCGTCAGTTCGTCTTCAAATGAAACTTCTTCAAGCATCGTGCGTTGTCCTTCCGTAAGTCACAACGGATGTCAGGAGTAAAAGGTCATGGAGATCGGAATTCTCATCACGCTGTTCTTCACTGTATTTGCAGCATCGAGCGTATTTTGCGCCTATTGGTTCAACGAACACGGCTGAGGCTAAGTCTTTACTCTGCCGCATCGCTCAACCACTCTTCAGATGATTTTTGCGCTGCTTCGAAATCAGCGCGCATCTTGCGGACCAGGCCGAGTTCGGCCTGAAAATCCACGTAATGCGGAAGCTTTAGATGTTCTACGAACCCGGTTGCCTGAACATTATCCGCATGTGAGATGACGAATTCTTCGTCCTGCGCCGGTGCTGTCCTGTCCTCTCCAAATTCATCCGCCCGAAGCGCTCGGTCCACCAGCGACATGGCCATGGCTTTTCGTTCACTCTGTCCAAACACCAGACCGTAGCCCCGCGTGAATTGCGGTGGTGCCTTTGCCGAGCCTTTGAACTGGTTGACCATCTGGCATTCGGTCACCTGAATATCGCCGATCGAAACGGAAAATCCGAGTTCCGGCACGTCTAGCTCCACCTCGATGTCACCGATGCGGATTTCTCCGACGAAAGGATGGTTCCGCCCATAGCCGCGCTGGGTGGAATAGGCCAGCGCCAGCAGGAAACCTTCGTCACCCCGCGCCAGCGATTGTAGACGCAGATCCCGCGGCATGGGAAACTCCATCGGCTCCCGCGTCAGGTCGCCGGGAATATGATCCGCCGCCATGTCTCCATCGCTTTCGATCAGGCCTTCCTCACCGAGAATGTCCGAAACACGCATGATGTTTTCGGCCTCTGCATCGCGGAAGGCTGGTGCATCCACCGCCTCATCCTCCAGAAGGGATGGATCGAGCAGGCGATGCGTGTAATCGAAAGTGGGCCCAAGCAACTGACCGCCCGGCAAATCCTTGTAGGTCGCGGAAATGCGCCGCTCCACCAGCATCGCGCCGGTATCGACAGGGTTGGCGTAGCCGAAACGGGGAAGGGTGGTGCGATAGGCACGCAGCAGGAAGATCGCCTCGATCATGTCGCCACGCGACTGCTTGACCGCGAGTGCTGCAAGCGATCTATCATAAAGGGAAGCTTCCGCCATCACGCGGTCGACCGCCAGCCCCAGTTGCTCGACAATCTGGGTGATCGTCATCGCGGGCAAGCTGCGGTCTCCGCGGCGGCGATCCGCCAAAAGGCGGTGGGCATTGGCGATGGCGGTTTCTCCGCCTTTTACGGCAACATACATCCTCAAGCCTCCGTCATGCTTATGCGGGTGGAGCGCGGCAGGCAGAGGAAGTGATTGCCGCAGGTCAGGATGACATCCACGCCGCGCGGAAAGGCTGCGCGGTTCTCATTCCAGAGACGCTCGAAAAGATCGGGCAGGCCGCTGGGGGAAATGGTTTTGAAGGTCTGGATGCCCGGGCCGGTAAGGCGCATCGCAGGACCATTTTCCATATCCGGAACTTCGATGAGAAGCGTTGCCGATCGGTCGGGATATTCCTGCGTGCCTTGGGCAAAGAGATCGAAAGAGGAAAGCGCGCTGCCAATTTCGATGACGGCGAAACGCGCCTCCGATTTTTCCTGCGCTAGAACCGCCCCCGTATGAAAGCTCAACCAGCTCGGAACCAAAGATTTCGCCGCCAGCGAGCTCAACCACACCGGCGTATCGTGATCGCAAAGCGTGAGAAGAATTCCGCCCGCCGCAATATTGAGCGGAGAGGGCGGGCGGATGGGCAATTCGAAAGACTGTATGCTTCCCGGGCGCGCCATTCCGTCCATGAGAGTCCGAAAAACGTGCTGCGAATCGAAGACGGGGTCGGAGAAGCCGCCAGTCACGATATTTGCTCGTGCGGTCATCAGTCGTCTCCTCTGACCATGGTGAAGAAATCGACGCGGGTTGCTGCCGTTTCCTTGATGCGCTGCGACTTCTTTTCAGCGAGGCGCTGCGCGACAACCGAAAGAACCCGGCTTTCGATGAGCGGACGTGTCGCCTCTTCCTGCCAAAGCGCATCGGCAATCGCTGCGTACCAGGCCTGCTTGCGACTGGTTCCCAGCGCATGTGCGTGGCCGATTGTGCCGGACCCGAGCTTGACGGTGGCGCGCGTCACCGTGGCCTCACCAAGATTGAAGGGCGAACCACCTCCGCCGATCTTTCCACGCACCATCACCAGACCCGTTTCCGGACCTCTGACTTTTTCAACCTGCGGCTTGGTTTTGAGAGCGCTCCAGAATGCCAGAAGCTCATCCACCGTTGCGCGAGCCAGAAGACCAGCAGCCCGTCTTCGTGCTTCATGTATTTCGGTCGGATCCATCATGTTTGTCCTTAAATGTCTATTGATATAGACAACCATACAAGATAGGATAGATGTAAGCCTGAAGAATGACAAGCGTGTGACATGAACCTGACGAGCAATATGAGAAAGAAGAACGGCGTCGCGCTTTGGCGCCAGATTGCCGACCGCATCAGAGCCGCAATTTCCGCCGGTGAATATGACGCCACAGGCATGCTGCCCCCGGAAATGGTGCTGGCGGAACGCTTTGGCGTGAACAGACACACGGTCCGAAGCGCCATTGCGGCGCTGGCGGGGGAAGGGATCGTGCAGGCGCTGCAAGGGCGCGGTACGATCATCACAAGGAAAGAACGGCTCAATTTCCCGATCTCGAAGCGAACCCGCTTCACGCAGGGGCTTGGAGATCAGGCGAGAGATATGTCGGGCCTGCTTCTTTCCCACTCCGTGGAAGGCGCGACGACGTCGCTTGCGGAGAAGCTGCGGGTCGATCCCGGTGCACCGCTCATTCGTCTGGAAGTGCTTCGCAAGGTGGATCAGAAGCCGGTTTCGAGATCGACCTCATGGTTTCCGGCAGGGCGCTTCGACGGTGTTGCGGAGAATTACGAAACGACCGGATCGATTACCGAAGCATTGAAGAGGGCTGGCGTGTCCGATTACGTGCGCGCATCGACCGTCGTGTCTGCAAAACACGCCGAAGCTGACGATCTGGCCGATCTGGAGCTCTCTCCGGGTGCCATTCTGCTCGTTTCCGACGCGCTCAACCTCGATATGGACGGTGTGCCCATTCAATATGGCATCAGCCGTTTTCCGGCTGACGTCGTTCAGTTCACAATCGAAAACGATCTGTAATTCGAATCCGGCTTGCAGGCTCGTTCGACTTCGATCAGTCGATCTTAATCGGCAGTGTGATATCGCGGGCCGCATTCGGCGGAGGTGCGGTTACCGGAGACGCCCTTTCGATCCAGGAGACGACCTGTTGATCGACGGAGGCATCGCCAGTCGAGCCACGCAGGCGAATGGAGCTGAGAGCACCGCTTTCGCTGACCCGGAAACTGACGGTCACCACCATGCCATTGGCATTGAGATTACGTGGCTTCTTGCGCGATATCTGCGAGCGGATCCGCGATTCCCATTTGGCAGGGGTCATGGAGGAAGAAAACAGCCCGCCGCTGTTTCTCGGCGCTGCGGTTCGATTGGACTGCGTCGTCTCCGCCTTGGCAATGTCGCGCTGCTCCGCGCGTTGCGGCGCCTGCTTCGGCTTCTCCGCCTGCGTTTTCTTCTTTTCCGGCTCCTTTTCCTTCTCCACCTTCTTTTCTACCGGGGGCGGAGGAGGGCGGATAACGGGAAGTGGAACTTCGACATTTTCGAGCGCTGCCATCTGCTGCTGCTCGACAGGATCGATCTTTTGAACGGGTTCGGGCGGAAGCTCCTCCGGCATTGGCTCGGCAGTTTCCTGCGGAGGCTCCGGCGGGGGTTCTGGCGTTGGCGGCGGCTCTTCGACCACCGGCTCCGGCACGGGTTCCGGTTCCGGCTGCGGTTCTTCCGGTACGGGCTCTTCCACAGGTTCGGTCACATTGCTCATGACCTCCTGCTGCTCCACCTGATCGTTGGCCTCGACGGTGTCTTCGGTCTGGACCGCTTCAGGCAAGGCGGCAAGCTCGATCATGATCGCCGCGGGCGGAGCGCTGTCGCCAGCGGGCTCTTCCGGTTCCTGCAGAAGATAATAGGCAGCGCCCGCATGGACGGTCAGTGTCAGCATTGCCGCCGTCGCCCACAGCGCGACTTCTCCCAGCCGGGACCGTCTGGACTGAAGGTAGGCGGTCTTCGTCATTGCGCAGCTCCATTCGCGGACGGTGCCGGAAGCTGCGCAGGCGCACCCGGCTGGCTCGCAGCTGCCGTGCCTTCCAGTCCGACAAGCGCAATCTTGAGATAGCCGCTGTCGCGCAGCATGTTCATGATTTCCATGAAGTGCCCATAATCCACGGCCTTGTCCGCCCGCAGAAAAATGCGCGTATCCTTGTTGCCGCCGGTGCGGGCATCGAGGCTCGCCGCAAGCGCTTCGCGCGCAACCGCGTCATTGCCGAGATTGAGCGACAAATCGTCCTTCACCGTCAGGTAAAGCGGCTCGTCGGGCCTTTCGGCGGGCTTTGCCGTAGAGGCGGGCAGATCGACATTCACATCGACAGTGGCAAGCGGTGCCGCCACCATGAAGATGATCAGGAGCACGAGCATGACGTCGATGAACGGCGTCACGTTGATTTCGTGGTTTTCGGAGAGTTCTTCCCCGTGGCTTTCCCGAATACCGCCAGCCATGTCTTACCGTCCTACCAGAGAAACGGCGGGCTTTACTGCGCCGCCGGGCGGAATGCGGCGGAAATCCAGATCACGGCTGACAAGACGTTCCACACCCGCGGCGACATCGGCCAGCAGATGGCGGTAGCCAGTGATGGAACGGGCGAAGACGTTGTAGATCACCACTGCCGGAATGGCCGCGACAAGCCCGATTGCCGTTGCAAGCAGAGCTTCGGCAATGCCCGGTGCGACGACGGCCAGGTTGGTGGTCTGCGATTCCGAGATGCTGATGAAAGAATTCATGATGCCCCAGACGGTACCGAACAGACCGACGAAAGGCGAAACCGAACCGATGGACGCCAGAACGCCAGTACCACGCGACATGCGGCGACCGGCATGGGTTTCGATGCGTGAAAGAATGGATGTGACGCGTTCCTTGATGCCACCGCCATCCGTGTGTTCCACCACGGCGTCGGACAGTTTCATCTCATGCGTCGCCATGCGCAGCATAAGGGCCGCCGGGCCGCCCTTCTTTTCCACGGCGTCCGTCGCTTCGGAAAGCGTCTTTGCCTTGTGAATGATCTTCAGCGTCGAACCGGCCCGAACGCGGGCACCCGTAAGCTCTACCGTTTTCGCAAGCCAGACCGTCCAGGTGATGAGGGAGGCGATGGCAAGCCCGATCATCACACTCTTGACCACCCAGTCGGCGGCCATGAACATGCCCCAAGGGGAAAGATTATGGGGAATATCGGCGCGCGCGCCACCATCGACATCAACCGGTGCCGGGGCAGCCGGAGCGGCTTGAAGCGCTGGATCGGCAGCGGAAGGCTGCGCAGAGGGTGCTTGAACGGGCGTTTCGCCAGCCGGTGCGGCAGGTGCGGGCTCGGCTGGCGGTGTTGCAGCCGGTGGCTGCCCAGCTTGCGACGGGGGTTGCTGAGCAGGCGCAGAAGGCTCGGCGGTCGTGGCAGGCGCCACCTGTTGCTGAGGCTCGGATGACTGGGCAGTGGGCTGCGTGTTCTCAACCGGAGCCGGTGCTGGTGCCTGCGCAAAAGCGGCCGTCGAAGACATTGCCGCCATCACCGCCAATGCCAGAACCATGTTGCGGGCTCCAAGACGTGGCGTCTTGATAAGGTGCGACGAGAGGATCGAGTTTCCGGCTGCCATCAAAATATTCCCGAGTTTCACACGCTGTCCGACGATGAAGTTCGTCGGTATGTCCCACTGCCATCACGTCGCAGGCATGCCTGCCCGCCCCGCGATAAAGTGGAGTAAGATTGGCAACTAATACAGTGTGGAAACCGGAGCTGTAAACTCTTCTTTTACAAAAAAAGAGCGTTTGAGCGCCCGCTCAAGTAAGAGTTGAATTATTTGTGAGGTCAACTCTGCTGCGTGGGGAGGAATTGCGCCACCAGTTCGTGGCGGTCTCCGGGGTAAGTCACGGTGACATGGGTGATATAGGTCTGGCCATTCCAAGTGCGCCGTTCAATGACGAGGCAGGCGGTGCCGGTGGGGATGGCAAGCGCTTCCGCCACGCGGCGATCTGCCGAAACTGCGCGGATCCGGTGTTCTGCCGCACTCCACGGCACCATCTGCAACAGCCATGTGCCGGGGCCGACATGCGTGAAATCCGCCTCTTTCGCTTCCGGCACGGAAGAAACATTGATCGTGCGCTCCTCCAGACAGAAGGGAACGTCGCCGGTAAAATGCCTGCAGGTGATGCTAAGAACGGCGGCGCCTGCCTTGACCTCGAGTTGCGCGCGGTCCTCAGCGCTCGCTTTTCTCATTTCGCGATGATCGAGTTTATAGGCGTATGCCAGGCCCATATCCTGAACCTCACGCTGAATATCGTGAATTTCCAGCACGGCGGATTGCGCATGTGGCTGCGTAACGAAACTACCTGAACGGCGGCGGCGCTCTATGAGGCCTTTTTTGACCAGTTCTGTCAGCGCCTTGTTCACCGTCATGCGCGAACAACCGTATTCCAGAGTCAATTCGTGCTCAAAGGGAATACGGTATCCGGGAGGCCATTCGCCAGACAAGATACGCCCTTCCACGTCGCTCATAATGCGCTCGTGCAAAGATTTATCCTGCGTTATCCCAGCTTCAGCCATTCGGTTTGCCCCGTTTCACCGACCGCCTGATATCACCCGCTCCAATACTTAGCCATGGGCGACGGCTGCAATGAGCCGTGGCTCAGGTTGCGATATGCCGGGCGGCCTTCGCCTCCAGCATAGACAGCCCGCTATGGATCAAAACCGCAAGCGCGGCCACGATAAGCCCGCCCTGAAGAATAAAGGCGAGGTT
>JAAIGF010369067.1_pt1 | contig 17631 bp, 16 predicted proteins | sample 6487441 | NCBI WGS metagenome assembly JAAIGF01 (sample SAMN13974129, study PRJNA590717) | phyllosphere metagenome | biome: pepper field; feature: multiple bacterial spot infested pepper fields; material: pepper leaves; isolation source: leaves from pepper fields | host: Capsicum annuum ... | reverse complement strand
GCGCCACGACGCCCTCCTGGATTCGGGCGCCACCCGAGTCGAGGATGCCGATGATCGGCATCCCGCCGCGCAGCGCGAGCTCCATGACCTTGATGATCTTCTCGCCAGCGGACTCGCCGAGCGAGCCGCCGAACGTCGTGAAGTCCTGCGAGTAGACCGCGACGGTGCGGCCGTGGATCGTGCCGACGCCCGAGACGACGGAGTCGCCGTAGGGGCGGGATCGGTCCATGCCGAACGCGGTGGTGCGATGGCGCACGTACTCGTCGAGCTCCACGAACGACCCCGGGTCCACGAGCATCTCGATGCGCTCGCGGGCGGTGAGCTTGCCCTTCTTGTGCTGCTTCTCGCGTGCCGCGGTCTCGGCGTCGACGACGGCCGTCTGGTAGCGGGCGCGGAGGTCGGCGATCTTGCCGGCGGTCGTGGACAGGTCGGGCTGGTCGGTCACGCGTTCCACCCTATCCAGCGCGGCCCCGCAGCCGTTGGAGCACACCCACAACGACGACGGCGATCGCCTGTGGAAACCCTCGGGCGCAACCCCTCGCCGAGCCGCGATCCGGCATCGTAGGGTGACGCCATGACGATCCCCGAGAACGGCTATCCCCGCGCGGCCGCGGTCTCGCCCCGCGTGCACGTCGTCGAGCACACCGATTCGACCAACGCCCACCTGCGTCGCGACGTCGAGGCCGATCCTGATGCCCACCCGCACCTCTCCGTCCTCCTGACGACCGACCAGCGCGCCGGACGCGGCCGCCTCGACCGCAGCTGGACCGCCCCCGCGGGCACCGCGCTCGCGATCTCGGTGCTCCTGCGCGTGGGCGCTGTGCCGGTGCACTCGCGCGGCTGGATCCCCCTGGTCGCCGGTCTCGCGATGAGCGACGCCGTCTCCGCGCAGCTGCACGACCGGCAGGTCGGTGTGAAATGGCCCAACGACGTCCTCGTCGACGGGCGGAAGATCAGCGGCATCCTCGCCGAGGTCCTGCCGGGCGAGGTTGGCGACGTGATCCTGGGTGCCGGGGTCAACACCACGATGGCCGAGGTCGACCTGCCGGTCGCCACGGCGACCTCCTTCGCGGTGCTGGGGGTGGAGGTCGACGAGGACCGACTGCTCGCGGACTACCTCAGGGGCCTGCGTGACCACATCGCCCACCTCGCGGTGAGCGGCGCCGACGACGCCCTCCGGGAGCGGGTCGCCGCGGCGTGCGTCACGATCGGCGAGGACATCGTCGTCTCGCTGCCCGGCGGCGAGACGCTGACGGGGACGGCGGAGCGCCTCGATGAGGACGGGCGCCTGGTCGTGCGGACGGGGGCTGTCGAGAGCGTCGTCGGAGCCGGCGACGTCGTGCATGTCCGCGGAGTCGGCTGAGGCCTCGCGGCATCCGGGCGTGCCGCCGAGGCGTTGTCGCACCCGCGGGCCATGATGGTGCTGTGACACAGCCAGCAGCCTCGTTCGGTCGCCCCGTCGCGCCAGCGCTGGGTGCCGCGGCCCCCGAGCTTCGTGTCGCGCGCTTGCGCCCGCACGCCGGGCCGCTCCTCTGGCCGGCGCTGCTGCTCATCGTCATCGCGGGTGTCACGGGATACTTCACCGGGAACGTGCCCGACCCCTTCACCGACGTGATGCTCTGGTCGGCCGCGGGGCTGGTGGTTGTGCTCCTCGTCGTGCTGCCCTACCTGCGCTGGCTCGCGCATTCGTACACGATCACGACCCGTCGGGTCATCGAGACCTCGGGACTCATCGTCCGTCGCCGGTCGGAGCTCAGCCACATCCGTGGTTACGGCATCGACGAGTCGCGCGGCCCGATCCAGCGCCTGAACGGGACGGGAACGCTGACGCTCTCGAACGGCGTCGACCCCGCCATGCGGCTGCGGAGCATCCCGGCCGTCGCCCTCGTCCACGAGGTGCTGGCAGACCAGGTCGAGGTGAGCCAGATTCTGGCGCATCGCGACTCGCACAGCATGCCGATCATCGGCTCCGACGCCTGAGCATGATCGCGCCCGCTCGCGCGTGCGACCCCGTCTCCGTGTGCGGGATGATGGATGCGAACCCGGAGGAGGCGCCATGTCGTTGCGAGTAGGAATCGTCGGCGGAGGGCAGCTGGCCCGCATGATGATCGCGCCGGCCCTCGAGCTGGGACTCGATGTGCGCGTCCTGGCCGAGGAGCCGGGCATGTCTGCAGCCATCGCGGCGACCGCGACGGGCGACTACCGCGACCTCGAAACGGTTCGGGCCTTCGCTCGCGATGTCGATGTCATCACCTTCGATCACGAGCACGTTCCGCAGGAGGTGCTCCGGGCGCTCGTCGATGACGGCGTCGCCGTGCACCCCGGTCCCGACGCTCTCTTCTATGCACAGGACAAGCTGCGCATGCGCGCGAGGCTCGCCGAGCTCGGGATGCCGCAGCCCGAGTGGGCCGCGATCTCCGATGCCGCCGGCCTGCAAGCCTTCCTTGACGACAACGGCGGGCGCGCGGTCGTGAAGACGCCGCGCGGTGGATACGACGGCAAAGGCGTTCGTGTCGTCCGTTCCGCCGACGACGCCGCTGACTGGCTTGACGCTCTCCAGCCGGGGGGACAGCTGCTCGTCGAGGAGCTCGTCGAGTTCACGCGCGAACTCGCGCAGCAGGTGGCGCGGCGGCCCTCCGGGGCGTGGCGTTCGTACCCCGTGGTCGAGACCGTGCAGCGCGACGGGGTGTGCGCGGAGGTCATCGCCCCGGCTCCGCGGGCGGGTCAGCGCCTGATCGAGGTCGCCGAGAACATCGGGGTCGCGATCGCGGAAGGGCTGGGTGTCACCGGCATGCTCGCGGTGGAGCTCTTCGAGACGGCCGATGACCGGCTCCTCGTGAACGAGCTCGCGATGCGCCCGCACAACAGCGGCCACTGGAGTCAGGACGGCGCCGTGACCGGACAGTTCGAGCAGCATCTCCGCGCAGTGCTCGATCTGCCCCTCGGCGACACGGCTCCGCGAGCGCCGTGGTCGGTCATGATCAACATCCTGGGCGGTCCCGTCTCCGACTCGCTCGCCGCGCGCATCCCTGCCGCTCTCGAAGCCCACCCGGGCGCGAAGGTCCACACCTACGGCAAGGCCCCGCGGCCCGGGCGCAAGGTCGGACACGTCAACCTGTCGGGCGACGACCTCGACGCCGTCGTCGGCGACGCCCGCGTGGTGGCGGCGAACTTCGACGACTGAGCCCTCGGGGGTACCGCGCCGCTCCGGGGATTCCACAGGTGGCCCGCCTAACCTGGGTCGGTGACATCCTCGCCGCTGCATTCGTCGGACGCTCCGCTCGTCGGAGTCGTCATGGGTTCGGACTCCGATTGGCGCGTCATGAGCGACGCATCGCAGGCGCTCACCGACCTCGGTGTCGCGCACGAGGTCGAAGTCGTCTCGGCCCACCGCACCCCCGACAAGCTGCTCCGCTACGGTCGTGAGGCACGCGCGCGAGGGCTGCGCGTCATCGTCGCCGGCGCGGGGGGAGCCGCGCACCTCCCGGGCATGCTCGCGTCGCTGACGCCGCTGCCGGTCGTCGGCGTGCCGGTGCAGCTTGCGACCCTCGACGGACTCGACTCGCTGCTGAGCATCGTCCAGATGCCCGGCGGCATCCCCGTGGCCACCGTGTCGATCAACGGCGCGAAGAACGCCGGCCTCCTCGCTGCGCGCATCATCGGCGCGGGCGACGCTGAGCTCGCCGATCGGCTGGAGGAGTACGCCCGCAGCCTCGAGCAGCAGGTCGAGGAGAAGAACCTCCGACTCAAGGAATCCCTGTGACCGTCACCGCTCCGCCGCGCAACTCCGCACGGCCGCGACGCGGAAGCCTCATCGAGGAGCGGCCGCTGCGGCATCCCGACACTACCTCGCCCGAGGTCATGGGTCGTCGCGGGTGGTGGCTCGTCGTGCTCAACTTCCTCCTGCCCGGCTCTGCCCAGGTGCTCGCCGGGAATCGCCGACTGGGGCGTTTCGGTCTCGCCGCAACGATCACGATGTGGGTCATCGCACTCCTGACCGTGCTGACCGGTCTGCTGTGGCGCCCGCTGCTGCTCTCGCTCGCCACCAACTGGTTCGTCCTGCTGATCGTCCAGGTTGTGATCGCGTTCTACGCGGTGCTGTGGGTCGTGCTGACGGTCGACACGTTGCGTTTGGTGAAGCTCGTGCGCGCGGGCACGGTGGCCCGCATCGGCGTCCCGCTCCTGGCCATTCTGCTCGCCGTCGCGTCGACGTCGGCCGCCGCGTGGACGTTCGACCGCGTGAACTCCGTTCGCGAGACGCTCAGCACGGTGTTCGGTGCGAGTGGGCCGAGCGTTCCGCCGTCGGACGGCTACTACAACGTCCTCCTGCTCGGTGCCGACAGTGGTGAAGGCCGCGACTCCATGCGCTTCGACTCGATCTCCGTCGTGTCCGTGAACGCGGAGACCGGGGCGACCACGATCACCGGTGTCCCGCGCGACATGGGGCACTTCCCGTTCGCTCCGGGGCCGATGAAGGATCTGTATCCCGACGTCCACGAGGGACGCGTCGACCCGAACTGCGGGTGGAGCAGCGGCATCAACCAGCTGCAGACCGAGGTGGAGATCTGCCGCGACGGCAACGCCCTCTATCCGGACGCACATGACGACGGATCGTCGCCGGCGGTGGAGGCGACGAAGGACGCCGTCGAAGGCATCCTCGGAATCACGATTCCCTACTACGTCTTCATCGACATGAAGGGCTTCGCCGACCTCGTCGACGCGCTCGGCGGTGTCGACATCAACGTCGTCGAGCGCCTGCCCAAGGGCGGCGGGCCCCAGTACGAGGGGCAGCCGGCCGACGACTGGGCCGAGGGATGGATCGAGGCGGGCCAACAGCACATGGACGGTGACACCGCCCAGTGGTATGCCCGGTCGCGCTACACGACGAGCGACTTCGACCGGATGCGTCGCCAGCGCGAGCTGCAGCAGGCGATCCTCGCACAGATGACACCGCAGAACGTGCTCGACCGCTTCACCGAGATCGCGGATGCCGGGCAGGTGCTCGTCCAGACCGACATCCCCGCCGATCTGCTGCCGTTCCTCGCCGATATCGCGATGAAGGCCAAGGAACAGCCGGTCACCACGATCGAGCTCACGCCCGAGAACGGAATCGAGGAAGCGGATCCCGATTGGGCCCTCGTCCGGCAGATGGTGCAGGACGCGCTCCACCCGCAGACCCCGACCCCCGCGCCGGAGGGCTGAGCGATGACCACGGTTCTGCGGGTCGTGCTCGACCAGCTGGTCGATGTCGTCGACGCCGATTCCGCCGAGGCGTCCCTCGAAGTGGCGCGCGCGCTGGTCGCGACGGCGCCGGCGCGATGCGAGGTCGCTGCGGTCGTCCCCTCGGACGCCGCGGAGGCGGCTGCTGGGGTCGGCGGCCTGGCCCAGACCGTCCGAGCCCCGTTCCCGCGGACCGGTCTGCTGGCCTCCTGGCCGATGGGAATCCCGGGAGGCGTCGCGGGAGGGCTGCTGCATGCGCCGACCCTGCTCGCGCCGCTCGTCAAGCATGATCGGGCTCATGACAACGAGCAGGCCGTCGTCACGCTGTGGGACCTCGCGGTCTGGGACACGCCCGCACTGTTCCCCCGCGCGACGGTGCTCGCGCACCGCGCGCTGCTCAAGCGCGCCGAGAAGCACGCGGACGCCGTCGTCGTCCCCGCCCATGCGACGGCCCACCGCCTCACCGAGCTCGCGCCCAAGCTGAACGGCCGGATCCGGGTCATCCCCGGCGCTGCGCCCGCCGACTTCCGTGTTCCGACCGATGCCATCGGGCGGCGGCGCGAACTGGGCGTGCCCGACCGTGTGGCAGTCGTCGCCGGCGGCACCGAGGAGCAGCTGCGCGCCGTGTTGAGCTCGATCGCGGGCGAGCAGACCGCGAGCGTCGTGGTGTTCGACGAGCCGGCCGAGGTCGCGAGCGCGATCGCCGAGGCCGGGATCGACCGTGACCGCGTCATCGTGCCCGGCCGGCTCGATCCCGCCGACCGCGCCGCCGTCCTCGACGCGGCCGTCATGCTGATCGCTCTCTCCGACGGGTCGGGCTTCCCCTGGCGCGCGGTCGAGGCGATGGTCCTCGGGGTGCCGGTCGTGGCATGCGACTCGCCCGTGCACCACGAGGTGCTGCTCGACGGCGCGCGCATCGCGCCGTTCGACGAGCTGCGTGATGCCGCGGGGGAGGTGCTCTCGTCGCCGGACGAACTGCACCGGTGGGCTGTGCGCGCCGGTGACCGCGGCCGCGCGTTCTCGTGGCGCGATCACGCAGAGCGCGTGTGGGCGCTCCACGCCGAGCTGTGAGCCGTTGTCGTCGGTTCCTTCCTCCTATGGTGGACATATGCCCGCACGCGTAGGAGTCGTCATCCGCACGGCCGATCGGCCCGAGTTCCTCGCCCGGGCGCTCGCCGATGTCGCCGCCCAGACCCTCGGCGACCGGCGGATCATCGTGGTCAACGACGGCAGTGATCGGTCTGCCGTCGACGCCGTGGTCGGGGCGTCGGCCGTCGCCGATACGGTGACGGTGCTCGACTCCCGCGCCCCGGGCGGTCGATGTGCCGCAGCGAATACGGGCGTCGACGCTCTCGACACCGAGTTCGTCGTCATCCACGACGATGACGACTTCTGGGCGCCGGAGTTCCTCGCGCGCACAGTCGCCTTCCTCGACGACCATCCGGACGACTCGGGGGTCGGGGTCGCGACGGCCATCGTGTACGAGGAGAAGCGCGCCGGACGCTGGGTCGAGACGGGGCGCGTTCCGTTCTGGGCGGACCTGACGGCGTTGCGATTCATCGACCTGCTCGAGGTCAACCGGGCGGTTCCGATCTCGCTGCTCTACCGTCGCGCGTTGCACGAGCAGGTCGGTCTCTACGACGAGTCGCTCGAAGCCGTCGAGGACTGGGAGTTCTATCTCCGCGTCCTCGCCGTCGGGACGCTCGGCTTCATCGGGGGAGCGCCGCTCGCCTTCTGGACGCAACGTCCGAGCGCGTCGGGTGCCGAGGGAAACAGCATGTTCGCGCTGGAACATCTGCACGACCGCGACGACATGGTCGTTCGCGATCGCGAGCTCCGCGCGTGGGTGGCCGACAACGGCGCGGGGCTGCCGCTCTACTTGGGCGCCATGGAGCGGCGCATCGTCGCTGAGGTGCGGAGCGAGGTCGAGTCGCTGCGGCGCGAACTGCGGGAGCAGCGGGCTGTCATCCGCACCGAGATCGATGCGCACCAGCCGATCTGGTCGCGGCTACGTCGCCTGCGCCGCCGGATGTCGCGCTGAGTGCCGCCGTAACGGACGGATGACGAAACGGCGTGGATGCCGTCTGAATCAGGCGATGGCCGCAGAATGAATGCGTGACTTCTCCCCGCGCGCGCAGAACAACGTCATTGGCGACCGCCACGAGCGTCCGCCTCTTCGGAGGCCTCGTGGTCGGGATGCTGGCTTTGAGTGCCTGCGCCACGCCCGTTGGTGGCGCAATGACACCGACGCCGACTGCAACGCTCGAGAGCCCGACGCCCGAGCCGACCCCGACTCCGGATGACGCCGCGACCCCCGACGTGCCCAGGCCGACCGAAACGGTCGAGGTGGACACCCCCTACAACGGTGAGGTCCTCATCATCACCGCCGAGCAGCGGGGCGCGGCCCTCGAGGTGACGGCGATGGTCCCAGGCGTCAGCGAGGATGACGGAACCTGCACGCTCCGCGTCGACGGCGTCGATGTGGCTTCGATCACCAGCACAGCCGGTAACGGCGTCACGTACTGCGGCCTCATGTCGGCCGACGTCGCGTCCGACTCCGCGGCGACGCGGTTCGATGTTCAGTACGAGTCCTCGTCGACGCGGGCGCGTTCCGCCGACTCGAGCGTCGAGTCGAGCCAGTGAGCGCGCGCCGCAGCATCCGCTCGTCCGTCGCGGTTCTCGCGGCATGGGTGTGCGCCGTCGCCCTGCTCGTCGCAGCACCGGTGGCACTGTCGTCGTCGATCGCTCCGGCACCGGCAGCCGCGGCCGCATCCGGCGCGGACTTCAACCCGGGCAACATCATCAGCGACGCCGCGTTCTACGACTCGAACGCGATGGGTTCGCCTGAGATCCAGGCGTTCATGGAGCGCCAGGTGCGGTCCTGTTCGTCGGGTTACACGTGTCTCAAGGACTACCGCCAGAACACCGACACCCGTCCGGCCGATCGCTACTGCAACGGGTACGAGGGGCGTGGTAACGAGAGCGCATCGACGATCATCGATCGCGTCGCCCGCTCGTGCGGCATCAGCCAGAAGGTCATCCTGGTGCTCCTGCAGAAGGAGCAGTCGCTTGTGACGTCGACCGCGCCCTCCGCCAGAGATTACGCGGCGGCTACCGGGCAGGGCTGCCCCGACACGGCTCCGTGCGATTCCGCGACGCTGGGCTTCTTCTACCAGGTGTACTACGCGGCCCGGCAGTACAAGATCTACAAGGCTTTCCCGCGGGACTTCGGCTACCAGGCCGGCCGCTGGAACAACATCCTGTACCACCCGTACAACAACTGCGGTACCCAGCGCGTCTACATCGAGAACCAGGCGACGGCCGGTCTCTACATCTACACGCCCTACGTGCCCAATCAGGCCGCGCTCAACAACATGTACGGCGAGGGCGACACCTGCTCCTCGTACGGAAACCGCAACTTCTGGCGGCTCTACACCGACTGGTTCGGGTCGACTGAATCTGATCTCGCTCACCGTCCGGTAGGAAGCCTGGACGTGGTTGAGGTCTCGCCGGGTCAGTTCCGTGTTGCCGGCTGGGCGGCGGATCCTGACACTGCGGACTCGATCGATGTGCACGTTTACATCGGCGGGGCCGGTTACGCCGTGCGAGCGGATCGTTCGCGCCCCGACGTCGGTGCTGCTTTTCCCGGCCTGGGCGCTGCCCGCGGCTTCGACCGCACCTTCCCCGCGTCGGCCGAGGGGGAGCTGCAGGTATGCGCCTGGGCAATCAATGTCGGTCCTGGGGCAAATACGCTGCTGGGGTGTCGAAGCATGACCGCTATGGCCGGGTCTCCTATCGTGACGATCGACTCGACCCAGCTCACCGTCAGCTCGATGACCATCGCAGGATGGGCTATCGATCCGGACACCACAGAGCCCGTGAGTCTTCACGTCTACGTGGATGGTGTGGGGCGTATCTCGAGCGCAAACCGGAACCGCGCTGACCTCGCGCCACATTATCCGGCCTACGGAACACGACACGGATTCTCGGAGACGATCGCGCTGACCCCCGGTGACCATTCCGTGTGCATCTATGCCATCAACGTCGGAGTCGGCGACAACCGGACGGTGACGTGCTCGACGGTCAGAGTGCCGGGTGGCCCCGATCAAGGCCGCGAGCCGATCGGTGCTCTCGACGTTGTCTCGGTGTCGGGCCAGACGGTCACGGCAGCCGGATGGGCCATCGATCCCGACACGGCGACGGCCATTCCTGTGCACATCTACTTCGGCGCGAACGGAGTTGCGACCCAAGCGGATCGACGTCGGTCCGATATCGGAGCTGCGTTCCCGCTCTATGGCGCCGGCCACGGCTTCAGTGCGTCTGCGCCGCTGACAGCAAACAGGCTCGACGTGTGCGCGTACGCGATCAATACTGCGGGACCCAACCGTCTCCTCGGATGCAAGACCGTGGAGAGCGCTCTTGCGCCACAAGCGCTCGGCCGTAGTCCGATCGGCAGTCTCGACGTGGTATCCGTCTCGCCCGACGGCAGGTCGCTTCGAGTCGCGGGGTGGGCAATCGACCCCGATACTGCAGGCCCGACGGCTATTCACGCCTATCTCGACGGTGTTGGCGCAATATCTGAGACGAATCGCGACCGTCCGGATGTGGCTGCTTCGTACCCTGCGTACGGAGTGCGTCGAGGCTACGACGTGTCGATGCCGTTGCGCACGGGTAGCCGAAGCGTCTGCGTTTATGCCGTCGACGACACGGGGCGGTCGAATACCTTGCTCGGCTGTCGAGCTATTCCGTAGTTGAGGACGCGGCTACGGGGCCGACCATGGACAGCGGCCGTATCGTCAAAGCTCCGTCGGTCCGGTCATCTGCCTCTCGAGAGCGACGTGCGGCTTCGCGCTTGTCGACGAGACGCCCGTGCGCGGCGCGTACACGACGAGGGAGTGGAAGAGGAAGCGAGCAAAGAACGCGACAGCGAGGGTGAATGCGGTAGCCACCACGCTAGAGATGTGCCATGTTTCAACGAGCACGGCCATAACGGGGATACGGACGGCGGCTTCTGCGTTGTTGAAGGCGAACGACTTGGCGAAGCGAGAACCGAGGTTTGATGCGTTTGCGCGCATTTCACCGAAGACGAATCGTTCCTGCAGTATGAAATTACCCACGATCGTGACTTCGGCAGCGATGATGGCAGCGACAATGTAGTTGACGCCGAGCTGAGTGAGACCCCACACGATCCCGATGTTCAGGGCCGCCCCGAAAGCGCCGATGAGGGCGAAGAGGGACATCTTCCCGAACCTCAAGGCCGCGAGTTGGGCAATGAAATGCAGTCCCTGCATGAAGGACGCTTTAGAATCGCCAGCATTGCGTTCTGCGAAGTCGAACGGGATTTCGCTCACCTTGAGGGTCTCACGTGCCAGTATCTCGAGCAAAATTTTAAACCCGCGAGGCTGGAGGCCGCCCAGGTCGACCGCGCTGCGGTTCACCAAGAAGAAGCCCGTCATTGGGTCGGAGCAATACCTCAGGCGGACGGGGAACATGGATTTGGTAACGAGCGTCGACAGCCTCGACACGCCCGTTCGCACGATTCCGGCGAGCCCATGCGCAGTGCCGTCGCCGCTGTAGCGTGAGGCCACGACGATGTCAGAGCCGTTCAGCTCGAACTCCCGGATGAGTCGAGGAACGTCCTCGGGTGGGTGCTGCAGGTCGCCGTCCATCACCACGCAGACGTCCGTGGTTGCGGAATGGAGCCCGACGAGCACGGCGCCTCCCAGGCCGCCGTCGGCGTGCTCGCGGTGGATAACGCGCACCGCAATGGCCGCGTGGCGCGCCACATCACGGATGACCGCCGGGGTGTCATCGGTCGAGTCGTCGACGAAGATGATCTCGGCGATCTGTCCGTCTGACGCGGCTTCGATGCGGCGGACCAGGTCGGCGACGTTTGCCGACTCATTGTAGGTCGGCACGACGATAGTGGCTGGCGTGGTCATCTGGTCCTCTCGACGCCCCGTCCCGCGGATGCATGCGGGCCGATGGTGCTCGATTGATGATATTCGATGTGCGCCGTGTGCATGCTGAGGCTCAGGTTTGACATCAGCGGAGGTCGTCACACGGAAGGTCGACGAACCAACCATCCGGCGCGGCGGGGACGGTCACGGTCACAATGCCGGCGTCGCTGCTGCATATCCGGGCCGCATTCTCGACCTCAGGACCCCACGTCGGCCCGTTGCCTCTGGCGGCGCCGTCATCGACATGGTAGCTAGCGGCGAAAACTGAAGCCATTATCACGAGGGTCGCGATACCCGCTCCGCCGAGACGACCATCCGCGCGCCCTCCCACCGCGAGCGCGACGACCGCCCACAGCAACATGATCGGGACGATGGAGTAGCGCAAGAGCGGCACGCCGCCAGCCAGCGTCTCGGACCCCATCTTCGCGAAGTCGAACTGTTCGTAGAAGTTCAACCAGAACCCCGCGCCCCAGATGACCACCGAGGCGCCGAGGAGTGCCGTCACGAGCAATGCGCGAGAGCGTCGTCGCCATCCGTACACGACAGCGGCCGCCAGAAAGGGCACCAGCGCGACGTATGCGACGTCCCAGCCGGAATAGGCGACGAGCGCGGAAGAACCCTTGCCGCTCCCAGTGAAGGCAGAGAGTGGCGCTTGTAAAAAGTAGCCGTCAACCAGCGCGGCGGGCGAGGGGCGACCTCCGTCGCCTCGTGTTTTGTCGAAATTGAGAAACGCCCATGCCTGGATGAGAGCGCCGATCGCGGCGCCCGCATACAAGGGCCACCTCTTGGGAGCTCGCAAGCGCCACAGCAGCAGCGGTGCGAACACAGCGGCCTGAATCTCCGTCGCCACGACCAAGAGTGCCACGACGGCGAGTGCGGCGCTTCCCCACCAGCTTCGCGGTGCTGCCAAAAAGAGGAAGGGGCTCAAGAAAAGGAGCAGCCAATGTAGGTTGGCGAGATTGCCGAGCGCCTCGTAAGCCAGCCCGGGCGAGAGCACGCTGATGCTGGCCAACGCGACTCGTGACGCAGGATGGATGCGCCAATGGTCGGTGAGTCGGAAAACGAGAGCACCGACTGACGCCGCCACAAGGCACGATGCGGCCGAGGTCGCTATAGCGACATGCTCGGCCGGTATGACTGTCCAGATCGCACTGGCGATGATCTGCGGCAGCGCGTGGGTGTATCCGGCGTACGGGGTGAAAATTCCCGCGGTGAGCAGAGAGGGGTCGAGGGCGCGGGCGGAAAAGATCGCCGCGTCCTCGGCCCACAGTGCGCCGCGTTCTGTGCCGGTCAGCCGGAACCAGGCGAGAAGAAACCCTACGACGACAATGATGAGGGGAGAAAGCAACCCTGTCCATCGATATGGTCGCGCATGCAAACGATGCGCTCGAAGGTGTCGGGTGTTCCTGCCGCTCCTCGTGCTCTGGCGGGAATTTTGCGCGGGTTCGCCAGCGGTCCCGATACCGGCGCTCTCTTCGTCTGCGGGCTCGGACAGTGGTGAGCTCACGGTCGGTCTGCCCCAGTCCGGTTCGATCCGCGGGGCGCGGCCGAAGCCTCCTCGACTTGGTCAGCGGGCACAGCTCCCGGGGAGGCGCTGAGGAGAAATGTCGTAATCGCGACGAGACCTACGCCCAGAACGACGATGAGCATCCACCCGGGAATCGGTGGGAGCCAGGATGGTGTTGCGAGCCACGGTTCGGAGGCGCCGACACTGTACCGATGGGCGGTCTGAACGGTCATCACGACGGTGCCGACGGCGAACACGCCCACGGCGAGTAGACGCAGGGTGTGAACTAGCCGAGGGCCGATCTGGTCACCTCGTCCGCGTAGCCCGCGGTCCGCGACAACACCCGTAACGATCAGCAGGGTGGCGACAAGCGGCAGTGAGTACCGTCCCTGCCAGCCGATTCCCGACCACTGCAGTCCTGCCAGTACACCGGGGACGACTGTCGCTGAGGCGAAGGCGATGAGGAGGGCAACCTTCCCGCGCCGCCGCGCCACTGCGAACGCGACGACCACGTACGCCCCGATGAACATCAGCCACACCAGGGAAAGAATGTGAGGGCTCGGTAGGTCCAACCACCCGAGGTCGCCGTACATCTGATTCAACTGCTCGTAGTAGGACGCATAAAAGACTGAGATGCCCTCGATTCCCTCGGCAAGTGTATCGGGACGCTCGACTCCCACGTAGTAGGTGCCATGTCCGGCTACCCAAACAACGCTCCATACCGCGGTGGCGATCAGGGCGATCAGCACAATCTGTGTGCTGCGATCGCGAAGGTGCCGGAACGCCTCCTCCCACCCCACCGCCGTCACGACAGCCGTAGCCGCAAGAAGGAGGAAAAGGGGTGATAGACCACGCGTGACTATAAGAAGCGACCCTGACAGGAGTAGCAGTGTATGCTGCTCCGTCCACCTTCGGGCTTGGCTACGTGTAGCGAATAGCTGATAAGCCGCCACGGCGACGCAGAAGATCGTGGCGATCTCCCAAGCGCTCGGATTCACGACCATCCCCACGTACAAGGTCATCGGAGTCAGCACGAGCGCTGCGCCGACGAGCGGCCACCCGGTCGTTGCGCCGCGCCGCAGCAGCGACAACCCCCAGGCGAGGAACGTGGACGTCACGGTAGCTGCAAGCATTCGCGAGAGGTACATGCCGTATTCCGTCGGAATGATGAGGGATCCCAAGCCCACCCAGAGGTAGAACACCGGGTTGTAAAGACCGGCATTGGTCTGCGAACGAATGTCGGAGTTTGAGTCGAGACGCAGGGGCCCCTGGCAGGACGCGGTGATTTCCGGGTGGAAAGCAATGCACGCGGCGAACCTGTGAGTGTTGGCGATGCGCTCTGGCACCATCGGCTCAAGGAGGCCTGCTTGGCCGCGAACCGCTGCCGACGCGTAGATGTAGTGAGCGGCCTCGTCGGCTCCCGAGGCGATCGGCAGGAACACCGCCCCCGTCCCGAGGACCATCAGCACGGCGAGTGCGAGAAGAACAACCTCGGCCGTTCGGTGGCGATGTACGAGGTCGACGAAGGTGGAACGTATGCTCATGGGCTGCTGTTCGATCACTCTCTGCAACTGGCCTCGGAAACGCGCCAGGGCGGACCACAGACTACAGGTGAACCCTTCCAAGCTGAGTCGCGGCGCTTGTTAGGATCGAGCGTGCCCTCTGCCCCACAACCCGAGACTCTCGTCATCGTGCCCGCATGGAACGAGTGCGCGAACATCGCCGCGACGGTGGCAGAGATACGAGAGCAACCTGAGCAGTTTGACGTTCTGGTGGTCGACGATGGGTCAACGGACGGGACGGGCGCCGTAGCAGCGGGCGCAGGTGCGCGGGTACTCACGCTCCCGTTCAACATGGGCGTAGGAGGAGCGATGCGCGCGGGGTTCACCTACGCGCAGCGACATGGCTTCCAGAGAGCGATCCAGGTGGATGCCGACGGCCAGCACAACCCCCGCGACATCGCCGCCGTGCTCGCCGGCCTCAACGAGGCCGACATCTCGATCGGGGCGAGATTCGCTGACGTCGGAGACTACTCTGCGAAGGGACCGCGGCGGTGGGCAATGAAGCTGCTCGCCGGAGTCCTGTCCCGGGTGGCAAAGACGACTCTCACGGACGTGACGAGTGGTTTCCGTGCCGCCAATGCGGTCGCGATCGATCAATACGTCCGCTACTACCCGGCGGAGTACCTCGGCGACACAGTCGACTCGCTGGTGAATGCGCTGCACGCAGGTTTGACGGTCACGCAGGTGCCGGTTGCGATGCGGCCGCGGGCCTTCGGACGGCCCAGCCAGAATCCGTTCGGAGCCACGGTGTACCTGACGCGATCGGTCTTCGCTCTCAGCCTCGCGTTGATGCGTGGGCCCGCTAAACCCGTGGAAGCAGCAGCGTCATGATCATCGCCGCAGGAATAGCATTCGCGATCGTTGTCCTCGCGATCATCATCGGACTGCTTTTGAAACGCCAGCTGCGCGAGAAGTATGCAACCCTCTGGCTGATCATCGGGCTCGCTCTCCTCGTCATCTCGGTGTTCCCTGGGTTGCTCTTGCAGCTGACCGAGGTGCTGGGTGTCGAGGTGCCGGCTAACCTCATCTTCGCCCTCTCCATCGTGCTGCTCGTCGGAGTCGCCCTCCACCTCTCGTGGGAGCTGTCTCGGGCCGAAGACGAGATCCGTCGCCTCGCAGAGGAGTCTGCGATCCTTCGAACTGACCTCGACGAGTTGAGGGCACGGTTCGATTCCCGGGGCGAGAGGTCCCGCATTCACGTTGATCCGCCGCGGGACGGGCGCGCCGAGTGACGGTGCGTCGACGCTACCGGCTGCGCTCCGGCGGAAAGATCCAGTAGCGGTAACCGAAGTAGTTCCATACCGTCGTCGACGCGACGGCAATCGCCTTTCCTAGGGCCCACGGCCACCCGAGAGCATCGATGCCCGTGACGATCGCGGTGGTGGCGAAGGCGTTGAAGATCACGAGTGCTGTGTATTTGGCAGCACTCGATCCCCATCCCGCGCCGGTCTGGAACGTGATTGCCCGTTGCATCACGAATGTCAGCGCGAAGCTCGTGAAGAAGGCGATGGGCGTAGCGATCACCAGGTCGATGTGGACCAGGTCATGCAGGACGAACAGCAGTCCGAAGTCGAAGATGAAGGCAACGCCACCCACGACGAGGTACCTGACTGCGCTGTTTTTCCACATCCGCTTCACGGGTGCGGGGACGAGTGCGCTCAGCCGCACGATCGGTTCCTCGCGAGAGTGCGAGGCGCCCGACCTGCGGTTGCGCAGCGCAGCGTCACGATGTCAGGTACGCGCGGAGGGCGTCGGCGCCTGCAGTTGGTGAGAACCCGCTCGCCTCCAGTGCAGACAAATCCAGTTCGCTGTTACACGGCCTCGCTGATACGGGATGCGCTGCCCCCGCGAAGTAACTCTCCGTGCTGACCCCGCTAACGCGGCCAGCATCGTGACCAGTTTGTGCGAAGACGTCCTGCGCTACATCGAACCAGGTCGATGCGGTGCCCGACGAGCTGAGGTTGTACGTGCCGTATACGGCCGTGCTCTCGAGAAGGTGCCGGATACCGCGCGCAATGTCGTCGGTGAATGTCAGGCGCCCGATCTGGTCGTCGACGACTTTCGGGTCGATGCCTCGTTCGGCAAGCGACGCCATTGTGCGCACGAAGTTGTTGCCGTCGCCGATCACCCAGCTCGTGCGGACGATGTAGTGGCGGGGGACGACGGACACGACGGCATCCCCGGCCGCCTTCGTCTGCCCGTACACGCCGAGTGGCGACACGGGATCGTTCTCGGTGTACGCGCCGTCCTTGGTCCCGTCGAACACGTAGTCGCTCGAGACATGCACGAGCGTGATGCCGTTCGCCGTCGCGATGCGGGCGAGCGCGGCGACCGCGGTGACGTTGGCCGCCCACGCGTCGACGCGCCCTTCGGGCGTCTCGGCGAGGTCGACCTTGGTGTACGCGGCCGCGTTGATGATGGTGCTGTAGTCGCGCCAGCGACGCGCAGAGGCGAGATCCGGCGAGGTCAGGTCGAACTCGTCCCGGCCCGCATACTCCATCCACGGATGGTCGCCGAACTCGGCGCGGAGCGCGCGGCCGAGCTGCCCGTTCGCCCCCGTCACCAGGATGCGCTTCGGCGGCATCGGGACCACCTCGGAAAGACGCGGGTGGTTCTTGTCCTTCTCGCTGATCTCGACCTGGTCGAGGGGGATCGGCCACTCGATCGCGGCGGTCTCGTCGGCGAGGTTCAGGAACGTGTAGGTCGCGTCGGGCGACCAGTGGTCGTTCACGAGGTAGGTGTATGCGGTGTCGGCCTCGAGGGTCTGATACGAGTTGCCGACGCCGCGCGGGACGAAGATCGCGCGCGAGGGATCGAGTTCGGTCGTGTAGACGGCGCCGAAGGTCGGCCCCTCGCGAAGGTCGACCCAGGCGCCGAAGATGCGGCCCGTGGCGACGGAGACGTACTTGTCCCAGGGTTCGGCGTGGATGCCGCGGGTCGTGCCGACCGCGTCGTTGAACGAGATGTTGTTCTGCACCGGGCCGAAATCGGGCAGATCGATGCCCGACGCGGTCATCTTCTCGCGCTGCCAGTTCTCCTTGAACCAGCCGCGTGAATCGCCGTGCACCGGGAGGTCGAGGACGACGAGCCCCGGGATGGGGGTCTCGGTGACGGTGAGCGCTTTACCGAACTCGATGGCCACGGGTCACTGCCCCTTCGAGGCGTAGAAGGCTTCGACGCCGTCTTTTGCGGGCGCCCACCAGTCCTCGTTGTCTCGGTACCAGTCGATGGTCGCTGTCAGGCCGGCCTCGAAGTCTTGGTAGCGGGGTGTCCAGCCGAGTTCGGTGCGGAGCTTGGTGGAGTCGATCGCGTAGCGGAGGTCGTGTCCGGGGCGGTCGGTGACGTGGTCGTACGCGTCGGTGGGGTTGCCGGTGAGGGCGAG
>JAAIGF010285723.1_pt1 | contig 17631 bp, 18 predicted proteins | sample 6487441 | NCBI WGS metagenome assembly JAAIGF01 (sample SAMN13974129, study PRJNA590717) | phyllosphere metagenome | biome: pepper field; feature: multiple bacterial spot infested pepper fields; material: pepper leaves; isolation source: leaves from pepper fields | host: Capsicum annuum ... | reverse complement strand
TGACCTGAACGTGTCCAACGCCACCGTCGAATTGAAGGACGTCGTCTTCTCCTACAAGGACACGAACCAAATCCTGAAGGGCGTCAGCTTCGTTGCGGAAGGCGGCAAGACCACGGCGCTGGTTGGGCCATCCGGAGCGGGTAAATCTACCATCATCAATCTCATCCCGCGTTTTTACGACCCGACCGGCGGCGAAATCCTGATCGACGGGCAAAATATTGCGGATGTTACGACGCGATCCGTGCGGTTGAATCTGGCTTATGTTTCGCAGCAGCCCTATCTCTTCGAAGGCACCATCCGTGACAATATTCGCTATGGCCGCCCGGAAGCGACGGATGCCGAAATCGAAGAAGCGGCAAGGCTCGCCTTTGCCCATGACTTCATTCTCGCGCAGCCGCAAGGCTATGATACGCCCGTCGGTGAAAACGGCATGACGCTTTCCGGTGGCCAGCGCCAACGCCTGTCCATCGCCCGCGCGTTGGTCCGCAACGCGCCGATCCTTCTTCTGGATGAGGCGACCTCCGCGCTCGATACGGAATCGGAAGCGGTCGTCCAGAAGGCGCTCGATACCGCCATGACCGGCAGAACGGTTATCGTGATCGCCCACCGCCTCTCCACCGTGGTCAAGGCTGACAAGATCGTCGTGATGAACGAGGGTATGGTTGTCGAAGAAGGCACGCACGAGACGCTTGCGCGACAGGAAGACGGCCTTTACGCTCGTCTCAACACTCTTCAGGCGACCGGCGTTCGGGGTCTTTAAGCATTACAGGTGACGGCATGAGCGGCAATGACATGAAACTGGTGGTGGTCGGCGCTGCAGGCCGCATGGGGCAGACCCTGATCCGCCTCATTCACGAGACACCGGGTGTTACGCTTCATGCCGCCATCGAGCGCGAAGGATCGCCTTTCATCGGACGCGACGCGGGTGAAATCGCGGGTCTGGGCACGAACGGAATTCCGGTGACGAGCGATGCTCTGGAAGCCTTCGTCAACGCCGAAGGTGTGATCGATTTCACCTCTCCAGCAGGCAGCGTCGCATTTTCCGGGCTCGCTGCACAGGCCCGCATTGTCCACGTCATCGGCACCACCGGATGCTCGGTCGGAGACGAAGAGAAATTCAAAGCGGCGGCACGTCATGCCCGGGTGGTGAAGTCCGGCAATATGAGCCTTGGTGTGAACCTCCTCAGCGTGCTGACACGACAGGCGGCAAAGGCGCTCGGGCCCCAGCAATGGGATATCGAGGTGCTGGAAATGCACCACAAGCATAAAGTCGATGCGCCCTCGGGCACCGCTCTTCTGCTCGGTGAGGCGGCAGCACTGGGTCGCAGTATCGACCTTGCTGCGCAGTCCGTGCGTGTCCGCGATGGGCATACCGGCGCGCGCGAAGCGGGAACCATCGGCTTCGCAACGCTCCGCGGCGGCTCGGTGGTGGGCGATCATTCGGTTATCTTTGCAGGCGAAGGCGAGCAGATCACCTTCTCGCACCATGCGGCAGATCGCACCATTTTCGGGCGCGGTGCCATTGCGGCAGCACTCTGGGCATTCGATAAGAAGCCCGGCTTCTATTCCATGCTGGACGTTCTCGGTCTGGCCGATAATTCATAATCAACCCGGAGAGTATTTTAATGAGCGGAACCCTCGTCCTCGTTCGTCATGGCCAAAGTGACTGGAACCTCAAGAACCTCTTCACCGGCTGGCGCGATCCGGACCTGACCGACCTCGGTGTTCAGGAAGCCAATGCAGGCGGCAAGGCGCTGGCGGAATACGGCATCAAGTTCGATGTTGCCTATACGTCTTCCCTCATCCGCGCGCAGAAGACCTGCCAGATCGTGCTCGACAATGTCGGCCAGTCCGGCCTCGAAACCATTCGCGACGAGGCTTTGAACGAGCGCGACTATGGCGATCTTTCCGGTCTCAACAAGGACGATGCCCGACAGAAGTGGGGTGAGGAGCAGGTTCACATCTGGCGCCGCTCCTACGACATTCCGCCACCCGGTGGCGAAAGCCTGCGCGACACGGGCGCACGCGTCTGGCCTTATTACCTCACTGAAATTCTGCCTCGCGTGCTGCGCGGCGAAAAGGTTCTGGTCGCAGCGCACGGCAATTCCCTTCGCTCGCTCGTCATGGTTCTGGACAAGCTGAGCAAGGAGGAAATCCTCAAGCTCAACCTCGCGACCGGCGTACCGATGGTCTACAAGCTGAAGGCGGACTCCACGGTCGCCTCCAAGGATGTTCTGGGCGATATGTCCGGCGCACATTGATCCTCTTCTCGGGCCTCTGGACATATTCAGGGGCCCGAATTTTTTCAGGCTCCTAGAGCGCTTCTCTCCCCAAGATAAAGTGTCATGAAATTCAGCATTCAGCAGGCCGAAGACCTCGTTTCCTCCATTTTCGAAAAGAATGGCGTTTTGCCGGAAAGCGCTCGCTCCGTTGCCAGAGCGCTCGTTGCGGCTGAGGCTTGCGGCCAGGGCGGCCATGGCTTCAGACGGATACCGGTGTACATTGCGCAGCTGCGCGTCGGTAAGGTCAATGGCAATGCCAAGCCTTCTGCATCGCGCATCAAGCCCGCAGTCCTGTCCATCGATGCCGATCTAGGCTATGCTTATCCGGCTATCGATCTTGCGGTAGAGCTGCTGCCGGCCATTGCGCGCGAACAGGGTATCGGCCTTGCGGTCATCGGTCGCTCGCATCATGCCGGTGTGATGGCGCTGACGGTGGAACGCTTTGCCGAGCAGGGTCTGGTCTCCTTTATGGTGGCGAATGCACCCGCATCCATGGCGCCCTGGGGCGGCATCAAGCCCCTTTACGGAACGAACCCGATTGCCTTTGCAGCGCCGATTGAAGGTGCCGACCCGCTGGTTATCGATCTCGCGCTGTCGAAGGTCGCACGCGGCAAGATCATGGCTGCCCGGCAAAAGGGCGAAAACATTCCGGGTGACTGGGCGCTCGATGCTGAGGGACGCCCAACGACCGATCCGAACGAAGCGATCAATGGCACCATGGTCCCTGCTGGCGAAGCCAAGGGGGCAGCGCTTGCTCTGATGGTCGAGATCATGGCCGCAGGTCTGACGGGCGGCAATTTTGCCTTTCAGGCATCGTCCCTGCTGGACGACACCGGCACCGCCCCGTCCCTCGGCCATACGATTATCGCGATCGATCCGGTGATTGCCGGAGATCATGTTCTGGCGCAAAGACTGGCGCAGATGGCGGGAGAAATCGAGGCGCAGGAAAGCGCCCGCCTTCCCGGACGACGCAGCCAGGGTATTCGCAAACATGCAATCGAAAACGGCATCGTCATCGAAGACGATATCTTGCGTCAGATCGAAGCGCTCTGACGCAACGGGACGATAATCTTAGACCGATGTTTCCTTGAACAGGACGTTTTGGTCCAGAAGATAGCGTGAGAACAACGGAAGGCTGGCCGCGCCAATGGCGCGGGCCTGGCTTCCCACCGCGCCTTCCGTGATGTCTGGAACGGATACGCCTTGCAGATCGTGCAGCATCAGCGCCTCGCGCGTTGCCTGCACGATGCGTGAACGCACCCAACCCGGAAAACCGCCATCGATGATGACCGTGGCGAAATCGATGATCGATGCGGCGGCAATAACCGCCTGCGCCAAAGCCGCAGCCGTGTTGCGTATCCAGACTTCCAGCGGCTCACCGAAATCGATCCATTCGTCCGGCGAGAACCACAGTGGTTTCGGATCGATCTCTTTTTCCCGCAGCATGTCCTCCAGCACGAAAATAGAGGCAATCTTCAACAACTGCACCGTCTTGCCATCCCGCCCCTGCACCGGCAGAGGTCCGATTGCGCCTGCCGCACCCGTACGCCCGGAAAACAGTGCCGAGTTCAAAACCACGCCGCCGCCTATGAAAGAGCCGATGAAGATATAGAGAAAATCGGGATAGGCCTGCCCATTGCCGAAAACGAGTTCCGCGCCGCAGGCGCTGGTGGCATCGTTTTGCAGGAAGACCGGATAATCGACCACATCGGCAATTTCCTGACGCAGATCGACATGGCGCCAGCTGTCCATTTCCCGTTGGGGAGCGCCAACTTCCTTGGCCCAACTCCAGAGTTCGAATGGCGCGGCAATGCCGACGCCTGCCACTCTCTGACGCTGTTCGTCCGTCAACCTCGATTCCAGCTCCGCAATGCCTTCGGTGACGAAAGGCAATATCCATTCGGGCATGGGATAGGGATAAGTATTCCTCAGCTGCATGCGAATGCGTCCGACGAAATCCATAAGAACCAGATCGACGCTACGACGACCGATCTTGATGCCGAAGGAATAGACCGAATCGGGATTGAGCCGCATCGGCGTCGATGGCTGGCCAACTTTTCCGCGCAGCAACTCGCCGCGAACGAGCAGTCCATCCTTTTCGAGGGAGCGCATGATGACGGAGACCGTTTGGGCGGAAAGGCCGCTGCGGCGGGCAATTTCTGCTTTCGAGAGGCCGTTGTGCCTTCTCACCAGAGAAAGGACAAGCCGTTCGTTATAAGCGCGAACACGCACCTGATTGGCGCCGCCGCTAATATCCGAAGTGCCTGCTGGCAGCTGCTGTAATGGCTCTAACGAGCGCGACATGTCATGACCTCCCTGCCCGCGCACTCCTTAGCAAACGGACATTATTCCACAAGCTCTCGCAAGCCGCCGTGGTCTCCTCCCCGGCAAATTCCTCATCCGAGCCGTCGCGAAGAATGACACATCGAATTAATAATTCAATTGGATTTATTTATTGACAGCGCCGGTTTTTGATGTTTCCATTCGCCCCAGTAGCGCCCGATCTCGGAGGAAAGGGGCTGCAGCGCAGCCTGAAGACAAGGCTGTTCTCGTCATCACTGGGAGGATCATAATGAAGACCACTGTTTCCGCCTTTTTGGGCGCACTTGCGCTTGGCGTTTCTTTCGCTTCCGTTGCATCGGCGGCCGATACGTCGGTGTGCCTGATCACCAAGACGGACACCAACCCCTTCTTCGTCAAGATGAAGGAAGGCGCGACCGCAAAGGCAAAAGAACTCGGCGTCACGCTGAAGTCCTACGCAGGCAAGATCGACGGCGATTCTGAAAGCCAGGTTGCCGCAATCGAAACCTGCATTGCCGACGGCGCCAAGGGTATTCTCATCACCGCATCCGACACCAAGGGCATCGTTCCCGCTGTGAAGAAGGCACGCGATGCAGGCCTTCTGGTCATCGCGCTCGACACGCCGCTCGAGCCAGTCGATGCCGCCGACTCCACTTTCGCGACCGACAACCTTCTGGCTGGTGAACTTATCGGCAAATGGGCAGCGGGCACGCTGGGCGACAAGGCCAAAGACGCGAAAATCGCCTTCCTGAACCTCACGCCTTCCCAGCCATCGGTTGACGTGCTGCGCAACCAGGGCTTCATGAAGGGCTTCGGCATCGACGTGAAGGACATCAACAAGATCGGCGACGAAACCGATCCGCGCATCGTCGGCAACGACGTGACCAACGGCAACGAAGAAGGTGGCCGTACTGCGATGGAGAACCTTCTCCAGAAGGACCCGACCATCAACGTCGTCCACACCATCAACGAACCAGCAGCCGCCGGTGCCTATGAAGCGCTGAAGGCTGTCGGCCGCGAGAAGGACGTGCTGATCGTGTCCGTCGACGGCGGTTGCCCGGGCGTCAAGAACGTGGCTGAAGGCGTGATCGGCGCGACATCCCAGCAGTATCCGCTGCTGATGGCATCGCTTGGCGTCGAAGCCGTCAAGAAGTTTGCCGACACTGGCGAAAAGCCGAAGCCGACCGCTGGCAAGAACTTCTTCGACACCGGCGTCAAGCTCGTTACCGACAAGCCGGTCAAGGGCGTCGAATCCATCGACACAAAGGAAGGCCTCGCCAAGTGCTGGGGCTGATCCGGTAACGGATCCGGCGCGATCAATCTGAACGCGCCCGGCGTTCCCTTCGGTGCCGCTGCCCTCGCGGCGGCATCGAACCATAAGAACAACGATGATCGGGAGGATTATCGATGAGCGATCAGCCGGTACGGGCTAAGCCTCACAATGAATATGAGACCGTTCTTTCGGGTAGCTCGACGCAGGTCGCGTCCTTCGATACCCACGACAAGACGCCTCTCGAAAAATTCCAGCATTTCCTGCATTCCAGCCCTGCAGCGGTTCCGCTGATCGTTCTGGTGCTGTCGCTGATCATCTTCGGCCTGCTGCTTGGTGGCAAGTTCTTTTCCGCCTTCTCGCTGACGCTGATCCTGCAGCAGGTCGCCATCGTCGGTATCGTGGGTGCGGCGCAATCGCTGGTCATCCTGACTGCAGGTATCGATCTTTCCGTCGGCGCGATCATGGTGCTGTCCTCTGTTGTGATGGGCCAGTTCACCTTCCGTTATGGCTTTCCGCCAACCTTTTCCATTCTCTGCGGCTTTGCCGTCGGCGCGCTCTGTGGCTTCATCAATGGCGTGCTCGTCTCGCGCATGAAACTGCCGCCCTTCATCGTTACGCTCGGCATGTGGCAGATCGTTCTTGCCTCGAACTTCCTCTATTCCGCCAACGAAACCATCCGTTCGCAGGATATCGCCCAGCAGGCACCTCTGCTCCAGTTCTTCGGCGAAAGTGTTCGTCTCGGCAGCGCGGTCTTCACCTATGGCGTCATTGCCATGGGCCTTCTCGTGGCGCTTCTCTGGTACGTGCTGAACCGCACGGCATGGGGACGCCATGTCTATGCCGTGGGTGACGACCCCGAAGCGGCTGAACTTGCAGGCGTCAACGTCAAGCGCATGCTGATTGCGGTCTATACGCTCTCCGGCATCATCTGCGCCCTTGCGGGCTGGGCCTTGATCGGACGTATCGGTTCCGTCTCGCCAACTGCCGGACAGTTCGCCAATATCGAATCCATCACCGCCGTCGTGATCGGTGGCCTCTCCCTCTTCGGCGGTCGCGGCTCCATTCTCGGCATGTTGTTCGGCGCGTTGATCGTCGGTGTCTTCTCGCTTGGACTTCGCCTCATCGGAACCGATCCTCAATGGACCTATCTGCTCATCGGCGTGCTGATCATTACCGCCGTAGGAATCGATCAATGGATCAGAAAGGTAGCAGGCTGATGGCACAGAACCCCATTCTCACCGCGCGTGGTCTCGTCAAGCGCTACGGTCGCGTCACTGCCCTCGATCATGCCGATTTCGATCTCTACCCCGGCGAAATCCTCGCCGTCATCGGAGACAATGGCGCGGGCAAATCCTCGCTGATCAAGGCGATTTCCGGCGCGATCTCTCCAGATGAGGGCGAGATCCAGCTAGAAGGTCAGACGGTCAATTTCCGCTCGCCCATCGAAGCCCGCAAGGCGGGTATCGAAACGGTGTATCAGAACCTTGCCCTGTCACCCGCGCTTTCGATTGCGGACAACATGTTCCTCGGTCGCGAGATTCGCAAGCCCGGTATCCGGGGCAGCCTGTTTCGCGCACTCGACCGTCCTGCGATGGAAAAGTTTGCCCGCGACAAGCTTTCCGAACTCGGCCTGATGACGATCCAGAACATCAATCAGGCAGTGGAAACACTGTCGGGCGGTCAGCGTCAGGGCGTTGCCGTGGCGCGTGCTGCGGCATTCGGCTCCAAGGTGGTGATCCTCGACGAACCGACAGCGGCACTTGGCGTCAAGGAAAGCCGCCGCGTGCTGGAACTCATTCAGGACGTCCGTTCCAGAGGTCTGCCGATCGTGCTGATTTCGCACAACATGCCGCATGTCTTCGAGGTGGCGGATCGCATCCACATCCACCGTCTTGGCAAGCGTCTCTGCGTCATCAATCCGAAGGACTACACCATGTCGGATGCCGTAGCCTTCATGACCGGCGCAAAGGAAGCCCCGAGAGAGGTTCTTGCGGCATGACGACCACGCTTGCGGCGCTGACGGACGATATCCTGAGACGGGCCGCTCAATCGAAGCGTTTCATTCTTGCCATTGCCGGCCCTCCCGGGGCCGGCAAGTCCACGCTCGCAGATGCGTTGCGGGACAGCCTCATCTCGCGTGGAGAACTGGCCGAAGTCCTTCCCATGGATGGATTTCACATGGACAATGGCATCCTCGAAAGCCGAGGCCTGCGTCCACGAAAAGGCGCACCGGAAACCTTCGACGTTCGCGGCTTCATCGATATCGTCAAAGCCGTTCGACAGGCCGACGAAGAGGTGCTGGTGCCGGTTTTCGACCGGTCCCGCGAAATTGCCATTGCGTCGGCCCGCGCCATCTCGCCCAATACCCGCTTCATTCTGGCGGAAGGCAACTATCTGCTTCTGGACGAGACCCCTTGGGACCGGTTGAGAGATAGCTTCGACATGTCGATTTTCGTCGGACCTTCCTACGCGGTTCTCGAACAGCGTCTGCGTGACCGCTGGATCGGTTATGGCCTTGACGAGGCGGCGATACAGGCGAAGCTCTACGAAAACGACCTTCCTAATGGCAAGCGGGTGGTAGAACATTCGCGTGCCGCCGATGTCAGAATCGATATCTGGAGTTGATGCGGACCGTCAGTTGGGGTTGACGACCTTGCTTGCCAGGCGGAACGGGCTGGAGATGGTGGCACCGACCGCATCGAAAACGAACGCACCCGCCCGCCCGAGATCATTCGAACCGCCGCGACGCTTCTCATCCAGCTTTGGCAGGAGTGCCGCAAGATTGGCGTAGCGGTCGTGGTTCAGCCCGTCGGTGGAATCCAGTTCCGAAATATCGACGAGCTGAACGCCCGCCTTCTCAGCGGCTTTGCTGATTTCGGGATCGGTCACATCAAGCGCGCCGAGACGGCTTCGCTCACCGCCAAGGAAGGACGATGCCATCAGCGCCCGATCGTCCTTTGAGACCAGAACGGTAAGCGGCGGATCGAGACGCCCGACGACTTCGATCTGCTTGCGGAACACATCCGTATCGATATCGGGCGCTGCAAGCACCACCTGCAGCTTGGCAATTACGTCGTTGCGGCCTTCGAGGCGCAACTGCCTCAGCGCCTCCATGACCAGCCAGCCGCCCATGCTGTGGCCAAAGACGATGATGTTCTTGCGCGGCGACTTTCGTGCGAGATCGGTCAGAACCTGCACCAGCGCATCGCGGGAATAGGTGGCCGATTCCTTGTCGGCAACATATCCGGTGACATCGGCAAGCGATGGCCAGGAAAAGACCAGCGGGACGCCATTGATATCCGAATCCGCCGCCATCTGGGTCGCTCTAAACAGCGCCTCCTGATAGCTGTAATTGTAACCGTGCACGAAAAGGCCGACATCCTTGCCGGATTTAAGGATGTTGCCGAGATCGTCGTTGAACGCATTTCTGGACAGCATCGCCTGCCGTGTCACCACAAAATCCTTAGCGGCATCCGGCTTCCCGGTCGACCATTCGATCTTGCCCTTCTTGTGGTCAGGCGGAATGGAGATATCGAAACGGGCATAGTTGGGCGCTTCGGCCCTTCCTGCTCCAAAGGCCAGCGTCTTGCCTTCCTCCTGCTCGCGCGTGCTGACGACAAAGGCTTCGATCGTCTTCGTTCCTGCCGTTCTGGTATTGACGGCCTGAAGCACATCCGCCCCCGGCCGGGTGGCGCAGGAATTCAGCAACGACAAAGCGAGGAACAGTGGAAAAAGCTTGCGCATGGACTATATCCGACAGGTGGGAGCAGCATGGATAGCGACTAATTCAGCGGCTGGCAACGAAATCGACGCTGACGTAAACGGAAGCTTCTTCGCTTCAACAGGTAGCCGCTGAAATGGCAGGCAAATCCCGTTCCCACATGTGAAAGTTCGTTTCGATTTGCGGCTCGATGCTGTAGGTCGTAAGGCATGACGATTCTGGAAGTGGCATGACAGCCAAGGTTTCTCTTTCCCGCCTCAAACTTACGGATTTCCGCAATTACGCGGAGGCATCCTTGCGGCTGGATGCGCGGCATGTGGTGCTGACGGGAGACAATGGTTCCGGCAAGACGAACCTTCTGGAAGCCGTTTCCTTTCTCTCCCCCGGACGAGGGCTGCGGCGCGCAGTCCTGTCCGACGTTACGCGCGTCGGTGCGGAACACGCAGGCTTTTCCATCTTCGCCGATGTCATCGGCATGGATGGCGAGGTTGCGATTGGAACAGGCATCGACGGCGATGCCGAATCTCCCGCCCGCCGCCTGCGGCTGAACGGCACGCCCGTCAAATCCGTCGATGAGTTGACCGATCATCTGCGCGTTTTGTGGCTGACACCGTCCATGGACGGTCTTTTTACCGGATCATCCTCGGATCGCCGCCGCTTTCTCGACCGTCTCGTTTTGTCGCTCGACCCCTCTCACGGGCGGCGTGCGAGCGACTTCGACAAGGCCATGCGCCAGCGCAACCGGCTTCTTTCGGATGGCCGCTTCGATCCGGTCTGGCTGGACGGTATCGAAAAGCAGATGGCCGAGCTCGGCATCGCCATGGCAGTCGCCCGCCACGAAATGCTTGGCCTGCTGCGCGCCCTGATCGAAAGCAGGTCGGACGATACAAGCTTCCCGAAAGCATCGCTCACCCTCTCCGGCTTTTTCGATGACCAGTTTCATCGCCCCGCCGTCGATCTGGAGGACGAGTATCTCGCCACGCTTCGCGACACCCGTTACCGCGACGCAGGCGCCGGGCGCACGCTGGATGGGCCGCATCGTGCCGATCTTTTCGTTCGCCATGCGGAGAAGGACATGGATGCGGCGCGCTGCTCCACCGGCGAGCAGAAGGCCCTGCTCGTCGGCCTCGTGCTGGCGCATGCGCAGCTGACTGCCAATATGACCGGTTACGCACCGGTGCTGCTTCTGGATGAGATCGCCGCCCATCTGGATGAAGGCCGACGCGCTGCGCTGTTTGATCTCATCCATGCGCTGGGCGGACAGAGTTTCATGACAGGCACGGATGCTTCGATGTTTTCGGCGCTGGAAGATCGCGCACAGTTTTTTACCGTGTCCCATGGCAGCGTATTGGGATAGGCTTTACCTGCAATAAGCCGGAGATCGTTTCGTGGAAGCACTGAGCCCCGAAGAAATCGAGCGTTACAAGCGCCATATCCTGTTGCCCGAAATCGGCGGCATCGGCCAGCAGCGGCTGAAAGCGGCCAAGGTGCTGGTCATCGGTGCTGGTGGGCTGGGTGCTCCGGTCCTCTATTATCTTGCAGCCGCAGGCGTCGGCACGCTGGGCATTATCGATGATGACATCGTCTCCCTGTCCAACCTCCAGAGACAGGTGATCCACGACACCGGAACGATTGGCGAGCAGAAGACCGAGAGTGCGAGGCGCACCATTTTACGGCTCAACCCGCATGTTCGCACCATCCATTTCGAGGAGCGTTTTTCGCTTGTCTGGGCGCATGACCACCTGAAATCCTTCGATCTCGTCATCGATGGATCGGACAATTTCGATACACGCTATGCAGCAGCAGATGCCGCCGAGGCAGCGCGCGTGCCACTGGTGACGGGAGCCGTGGGCCGTTTCGACGGCTCGGTGACCGTGCTGAAGCCTTATGAGAATGGGCCGGATGGCAATCTTCTGCCGCGCTATCGCGATCTCTTTCCCGCCCCACCGCCCGAAGGCCTCGTTCCCTCCTGCGCCGAAACCGGTATCGTCGGTGCACTGACGGGCGTCATCGGCACGACCATGGCGATGGAAGCGATCAAGCTGATCACCGAGACCGGAGAACCGCTGGTGGGACGCCTGCTTCTTTACGATGCGCTGGCAGCCCGCTTCGAAACCGTTCGCTATAAGAGACGCCGGGAAAAAGCATGACAGACATTGTTCGAATTGACGAAAGCTTCGACCGGATAAACGAACTGCTGGCGCTCATCATGTCGTCCTTCGCCTATATGGACGGCGTGATCGATCCGCCCTCATCCGCGCATCGTTTGACGCCGGATAGTTTGCGCCAGAAAATCAAGGATGAAATTGCCTTCGTTGCGTTCGATGGGACCGAGATGCTCGGCTGCATTTTCTGCAGGCCGGAAGCCGCGTCGCTCTATGTCGGGAAGCTTGCCGTTTCGCCCGGCGCCCAAGGTCGCGGCATCGGTCGTGCCATGCTCAAGGCAGCTGAAGAAACGGCACATAAGCTTGGCCTTCCCAGCCTGCGCCTGGAAACGCGCATCGAACTTATCGGCAATCACCGGCAGTTCACGTCATGGGGCTTCGTAAAGACCGCCGAAAACGCGCATGCGGGGTTTGACCGCACGACCTCCATCGAAATGATGAAGCGGCTCGCCTGATACTTGATCAGGCGCGGCCCGGCAGCACGCGGTTCGGCGGCCTGTGGCCGTCATAGAAAGCGCGGATGTTGATGATGACCTTGTCACCCATATCGATCCGGCCTTCGATGGTGGCCGAACTCATATGCGGCAAAAGAACCACCCTGCCCTCTTTCGCCAGCTTGATGAGCTTCGGATTGACCGCAGGTTCGTTCTCATAAACGTCCAGACCGGCCCCGGCGATCTTGCCGCTTTGCAGGCAGCGAATGAGCGCCGCTTCATCGATAATATCGCCACGCGCCGTGTTGACGATGTAGCTCGTCGGCTGCATCAGCGCCAAATGGCGTGCCGAAATCAGGTGATAGGTCGCAGGTGTCGAGGGGCAATTGACCGAGACGATATCGACGCGCGCGAGCATCTGGTCGAGACTGTCCCAATAGGTCGCCTCCAGCTCCGCTTCCGTTGCCGGATTGACGCGCTTGCGGTTGTGGTAGTGGATCGACAGCCCGAAAGCCTTGGCGCGACGGGCAACAGCCGTGCCGATGCGGCCCATGCCGACGATGCCGATTCGCTTACCCGACAGACGGCGGCCCAGCATCCAGGTGGGCGACCAGCCACGCCAGTCTTCTGCGCCATTGGCCAGCACACGCGTTCCTTCGACCAGTCGGCGTGGCACGGCAAGCACCAGCGCCATGGTCATATCCGCGCTGTCCTCGGTCAGAACATTCGGCGTATTGGTGACGGTAATGCCCTTGCGCGCAGCCGCGTCCACATCGATATGGTCTATGCCATTGGAAAAACCGGCAATCAATTTCAGTTGAGGACCGGCCTGATCGATCATCCCGGCGGTGATGCGGTCCGTCACGGTCGGGACAAGGACGTCTACGCGCTGCATCGCCGCCACGAGCTCTGCTTCCGAGCGCGGCTTATCCTCGATGTTCAGTTCGGCCTCGAACAATTCACGCATGCGGGTTTCAACGACATCCGGCAATTTGCGGGTCAAATAGACGGTCGGTCTCTTTTTATTCGTCATTGTCAGCAGGCACCGTGTTCAGAGGTCGTTAACCAAAAAGAGCGATAATTTCTCATCAAGGGCGTTTCTACCAGACCCACCGGCGAAGACAAACAAATCTCGCAGTTGCCGTCGCCGGTTTTGGACATGGTGGCCCGATTGTCATCTTATTGCTAGAACGCAAGGAAACGGAAACCGGCATGCGTAGCATTGTTTCTATTGTTTGCATTGCATTGTCGCTGGGTTTTCTCGATGCCGCAAGCACGCCCGTCATGGCGCAGGGTGCGGCCAAAGGCGCAAGCGGCCTGCCGCTGCCGCGTTTCGTCAGCTTGAAATCCCGACGCGTCAACATGCGCATTGGCCCCAGCACGGATTATGCCGTGTCCTGGATGTATATGAAGTCCGGCATGCCGGTGGAAATCATTCAGGAATACGAAAACTGGCGCCGTATCCGCGATGCCGATGGCACCGAGGGCTGGGTGAACCAGGCGCTGCTTTCCGGCGAACGAACCGCCGTTGCTGCTCCATGGATGCGCGGCAAGGGCAAGGACGTCTACGTCAACATGCGCCGCGAGCCGCAATCCGGTGCCGGTGTCGTTGCCAAGCTGGAGCCCGGCGTGCAGATCCGCATCGGGGAATGCAATGGCGACTGGTGCAAGGCGGAAGCCAGCCAGGTGTCTGGCTGGGTATCTCAGGGCGAAATCTGGGGTGCATACCCCGGAGAGGCTTTCAAGTAAGCAAGGTCTTCAGAGAAGACCGTGCTTCTCGGCCAGCGCCTTCAGTGATGACATTGGGCGTGGGCCGATCTGCTGGATGACGGCTGCTGCCGCAAGGCATCCGAGCTTGCCGCTGTCTTCCAGCGAACGACCCTGCGTGTAGCCGAAGAGGAAGCCGGAAGCGAAGAGATCGCCCGCGCCGGTCGTATCCACGACATCGTGCACCGGATAGGCATCCACCTTCACGCGTTCGGTTCCGCGTACGATGACGGCACCGTCTTCGCTCATCGTCACAGCCGCGATCTTGCAATCCTCGGCGATCTTCGTCAGCGCCAGATCGAAATCTTCCGTCTCGTAAAGCGACAATGCTTCCTGCTTGTTGGCGAAAACGATATCGACCGTGCCGGATCGCATCAGGTCCAGAAACTCATCGCGGTAACGACCGACGCAGAAGCTGTCGGAGAGCGTCATGGAAACTTCGCGACCGTTTTCGTGGGCGATGCGCGCGCAGTCACGGATCGCGTCCTTGGCGCGTGGCGGGTCCCAAAGATAGCCTTCGAAATAGGTGACCTTCGACTCTGCGACCACTTCCGGCTCGACATCTTCCGGGCCGAGCTCTACGCAGGCGCCGAGATAGGTGTTCATCGAGCGCTCGCCGTCCTCGGTCACGAATATCATGGAGCGAGCGGTCGGTGGAAAGGTGCCTTCTGGTTTCGTCTCGAAATGGACACCCTGTGCGCGGATATCGTGCTGGAAGATTTCTCCCAGTTGGTCTTCCGCAACCTTGCCGAAATAGGCAGCACTTGCGCCAAAATTGGCGATGCCGGCTGCCGTGTTGCCGGCGCTGCCGCCAGAGGCTTCGAGTGCCGGGCCCATCAGCGAATAAAGCAGTTCGGCGCGCTCGGCATCGATCAGGTTCATCGCGCCCTTGGTAATGGCGTTATCATTGAGAAATTTGTCGTCGCAGCGGGAAATGATGTCCACGATGGCGTTGCCAACGGTGAGTACGTCGAATTTTGTCATGAGCCTCTTGTCCGAACCGCATCGACGGATGCGTTATCCGGAACTTGGTCTTAAAGATTTCTGCCGACAATAAAAGAGAAAAGGCGAAGGCGCCCTGAGACTTCCGGTTGTCCGGCCTCATTTTACGTCATCTGGCCGTCATGAAAGGCTGCTATACAGTAACTGTCTCGACACGGATGTACTGGCGAGGCACCGGGCTAAGCGGGGTTGATCCCCGCTTTTTCCTTTTCTGGGCCATGCCAGACCTGTGCACTGTCAGAATAAAAGCGGTTTCGTGCCCCTGCTCTTTCCTGTACATGATGAGGACCTTCCGCATAGCCGCCTCGAAAGTCCTGCCTGATGTATGCTGTTGCCGCCAATGTCGCTCCGATCTTCATTCTCATTCTGATCGGATGGCTGACGGTAAAGGCGAAGCTCTTCAAGGCGGATGCCAGCGATATTCTCAGTGACTTCGTGTTCAAGATTGCGGTGCCCGCGCTGATTTTTCGCACGCTTGCTACCGCCGATTTCCACGGCGCATCTCCGTTCAAACTCTGGATCACCTATTTTACGGGAGTGACCATCACCTGGACCCTCGGCCAGATGGTGACGAAGCATGTCTTTAAACAGGATTTGCGCGTCGCGGTGATTGCAGGGATATCGTCGTCCTTCGCGAATAACATCTTTATCGGCCTGCCGCTTGTTGGCCGTTCCGTCGGCAATGACGGCATTGTCGCCATCTCCATCCTCCTCGTCATCCACCTGCCGATCATGATGATTGCCGGTACGGTGCTGATGGAAGACGCGACCCATAAAGTCATCGGTGGGGAGAAGCGCAGCGCGCTGGCTGTGCTGAAGCAGGTTGGCAGAAACCTTGCCACGAACCCGCTGGTGATCGCGCTTCTGCTGGGCCTGAGCTTCAATATGATCGGTTCGCCCATGCCGGGCGTCATGGCTACGGTGATCGATCAGATTGCCAGCATGGCCGGGCCTGCGGCGCTGATTTCGCTCGGCATGGCGCTGACGAAATATCCGATCCGCGGCAATCTGCGGATCGCGGTGACGATGACCACTTTCAAGCTGCTTCTGATGCCAGCCTGCGTCTGGCTGACCGCGCATCTGCTGGGCCTCAGCCCGGCCTGGACGGCAGCGCTTGTGCTGACATCCTGCGTGCCGACCGGCATCAATTCCTGGCTGCTCGCCAACCGCTTCGGCATAGGCCACAGCATTGCCGCATCCACGATCAGCATCTCGACGCTTTTCGGCGTGCTATCGGTTTCGCTCTGGGTCTGGTTGTTAAGCTGAGGCCGCATTCGCGGCCACAACTCATAATTACTTCTGCGCGCTCAAAACCTTGAAGCGGGCATTGCGGCACACTTCTTCGCTCTTGCGGAATTCGCTGGCAAGGATCGGCTCGTATGGCAGGCCACGGTTGGCGACCATCAGCAGCTTGCCGCCGCTGCGCAATGCGCCCGCAGCCGTCTTGATCATTGCTTGACCCAGCGCCGGTTCAGCCGCCTGTCCACCCGCATGGAAAGGCGGGTTCATGATGATGAGATCGTATTTTTCCTTTGGCGGCTCGGCCACCAGATCCTGCCAGAAGAAGCGGGCCGTCAGGCGGGGATTGTTTTCCAGCAGGTTGTTCTTGGCAAATTCCAGTGCATTCCAATCCGCTTCGAACAGATCGATGCGGGCCGTGCGCGGCGACTTCTCGGCCAGCATGACCGAGAGATAGCCCCAACCCGCACCAAAATCGGCCGCATTGCCATCGAACTCCGTCGGCAGACGGGAAACCAGCAGCTCCGAGCCATCATCGACGCGATCATGCGAGAACATGCCGGGCATAGCGGTGAAGCGGTTTTCGATGGTGACCGGCTTCTGCTCAAGCTTCGAAATCGCAGCAGAAGCATCGTCCGGCTTCGTGAACCAGAGTGCGACGCCGTGATATTTCGGTGTGGATTCAGCCTCGATCCCCAGCTTTGCCAGCGTCTTGCGCAGTGTGACGATGCCGTCTTCCTTGGAACCGGCAGCAACGATGAGCCCGCCCGTCTTCACGCGCTTCAAGGCTTCCGCCATCCGGTTCTCGTTTTCGCCACGATGCTTGCCGCAGAGAACGAAAGCCGCATCGTAATCTTTACCTGATATCTCTGGGGTAACCTCAGCGCCAGAAGCCTGAAGGGCGCGGTAGAGCGGACGCAGGTTTTGAACCGCGACAATTTCGGCGTCGAAGCCTTCCAGCCGAGGCGCGCCTGCTTCTGCGCCCAGAAACAACACGCGCTCGCCAGCTTTCGGCGCTTCCAGCATGTTTGCAGCGAAGGGGTGGAACAGGGTTTTGATAGCGTCACGGCTCATAGGAGCATCCTTAAGAGCATTTCCAGCAAAAGTGTGAAGCGGTTTTGCGTGCGGATAATGCGTTAGAACAAATAGAAAAAAGGCGCGGGCAGAACCCGCGCCTCGATTAAGAGAAAGCGGTACCGCCTTATTCGGCGGCAGCGTCGCCTTCGCTCTTCTTTTCAGCAACGACTTCCTTGCCGGTTGCCTGATCGACAACCTTCATGGAGAGGCGAACCTTGCCACGCTCATCGAAGCCCATCAGCTTGACCCAAACCTTGTCGCCTTCCTTGACGACGTCGGAGGTCTTGGCAACGCGCTCGGAAGCCAGCTGCGAGATGTGAACGAGGCCGTCACGTGCGCCGAAGAAGTTGACGAATGCGCCGAAGTCTGC
>JAAIGF010386355.1_pt1 | contig 17665 bp, 17 predicted proteins | sample 6487441 | NCBI WGS metagenome assembly JAAIGF01 (sample SAMN13974129, study PRJNA590717) | phyllosphere metagenome | biome: pepper field; feature: multiple bacterial spot infested pepper fields; material: pepper leaves; isolation source: leaves from pepper fields | host: Capsicum annuum ... | reverse complement strand
GGTGAAGGCAACGGGGCGATTGGCTTTCGAACGCTTCAAGATACGACTCATCAGGGGGTGATGGGCTGGGTGGCGATGAACGCCGCGAATTCGCTGTTGAACTCGTCGTCCACCAAGCGCGTCGATGAATGATCCAGCGGTACATACAGGGTGCCGCCGGGAGCAACAGCCTGCGGATCGGAACGGTTCCACAAGGCGATGCCCAGCTTCTGTACATGGCCATCGGGTTGGATGACGTACAGGTCATCGCGGTCTGCGGCGCCTGAAGTGGCGCAATCGCGCACATAATCCAAGGCGTCGCGCAGCGGCTCGTGCTTCAACCGGCATTCGGCAAGCACGGCGCCCATCACCCGTACGGTCGCCGGCCGCAGTGGCACCACCACCATGTCGCCGGGTGCCAGCACAGGGTTTGCCTGCGGCTGCACCTGCATCAGTCGCGGATCGGTGGATTGCCGCACGCGGCCGGTTGCCGGATGTTTCTCAAGCCACTGCGCCAGCTTGGCTGCGGCTTGGCTGATGACTGGCCTGCTGCTCTTCTCCAGCTCCTGCAGATCGTGGGCAAGGCCCACGCGCAGGCGCCGTTGCGCGGTACGTTCGTGTTCGCGCAGGAACAGCGTTCCGGCCAGATAGGCGTCGAGCGTGGGGTGTGCGGCGATGAGCGCGTCGGCCAGCCGGCCGCCGGATGGAATATCGAACGTGCCGGCGGTGCGGACAGCGCCTGTGACCTGTACCTGGGTAACAGCAGGCACGTTCTGCGCGGCTGCACAGAATGACGATGTGGACAGCAGCAGGCTGGCGACCAACGCGATGCTACGAATCTGCATGATCAATTCCCGGCCGGGCGATAGGGCTTGAGCTGTACCAGATCCACCGCATAACCCGGCGCAAGGTACTGCCTGCTTTTCCAGATGAAACCGGTAGAGGGGTCGGCCCAGTAGATGTTGCGTTCCTTCATGCCGCTGCCCAGCAGGGTCTCTTCAAAGCGCACCAGGTCCCTTTTACGGTCGAGAATCTCCACGGTATCGGTGCCTACGCGGGCGAGGGTGCCGATGACTGGTACGCTGGACTTGTAAGCCGGTAACCAGTCGTATTCGCGCTGTACGGTGACCGGGGCGGCGACATCGAGAAGGCGGGTGAAAGGGGATTCGCCGATGATGCGGGCCTGCAGATCGCGGCCCAGACCGGTGGTGCCGGTCAACATGCCGGCCGAATCCAGGCGGAATACCGCGTGGTTCCCGGCGTACCAGACCTGCTGGCCATCATCGACGTAACCGAGCACGATCAGCGCGCTCAGGTCCGGTGTCTTGACCTGCGCCTGGGGAAAATGGTTGGCGGCCACCTGTTCCGGTGTCACCTCCACCTGCCGGTTGAACAGCAGGCGGAAGGCGTCGCTGGTGCCTCGGCTGGCGGTTGTACAGCCGGCCAGCAGCACTACGGCAAGTGCCGTACACCCCAGACGCAGGCATTTGCCGGATCGCATGGGCGACCTGGCAGCTCCGACAGAACGAGGCGTCATATCAGTTGTCGCTTACTTCGTTGCCTGCCCGCGCAGCGCCATAGACAATGGAGGTAAACGGCAACAGCTGGTTCACGAAACGGCTCCAACGGGTAATGCCGGCCGCACCAACGAAGACCACATCGCCCGGTGCCAGCATGAACTGGCTGCCGACGGCAAACGCGGTGGGTGAACGCGCCTGCAACTGATAGACCATGGACGGTTCAGCCTGCAGATCCTTGGAGCCACGGATGACATAGACCGCGTTGCCGTTGGCCGTTGTCTGGCTCAGGCCGCGGGCACGCCCCAGCGCCTGGTTCAAGGTGACGTCGCCGGTGCGGAAACTATACGCACCGGGAAGACCAACTTCGCCAACGACGAAGACATCCTTGCGATCCAGATAAGGAACGAAGATGGAGTCGCCGTCCTTGAGGAACAGCTGCCGCCCGCCATACTGGGTGGCCAGCGTTTCAAGGTTGATGGTGTAGGTGACGCCATCACGGCTCAGGCGTATTCCGGACAGATCGGCCTGGGTTGCATTCAGCCCCGTCTGGCTGATGGCATCCGCCAGCGTCAGGGGCGAAGTTCCCAGCGGGATAGGACTGGAACGTTCAGCCGCACCGGTCACCCAGACCCGCTGACTGCCATAGTTCAGGACCGAGACGTCCACCTGAGGCGATTCGATGTACTGCGCCAAGCGCCTGCTGATCTCCTCCCGCAGCGTGGCCGGGCTTTTACCCTTCGCTTCTACTTTGCCGATGTAGGGATAGAAAAGCGTGCCGTCGCTCTGCACCTGTCGCCCTGCCAGATTGCCGGACTGCTGGGAGCCGGCGGGCACGGTGAGTTCAGGATGGTCCCAGACTGTGATGTAAAGAACATCGCCGACCCCGATCCGGTATTCCTGCGGCGCGTAATCGAACAACGCTGCAGGCAGTACCTGCTCAGCCCGCGTGGCGCGCTCCATGGCAATCAGCTTTGGCGTGATCGTCACCATTTCCATACGGCCATCGTCGCTTGGCCTGTCGATGGATACATCGCCATGGCGAAGATGCTGGCCTGGAGCGAGCATGCACCCGGAAAGGGAAGCAGACGCCAGGACGGCGGCTGCGATGCAGGGAAACTTGGTTTTCATGGAGGTCGTCTGGTATCCGGCGGGCAAAAAAAACCCTCGCCAAGCATCGCCCGGCGAGGGCTTCGTTTCAAGCTGCAGGGCGATCAGCCGCCAGTGCCACCAGTGCCGCCGGTACCGCCAGTGCCACCTGTCCCGCCGGTGCCACCGCCGCCATCACCGCCACCATTGTTGTTGCCGCCACCAGCATCGTTGTCGCCGCTGGAGCTGTCACCGGCAAGGCTGTAGAGCACGGCGCCGGTAGCGATGGTTGCAACCACGGCGCCGGTGATCTGCGCAGCGGAATAATCAGAGGCATAGGAACCAGCGACTTCGCTGCTGGTCGGCTGCGGAGCTTCCTGTGCCAGAACCGGGGAAGAAAGACCCACAAGGGCCAGAACGGCAAACATCTTCTTCATGAACGGGGTCTCCTACTCCGTAAGGGGGATTACATCGCCCCTATAGTCGCGGCATGACGCTTTCGGTGTCAAGGCATTTGCGTCATGGCTTTTCGTTCGAGGCACAAACCGCTGTATGGATTCATGTAGATCAACACGACGTCAGCCGCGCCGGAGGGCGCCTCGATCGAATTCCTTTTCAGTATCAGCCAAGGATTTTGCAACCTTGACAACCATTTGATGTGTATGAATATTTGGGGCGATTGACAGCACGCCAATGCCGACGGCCAATGCTATTGGCAGCATCCATGCATCAATCCGTAAGCCGGAGCGGCACGATGCGATGATCGTGGACAGGCTGGCGACGGCACCTATCAGCCAGCCACCGACGATCTCCGACCATGAATGCGCATTCAGAGGAAGTCTGGAGTAGGCAATGAAGGCTGCCAGCAGGAGTCCAACGGCCGCACCCCAGTAGCCGGTCCGTCGGCTGGATATCGCCAGATAGCACGCTACCGGCCACACCGCTGCTGACATTGCCGCGTGTCCGCTGAATCCAGTGAAGTCCAACCAGGCGATGCCCAAGCCCCAGCCCAGGAATGCGACCTTGGTAGCGAGCGTTGTCAGCGCTGTCAGAACCAGCGCAGAGCACCATGGACCGGCCCACGCCTGACGGTGCCAAACACCTGCGCCGATAAGTACGAAGGCCATTGGCAATAGCACGCGGCTGTCGCCCAACCAGGAGAGAGTCTGCCAGAACGAATGCATTGGATGATGGAACCGGGGGGTAGCACAGCATATGCGCGCCCGACGCCTGATTGCTGACCATGCGCTATAGAAGGTATCGCTTCGCGCCGTCAGGCTGTATCCTTCACATCCTCGATCCTGGCCCCGTAGCTCAGCTGGATAGAGCGTCCCCCTCCTAAGGGGAAGGTCGCCCGTTCGAATCGGGCCGGGGTCACCATCGTCGATACGTGCGTCGATCTTACAGATAGCTGCATTCGTCCGGTCGCTTCAGGTGATATGAGGTGTGGCTCAATCCTCGGGCTACCCGGGTCACTTATCACCGTGGCCAATTTCCACCTGTCTATACGTCAATACGGGCATGCAGCCAGATACTGATCGGGTAGGTTCCGGTAATTCTGAGTATTCGTCCGCGCTCTGGGGTGTCGTGAAAGGTGATGCTGGAAGAGGCGTTAAATGATCTTCTTCGCTGACACCGACCATGCCGCGTCAGCAGGTCAATCAACTGCGGCAGCGGCAACTGCAGATGCCTTGCCGGGATGTGCCGCGCCTATTGATGCCAATAGGTTGGCTTTCAGTAGTGATCAGCAGTCGAAAGGGCTCTCGAGATACACAGGGAACAAACAGACAATTCTCCCTGGACGAGTGACGCTGGTGCCTGATCCGAAAGGGCTTGATCGCACAGTGCTCAAGTTCAATGTTCGGCCAGAAGATAATCCGGTTCTCTACGCGAGAGCACAGCTTTCGACCAAGTCATTCATGGTGGCGGGGCAGACATGGTGGGTCGGATTCGGCCTTTATCTACCGCTTCGCGGGCTGCCTAATAAACATATGGTCATGCTACATGAAATATATGGCCCTCCCTTTCGTAACGGGCCGAACTCTCTACGCTGGCACCCAAGTGGACGGCTCACAATGTCGAGTACGCCATTGCGCGGTCAGCAGGCATGGGATGATTATGAGTTCTGGTCTCTACCGGACGTCCAGCGCGGCAAGTGGTACGACTTGGCATTTCGGTACACCCTGTCAAGCGATCCCGCTTCGGGCGCGGTGGAGGTCTGGGTCAACGAGGGCTCTGGTTGGAAGAGGCAGCTACTAGGCCCCTTGGGTAACAGGTCGTCGCCACAGTGGCACTATGACACTCTACGGGTAGGCGGTAATGGGGGCGGCGCCAATTACAGTTCCATCAAGGTGGCGCAGTGGGAGAGCCATCCAGTTGAAGTCTATTTCAGCGGGCACAAGGTGGGAAAATCATTATCCTCGGTTGACCCCGGCACGTACACCCAGGTGGCCGATGAACATTGCAGGCCGCATAAATGAAGTTGAGCAACGCGAAGGTGTATCAGGAAATGAATCGGTGCTGCAAGGGACTGCAGCGGCTCTGCGGATTGCGAACTCCCGACCAAGGCTGGTGCCCTGGTCTGAACCGAAGGCCTCGAGACACGCGTTAGGCGGCTGATGCTTGCGCACGCCGATCATGCTTTCCCGACGCAGCCTTTTATTTTCGCCCTGACTCATGCCTGGACGAAGTGCTGAAGCGCCAAATCCCCCTTGAGTGATCTCATTGGTTCAATCCTATTTAATGCTCAGGTTTTGCTGAGTGCGCTGCTCTGCGAGCGGCACCAACCCTAGTGCAAGGGCGAGTGCAAGGCTTACAAAAACATTGTTGACAGCTGATACGGAGAGGGCGGACGTAGAAATGATTCCAAGGAAGATGACGACGTCCATTGTGGAATATTTGGATTTCCTCATCGCAAAGGCAATGAAGCCGAATAGGAATGCCAATCCCAGAATGCCGTGATCGAGGATTGCGCGCAGGAAATAGGAATGGAGAATTACGGAATAGCAGCTGCCATCTCCCGAGAAGCTGAAAAGCCTATGGTAGGAGCTCAATGACTTGCATGACTCCGGAGAGAGGGCTGTGATCGGAAAATTTCCTGTGAAGAACTTCCACAGTGGCCAGTTCGAAACCTCATACACGAATACCATCATGAACTTGTAACGATCGATGCTCTCGACACCCCCCCCCTTTGATCTCAGGGCAAACATCGCAACTGCTGCGAGTCCGAGGATCGCCATTCCAAGGAAGTAAAAGAAGGTCTTGAGGTTGATCTTCGTCAGGTAGACTCCGAAGAACATTACGAGGATCGCTAGCATCGAGCTTCGTGACCCGGAAATTATCACGACGAACAGGAGTAATGCGAACCATTTGTTCAGTGATCTTCCGAAATCGAATCTCATTACGTAGAAAAGAAGAATCAGGAAAATGAGTTCGAAGTTGTTTTCGACATAGATTCCTGGCCTCGTCCCCATTCTGGGAGTGAAATTGAGTGCGATGGAGTACAAGTACTTGATGGCAAAGAAGACAAGCAGCACCTTAAGTAGTGAAAGCGTTCTCTCACGGCTGAATATATCGTTCTTGTAAAAGACGCATAGCGGCGCTATGTAAATAAAGGCTTTGTAGGTCTGGGCGAAATCAAGATAATCCGCGGGCTTAAAGAGGACCATCAGGGCAAAGGACCCGATAACGTAGGACAGGGAGCCGATGAAAAAGAAGATGATGCTCTTCTTGGGCACCCTGAATGCAAGAATGGCGCAGGCGAAAAATATCGCTTCAAGAAGCGAGTTGGCGGGTAATATGTTATACCTAGTTGGAGACAGGAGTCCGGCGATACCGACGGCAATCATGGAGTAGTAAAGCAGAAGCGCCGACGACCGGTCTCGTGTTAATTTCCAGACCACGAAATGTTCCTGATAGGCTTGGGACGGCTGAAAAGCCGTGTGAGAGTTGGCGCCATGATCAGCCGATCTGTGAGAAAGGCAGCCTGCAGCACCCTGCGAGCGGTGTCATCTTAGCAGAGTGATGTGCATCGGACTAAGGTAGGGGGATTTACTGATGTGCTTCCAAGATCAGTCAAGAAGCCCGCCTTCGTTTTGATGAGCGGGCGTACCGTTCAAGGGTGTCTAATTGGACGCCCTTCCGTAATCTATGCTGCAGGTTACCCGAAAAATGAATTCCGGATACTAGGTTTGATCCGGTGGACCTTGAATAGATTTCGGAAGGTACGGATCGGATGTCTGATCGCGTAGAGGCTTAGGAAGTATTTCTTCAGCAGACTGGGCGTCTTGCTGTGTGATCCGCCGTGAGCCACCCGATAGATTGCGCCGCGGAACGGCAGCGTGGATAACGGTGTGCCCGCATCTGCCAGGATTTCGGTGATGCGGTGATGACTGCCGAGACGGCTCTTGATCCACTCTTGGGACGCTGTTCTGAAGTCTTCCGGCAGTTGGTAAAGATCCGAGCGAATGATCAGACATGTCCCACACACGTGGTTGAAATCATCATGCTCCATGATGATCGTGCCGTTGTGATCCCATATGTAGCCGTGGTCGATCACCCACCCATTTGCGCCTGCTTGGCCGGCGACGAAGTCGACGACTCCTCTGTGCACGAAGTCATCGTCATCGACGATCATGAAGTAGCGACTGTCCTTGGCGTCGAGCATTCCTGCAAGCACGCGTCGCCCCTTGTCCAGACGAAACGCGTCCAGGAAGTCTTCACGGCTGGGGCTATGATTGAGCTCATGCAGTACGTTCGGTGAGAAATCCACGTAAGTTACGCGGAATCGCTCAGGCAGCGCCGGCAGGTCTGCGCCGTGATTGGCCACGATCAGTGCCTGCCAATCGGAATTTGATTGATTGGCGACAGACGCAATAGTCTGGCTAAGATTTTCCTTCAGCAGCGCCCAATCTCGCGCGTTGTCCTGATGGCGAACAGGAATGATGAACGTTATCAGGGGGGCGGTGGATGGCTTAGTCATGTGCGACACCGACGGAATCAGAACCGGACGCACGGCTTCTCGCCCAAGCGACGCCATCGTTCAGGGACGTCGCCTTGTATGACAGTTCGGTTCCTCCCGAGAAAGTATCCATCAAGGCGCGGATCTTGCCGTAGTTATTATCTAGAACCGCATGGGGTCTGCCGATAAGCAAGGAGCAGATGTGAACATGGAGGCGATCGGTTACTAAAGTCTTAGCTCTGGAAATTTGCTGGATGCCGCGCCGGAAACGGGTATGTGCGGCGGCATCGAGCATCCGAAGTTTGAATTCCGCCCGCTCGTTATCTCGGAAGGCTGAGAGCCCGCCCTTCAACTTCGCCATCCTCACCGGCATTGGATCCTCAGTGACCCAGTCTTCGGACGGAACGTCACTTGGAAGCGGCGCGCCGTCGTTCGCTTTTTTCTCCTTGTCCTGTCGAAGCATGGCCAGTACAGGGATGGAGCCTTGTGTGCTTGGGGTCGGGCCGATACAGAACGCCATGTCCGGGCACAGTGATACTTTGCAGTCGAAGTGTTGTTCCGCGAAGTGGCGGGAGGGCTCGTCGCGAACCAGCAAGACGAAGTTTCCGTGGTCGCCAACGATCCGCTTCGAACGCTCCAGACGCTCTGGCGACTGGTAGTGGATGGATGATGGGAACTGGATGACTTGGCGATCAGGGAACTTCTGCAGGATCATTTCGCGAAAATCCTGATGCGCGGCCCATATGTCTCCAAAATTTCCGCCGCCGTGGATGAAGATCGGGCCTTCCGGCACTTTTTTCCTGAGGCTCGAAGCGGAGAAATCGCGCATACGACTTACATAGTCCGGACGTTTGGAAAATCGGTCGCGCAGATACGCCATCTGTCCCAGCCAGATCGCAGAGTCACCGCAGTTCTTGATATCCGGAAAATCCAGAATAGCAAGCGGCTGATCGCGGTGGATATAGCCGCCCAGAGCGTCATGCGTTTTGGACTGAAGCTCTTTGATCAACTCCAGATGGGTTAGCCTTGCCATGTATGAACTCCGTTATATCAAGGTAATCAATTAAAAGCAGTTCAATGAATCTTCTTTTTTATTCCGCCGACGAGCCTGCTCGTGATGGCCGCTGCTTCAGTTTCGGGGCCGGCAGGTCTTTTCATCAGGATCCAAAGCCCCAGATTGTTCGCCAAGTATGCGAGTGCTCCTACCGTGACAAGCGCTAGAAGTTGCAGTACCGCTGAAGCCGTAGTTGATGGAGGCGGTAATTGATGAGATGCGATTGTAACCACAATAGCCATGACGACCGCGCTGCATAGTGCCCTACCGTTAGCTGAGACCTGGCGTATAACTGGAATTGCGATGAACTGTCGAACCAGCATCATGTTTACACAGGCGGCAAGGAGTCCTGTGATTACCCGCGCAACCAGTACGCCAATCATTCCGTAAGCCAGAAGGCCGCCGAGAATGATCGGTATGCGTACCATGAACATCTGGGTATCGCGAACGAAGAGCCGCCTTGTCTCGCCTTTGGCCATGCCCAGGGGCTGCACCAGAGAACCCAATGTCTGCAGCGCAAATACAGACGCAAGTACCTGCACCACAATGACAGCGTCGGTCCAGTGGGGGCCAAGTGCTAGAACGACTATCCGGTCGGCGACGAGCGCCATTCCAATACCGGCGGGCAGGGCAATCGCTGTTATAAGCGTCTGGACGCGCTGATATGCGAATCGCAGTCTGTCTGGATCGTGTTTGATGCCGGCAAAGCTTGGAAACACGGTTTGCACGAGCGGAGCGACAGCCTCGCGCGTCGCAACCACCGACAGGTTGCTGCCAACGGAGTAGTTTCCGACTGCGGAGCTGCCCAATAGCTTGCCGACCAGGAGGAGATCAAAGCGCCAGTTCAGGGTGTTCACAATCGAGCCGGCTGACAGCCAGATCGAAAATGAAAGCAATTCCTTCATGCGGCTTAATGTGAATTTTGGGCGGAACGGAAAAAGAATGTAAGAAACCGCTACGTTGACGAACTGGCTGGTAAGAATTCCTACCACCAGTGCCCAGTAGCTTTGGAAGATGATCGCTACCGCTACTGAGGCAATGAAACCAAGCGTCTTCTGGGAAACGCCGATGATGAATTCCTGCCTGAATATCAACTTGCGCTGCAATATCACGAGGCGGGGATTGATCAGTCCAGTGAGCAGAATACTGAAGCCCAGAGCAATCATGATGCCCGCCAGTCTCGAATCTTCATAAATGTTGGCAACAGGATATGCAGCCAATGAGAACAGGGCAAACGCGATGACGCCCCGCAGTACGTTGAGCGTCCAGGCGGTGTTCAGATGAGAATCGTCAATTACATCATGGCGTACGAGTGCCTGCGTCAAGGACAACTCTGTAAGGCTCGTGACGATGAGCAGAAGCGTGGTGCCGATGGCAACCAGACCGAAATCGGCCGGCGTCAAGTATCTCGCAAGAATAAACGTGCTGAGGGTCGTCAATACGTTGACAATCGCCCTGGTCATCCCCAGCCATAGGCTTCCCTTTACCAGCTTGTCCGAAGTCGAGCTCATGTTTGTTCGGTACGCCGGTCAGGACCAGAGGTCGATAGGGAACGCGTCCATCAATGGCTGCGGGTTAAATGAGAGGGCTGCCGCGCCGCTTACTGAAGAAAGCGCCTCGGCAAAGCTACCTGCGACTGGAATGCCACTTCGGCCCGTCCCCTGGTAGTAATCCTCAAACTTGAACATCGCTTCCGTCTCGCTGAGGCGGAGATAGCGGGCCGGAATACCGAACGCCTCCGCGACGATCAGGCCATGCAGCGAGCTTGAGATTATGAATTCGCACTGCAGGATGCTTTCAACCACCGTCTGCCACGGGAGAAGTGGCGAGATAACATCGTGGCCGTGAGCCGAGACCGACAAGTCATGGAGGTTGGGCACGAACGCATATTCCCGGGTCGGATTCGGCCGGAAGCGGGTTGGGAAAAGCGTGGGCAGCAGAAGGGCCGGATCTCCATAAACCTCCGGAACATCGATCCCTCTCTGCATGAGGTATTCGCGGGTCAATGGGCCGCGGACGGCACGCACATCCAATTGCTTGAATTGATGCTTGCGCTCGTCAATTTTTCCGTTGATTCCGCTGCCCCAGACGACGTCGTGGTCTCGTGCGAAGTGCAGGATGGAGCCGATCGCAAGCAATCGTCGTTGGGCGGACACTGTCTCATCCAAGAGCCTCTCATGCCGGGCGAGGTATCGCGACACGACGATGTGGGAGAGATGGTCACCAAAATTCTGCGCCCCGGACTTGGGCTGCCAGTGGAACAGCTCCACGTGATTGCCCGAGGCTTTTCTGGAGCTCAGTCTGCTGAAAATGTTCAAGTTCTGGAATCTCCGGCGAGATTTAAAGAGTTCAATGGTTTTCGGTGCGGAGCAGGGTATGGATCCTGGATGCCTTGCTCTGCCAGCGATGCACCCGGCGATCAAGCGATTCATTTGCCAGCATTTCCATCCGCTGTCTCTCCTTGGCCGCATGCGTTACTGCAGCCGCGAAGCTTTGCGCATCGTTCTCGAAAAAAACGGCGCAATCGCTGAACATGCTTCTGAGAATGCGTGTGCTTGAGAGAATGAGAGCCTTACCCGCACCAATCGCTTCGCTCGCAACACTCAGCTGGATGCCTTCGTACGTCGTAACCCCGGCGACCACTGCAGAGGAGTGAAGCAAGCGGTTGAATTCATTCTCTGAAACAAACCCTGTGAACTGAACATTGGCGGGAACATCTTGCAGGTAGCCCTTCGCTTGGGCCTTCTCGATTCTTCCGGTGATTCTGAAGCTGATCTCTGGAACGAGGCGCGCGGCCGCCAACAGCATGTCGATCGGTTCATCGTCATGGAAGGAGCAGGGGATCAGCACGGCGTTCTCGATGGGTACATCGGGTCGATTGCCTTCAAAGCTTGAGGGCGGGTCTTCAAGAACGACGACAGATGTGTCCTTCCGGAGCAGCTTTCGCGGTACCTGCTGAAGAATCTCTTCGTTATGTACGACAAGGAGGTCGCTGGAACGGCATGCAGCGGCAAACAGCGGCGTGGAAATCCACGGCCGGCGTAATGCAGCGTTATGCAGATCAAGAATTATCTTGAATTTGCTGCCGGACAGGAGGCGCCAGATCAGCAGGATGTGAACGATGAAGTTGGGTGGGAGCTGGATCCAGACAACCTCAGGTTTCGACTCATGGACGATTCGAAGTGTTGTTGCGGCCTGGCGGAAATAGCCCAGGAGCTTGTTGATCTTTCTGCCTTCGTTGGGTGGAAGATGAAAGAGGTCGAAAGCCAGATACCTCTGCATAGAGACCGCTCGCCGTTGGTAACCCGCCCACGCTATGTAAACCGATTTCATTCTGCGCTCCTGGCATGGCTGCTTGCGTTCAGTCGCAACACAATTGAGTTCACCGGATCAAATCTGGATTTATTATCATTGCCCACGATGGATGAAGCTCCTAATACCTGTGATCAATCCAGAACTGGCTGGATCAAGCGCAGGTCTGGCATCAAGGTCGGAAAGACAAAGTGCAGCAATCTGTTTTTCATCGTTGGCGATATATATACCGGGAGAGCCCGAAAAGCGGGCTGCGGTGTCGGCCTGATGATTGTTTCGATGTTCGTTGAGTTCTGCATTCCGCGGCATCAGGATGATCGGCTTCTGAAACCGTGACGCACTGATGATCGATCCAATGCCTGCGTGCGAGATCACGAGCCTGGCGGCAGCGAAGCGCTCATCAAAAGCCTGCGGGGTAAGATGTTTTACGCAGGTGAGATGCCCCTTGGCGCGGTATTCGTACTCCTGGTCGATTGTCTGGGCGACGATTTCGTGATCATGGGTATCCACGAGATAACGTAGCGCGTTCACAAGCCGATCGAAGGTGAGCTGTGTACCAACCGTGGCAAAAATCATATGACCCGTCCAAAGCAGGAGGCGCCGGTAGCTTGTGCTACCTCCTCCCATTGAGTCAGCCAAAGGCTCGAAAAGCGCTTGGCCATGCGTCCTGACATCGAAAACTCCTTGCCGTTGGCCACACTGTCCACCCAGATGGTGCGGCTACGGAAGACCGTGCGTGCCAACGCCACGCCAATCAAACCCGGTAAGGCGCCCGTACTTATGACAACGTCCGGTCGGTATCTGGCTAGTATCCATAAAAGCCTGGCCGTGTTGGATGCCAGCTTGCGCAGGTCATTTCTGTTGCATTCGTGGACGATGGAATACTTCGTTATGCCGGCGCGAGCGGGCAGTCCAGGCAACGTGGTGACATACTTCACATCCGCGTCTGCCAATGCTGGGCGCATAAGCATCAGTTGCTCCCAATGACCGCCTCCAGAGGCGATCGCCAATATTTTTACTTTGGGGTACTCCATAGAATCAGTCGGCTCCAAACAGATCGCGTGTATATACCTTGCCTGCAACGTCCTGCAGGTCGATTGTCATCCGATTCGCGACAATAACGTCTGCCTGACGTTTGAATGACTCGAGATCGCGTTCCACGTGTGAGCCGTAGAAACTGGCGTCTGCGAGCACCGGCTCGTATACGACGACCTTGATTCCCTTGGCTTTGATCCGCTTCATGATGCCTTGGATGGCCGAGGCCCGAAAATTGTCCGAGCCGGCTTTCATTACGAGACGGTAGATTCCAACAACTTCGGGATTGCGTCGAATCACATCGTCGGCGATGAAATCTTTTCGGGTTCTATTGGCATCAACGATGGCGTTGATCAGGTTCTGAGGGACATTGCTGTAGTTTGCCAGCAGCTGCTTCGTATCCTTCGGCAGGCAATAGCCGCCGTATCCGAACGAAGGGTTGTTGTAGTGCCCGCCGATGCGAGGGTCCAAGCTCACTCCTTCGATTATCTGTCGCGTATCCATCCGATGGGCGGCCGCGTACGTGTCGAGCTCGTTGAAATACGCGACGCGCATCGCCAGGTAGGTATTGGCGAAGAGCTTGATGGCCTCCGCCTCGCTAGCATCAGTGAATAGTACCGGCACATCCTTGCGGATCGCGCCCTCCCTCATCAGCTCGGCGAACATCGTAGCCCGCTCTGACCGTTCGCCCACAATAATGCGGCTTGGGTGCAGGTTGTCGTAGAGCGCGCGCCCTTCCCGCAGAAACTCCGGCGAGAAAATGATGTTATCTGTCTTGAATCGCCTGCGCAGGTCCTTCGTGCAGCCCACCGGTATGGTGGACTTGATGATTATTGACGACGTGGGGCAGATGGCCAGCACTTCACGGATAACCGATTCCACCGAGCTGGTGTTGAAATAATTGGTCTGGGGGTCGTAATCAGTCGGCGTAGCGATGATCACGAAATCTGCGCCTTCAAACGCCTTGCCAGGCTCAAGCGTCGCGCAGAGATCGAGATCCCTTCCTGAAAGGAACTCCTCGATCTCACGATCTTCTATCGGCGCCTGCCGGGCATTGATCATTGCGACCCGTTCTGCATCGATATCAAATGCAACCACCTGATGGTGTTGAGCAAGAAGCACAGCATTGGACAAGCCGACATAGCCCGTTCCGGCCACGGCAATTTTCATCGGGAGAAGTCCTTCATCTCAAGCGCACTGGAGGTAGGGGAGCAATGCAAGAAAGGACCACACGCCTGGGCCCAAGCGTGTGCTCATATGCAACTCCGCGGTGGATATGGAAGTCAGTCCGCAAGACCGACGTGTGGGGGCCATTCCTGCAGGCGTGGGGGATCGTACTACAACGGCGGCGCAATATCTTGCGCCGGGTTGTTGTGAGAGTGGGCGGTTTGCCCGAGGTCAGGTTTGCCCGAGGTCATATGAAGGCTGTCCGACTACTTTGCTTGATCCATGCCGTTGAGTCCTCTGCTGCCGGACGCTATTTGTGCATCAGTTGTGGCTTGTTTAATGTCGACTGCCAGGAGGTAGTATGATGTGGGCCGTCTGGCCAGCAATCTTCCATGGAACTTGAACGGCGGGATCATAGCTGCCCGGCCGACGCGCCGCCTGTACTTACGCGGAACCTTCCGCATCTTCACGAGGCGAGGAACTTCCGGGTCGTACGTTTCGTTGCCTTCGGCGCAGCAAGGGTCGCGTATACAATCACTTGTGCGTAAACTTGCATGCTTGACGGCGCATCTTGGCCGTCAAGCCATTGATTGGGAAAGATTGAGCGCAAGTGCAGGCTGCTCGCGCGTTGGTTAGCCCTCCCCGAGTAGAAAATCAACCGTGCGGGCCGCGATGGTGGCTGAGCCGGTTCTGAGATAAGTGGAAGCGATGACAAAGCAAATGGATTCACGTGCGGTCAGCAGGGATGACGAGATCGATCTGCGGGAGCTGCTCGGTGTTCTGATTGATCGCAAGTGGTGGATCATCGGGACTACCGCGCTGTTCTTCATTGTAGGCGTGGCGTACGCGCTGTTGGCAGCGCCTGTGTATCAGGCCCAATCGATGGTGCAGGTTGAATCGAAGATGCCTGCGATCCCGGGTATCTCGGACTTGGCGTCTCTTGGCGGGACGACCAAAGGTTCGGCGACAACGGAGGTGGCTCTGCTGACGTCTCGCTCCGTGATCGGAACTGCGGTCGATCAGTTGAACCTGGACGTGGTCACCGCGCCGCGCAGGTTTCCTGTGCTGGGCAACTATTTTGTGCGAAAGTTCAAGCCCGTAAGCGCCGAAGAGGTTGCGGCGGCCCGCTTTGGTGCAAGCAGTTACGGCTGGGGAGGCGAACTGCTGCAGATCCACCGGCTGGATGTTCCTGGTGAAATGATCGGAACGCCGATGATGCTGCAGGCTGGCGCTGCGGGAAGCTATGTCCTCTACGACAGCGACGGCGTTGAGATTCTCAAGGGCCAAGCTGGAAAAGCTGCCACCGGACGCGGGGTAACGCTGGAGGTGATGACGCTGCGGGCAAATCCTGATACTCGGTTTGATGTTGCCAAGCTCAGACGGTTCGATGTGGTTTCGTCCTTACAGAAAGCTGTCGAGGTGGTTGAGTCAGGTCCGGATTCCGGGATTCTTCAGGTCAGCTATGAGAACGAGGATCCTGCCGCAGCTGAGACGGTAGTCGGACGCATCGCCGATGCCTACGTCCGTCAGAACGTTGAACGGAGCTCGGCTGAAGCCGCTTCGCAACTTGAGTTCGTGAAGGAGCAGTTGCCGGTCGTTCGTCGTCAAGTCGAGCAGGCCCAGGTCGCAATGACTGCCTACCAATCCAAGGCGAACTCGGTCGACATCACCATGCAGACCAAAGGCCTGCTGGACCAGGAAGTGGCTGTCGAAGCAAGCATCCAGCAACTGCGCTTGAAGCAGGCAGAGATGGATCGCAGCTTCACCCGCGAGCATCCGGCGTACCGCGCGCTTCTGTCCCAGATCGCAAGTCTGGAAGCACGCAAGTCCGGCTTCCAGCGCGAAGTAGGTAACCTGCCAGACACCCAGCAGGAACTGCTGCGCTTGACCCGCGATCTGCAGGTAAGCAATGAGATGTATACGGCGCTGCTCAATCAGGCGCAGCAGCTGGATGTGGCGAGGGCAGGTGCGGTTGGCAATGTGCGTATCGTCGATCCGGCGGCAGTGGATATCGCCCACCCGGTAAAGCCGCGCAAGGCATTGATCGTGGCCATCGCCACGCTGCTTGGCGGCTTCCTCTCGGTAGCCTTCGTTTTCCTGCAGCGCATGCTCAACCCGGGCATCGAGGATCCTGCAGCAATCGAGGAGCTCGGTCTGCCGGTTTATGCGGCCATTCCGCTCAGTGTGTCCAACGCCATGCCCAAGCTGCGCAAGGGCAAGCATGGCACTAGGGTGATTGCTGACGGTCGTCAGCATCTGCTCGCGGCGACTGATCCAGCGGACCCGGCCGTTGAAGCACTGCGCAGCCTGCGTACCAGCCTGCATTTCGCCATGCTGGAAGCCAAGAACAATATCCTCACCATCTCCGGTCCGCGCCCTGGTGTCGGCAAGACGTTCGTGTCCAGCAACCTGGCGGCCGTCATCGCCCAAGCAGGCCAGCGTGTGCTAGTAATCGATGCCGACATGCGCAAGGGCACACTGCATAAGCTGTTGGGCATTTCCCAGCAGAATGGCCTGTCGGATGTGCTGGGTGGAAAGCTGGCAGTCGATGCAGCCATTCATCCGCTGCCGGGCCTGGAGAACATGCACTACATGGTGCGTGGCGACGTGCCGCCCAATCCGTCGGAGCTGCTGATGCACCCGCGCTTCCAGCAGATGCTGGAGTCGCTGTCCCAGCAGTACGATCTGGTCATCGTCGATACGCCGCCGATTCTGGCGGTCACGGATGCTGCGCTGGTGGCTACTCACGCCGGCTCCAGCCTGCTGGTCACCCGTTTCGGCGTGAATCAGGCCAAGGAAATCCTGTTGACCATGCAGCGCTTCGAGCAGAATGGCGTGCAGGTAAAGGGCGCCATCTTCAATGCGGTCGAGAAGCGCGCTACCGGCTACTACAGCTATGGTTATTACGAATACGCATCGGACGACAAGGGCTGAGACCGGTTGACCAATGTGATGGCGAAGGCCCGGCGCAGTGCGCCGGGCCTTTTCTGTTTACGCGCTTCTTTTCCAGAAACGCCGGACTGTTGCCAGCGAACTCTCCAGCCGTGCGTCGGCACAGGCAACAGCGTTCGATGCTGTTGTACGTGCCATCTTGTCCTTGGCATGCAGTTTCGCGAGGAGCTGAAGCTATCCGTGTGACACCTGGCTGAAGGTCGGCGCTGGCACGGGATGGCCCTTGAGCCTCTGGCCGTGGTACTTCCCGTCCACAGCCTGTATTCTGCATTGCTTCGATATGGCTCCGTAACGTAAGCGAACTATCAGCTGCGAGCATGTCGAATCGGCTAACAGGCAAGATCAACGATGTAGGTATGGCGATATGGCGTCCAGGACAAGCGCATACCGACTCGGTTTTCGCGCTTTTGAAACCTTATTTCAGGGACGACCGATACCATGAGCACGATCCAACCCGTCATCCTCTCCGGCGGTTCCGGCACCCGTTTGTGGCCGCTTTCGCGCGAGGCGTATCCGAAGCAGTTCCTGCCATTGGCGGGCGAGCAGACCATGCTGCAGGCAACATGGACACGCGTGGCGCCCATCGCCGCGCGCGGTCCG
>JAAIGF010240068.1_pt1 | contig 17669 bp, 14 predicted proteins | sample 6487441 | NCBI WGS metagenome assembly JAAIGF01 (sample SAMN13974129, study PRJNA590717) | phyllosphere metagenome | biome: pepper field; feature: multiple bacterial spot infested pepper fields; material: pepper leaves; isolation source: leaves from pepper fields | host: Capsicum annuum ... | reverse complement strand
CGCGGTCCGGCCGGTGGCGCCGAAGGTGGTGCGCGTCGGGGTCCGGCCGCAGCCGGCGAAGGCGGCGCCCGTCGCGGCCCCGCGCCCGATGGCAACACCGCGGGTCCCAAGGGCCCGCGCGGTCCGCGCAAGAGCGCCGCACGCAAGTCGGCCGCACCGGTGGGCGCGCCGCGCGTCAAGGCCGAGGATCGTCAACCGCGCAGCGCACGCGCCCACGAATCGCACCTGGCCGCGGCTGGCGGTCGCGGCGGGCGGCGCGGCTGACGCCTGCAGGGCCATGCCAGCCCCGGGCTTGCCCGGGCTGGACGGCCCCGCTCAGTCCATTACAATCAGGAGGTTTGCCGCGTCGCGCTGCGCCGCGTTCCGTCAGCTTCCGAAGATATAAAACAAATCCATGAGACTAGGCACACGGCGGGTCGCGCCCGCAATCGCAGCAGTTGCGTCCTGTTGGATCTGGGGTACTGCCAGCGCGGCTGACGCGGCAGCGCCGATCCAGGGCAACATCGAAGACGCGAAGGACAAGGTCTCGATGTGCATCGGCTGTCACGGCATTCCGGGGTATCGCGCGAGCTTCCCCGAGGTCTACCATGTGCCCAAGATCGCCGGCCAGAACGCCGCCTACATCATCGCTGCCCTGAACGCGTATGCCTCCGGCGCGCGCTCGCATCCGACCATGGATGCGATCGCCAAGAGCTTGTCCGAACAGGACATCGCCGATCTCGCCGCGTACTACGCGAATCTGAAGTGAACGGGGGCATCCGATGAAGCGCATCACCCAGGCCCTCGTGGGCATTGCCCTGGCCAGCAGCGCCAGCCTGATCCACGCCGCCGACCTGCAGGCCGGTCGCGCCGTGTTCGAGAAATTCAACTGTGCCTCGTGCCACGGGGCGGACGCCAAGACCTCGGTCGATCCGGCGTACCCCATCCTGGCCGGCCAGCACGCCGACTTCCTGGCCCATTCGCTGCGCGCCTACCAGCGTGGCCAGGCCGGCCTGCCGGCCAGTGCCAACGTGCGCAAGAACGCCATCATGGGCGCCTTCGCCGTGCAGCTCTCGGCGGATGACATCAACAATGTCGCTGCCTGGCTGGCATCGCAGCCCAGCGATCTCGGCACGCGCCGCTGACGCGCGCACAGCTGACACGACCCGGCCCCGGCCGGGTTTTTTCATGCCCGCCCGGATGGCTCAGCTCGCCCGGCGGCGAATGAGCTCCAGGTACTTGTCCGAATCCGGCGGCGTGCCGTTGCGCTGGGCTTCCCAGACGATCTGCCCCAGGCATTCCATGATGTCGTGCGCGGCATGGTGCGCGTCCGATCGCGCAGCCAGGCGCTGATAGGCGTCACGGATGCCGGGCGGCTGGTCGATCGACAGCTGCTCGGCGATCGCCAGATGCATCGACAGATGCAGAAAGGGATTCGTCTGCCCGGCCTCCACCGCGTAGTCCTGCGCGATGGCGCCGTCGGACATCAGCGTGTCGTGGTATTCGGGGTGTTCGATGACCCAGTCCAGGGCCATCGCTTCCAGCGGCGTCAGGATCTCGTCCTCACGGTGTTTGCGCCAGGTTTCCCGAAAGAAACTGCGCACCTGTTCGCGGGAAGGATTGAACATGGCGTACCTCGCGATCGAATCCCCGATTTTACCGCGCGGACCCTGCAGCGGCCACGCAGGATTTGGCGATCCGCGCCGTTACCGCTATAGTTTTCGGTTTTGTGCGCCCCGGCGCTCAACATCTTTTCCGCAGGCATCGCTATGGCTCTATACGTACACAAATACGGCGGGACGTCGATGGGCTCGGTCGAGCGCATCCAGAACGTGGCCCGGCGCGTCGCCAAATGGCACCAGGCCGGTCACCAGGTCGTCGTCGTTCCCTCGGCGATGTCCGGCGAGACCAACCGCCTGCTGGGCCTCGCGCGCGACCTGTCGAAGAACCCGGACCCGCGTGAACTCGACATGCTCGCCTCCACGGGCGAACAGGCCAGCGTCGCCCTGCTCAGCATCGCCCTGCAGGAACTGGGGGTGGCCGCACGCAGCTACGCCGGCTGGCAGGTTCCGGTGCGCACCGACTCCGCCTACACCAAGGCCCGCATCCAGTCGATCGATGACGCGCGCGTGCGCGCCGACCTGGACGCCGGCAAGGTCGTCATCGTCACCGGCTTCCAGGGCGTGGACGCCGACAACAACATCACCACGCTTGGCCGCGGTGGCTCGGACACGTCGGCCGTCGCCGTGGCCGCTGCCATGGGCGCGGTCGAGTGCCTGATCTACACGGACGTGGACGGTGTCTACACCACCGACCCGCGCGTCGTGCCGGAAGCCCGCCGCATGAACGTCATCTCGTTTGAAGAGATGCTGGAAATGGCGTCGCTGGGCTCCAAGGTGCTGCAGATCCGCTCGGTGGAATTCGCCGGCCGCTATCGCATGCCCACCCGCGTGCTGTCATCGCTCACCGACCCCAACGGCCCGCTGGCCGAAGAAATGGCGTCGGGCACCCTGATCACTTTCGAGGAAGACGAAAAAATGGAAACCGCCGCCGTCTCGGGTATCGCGTTCAGCCGCGACGAAGCCAAGCTCACCCTGCTTGCCGTGCCGGACAAGCCCGGCATTGCCCACAGCATCCTGGGCCCCATCGCCGCGGCCAACATCGACGTCGACGTCATCGTGCAGAACCAGTCGGTGGCGGGCACGACCGACTTCTCCTTCACCGTCAACCGCGCCGAGTACACGCGCGCCGTCGACGTGCTGACCAAGGAAGTCCAGCCGGCCGTGGGCGCGCGCGAAGTCGTGACCGACGACAAGGTGTGCAAGGTGTCGATCGTGGGCATCGGCATGCGCTCGCACGTGGGCATCGCGAGCCTCATGTTCCAGACGCTGGCACAGGAAGGCATCAACATCCAGATGATCAGCACGAGCGAGATCAAGACCTCGGTCATCATCGCCGACAAGTACATGGAGCTGGCCGTGCGCACGCTGCACAAGGCCTTCGGCCTGGACCAGCCCGGCGGCAGCATCTGATTCCGGCACGTGTCGGTGTGCACGCCATCGGCTTGCGGCGTGCACACCGGTAGAGTCGTGCTAGAATGTCGGTCTTCTTCGGAGGCGTGCCCGAGTGGCCGAAGGGGCTCCCCTGCTAAGGGAGTATGCGGCTAAAACTGCATCGTGGGTTCGAATCCCACCGCCTCCGCCAGATACCGTGGCCTGGTCCATCGCCAGGCAACGCAGCAGTCAAGGAAACCCGCAAGACGGCAACGTCTCGCGGGTTTTTTCTTGTGGGGCTGACGCGGCACAAGCGCCGGATTTGACGGGCTTTTCGCAGCGTGCTCTCGCACAGGCGCGCGCCACCGCAACCTAGAATTTCGGGCCGGACCGCCCTGTCGTCCGAAGCCGCGAGATTCCATTGCCACCCCGCCCGCCCAACGCGCGCCGTGCCCGCGACTCCCACGCAGGCGGCCATGGCGCACACCCCCGCCAACGGCCCACCTCCCGCGCACGCACGGCATGGCGCATCGCGGCCCTGGTCTTCTGCCTGGCCCTGCTGGGCATCCTGACGCGCCCGTCGGCCTACCTCGCCGTGCTGTGGCCGGCCAATGCCGTGCTCCTTGCCATGATGGTCCGCAATCCCGGGTGGACCGGGCCGCTCGCCTGGCTGGCGGCCAGCGCGGGCTTCGTCACGGCCGACCTCATCACCGACAACGCCCTGGGCAAGACGCTCTGGCTCACCGCCGCCAACCTGGCCGGCGTGATCACGGGTGCGTATGTGTTCGCCGTGCTGGACCGGCTGGCGCGCCTGCGCGATCGTCACCGCTCGACGTCCTACGTGTTTCTCGCCGGCCTGGCGGCCAGCCTGGCCAGCGTGGCCGTCGCAGCGCCCGCCGGCCCCGTCCTCTTTCAGATCGACGTGCGCAGTACCGCGCTGATGTGGCTGTGCTCCGAGTTCGTCAATTACCTCCTCATCCTGCCTGTCGTCCTCAGCGCGCCTCGGCGCTGGTCCCTGCCACGATGGCGGCTCGCCTGGCGCCTGCGCACGACGCCGCTCAGGCGGATGGCACCGCTGGCCGGCCTGGGACTGGGCATCGCCGCCAGCATGGCCATCGGCCATTCGGGCGCCCTGGCGATCCCCATCCCGGCCCTGCTGTGGTGTGCCCTGACCTATTCCGTGTTCTCGACGGCGTTGCTGTCGATGGCCGTCTGCTACTGGCAGCTGTATGCGGCCGCCAACGGGATCTTCTTCGAGCAGGCCTTCCCGTTTACCCCCGATCGCTTTGCCGAAGTGTTCTCGCTGCGGATCGGGGCCGCGATGATGATGCTCGGGCCTCTGGCCGTGGCCATCAGCAACGCCGCCCGCAAGAAGGCGTTGCACGCACTGGAACACGCCATGCGGCACGACGCGCTGACCAAGGCGCTATCGCGGGCGAGCTTCCTGGCCCAGGCCGAGCGGCTGATGCGGGCGCGCCACGACGAGCGTGCCGACATGGCGGTCCTGATGGCGGACATCGATCACTTCAAGTCCATCAACGATGCCCATGGCCATGCGGTCGGCGACGAGGTGCTCGTGCGCTACGCCGCCGCCGTCCAAGGTGCGCTGCGAAGCGGTGACCTGTTCGGCCGTCTGGGCGGCGAAGAATTTGCCATCGTGCTGCGCAACGTCGGCGCCCAGGACGCCCTGGCCATCGCCAACCGGCTCAGGCACGTAACCTCGGCGCTGCGCTTCGAGCATGCGGGCAAGGCCTTCGGCATCACCGTGAGCATCGGGCTTCTCCACGTGGATGGCGCATCGACGCCGGCCGACCTGGAGCATGCGTTGCTGCTGGCCGACCAGGCGCTGTACCAGGCCAAGACTGCCGGGCGCGACAGAACCGTCTTCGTGCGGGCCGCGCAAGCCGCCGGTTGAGCGTGGCTGGCCCGTGCCGCAGCGCCGGGGGGGCGCCTCGCTATACTGGCCTGCCGTCCCGCCTCCCCGCCCCCGCCATGCGCCTGCGTCACCTCGAGATCTTCCATGCGGTCATGCGGACCGGGTCGGTCAGCGGTGCGGCGGAACTGCTGAACCTGTCGCAGTCCGCAGCCAGCAAGGCGCTGGCGCAAGCCGAACATGCGCTGGGCCTGCCGCTGTTCCACCGCGCCCAGGGCCGGCTCGTGCACACGCGCGAGGCCGAGCTATTGTATGGACAAACCCAGGCACTGTTTGCCCAGGCCGATCAGGTGCGGCGCCTCGCGCGCCACCTGAAGCAGAACCCCGATGGCCAGTTGCGCATCGGCTGCCTGCCCAGCCTGGGGCTTGGGCTCATTCCCGGTGCGATCCGGGCGTTTCGCGCGCGCTTTCCGGCCGTCAGGCTGGACGTGCTGACCGGCAACGGCGACGAGCTGCTGGAGCGGCTGCTCGCACGTGAGCTCGACCTGGTCGTGTGTTTCGATCTGCCCCTGCGCCCTGCCCTGACACGTCTGCCGCTGGGCGACATCCGGGTCGTGCACCTCGCACCTGCCCCCCAGGACACCGAGCAGGCCTATGCGCCCCCGGTGCCCCTGGCGGATTTGAACCCGCGGGACTGGATCGGCGTGGGCGGCAGCGACCCCCTGGCCCAGGCCATCCGAGACGCGTGGATGCTTCCGCATGCGCCCGATGCGGCGCCGCTGCTGGAGACGCGCACCTACTCGGTCGCCGCAGCGCTGGCGCGGGAAGGTCTGGGCTTTGCCCTCGTGGACGAGGTCACGGCGCGCGCGCTGGGTCACGGCATGCAGGTCAGGCCGCTCGCACCCAGCGTGCATGTGCAGGCGGTGGTATTCCATGTCACGACGGATGTACGCTCGCTCGCCTTCGATGCATTCGTGGACGATCTGCGCAGGGAGCTGTCCGGCGGTTGAGCGCCAGCTGGCCCCCGGCCTGCAGCACCCGTGCGGGGATGCCGGCCGTGGCCCGGCTGGCAGGGATGGTCCAGTCGAAAACGACTACCCTGCCGCCCTTTTTTCCCTGGCCTGCCGCGCCATGCCCCGCCGATACTGGGCCGTGCGCGTCAGCGAAGGCGCGACGAACGTTCCCGGAGATGGTTCATGCGCGTCACGCTCGTCCACTTGATGCCCGCGGCCACGGCTGTCCGGCGTGCCCGGGAGGCACGTGCCGCACCGCAGTGCACCCCATGCGATCAGCCACATCCTGGGCGGACGGCCGGGTCTCAGGCGCGACAACCTCGCAGAAGCCCGGCCGAGCGTCAGCGCCGCCACGATGGAGGGAGCACGTGATGACCGCTGCCTCGCACGCCGGCTATTGGGATGCGGACCGCGCCGCCCGGACAGGCCACGTCACGGTCATCGGTGCCGGGATCATCGGCCTGACCAGCGCGGCTGCCCTGGTCCGCTCGGGCCGCACGGTGACCGTCCTGGATGCGGCTGCCCGCGTGGGCCAGGGCACCAGCCTGGCCAATGGCTGCCAGTTGTCCTATGCCTACGTCGCGCCGCTCGCCCAGCCTGCGGTGCTGGCCGAGCTGCCACGGCTGCTGTTCGCGCGCGCTGCGCCCCTGAAGATCGTGCCGCGCTGGGACCCGACCCAGTGGCGCTGGCTGCTGGGCTTTCTGGCTGCCTGCCGCGCCTCGCAAGCGCGTGAGGGTTCGCTGGCCCTGCTGGCGCTCGCCAGCCTGAGCCGTGCGGACACCGATGCCTGGCTGCGGGGCACCGACCGCGCAGCCCTGGGCTTTTCGGATCACGGCAAGCTGGTGTTGATGCCCAGCGCCCACGCCCTGGCTGGCGCACGCCGCCAGATGGCCATGCAGGCCGCGGTCGGGCCTGCCCAGCGCGCCGTGAGCGCCGACGAATGCCTGGACCTGGAGCCTGCCCTGCGCGGGCTGCGCCACCGCATCGCGGGCGCCATCTACACCCCAAGCGACTGCGCGATCGACAGCGCGGCCCTGTGCGGCGATCTGCAAGCCCGCCTGCGCGCGCGTGGTGTGCAGTTCGAGCTCGGCACGCGGGTCACCGGATTCCAGCGCCGTGGCGAGCGCCTCGTCCGACTGGAGACGACGCGCGGCGCACGCGACGTCGAATCCGTCGTGCTTGCGACCGGGGCCGACTGCGCGGCCATGACCCGCCAGCTGGGCTTTCGCGTTCACGTGTATCCCCTGAAGGGCTACAGCCTGACCGTGCCCATCCGGGACCCGGGCGCCGTGCCGCGCGTCAGCGTCACCGACGCCGCGCGCAAGGTGGTCTACGCACGCATCGGCCAGCATCTGCGCGTGGCCGGCATGGCCGAGATCCGCGGCCACGATCACCGCCTGGAGTCCCGGCGCGTCGAGGCGCTGAAGGCGCTGACACGCGACGCCTTTGGCGATGCCGTGGACGTCGATGCCGCTTTGCCCTGGACCGGCCTGCGACCGGCCACGCCCAGCTCGGTCCCCATCATCCGCCAGTCGCCGGTACGCAACCTGTTCCTCAATGTCGGGCATGGCGCGCTGGGCCTGACACTCGCGTTCGGCGCGGCCCGCCGGCTGGTCGACGTCCTCGACGCCACGCGGCTACCCACCCGGCAAGCCCGTGCCTGAAGCCCGCGGATCCGGGGCGGCACCGTCGTCGACCGTGCCCGGCAACCCGGCTCTGACGCCAATGTCGGCATGATCCTGCCCGCCTGCCACGCGCCCGAATGGTGCATGGGCGACCCGATGCACCATCGACGCGCCCCGGCGGTGCGCCATGAGCGTGCGCACCGGGATTGCGGGCCTGCTCACCCACGATCGCCAACCCACTGATCCGAAACGACAAATCGCTGCCGGACACAGACTGGCATGGATATCGCATAAAGACTCGTGCCCTGGTGCCCCCGCACCGCGGCCCACAATTCGATGAATGGCAAAGGCGCCCGGACCGCAAGGTCCAGGCGCCTTTTCGTTTGTCCTCGATGAATGGCGTATCGACGAGTCCGGACCATGACCTCATCCTCCACCGCTTCCTCCCTGCCCACCCTGATCGTCATCGGCAACGGCATGGTCGGCCATCACTGTGTCGAACAGCTCGTCGCGCAGGGCGCATTGGCGCGCTACCGGATCGAGGTGTTCGGCGACGAACCGCGGCGCGCCTACGACCGCGTGCACCTGTCCGAGTACCTGTCGGGCCGCGACGCCGAGTCCATGGCGATGAGCGAGGCGGCCTTCTACGAGCAGCCCGGGCTGACGCTGCACCTGGGCGAGCGCGTGCTGGAGCTCGATCGCCACCAGCGCGAGGTCGTGACGAGCCAAGGGCGACATGCCTATGACAAGCTCATCCTCGCGACGGGCTCGTTCCCTTTCGTGCCACCCATCGCGGGCGCCGAAGGCACCTCGCGCCTGCTGTACCGCACCCTGGAAGACCTGGACGAGATCCGCGCCGCCGCCCAGGGCGCGCGCCGGGGGGTCGTCGTCGGTGGCGGGCTGCTGGGGCTGGAAGCCGCCAACGCCCTGAAGCTGCTGGGCCTGGAGGCCCATGTGGTCGAGTTCGCGCCGCGCCTGATGCCCTTGCAGCTGGACGACCTGGGCGGCGCCGCGCTGAAGTCGCGCATCGAATCCCTGGGCGTGACCGTGCACACCTCACGCGCCACGCAGAACGTGAAGGAAGGCACGCGATACCGCTGGCGCATGAACTTCATGGAAGGCGAGCCGCTGGAAACGGACCTGATCGTGTTCTCGGCCGGCATCCGCCCGCGCGACGGCATCGCCAAGTCCGCCGGTCTGGCCATCGGCGCCCGCGGCGGCATCGTGATCGATGACGCGTGCCGCACCAGTGACGAGCACATCTATGCGATCGGCGAATGCGCCGTCTGGCAGGACATGGTGTTCGGCCTGGTGGCCCCGGGCTACCAGATGGCACGCACCGTCGCGGCCGCGCTGTGCGAAGCGGCCCCGCAACCCTTCACGGGGGCGGACATGTCGACCAAGCTCAAGCTGCTTGGCGTCGACGTGGGCTCCATCGGCGACGCACATGGCGCGACCCCTGGCGCGCGCAGCTACCGCTACATCGACGAGGCCTCGGCCAGCTACCGCCGCCTGGTGGTGTCGGCCGATGGCAAGGCGGTGCTGGGGGCGGTCCTGGTCGGCGACAACAGCTTCTACGACACCTTGCTGCAGTATGCCCAGAACGGCATTGCGCCCCCGGCGGACGCCGGCAGCCTGATCCTGCCGGCCGGCAGCGGCGCGCCCGCACTGGGCGTGGACGCCCTGCCCGCCACGGCCACCATCTGTTCCTGCCACAACGTCAGCAAGGGCGCGGTGTGCGACGCCATCGACGGCGGCTGCACCGACCTCGCGGGCGTGAAGGCCTGCACCAAGGCCGCCAGCGGCTGTGGGGGCTGTGCCGCCCTGCTCAAGCAGGTCTTCGAGCATGAGCTGACCGCGCGTGGCGTCACCGTCGACAAGAGTTTGTGCGAACATTTCGCCTTCACCCGCCAGGAACTGTACGACATCGTGCGCGTGGAAGGCATCGAGACCTTCGATGCGCTGATCGCCCGCCACGGGCGCGGCCACGTGGGCTGCGAGATCTGCAAGCCGACGGTGGGCTCGATCCTGGCGTCGTGCTGGAACCGGCCGGTGCACGAGTCGCACCTGGTGCCGCTGCAGGACACCAACGACACCTTCCTTGCCAACATGCAGAAGAACGGCACGTATTCCGTCGTGCCACGCATCGCGGCGGGCGAAATCACCCCCGATGGCCTGATGGCGATCGGCGCCGTGGCCAAGAAGTACGACCTGTACACCAAGATCACCGGCGGCCAGCGCATCGACCTCTTCGGCGCGCAACTGCACGATCTGCCCAACATCTGGAGCGAGCTGATCGCCGCGGGCTTCGAGACCGGACACGCCTACGGCAAGTCCACCCGGACCGTGAAGTCCTGCGTGGGCAGCACGTGGTGCCGGTATGGCGTGCAGGACAGCGTGGCCATGGCCCTGGCCATCGAGCACCGCTACAAGGGCCTGCGCGCCCCGCACAAGCTCAAGTTCGCCGTGTCCGGCTGCACCCGCGAATGCGCCGAGGCGCAGAGCAAGGACATCGGCGTCATCGCCACCGACAAGGGCTGGAACCTGTATGTGTGCGGCAACGGCGGCATGCGCCCGCGCCACGCGGAACTCTTTGCCACCGACCTTGACGATGACGAGCTCATCCGCATCATCGACCGCGTGCTGATGTTCTACATCCGCACCGCCGACAAGCTGCAGCGCACCTCGGTCTGGCGCGAATCCCTGGACGGTGGCCTGGACTACCTGAAGGCCGTGGTCCTGGACGACAGCCTGGGGCTGGCCGCCGAACTCGAAGCCCAGATGCAGCTGATCGTGGACCGCTATGAATGCGAGTGGGCCAATGCCATCAACGACCCGGAAAAGCGCAAGCGATTCCGCACCTTCGTCAACGCGCCCGGGGGTGACCCGGACGTGCAGTTCGTCGACGAGCGCGGGCAACCCCGCCCGGCCCCCGTGCGTGCGCCGCGTGTCATTCCCCTGATCGAGGAAACCCTGTCATGAGCCAAGCCCTCGCCAGCGCGCCCACCTGGCGCGCCCTCTGCGATCGTCGCGACCTGGTCTGCGGATCCGGCATCGTCGCCCTGCTCGATGGCGAACAGATCGCCGTCTTCCAGACACCCGATGGCGAACTCTATGCCATCGCCAACCGCGACCCGCGCTCCGGCGCCAACGTCATCGGCCGCGGCCTGATCGGCCAGGCGGGCGATGACGTGTACGTCGCCGCGCCCCTCTACAAGCAGCGCTTTCGCCTGCGCGATGGCGTGTGCCTGGATGACCCGACGCAGCGCCTGCGCACCTGGCAGGTCCGCCTGCACGGCGACGTCCTCGAGATTGCCTGACTTCTTCCGTTATCCCGATTCCTTTTCCGCCTTCCCTGGAACGACCATGTCCTATCTCGTGCCTTCCGAATTTGCCGCCAAAATGGTGGATACCGGCGAGTCCAAACTTTTCATGGGCACGCGCGATGCGCTGATCCGCGCCTACATGGCAGGCGCCATCCTGGCGCTGGCGGCCGTCTTCGCCGTCACCGTCACCGCCCAGACAGGCTATCCCATCCTGGGCGCCCTGCTCTTTCCGGTGGGCTTCTGCATCCTGTACCTGATGGGCTTCGATCTGCTGACCGGCGTCTTCGTCCTGACCCCGCTTGCCTACTTCGACAAGCGCCCGGGCGTGACCGTGCGCGGCATCCTGCGTCACTGGGGCGTCGTGTTCCTCGGCAACTTCCTGGGCGCGCTCACCGTGGCCTTCCTGATGGCCATCGTCTTCACGTACGGGTTCTCGACCGACCCGGGCAAGGTGGGCGCGATGATCTCGCACATCGGTGAAGACCGCACGCTGGGCTACAAGGAATACGGCGCGGCCGGCATGCTGACGATCTTCGTGCGCGGCGTGCTGTGCAACTGGATGGTCTCGCTGGGCGTGGTGGGCGCCATGATCTCCACCACCGTTGGCGGCAAGGTCCTGGCGATGTGGATGCCGGTCATGCTGTTCTTCGCGATGGGCTTCGAGCACTCGGTGGTGAACATGTTCCTGTTCCCCTTCGCGCTGATCGTGGGTGCCGACTTCTCCGTCATGGACTACATGATCTGGAACGAGATCCCGGTCGTGCTGGGCAACCTGATCGGCGGCCTGACCCTGACGGGCCTCACGCTGTACACGACCCACGTGCGCACCGCCCCGAAGCGCTCGTTCAACTGATCCGATGGCGCTCGGCCCTGCCGCGCACGGTTGCGCGGCAGGCCGCAGCCACGGGCGGGGCGGGCACGGCCGGTCAGTGCCCTTCGCCCGTGGCAAGGCGCACGCCGCGTCGGCCCGGCGCATGCGCCATCCCCAGCCTGCCAAGCACCGCGATTCCCTCGTATCCCCCGGTTGCCATGTCCCCCACCCTGCGTGTCACGCTAGGCCAGCATTCGGACCGCGGCCGCAAGCCCGTCAACCAGGACTTCCACGGCGCGTACCTCGCGCAGGAGCCGCAACGGTCCAGCAAGGGTATCGCCCTGGCGCTGGCCGACGGCATCAGCAGCAGTGACGTCAGCCACATCGCCAGCCAGACGGCCGTCGGCAGCTTTCTGTCGGACTACTTCAGCACCCCCGAGACCTGGTCGGTCAAGACCTCGGCCCAGCGCGTGCTGGCGGCCACCAACGCGTGGCTGTACGCCCAGACCCGCCAGGGCGAGCACCGCTACGACCGCGATCGCGGTTATGTCTGCACATTGACGGCGGTGATCCTGAAAGGTGCCAGCGCGCATGTCTTTCATGCGGGCGACGCCCGCCTGTACCGCCTGCGCGGCCACGACCTGGAGATCCTGACCACCGACCATCGCGTGTCGGTCGCGCCCGGCCAGAGCTATCTGGCCCGCGCGCTGGGCCTGGGCCCGCATCTGGAACTGGATTACCAGGCCCACGCGACGGACGTCGGCGACGTGTTCATCGCGCTGACCGACGGCGTGTACGAACACGTACCCGGCGAGCAGATGCGCGAGATCCTTGCCGCGGCGGGCGATGACCTGGATGGCGCCGCGCGCGCCCTGGTGGACGCCGCCTACGCGCAGGGCAGCGACGACAACCTGACGGCTCAGCTGGTGCGCATCGATGGCCTGCCCGTGGCCGATGCGGGCGACGTGGCACGCCAGTCGCGCGAGCTGCCCGCCGCGCCACTGCTGCAGGCGCGCCAGCAGTTCGAGGGCTACCGGATCGTGCGCGAGATCCATGCGAGCCATCGCAGCCATGTCTACCTGGCCGTGGACGAGGACTCCGGCGCCCGCGTGGCGTTGAAGATTCCCTCCATCGACCTGCAGGGGGACGCGGGCTACCGCGAGCGCTTCCTGCTGGAAGAGTGGGTGGCCCGGCGCATCGACAATCCACACGTGGTCAAGGCCTGGCCGGCCACCCGCGCGCGCGCGCATCTGTACACGGTGAGCGAGTACGTCGAGGGCCAGACGCTGGCGCAGTGGATGCTGGACCACCCGCGTCCCGACATCGCCCAGGTGCGCGGCCTCATCGAGCAGATCGCCCGCGGCCTGCAGGCATTCCATCGACTGGAGATGCTGCACCAGGACCTGCGCCCCGCCAACGTGCTGATCGACGCGACGGGCACGGCGCGGCTGCTGGACTTCGGCGCCGTGCACGTGGCCGGCATGCATGATGGCGCGCGCGCGGGGGAGCCCGGCGCGCCGCTGGGCAGCACGGCCTACCTGGCCCCCGAGTATCTGCTGGGCGAGGCGGGCACGCAGCGCTCGGACATCTATTCGCTGGGCGCGCTTGCGTATCACCTGCTGACCGGGCGCCTGCCCTATGGCAACCAGATGGCGCAGTTGCGCGGGCGCAGCGGGCTGCGGCGGCTCGCCTACCAGAGCGCGCACGACAACGACCGCGCGATTCCGGTCTGGCTGGACGAGGTCCTGCGCCAAGCGGTGCACCCGGATCCCGCCCGCCGGTTCGGCGAGCTGTCGGAGTTCGTGCAGGCGTTCCGGCAGCCGGGGCGGGATCACGTGAAGCGCAGCGAGCCGGCGTGGATCGAGAAGGATCCGCTGCGGTTCTGGAAGGGGTTGTGCCTGGTGCTGGCGGTGATGAATGTGGTGCTGCTGGCGACATGAGGGGCACGATCGTGGGGCGTTTGGCACTGTCGTGGTGCTGAAGACTTGCTCGTGGCGGCGCTGGCGTTGCGGTTGGCGCTGTCGTTGGCGCTGTCGTCGGCGCTATCGTTGGCGCTGTCGCTGGATCGGAAGATCTGCTTGCGCGTCGACGCCGATCGGGGGGCCGGCACAGTCGCTCCCCGTTAATCGCTTGGTGTGCCGGCCCCCCGACCGACGCCGCCGAGGCGGGGCCTTGCCTTCGGCGTCGCGCCTGGCTGCGGGTTCAATGGCTTGCCTTTGGCGTTGCGCCTTGCTGCGGGTTCAATGGCTTGCCTTCGGCGTCGCGCGTGGCTGCGGGTTCATTGGCTTGCCTTCGGCGTCGCGCGTGGCTGCGGGTTCATTGGCTTGCCTTCGGCGTCGCGCACGGGTGCGGGGGTGATTGGGCTTGAGCATGCAGATGTGCCGCGTCAGTCCGGGGGCCAGGCGTGGGCAGGCAGGACGTAACGATGAAACTGGCAAGACTTTTGCATGACTCAACGCCAGGCGGCACACCAATCGCCCGCAAGGCTGACAAAGGCGTCAGGGCATCACTCGAGGGCGGGTGGATGCGCTGGCGCCTTCTTTCGTTGGGCGCGCGCTGCGCCTGCATCCGGCTTCATTCACCCGCCCCTCAGGAGTTATCCCATGACCGGTACCGTGTGGCTGGTGGGCGCAGGCCCAGGCGACCCCGAACTCATCACCCTGAAGGCCGCCCGCGTGCTGGCCCAGGCCGAGGTCGTGCTGGTCGACGACCTGGTCAACCCCGACATCCTGTCCCACTGCCCTGACGCCCGCATCGTGCGGGTCGGCAAGCGCGGGGGGTGTCGCTCCACTCCGCAGGACTTCATCCAGCGGCTGATGCTGCGTTACGCCCGTCAGGGCCGGCGTGTCGTGCGCCTGAAAGGCGGCGACCCGTGCGTGTTCGGCCGGGCGGGTGAAGAGGCGCTGTGGCTGAGCGAGCGCGGCGTGGCCTGTGAGATCGTCAACGGCATCACGGCCGGACTTGCCGCGGCTACCACCTGCGGCATTCCGCTCACGCATCGGCGCGTGGCGCGCGGGGTGACGCTGGTGACGGCGCACACGGAAGACGAGACCGGCCCGGACTGGGCGGCGCTGGCCCGGGGCGGCACGACGCTGGTGGTGTACATGGGCGTGGCCACGCTGGCGCGCACGCGTGACCAGTTGCTGGCGGGCGGCATGGCGGCGGACATGCCGGTGGCGATGATCGAGCGGGCCTCCCTGCCCGATCAGCGGGACTGCCGCACCACCCTTGGCGAGGTCGTCGAGGACGCCCGTGTCTTCGGACTGCGCAGCCCGGCCGTGCTGGTCATCGGCGAGGTGGCGGCCTACGACGTGCTGGCGCTGGCCGATGGCCGTGTCGCGCCAGGCGTGTCGGCGCTGACCGATTCGTGGCAGGCGACGCCAGCCCTCAGTGCTGCCGCCGACACCGCGGCGATCGGGCGGGCAGGCGCGACGGTGGGCGGGCGGGCGGCCGCGTCCGACGCACGGACTCGGCGCCAGGCCGCAGTCCGCGCGACAATGGCGGCATGACCGAGACCCACGTGCCGACCTCTCTGCAATACCTGCTGGCTGCCCGCCGCGCGGAGCTGCGCGGGCTGGAAGAGCTCGCCGATACCTGCGAGCTGGTCGGCCTGACCAGCGCGCTGGTGCATGCGCTGCAAAAGGAGCGTGGCTACGCGAACCTGTACGTGGCCGATCCGCAGACCTCGCTGCTCAACACGCTCAACGGGCTGACGGACGCCGCGCAGGCGCACGAAGCCCATGTGCGGCGCAGTCTGGCGCGCCTGGATCCGCAGGCCGCGCATCCACCCGAGCGGGCACGGTTGCTGAGCCGCGTGGCCGACGCGCTGTACCGCCTGGACATGCTGGCCGGTCTGCGCCGACGCATCCGGGACCGCACGGTGACGGGCGCCAGCGCCACCGACACTTTCACCCGGGTGATCGCCGGCTTGCTCAACGTCGTGTTCGAGGCCGCCGACACGGCCCTGGACCCGGAGCTGACCCGCACCCTGGTGGCGATGTTCAATTTCCTGCAAGGCAAGGAGCTGAGCGGCCAGGAGCGTGCGTGCGGCGCGGCGGGCTTTAGCGCCGGCTGGTTCAGCGAGGCCCAGAAGACCCAGTTGCGGCACCTGGTCGACGGCCAGCAGCGCTGCTTTGCCGTGTTCACCCGCTATGCCGGCCCGGACGTGCTGCAGTGCTGGGCGCCGATCGCCGCCGATGAAGCGCGGGTGCAGCCCTTGCGCGAGATGGCCTGGCGCACCGCGGCTGACGCCACGGTCGATCCGGTGCTGGCGCAGGGCTGGTTCGATCTGCTGACCGAACGCATCGATGCCATGAAAACCGTGGACGCCCTGCTCGCGGACACGCTGCTGCGACGCAGCCGCGAGCGCCTGGCCGACACGCGGCGGGACCTGGAAAACCACCGGGCGCTGTCGCGGCACCTCGCCGATCAGGCCGCGCAGGCGGACGCCCCGGTCGTCTTCGACGTGCAGGGCCGCTCGCTGGACGCGGCACCGGGCGACGGGGTCGGCGGCCACATGGGACGCTCCCTGCTGGACTTGCTGCAGGAGCAGGCGCAACGCCTGCAGGACATGGCCGACGAACTGGCCGACACCCGCACGAGCCTGGCCGACAAGAAGGCCGTGGATGAGGCCAAGGCCTGGCTGATCCGCCAGCACCGCATGAGCGAGGCGAGCGCACATGAACGGCTGCAGAAAGCGGCCATGGAAAGCGGCCTGCGCCTGGGCGAGGTGGCGCGGCAGGTGCTGGCGCAGCGCAAGAGCTGAGGCTGCCCCGGATCGACGCCGTGGGCAGACGACACAGCCCGCGGTCGCCGCGAGCTGCGGCGCAAGACCGTGCAGCAGTGCCAATGAAAAAGGCCCGGTTCCAGGAACCGGGCCTTTCTGTTGGCAGCTTGGCAGGTCACTGACCCGCCAAGCCGTGGAAGCGGTCTTCCGTCGGGAAGACCGCATTCGCCCGTGCCTTAGGCGATGTTGTCACCCTCCGTGGGTTGCGGCACGCCGATGATGTCGGCAGAACCCTCGGGCGGCACGGGGACCGACTCGGGTGCTGCGTCCTCATCGGACGGTGCTGCGTCGTCCTCGAAGCTCAGCGATTCGCCGGCGTCGAAGAAGACACTGAGGTCGGCAGGCGCATCGTCGACCTGCGGCGTCGGCGTTGGCGGCGCTTCGAACGTCTGCTCGATGTTGATCTGCAGCTCGGCCGGCTGGCTTTCGTTGCCGTTCGCATTCAGCAGCTTGTAGGTGAACGTGTCGGTCCCACCAATGCCCGCCTCGTTGTTGAAGGGGGTGTAGGTGAAATCACCGTTCGCCTGGATCGTCAGCTCGCCATGCGTGCCCTGCAGCGTGGAGCCATCCGCAGGAACAAACTCCCCGCCGATCTCGATCAGGACCGTCGAATCACCGTTCGGGCCCAGATCGTCGTTGGCAGTGACGTTGCCCTGCAGCGGCAGACCCGAGGCGCTGAACTCCGTCTCGCTCGTATCCACGAAGGTGCCGGTGTAGGTCACGGTGCTGGCAAGCTGAACATTCAGACCTTGCGGCTGGACACGGTACACACCTTCCTCCAGATTCTCCAGCGAGATCTGGAATGACCGATTGCTCAGCAGGTCCACTTCGAGCAATGCACCGCTACCGCCCAGGTCGACATTGTCCCAGCCACCTTGCTCGTTCTGCTTCTGGACAGCGACGCCGGGCGCGACTGCCAGGCCAAGCACGGCGCTTGACGAGAAGATGATCGAGACATCGCGCGTGACGTCCTCACCCACCGTGAAGCCGTAGGACGGGGTCGCGAGTCCGATCACGATCGTGGTCGTCTGCGGCGTCAGGGCACCGTTGGTCTGCTCCGGCGTCAGCAGGATCTGCGCTTCCACAGACTCGCCGTTCGCGACGGGCGTGTCGGCGTCGGCGTCGGCGTCAGCGTCTGCATCAGCATCGGCATCTGCGTCGGCGTCGGCATCGGCATCAGCATCGGCGTCTGCATCAGCATCGGCATCGGCGTCGGCATCGGCATCTGCATCAGCATCAGCATCAGCATCAGCATCGGCATCG
>JAAIGF010239953.1_pt1 | contig 17670 bp, 12 predicted proteins | sample 6487441 | NCBI WGS metagenome assembly JAAIGF01 (sample SAMN13974129, study PRJNA590717) | phyllosphere metagenome | biome: pepper field; feature: multiple bacterial spot infested pepper fields; material: pepper leaves; isolation source: leaves from pepper fields | host: Capsicum annuum ... | reverse complement strand
GCACCATGAACGCGCGCACCTACCTGCCGGTCGAGGGCTTCTTCGCTGCCGGGGTGTTCTACCTGCTGATCACCTTCGTGCTGATCAACGCCTTCAAGCTCCTGGAGCGCTGGCTGCGCGTCGACGCCTGCCAGGGCCGCTGAAGTGACGGGGCGCCAAGCCTCGTCGCAGTCACTTATGACAGTCGAATCTCTCCCGCCCCTCAGTGGCGCCGAACTGCTCCAGCGCTTCCAGGCGCTGGACGCTTTTCTAATCGCCCATCAGGCGCTGTGGAAACCGCGGCCATTCACCCACCAGGTGCTGCCCTGGGAAAGCCAACATCCCGAACTGGCGGCCTGGCTGCGCAGCCGCACCCTGGAGCAGGCCGAAGGCAGCCACAACCAGCCGACAGCGCTGCATGAAGCGCCAGCCCCTTTCCCCGAACTGGCTTTGCAGGCCGAGCGCCTGAGCCAGATCGGCGACCTGCCCCAGCAACCATCGGACGATCTGCCGCCGCGTTTCTCGGTGGACGTACCCGGGCGCAAATGGCAACAGATACGTGCGTTCGGCAGCAGCCTGGGCTTCGCCCAACAACCGCAGCACTGGCTGGACTGGTGCGCCGGCAAGGGCCACCTCGGCCGTGTGCTCGCCCACGGCGGCCACGAGCTGACCTGCCTGGAACACGATCCGGCCCTGGTAGCCAGCGGCGCGGCGCTGAGCCAGCGCCTGGGAATAACCGCTCAACATATCGAGCAGGACGTACTTGCCGAGGGCGCCGCCGCTCAGCTGCACGTCGAGCACAGCCCGGTCGCCCTGCACGCCTGCGGCGACCTGCACGTGCGCCTGATCCAGCTGGCCAGCGCCGCAGGCTGTCGCCAGCTGGCCATTGCGCCCTGCTGCTACAACCGCGTGGCAGCAGCCGACTACCGGCCGCTATCCACAGCCGCGCAGGGCTCGCCGCTGCGTCTCTCGCTGGATGACCTGGGCCTGCCGATGAGCGAAACCGTGACCGCTGGCAACCGCGTGCGCCAACAGCGCGACCAGTCCATGGCCTGGCGCCTGGCCTTCGACCTGCTGCAGCGCGAGCTGCGTGGCCTCGACACCTACCTGCCAACGTCCTCGCTGCCACCAGCCTGGTTGAAGAAACCCTTCGCCGACTACTGCCGCGACCTTGCCGAAGTCAAACAGCTGCCCATTGTGGGTGAGCGCGACTGGCAACGCCTGGAAGAGGCCGGCTGGCAACGCCTGGCCGAGGTGCGCAACCTGGAACTGCTGCGCGGCCTGTTCCGTCGCCCACTGGAACTCTGGCTGGTGCTCGACCGCGCCCTGTACCTGCAGGAACAAGGCTATGGAGTACGCCTCGGCCAGTTCTGCGCACCGAACCTGACGCCGCGCAACCTGCTACTGCTCGCCGAGCGCGCCTGAGTTGCACACACAATCTGTGGATAACTCTGTTTACAGAAGCTGGGCAACCCACGCCAGCCCGCCACGCATAACGCGCAGCAAAAGCTGGTCATTTTTTAATCAACCATAAAACCATATATAAAACAGTCGCTTGCCAAACCTGTGAAAGGCTGTGTAGAAAATTTCTAAAAACTCTTCAGCCGCCCCTTATTTGTGCATAAGCCCAGCAGGGGGCTTCCCAAAAGAGCCGTAAAAAAGCTGCCTTGCGCCGCTTTACTCATGCAAACGAATCGATATAATGGCGCCCCTCAAAAGCCGGTATAGCTCAGCTGGTAGAGCAACTGACTTGTAATCAGTAGGTCCCGGGTTCGACTCCTGGTGCCGGCACCATACAACACAAGGCCTCGCAGAAATGCGGGGCCCTGTCGTTTCCGGGCGGTGTAAAATCCCGTCCACACGCTCTTCGTGCTCCCAGTTGGACAACATTTCCGGGTTCGACGAGGCTCAGTCGCGTTTGCAGCCTGGAGCGACTAACCTGGGCCTTACCACCAAACGGAGCCACCATGGCAGACAACCCGCTCGGCGCCGGTTTGCGGTTGCCTGATGATGTGCCGCTCGTGCGCAAACTGGGGCATGAGCTGATCGAGTTTCTGCCGGTCGGGGTTTACCTGTGCAACGCGGCGGGCCAGTTGACGACCTACAACTCCAAGGCGGCGGAAATCTGGGGTGAGGCGCCGGATGTGAGCCAAGGCAAGGTCAAGTACACGGGCGCCTACCGCCTGCGTAGCGAGGACGGCGCGCCTATGCCGTTCGAGCAGTCGCCGCTGGCGGCGGTGCTGCTCAGCAAGAAGCCGATCACCAACCTGCGCATGATCGTCGAGCGGCGTGACGGCAGTCAGGTGCCGATTCTCGCCAATATCGTTCCCCTGCTCGGCAAGGACGGGAACATGGTCGGCTTCATGAACAGCATCCAGGATCTGCGTCAGCACGCGGCTCAGGAGCAACTGCAGAACAACCTGCATAACGCCCTGCTGCAGGCCCAGAAGATGGAGCAGATCGGCAAGGTCGGCGGCGGTGTCGTCCACGAATTCACCAACCAGTTGACCAGCCTGTCGATGAGCCTGGCGCTGATGGAGAAGGAAATCCGTGACGCCGGCTCCGAGCAGTTGCAAGCGCGTTACGCGCTATGCCGGGAGGCGACCGACAAGGTCACGCAGCTGGCCGAGGGCTTGCTGCTGTTCGCCCGCACGCGGCCCAGGACGCTGGAGCGAATCGACCCCAACCAATTGCTGCTGGGCATGAGCACGCTGGTCAGCAACGAGGCTGGTCAGCAGATCCACTGCCAGTTCAGCCTGGCCACCGACAGCAGCTTTCTCCGCGCCAACCGCCAGCACCTGGAAAGCGCCATCATCAACCTGGTGACCAATGCCTGCGCCGCCATGCCGGATGGTGGTCAGCTGACGCTGAGTACCTTCAACATCCATCTCGACCGCAGCAACTTCCCGCAGCACAACGCCAACTTCAAACCAGGGCGTTACGTGGTGATTCGCATCGAGGATACGGGCACCGGTATCGCGCCGGAGGCACTCGAGCATATCTTCGCCCCCTTCTATACCACCCGGGCGATCGGCAAGAGCACAGGCCTGGGGCTGACCATGGTCAGGAGCTTCGTCACCGATATGAATGGCCAGCTGACGGTCACCAGCCGGCTGGGCGAAGGCACCAGCGTCGGCTTGTATTTTCCCTGCTATGGCACGGAGCATTCCCTGGCCATCACCGGCAGCGACGGAACCTCGACTGGTGAGTGACAGCGGGCCAGCTCTCGAATTACTGTATGCATATACATAAAAACGAGAACCCACCCATGACTCAGCAAGCCGCCTCCGCCACCTCCTATGAACAGCTCGGCGCGCGGGTTTCCCGCGCCATCAACGCCCCTGCCGCACAGCGCTCACGCTCGGCGGTGCTGCTGCGCGCCGACGGCGACAGCCCCGAAGACTGGGCACGCATCCTCGATGAGATAGCAGAAAACGACAACGTGACCATCGCCTGGCGCGACGATGGCGTACAGCTGTTCTGGACGGTGCCGACCGAGGATTGAGCGCTGCCTGAGGAGGCGGCTCCTCAGGCAATCGGTCAGCTCGCCACCTGGCTGGAGAACTGACTCACCGCCGCGACCACACATTCGGCATCGTTCTGGATGTTGTGGATAACCGTATCGGATTCATTGGCCAGCACCAGTGCCTGCTCGGCCAATTCACGGCTCTGGGTGATCACCTCGACCGCACTGGAGGCCAACGCCTGGTTCTGCTGCACCACGCTTACGATTTCCTGGGTGGCCTTGGAGGTACGCGAGGCAAGCTGGCGCACCTCATCGGCCACCACGGCGAAGCCACGACCCTGCTCACCTGCACGGGCCGCCTCGATGGCGGCATTGAGTGCCAAGAGGTTGGTCTGGTCGGCAATCCCACTGATCGCCGCGACGATGGTCTCGACCGATTTGCCCTGCTCATCCAGCGCTTGAATACTCTGGGTGGCGCTTTCCATTGCACGGGCCAGGCGATGCAGCACCTCGACGGTGTCGCGAATCACCTCGCGGCCCTTGCTGGCGCTGGTATCGGTTTGCAATGAAGTGCTGTAGGCCAGGTTGGCGGCCTTGGCGACGGCCTGCTCCAGATGCACCTGCTCGGTGATCACGGTGGCGAACTTGACCACCTTGTAGAGCTTGCCGTGAATATCGGTGATCGGGTTGTAGGAGGCCTCCAGCCAGACATCACGACCGCCACTGTCGATACGCCGGAAGCGGTCGACCACGAATTCGCCGCGGCGCAGCCGTTCCCAGAACTGGCGATAGCCTTCCGAGGCACTCTCCTCACTGGTGCAGAACATCCGGTGGTGCTTGCCGCATACCTGCGCCAGGGTGTAGCCCATGCCGCGCAGGAACAGGTCGTTGGCGGTGATCACCGTACCGTCGAGGTTGAACTCGATCACCGCCGTCGAGCGTAGCAGCGCCTTGACCAGACCTTCGTTTTCCAGCGACGCCTCGATGGTGCGCGTCAGGTTGCTGGAGTGAATCACCAGTTGTTGCTTACCGCTTTGCACATCGCTCATCGGCACGACCACCGAACGCAGCCATATATGGCGGCCATCCTTGCCGAGCAGACGCAACGCACCACTGAAATGGCGACGCTCCTTGAGCGCGGAAAGCGCCCGCGACTGGTGCGGGTCGCGGGCCAGCTCCGGTGGCGAGAACTGGGTCAGGTACTGCCCTTCGACATCGCCCGGGCGATAGCCGAGCTCGCTGCGAAAAAGCTCGTTGACCCGCTCGATACGGCCATCGGCGCCCAGCTCGATGATGATCATTTCCTTGTCGAGGCTCTCCCTTACCTCCTCCTGCATGGCCAAGCGCGCTTCCAGCTGCTTGTTGATCTGTTTGAGGTGAGAGTTGAACACGGCAAAGAACTCCAGGATGAGTACCGATTCATCGGCGTGGATGGAGGAAACTTGAAAGGCACGATGTGCCCGCCAGTGGTAGCCACAAGCGGCGTGCACCGCCGGTGATAAAGATATTGAAACATCTCCATACACCCTGCTTCGTGCGAGCTGAGCGGCAGTTGCCAGATAACTTTCTGACTAACTGGCTGAAAAAGCATGAACGCCCCGCGCCGCTTCGCTGTCGGACTTTTTGAAGAAGTTCCATGGTGGCGTCCAATAGTTTGTTGCAATGCATTGCAACAAACTCTTCGAGGCCTCTGGCGCTGTTTCCGATGCCGCGTCGCTGGGCCGCAAAAACCATTATTCGTAACCGGCCCCAAAACACTCGACGCCCGTCATGGATGCCCGTGCATCCAACTGCCGCCCTTGAGGTGGCTCCGTACCAGATAGCCTGAGCCGAGCAGCGGTTTGCCCGGCGTTCGAGGAGTTCACATGTCCAAAGAGACCCCGCGGGGTTTGAGCCGCCGCTCGCTGCTCAAGGCCTCGGCCAGCACCGTGGCAGCCGGCGTTGCCGCCAGCGCCCAGGCCGCCACCATCAGCGGCGTGCCGCAGTGGCTGCCGTTCGACCACAACGGCCCATTGCATTACGACGCCAAGGGCTGGCAGTTCCTGACCGCCGATGAGGCCCGCGAAATCGAAGCCATCGCCGAGCAACTGATTCCGGCGGACGAGCTGTCCCCCAGCGGCAAGGAGGCCGGTTGCGCGGTATTCATCGACCGCCAGCTGGCTGGCCACTACGGCACCTACGAGCGCCTGTACCAGCAGGGCCCGTTCGTGCCCGACATCGAGCCGGGTTCCGAGCAGCTGCCCCGCGAGCGTTATCGCCTGGGCCTGGAGCAACTCGGTAAGCACTGCCAGAAGACCTTCGGCAAGCGTTTCAGCGAGCTCGATGGCGAGCAGCGCGACGAGGTGCTCAAGGGCCTGGAGTCCGGCGCAATCGCCTTCGAGCGCATCGAATCCAAGGTGTTCTTCACCCAGGTGCTGCAGAACACCATGGAAGGCTTCTTCGCCGACCCGATCTACGGTGGCAACCGCGAGATGGTGAGCTGGAAGATGCTTGGTTTCCCCGGCGCACGCTACGACTACCGCCCCTACATCGACCGGCACAACGAGAAGCTGGACCTGATACCGCTGTCGATCATCGGCAGCTCCGCGTGGAGTCGTAAAGGATGAGTGGCATGGCCAAGAAACTGCCTGCAACCGACGTCGTGGTGGTGGGGCTCGGCTGGGCCGGCTCGATCATCGCCAAGGAACTCGCCGACGAAGGCCTGCGCGTGATGGGCTTCGAGCGTGGCGCCTGGCGCGACACGGCAAGCGACTTCAACATCGCCTCGGTGGCTGACGAGCTGCGCTACGTGCAGCGCCAGGAGCTGATGCTGCGCACCCGCCAGAACACCTGCACGCTGCGCAACAAGCCCAGCGAAACCGCGCTGCCGATGCGTACCTGGGGCTCGTTCCACCCCGGCAACGGCACCGGCGGCGCCGGCAACCACTGGGCCGGCATCACCTTTCGCTTCCAGCCCGAGGAATTTCGCCTCAAGAGCCACCTCACCGAGCGCTACGGCAGCCAGGCCATCGAAGGGCTGACCCTGCAGGACTGGGGCACCACCTGGGAAGAGATGGAGCCGCACTACGACGCCTTCGACCGTGTGGCGGGGGTTTCCGGCAAGGCCGGCAACATCGGCGGCAAGATCGTCGAAGGCGGCAACCCCTTCGAAGGCCCGCGCTCCAACGAATACCCCAACCCGCCGACCAAGCAGACCTACGCACCGACACTGTTCGCCGAGGCGGCGCGCAACATGGGCTACAAGCCGTTCCCGGTACCGTCCGCGCTGGCCTCCCAGGGCTATACCAACCAGTACGGCGTGACCATGGGGCCATGCACCTTCTGCGGCTTCTGCACCAACTACGGCTGCGCCAACTATTCCAAGGCCAGCGCCATCGTCAACGTGCTGCCGGCACTGGTGCGCATGCCCAACTTCACTGCCAACACCCATTGTGAAGTGCTGGAAGTGACCAAGGACAGCACCGGCAAGCGTGCCACCGGCATCATCTATGTCGACGCCAACGGCGAGAAGTGGGAGCAGCCGGCGGACATCGTGGTGGTCGCCGCCTTCACCTTCGAGAACGTGCGCCTGATGCTGCTCTCCGGCATCGGCGAGCCCTACGACCCGATCAGCAACACCGGCACCACCGGCCGCAACTACGCCTACCAGACGGCCAACAACGTGCAGCTGTTCTTCGATGACAAGAACTTCAATCCCTTTATCGGTGGCGGCGCCATCGGCATGGGTATCGACGAATTCAACAACGATAACTTCGACCACTCCGGCCTGGGCTTCGTCGGCGGTGGCAGCACCCGGGTGACGCCCATCGGCGCGGCGCCGATCAACGCCCGTCCGGTGCCGCCCGGCACGCCCAAGTGGGGCAAGGAGTGGAAGAAAACCACGGCGCAGTACTACGCCGCGAGCATGTCCATCGGCTGCGAGGCGAGCAACTACAGCGCGCGCAGCAACTACCTGTCGCTCGACCCGACCTACAAGGACCCCCACGGTCGGCCGCTGCTGCGCATCACCTTCGACTTCACCGAGAACGACCTGCGCATGGCCCAGTACGTGACCGACAAGACCGCCGAGATCGCCAAGGCGCTGAACCCCAAGATGCTCTTCGCCAGCGCGCGCAAAGGCCCATGGTCGAACACCTCCTACCAGTCGTCCCACGTGGTCGGCGGCTTCGTGATGGGCGGCGACCCGGCGAACAGCTCGGTGAACAAGCACCTGCAGGTATGGGGCGTGCCCAACCTGTTCGTGGTCGGCGCCTCGGCGTTCCCGCAGAACCCCGGCTACAACCCCACCGGCACCGTCGGCGCGCTGGCCTTCAAGGCCGCCTATGCGATTCGTACCCAGTACCTCAAGCGCCCCGGGGAGATGATCAGCGTATGAAGACTCTCCTCAGCGTCAGCTTCGCGATGCTGGCCATCGCCAGCGCCAGTGCCCATGCAGTAGGCGGCCAGGACTCCTACGAACTGGTGCAAAAAGGCAAATACATCGCCACCCTCGGCGACTGCACCGCCTGCCACACGGTGCCCGGCAAGCCGCTGTTCTCTGGCGGCGTGGCCATCGACACGCCGTTCGGCAAGCTGCTGGGCGCCAACATCACCCCCGATCAGCAAACCGGCATCGGCCGCTGGAACTTCGAGGAGTTCGAAGCAAGCATGGCCCGCGGTCACCGCCGCGACGGCAAGCAGCTCTACCCGGCCATGCCCTACGCGGCGTATACCAAGGTCACTCGCGAAGATAACCAGGCCCTGTGGGCCTACCTGCGCACCATCGAGCCGGTACACCACGAGGTAGAGACCAACCAGCTGCCCTTCCCCTTCAGCCTGCGCCTGAACATGAAGGTGTGGAACTGGATGAACTTCACCGAGGGCGAGTTCAAGCCGCAAGCCGACAAGAGCGCCGAGTGGAATCGCGGCGCCTACCTGGTGCAGGGCCTGGGCCACTGCGGCAGCTGCCACACGCCGAAGAACCTGATCGGCGGCGACCAGAACGCCGACTTCCTGCAGGGCGGCGAACTGCAGGGCTGGATGGCACCCAACATCACCGGTGCCGCGCATATCGGCCTCGGCGACTGGAGCGAGGCGGATATCGTCCAGTACCTGAAGACCGGCGCCAACCGCTACGACATCGCCTCCGGGCCGATGGCCGAAGCGGTCGAGCACTCCACCCAGCATTGGCGTGACGACGACCTGATGGCGGTGGCCGTGTACCTCAAGGACCTCGACCACGAGCACGACAAGCCGCAGCCGCTGGCCGCCATTGAGCCGGCGATGAAGGCCGGTAGCGCCATCTACGCCGACCGCTGTTCGGGTTGCCACACGCCAAACGGCGAAGGCATCGCCACGCTGTTCCCGAAACTGGCCAACGCGCCGCTGGTCAATGCCCAGGATGCCGCTTCGCTGATCCGCGTGGTGCTGGCCGGCAACCGTGCGGGCAGCACCGACGCCGCCCCCACCGGCCCGGCAATGCCCGCTTTTGCCTGGAACCTGTCGGACGAGAACGTCGCCGACGTGCTGACCTACATCCGCAACAGCTGGGGCAACGCCGCGGCGCCGATCAGCGCCGACCAGGTGCGTGAACAGCGTGAGGCCCTGCAGAGCGAATAGGCCGGCACCGCGGCAAGCGCCCACTGCGTCATTTTGAGCAGTGGGCGGCTGGCTGCAGGCGTGCACGACAAGTGCGATAATTGCGCTTCGCCAGGGCCACGGGGCGCCCGCCTCCGTTGCCGCAATGCAGGAATGACCCGATGAAGAATTCGCAGCGTGGCTCGGGCCACCTGTTCAGCCTGATGGTTCTCGGCCTTATCGTCTGGGGCGCGTACGTCACCCTGTACGTGCCCTACGAGCATCGCAAATCGATGGACGCCTTTCGCAGCAGCCCACCAGCGGTGAGCCCGGCGAAAATGGCGGTGATCGATACCTACAAGGCCAGGCCGACGCCGCCCCAACTGCCCCACGGGCTGTATGTCGGCAAGGTCGAGCAGGACGGCTACCCGATGACCATCAGCTTCGCGTTCGGCGACGGCCAGGTCATCACCAAGAAGGCGCATATCAAGAGCTACGAATTCACCGGCACCGCCCGCTATACCTTCGACGGCGCGGTAATGACTTTCAGCGACATCAAGGGCGATGCCGTGCTGTTCCCGCAGCCGGGCGAGCCGCTGGAGGTGATCAGCGACACCGAGGTGCACATCCCCGGGCCGGACAAACCGCTGGTGTTGACACGCCAGTAACGGCCTTCAGCGGTTACGAATCGCTGTCGCGCTCGCTATCGATCAGTTGCGCCACCTTGGCCGCCGCCTCGGTTTCAGTAGCGAAGAAGTGCTGCTGATCATCGGCGGTAACCACCTGGAAGATCTCTTCATCCCCCAAGTGCCTGTGCTCTTCGGGTATGTCGCTGCCCTGCAGTTTCTTCAATCTCACGGCCATCGCGGCGTACTCCTGATCGTTATCCCTGCAGCTGTGACCGACCGGAACCCGGCGAAGTGCGGGGTAAATTTCGGGTGGCTTCCCGCACGCCGAACGGACCAAGAGGGTTCGCTGGCCATGATTTGGCAGTCACCATGGGCACGGCGCCTGGCAGGATGCATTCGCTCAGAACCTGTTCACACCTTTTCAGGCGAGATTAAAGAGGCGGCTACAAGGCAAAAGCGTACGCCACTGATCCATTGTGGGAGCGGGCCATGCCCGCGAAAATCACGGGCATGGCCCGTTCCCACGGGATAGGGGAACGATCGCTTGCGCCCTTTTGCAGCCACCGCACTGAAGCCGGGCCGAAAGATCGTCAGCAGATTCTCAGTCACGCGCCACGGCGCGCTGAATCGTCCCGGCCAGGATGCGCGACAGTTGCTCCACCGAGTACGGTTTGTGCAGCAGCTCAAAGCCGTGGCTGCCTTGCTGCGCCAGCACTTCGCTGTAGCCTGAGGTGAGCACCACCGGCAGCTGGGGGTGGGTGCGGTGAATCGCCTTGGCGAGGTCGATGCCGTTCATGCCGGGCATCACCACATCGGAGAACACCACCTCGAAGCGCTGCGTTGCGTCATCCAGGCACGCCAGCGCCTGCTCGGCGCTGCAGGTCAGCGTGGGTTGGTAGCCGAGTTCGAGCAACGCGCTGACGCAGAAGCTGCCGACTTCGGGATTGTCCTCGACGACCAGCACCCGGGTGCCATGGGCGCCGTCCAGCGGTTGCGGCTCAGCCAGCTTGGCGCGCGGCGATGGGCGCGCGGCGACCCGCGGCAGGTAGAGCGTGAACGTGGTGCCCTCACCGACCACGCTGTCGACCATGACTTCGCCACCGGACTGCTTGGCGAAACCGAATACCTGGGACAGACCCAGGCCCGTGCCCTTGCCCAGTTCCTTGGTGGTGAAGAACGGCTCGAAGATCGCTTCCAGGTGCTCCGGCTCGATGCCCGTACCGGTGTCGGTGATGGACACGGCAACGAAATCGCCATTGACCGCCGCGCCCATGCGCCCCGCCGGAATCTGCGTGCAGGGCTTGACCCGAATCTGGATGCGCCCCACCCCGTTGAGCGAGTCACGGGCGTTGAGCGCCATGTTGACGATGGCCGTGTCGAACTGGCTGGCATCGGCGTAGACGTGGCATGGCTGGCTGGGCATCTGCAGGGCAAGTTCGATGCGCGTGCCGTTGAGGGTTTCCAGCATGTCGGTCAACGCGCGCAGGCTTTCGCCCACCGCGAACACTTCCGGCCGCAGGGTCTGGCGCCTGGCGAAGGACAGCAGCTGCGCGGTCAGCCGTGAAGCGCGGTCGACCGTATCGGAAATCGCCTCGATGTAGCGCAACCGTTTTTCATCTGCCAGGCCAGGCCGCTTGAGCAGGTCGCTGGACGACTTGATGACCGTGAGCAGGTTGTTGAAATCGTGGGCCACGCCGCCAGTGAGCTGGCCAACCGCCTCGAGCTTCTGCGCCTGGCGCAGGGCCGACTGGGTATGTTCCAGCTCCAGCTGTGAGCGGATCTGCTCGGTGATGTCCTGGGCAAAATGGAACGCCCCGATGACCTGCCCGTCAGCATCGTGCAGCGGCGTATAGGCGAGCTCGTAGCTGCGCAGCTCACCGCTGGCTTGCCCATACTCGGCCGCCACGCGAAAGGTCTCGCCGCGCAAGGCGCGCTGCATGTAGGCGTGCAAGCCCTGGCGCTGCTCAGCGGTGACCAGGTCAGGCAGCACTTCGCCGCCCTGCACCGTCACGCCGTAAAGCTCCTGCATGGCGCGGGCGTGGGCCTGGTTGAAGGCTATCTGCCGGTACTCGGTATCGAAGATACAGATGGGCACCGCGTTGGCCTCGATCACATCGCGGAACAATCGCAGCTTGGCGGTGCGCTCGACCACCTGCTGTTCGAGGGTCGCGTTGAGCTCGCGCAGTTGCGCCTCGCGAGCCTTGAGCGCGGCCTCGGCCTCCTTGCGCGCGCTGATGTCGGAGGCCGCGCCCAGCCAGCTGTTGACGCTGCCATCGGCATCGAACAGGGGCACGGCACGCACGTGGGCCCAGCCAATGGTGCCATCGACACGATTGACCGGGTGTTCGATGTGGTAGGTGCCTGTTTCGATGGCCCGGGCGATTTCCGCGCGCACCATCTCGCGGGCCTCGGCCGGAATGTAGTCCTCCAGCCAGCGGGTATTGGTGGTTTGCGTGTCGGGAATGAAGTTGCCGCCATTGAGCTCGTGCAGCTGGCTCCAGTCGGCGCTGATGTGAAAGCGCACTTCCGAAGATGAACGCACCAGCGCATCCAGGCGCTGTTCGCTGTCACGCAGGGCCTGCGAAGCGTTGACATGCTCGGTGGTTTCCCGGGTAAAGCACAGCACCCCGGCGATCTGCCCGGCATCGTCACGCAGCGGCGAAAACGAATAGCTCCACCAGGTCTGCTCGGGCTTGCCACGGCGCGCCATTTCAATCGGTACGTCGACGAAACGTACGGCCCGGCCCTGCAGGGCCTGTGTGAGAGGCACGCGTACAGCCTCCCAGGCATCGGCCCACAGCACGGCCAGCGGCTGCCCGAGGGCGTCAGGCAAGCGCGGCCCGAGAATCGGTCGGTAGGCATCGTTGTAGAAGAAGATCCTCTCCGGCCCCCAGACCAGGTACATGCTTTCCGGGGAGTCGAGCATCAGTTCGAGCGCGCAGCACAGGGAGCGCGGCCACGTGGCGGGCGTACCCAGCGGGTTGCCGCTCCAGTCGTGATCACGGATCAGGGCACCGGTCTCGCCGCCGCCGATCAGAAACGCTCGTTGTTCCATAGCGACCAACATTCATATCCACTGCAGTTTGAACGACGCCGATCGAGATGGAGGCAGCTGCCCAGGTGCGACAGCGCGGATACAGAGTGCGCCAGGTGGCGCGCAGTTCCGGCTACATCGATACGCTGCCCAGGCCGGGCCGGCTTCAAGGTGCAGGATCATACGTCATCGGCCGCCGGTAACGCTGCTGAATACGCGCCAGCTCGCCACTGAGGCGCAGCTGTTCGAGCGCCTCGGCCCAGGCGGCAACACGCTCATCGTCGCTGTCCTTGCTGAAGGCGATATACAGCGAGGAACGGTACAGCGCGATGGGCACCCGGCGCAGCGTGCCAGGCGCAATGCCCAACTGGTTGCTGTAATAGGCCACGCCCGCGTCGGTATCGCCGATGATGATATCGGTACGGCCGGCCAGCAGCATGCGGTAGAGCTGCGGGCTGCTGGTGGCACTCTTTTCCAGGTTGTTGAAGCCCCGGGACTCGAGCACCTGCGGGATGAGCCCGGCATGCCGCGTGGTGAGCTTCGGCGCGTGCCGCAACTGGTCGAGAGAGTCCACCGGCGTTGGCGTGCTGGCCAACTGGTAAGGGTAAATCGACTCCTCGGCGATAGGCCCCACCCATTTGAACAGCGCCTCGCGCTCTGGCGTGCGGAACAGCGAATACATGATGGTTCTGGGACGGTTCATCAGCCCATGGGTGGCACGCATGCTCGGCACCACCAGTATCTCGAAACCATCGCCGGTCAACGTCATGATGGCCCGCACGATATCCGTGGCCATGCCCGTCAACTGGTCGCCCTGCTGATAGTTATAGGGCGCCCACTCCTCGGTGAGGATCTGGTAGGGCTCGGCCTTGGCCAGGGAGCCGAGTAGCAGGCATAGCAATGCAAGTGAGAGACAAAGAGGTTTCACGGTTGGTGCCGGGGCGATAGAGGAGAAGTTTATACAGCATAATCGTATGTGACCTCGCTCTCGCCGGTGAGTCAGGCAGCCAAAGGGGCGTAAAGCTGCGGGATGCAGTCTCATCCCCTTGCTGAATTGAGGCAGAAAAAAGCTCAACCGGGCTTAAAACAATAATTAATGATATAGATTATTATTCGCCACACTCTTATCTTTAGCCTCCCCTCTTACTCCCGATTATGCGATCAGCAGGATTGCCCATGTCTATCCCTCGTACGCCAAGCAAAACCACACTGACCTCCCTATGGCTGCCTGTATGCCTCGCGGCCAGTTTTTCCTCTGCAGCTGTCTATGCACAAACCTCGTTAGACGCTTCGCCACAAGAAGCACAGTCAGCCAAAGCAGACGAAACGTCGGAAGGCTCGCTGGAGCTCGGGGAGACTGCAATTTCCGCAAGTGCCGATGCTTCACGCGAAGGCTTGGTGCCGGAGTATGAGGGCGGTCAGGTTGCGCGCGGCGGTCGAGTCGGGATTCTCGGCAACAAGGACTACATGGAGACGCCGTTCACCTCCACGTCCTATACCAATCAGCTGATTCAAGATCAGCAGGCGCACAGCGTGGCAGATATCCTGCAGAACGATCCCTCCGTGCGGATTGCTCGAGGTTTTGGCAACTTCCAGGAGCTATACGTCGTACGGGGATTCCCACTGTATTCCGACGACATTGCCTATAACGGCCTGTACGGCCTGTTGCCTCGCCAATATGTGGCCTCCGAGTTCATCGAGCGTGTCGAGGTATTCCGAGGTGCCAATGCCTTTCTCAACGGCGCTGCACCCGGCGGAACGGGCATCGGTGGCGCAATCAATATCCTGCCCAAGCGGGCGCCGAACGATCCCCTTACCCGACTGACCGTCGGCGCAGAGACAAACGGCTTCGGCACTACCAGCGCAGATATCGCTCGCCGATTCGGCGAGGAAGACCGCTTCGGCGTCCGCTTGAACATGGCCAAACGCGATGGCGAAACGTCGGTGAAAGACCAGGATCGCACCCTGGACATGTTTGCCCTGGGCCTCGATTACCAGGGCGATCGCCTGCGCCTGTCTGCCGATATTGGCCATCAATACCACTTCATCGATAGACCACTGCCGAGCGTCACACCCACCGGTGGCATCCCCAGCGCCCCGGACGCCAAGGACAACTACGGACAACCTTGGACTTACTCGAAAGAGAAACAGACGTTCGGCACCTTCCGTGCGGAATATGACCTGTCCGACGCCGTTACCACTTGGGCAGCCGCAGGCATGCGCAAGGGCGAAGAGAAGAACGTATTGGCCAACCCCTCGTCGAATGCCGCTGGCGTGACAACGGCCTCTCGCTTCGACAATTACCGTGAGGAAACCGTCACCACTGGCGAGGTTGGGATGCGTTTCAACCTGCAGACCGGGCCGGTGTCCCACGAATGGGTGGTGTCAGGGGCCATGTACGACACCAAGGATAAGAACGCCTGGCAAGGCAACTTCAGTAGCCCTATTGCTGGCGATCTCTACAACCCATTTTACGGCGCAAAACCCGAGAACAATTCCTTTAGCGGCTCGATGTCGGATCCCCACATCACCGCACGCACGCATACGCAAAGCCTGGCTATCGCCGATACGCTCGGTTTCTTCGATAACCAATTGCTGGTCACTCTGGGTGCTCGCCGCCAAGGCCTGGACGTGACGGGGTACGACTACAACAGCGGTAATCGAACCTCGAAGTACAAACAGTACGAGACCACACCCATTGCGGGCGTCGTGTACCAGCTGAACGAACAAGTATCGGTATACGGTAACTACATCGAAGGTTTGACTGCAGGCGATACCGCCGGCTCCACCACTACGCTACCCGACGGGACATCAGCGCCGATTATCAACGCCGGCGAGGCGTTGGCCCCTTATGTCGCCAAACAGACCGAGGTCGGTTTGAAATACGATGGCGGCTTCGTGGGTGGCAGTATTGCGGTGTTCCAGACAGAGAAACCCGTCGGTATCGTCGAGAACCGGGTTTTCAAAGACGGTGGCGAGCAGCGTAACCGTGGCATTGAGCTGTCGGTCTTCGGCGAACCCGCTCAAGGCGTCCGCCTGCTGGGCGGTCTTACACTGCTGGATGCAGAGCTGACCAAGACCCAGAATGGTGAAAACGATGGCAATGAACCGATCGGCGTGCCCAAAATCCAGGCCAATATTGGCGGTGAGTGGGAGGTACCTGGCGTCAACGGCCTGTCTCTCAATAGCCGCGTGATCTACACCGACAGCCAGTACACCAACAACGCCAACAACCTGGAAATTCCGTCGTGGACGCGCCTGGACCTCGGCGCCCGGTATGGCTTGAAGGTTGAACAGCGCGACGTGACCCTGCGCGCCCGCCTCGACAATGTCACGGGCCGCGACTACTGGGCATCCACCGGTGGTTATCCGGGCTCCAACTACCTGACGCTCGGCGAACCGCGCACGCTTTCGGTCAGTGCGACAGTCGATTTCTGATCCTGGGAAACACTTATCGCCGAATAAAAAAGCGGGACTAGAAGTCCCGCTTTTGTTGCCTTGGCTCTAAGGCCGATGCGTATCTAAGGCTGCGCCTAACTCATCGGTAACGGCCCACTCAGCTCTTTCGCGCTGCCTCGATCCGCGCAATCTCCTCCGGCTGCACGTAGTAGTCGGTGTCTTCGTCGTAGCTGCGCACGATGAAGCAGGCAATGCTGGCGATGAAGGTCACGCCTACCAGCCACCAGATATGCCAGATCAGCGCGAAGCACATCAGGATCAGGAACGCCGAGGCGATCAGGCCGATGCCGGTGTTGCGCGGCATGTGGATCGGGCGGAATTTCGTTGGCGCTGGCTTGAGGCCGTCGCGCTTCTGCTCGTGGAATTCGTCGATGCGGTCGCCACGCGGGGTAACGGCGAAGTTGTAGAACGGTGGTGGCGACGCGGTCGACCATTCCAGGGTGCGCGCATTCCACGGGTCACCCGTGTGGTCGGCCAGTTCCTCGCGTTTGAGGATCGACACGGCGAACTGGATCAGCGTGCAGAGAATGCCCAGGCCGATCAGCACGGCGCCGACCACGGCCACGTACAGGTACGGTTCCCACTCGGGATTGGTGCTGCTGTTCAGGCGCCGGGTCATGCCCATAAAGCCGAGGATGTAGAGCGGCATGAAGGCCAGGTAGAAACCGACGATCCAGCACCAGAACGAGGCCTTGCCCCAGCCCTCGTGCAGCCGGAAGCCGAACACTTTCGGGAACCAGTAGGCGATACCCGCCATGTAGCCGAACACCGCGCCACCGATGATCACGTTATGGAAGTGGGCGACCAGGAACAGGCTGTTGTGCAGCAGGAAATCCGCGCCGGGAACGGCCAGCAGCACGCCGGTCATGCCGCCGATGGAAAAGGTGATGATGAAGCCCAGCGTCCACAGCACCGGGGTGGTGAACTCCAGGCGGCCGCGGTACATGGTGAACAGCCAGGTGAAGATCTTCACCCCGGTGGGTACCGCGATGACCATGGTCATGATGCCGAAGAAGGCGTTGACGCTCGCCCCCGAGCCCATGGTGAAGAAGTGGTGCAGCCACACCACGAACGACAGCAGGGTGATCGCCACGGTCGCCCAGACCATCGAGTGGTAGCCGAACAGGCGCTTGCGCGCGAAGGTCGCGGTCACCTCGGAGAACACCCCGAAGGCCGGCAGTATCAGCAGGTACACCTCGGGGTGGCCCCAGGCCCACACCAGGTTCACGTACATCATCGGGCTGCCGCCGGCGGCGTTGGTGAACAGGTGGAAATCCAGGTAGCGGTCCAGCGTCAGCATCGCCAGGGCCACGGTGAGGATCGGGAAGGCCGCGCAGATGATCACGCTGGTGCACAGGATGGTCCAGGTGAAGATCGGCATCTGGAACAGGCCCATCCCCGGCGCACGCATCTTGAGGATGGTGACCAGGAAGTTGACCCCGGTGAGCAGCGTGCCGAGCCCCGAGAGCTGCAGGCTCCAGATGAAGTAGTCGACGCCCACGCCCGGGCTGTACTCGATGCCCGACAGCGGCGGATAGGCGACCCAG
>JAAIGF010402752.1_pt1 | contig 17679 bp, 13 predicted proteins | sample 6487441 | NCBI WGS metagenome assembly JAAIGF01 (sample SAMN13974129, study PRJNA590717) | phyllosphere metagenome | biome: pepper field; feature: multiple bacterial spot infested pepper fields; material: pepper leaves; isolation source: leaves from pepper fields | host: Capsicum annuum ... | reverse complement strand
GAAGCCGGCCACGCGCTGCTGCCTTCGGTCGTGCGCTATGGCGCCGACGGCCGCATCTGTGTGGGCCATGCCGCCGTCCAGGCGCAGGCTGAAGATCCCCGCAACACCATCGTGTCGGTCAAGCGACTGATGGGACGTGGCCGCGACGAGGCGATGGCGCACGATACGCCCTACGATCTCGTCGACGCACCCGGCATGGTCAAGCTGCGTACCGCACAGGGGGAAGTCAGCCCGGTGCAGGTGTCCGCGCAGATCCTGTCGCGCCTGCGTCACCTGGCTGAAGACGTGCTGGGCGACCAACTCGTCGGCGCTGTCATCACGGTGCCCGCCTACTTCGACGATGCCCAGCGCCAGGCCACCAAGGACGCTGCCAGTCTGGCGGGCCTGAACGTGCTGCGCCTGCTGAACGAACCCACGGCTGCGGCGATTGCCTACGGCCTGGACAACGCCGCAGAAGGGCTTTACGCCGTTTACGACCTGGGGGGCGGTACCTTCGACATTTCCATCCTGCGCCTCGCGCGCGGGGTGTTCGAAGTCGTGTCCACCGGGGGCGACACCGCCTTGGGCGGCGATGATTTCGACGCTGCCATCGTTGCCGCATGGCAGGCCGAACACGCCATCGAAACGCGTTCCGCCGAAGACCATCGCGGTCTGCTGGTCGCCGCCCGCGCAGTGCGCGAAGCCTTGACCTACGCACCGGACGCGGCCCGCGAGCTGACCCTGTCCGATGGACGCCGCCTGCAACTCACGCTGCAGCGTGATCGCTTCGAAGCCCTGGCGGCGCCGCTGGTGCAGCGCACGCTGGCCAGCGTGAAGCGCGCGTTGCGCGACGCCAAGCTGACCGCCGACGACATCGACGGTGTGGTCATGGTGGGCGGCGCGACCCGCATGCCGGTCGTGCGCAACGCCGTGGGCACCGCCTTCGGCAAGCCGCCGCTGACCGACCTCGATCCCGATGAAGTGGTGGCACTGGGTGCCGCCATGCAGGCCAATCTGCTGGCCGGCAACCAGAGTCCGGGTGACGACTGGCTGCTGCTGGACGTGCTGCCGCTGTCGCTGGGTCTGGAGACCATGGGTGGCCTGGTCGAGCGCGTCATCCCGCGCAACAGCACCATTCCGGTCGCCCGCGCGCAGGAATTCACCACCTTCAAGGACGGCCAGACGGCCATGGCCATCCACGTGCTGCAAGGCGAGCGCGAGCTGGTGACCGACAACCGTTCGCTGGGTCGTTTCGAATTGCACGGCATCCCGCCCATGGTTGCGGGTGCTGCGCGCATTCGCGTGACCTTCCAGGTCGATGCCGATGGTTTGCTGAGCGTGGTCGCCCGCGAGCAGACGAGTGGTGTCGAGGCGTCGATCACCGTCAAGCCGTCGTACGGCCTGTCGGATGACGAAGTCGCCCGCATGCTGTCCGAGGGCATGGGTCATGCCGAACAGGACATGCGTGCCCGGGCGCTGCGCGAGGAACAGGTGGAAGCCCGTCGCCTGGCCGAAGCCGTGCAGGCCGCGCTGGATGCCGATGCCGACCTGCTGGATGCCAGCGAACTGGCCGATGTCACGGCCAAGCTCGATGCCACACGCCAGGCCGAGCACAACGACGATGTCGACGCCGTGCGCGCCGCCATCGAAGCCTTGTCGCAGGCCACCGAAGACTTTGCCGCCCGCCGCATGGATCGCAGCATCCGCGCCGCGCTGGCGGGCCGAAAATTGAATGAAATCGGCTGAGCGCCCTGGCGCCGGCCTCCGATACCCCAAACATCATGCCCAAGATCACTGTCCTGCCGCACGCTGAACTCTGTCCCGACGGTGCCGTCCTCGACGCACCCACTGGCGAGAACATCTGCCGCGTGCTGCTCGACAACCATATCCATCTCGAACACGCCTGCGAGCTTTCCTGCGCCTGCACGACCTGCCACGTGGTGGTGCGTGAAGGCTTCTCGTCGCTCGATCCCGCCGAGGACAACGAAGAAGACATGCTGGACAAGGCGTGGGGCCTGAGCTCGACGTCGCGCCTGAGCTGCCAGGCCATCGTGCAGGAAACCGACCTGACCGTCGAGATCCCCAAGTACACGATCAATCACGCCAGCGAAAACCACTGATCTGCGGCCGCACCACCGGTGCGGCGGTTGCCCGAATCAGGTGTCCTGACGCGCTGCGCTCGCAGCGCGATCCAGCGCCGTGGCGAAAGTGCGGACCTCATCCGCATCGAACTGTGAAAGAAACAGTTCCGCTACGGCGTCCTGGTAGATCTTCCACATCCTCTTGCGCAAGTCCTTGCCCGTTGCCGTGATGGTGACGAAGGCCGCGCGTCCGTCGTCAGCCGAGCGCGCGCGGCTGACCAGTCCATCCTTTTCAAGACGATCGACCAGCCGGGTCAGGTTGTAGCGCTCGATCGCCAGCGCATCCGCCAGTTCATGCATGCGGCGCGTGCCGTCTGGCCCGGTTTCCACTCCCCACAGTACGTCGTACCAGGCGTAGCCCGGCAGGTCGGCCAGTGCCAGTCGCCGGTCGACTTCGCGAATCAGCCGCCGGTGTGCGCGGACGAAGGAAAACCACAGATCAGGTTGCTGGGAGGGCATCAGGTATCCAAATAGTTGCACTTGCAATTATGCCAGGCGTGCCTACAATTCTCCATGATGATTGCATTTGCAATCGTATGCCGGTGCGTGTGTGCATGCATCGGCGGCAACCGCATTTCTTCTGGAGAACCGCATGCATCCGGCCGGGCATTTCAATGACGTCGACCCCACCGAAACCCGAGAATGGCTCGATTCGCTGGAGTCGGTGGTCAGCGTCGAGGGACGTCCGCGTGCGCACTTCCTCATCGACCAGCTGCTGGACTTCGATGTCGCGTTGCATGGCGACTTCCACGGCAGGGTGACGACGGCCTACGTGAACACGATTCCGCCCGCGCGCGAGCGGCCGTATCCGGGCGACGTGGCCGTCGCGCAGCGCATCAATGCGCTGATCCGCTGGAATGCCATGGCCATGGTGCTGCGCGCGGGCAAGCATTCGAACGTTGGCGGACACATCGCCAGCTATGCCTCTGCCGCCGTGCTGTACGACACGGGTTTCGACCATTTCTTCCGGGGCCGCACGGCTGATTTCGCGGGCGACATGGTTCATATCCAGGGGCATTCCTCGCCAGGCATTTATGCGCGGGCATTCCTGGAAGGTCGGCTGACGGAAGCGCAACTCGACAACTTCCGCCGCGAGGCACACCGCGACGGGCTGTCGTCCTATCCGCATCCGCGGCTCATGCCGGCGTTCTGGCAATTCCCGACCGTGTCCATGGGGCTGGGGCCCCTGATGGCGGCGTACCAGGGGCGCTTCATGCGTTACCTGGAAGACCGTGGGCTGAAGCCGCACCAGGGACGCAAAGTGTGGGCGTTCCTGGGCGACGGTGAGATGGACCAGCCCGAGTCCCTTGCTGCGATTGCGATGGCGGGTCGCGAGAAGCTCGACAACCTGATCTTCGTCGTCAACTGCAACCTCCAGCGGCTCGATGGCCCCGTGCGTGGCAATGCCAAGGTCATCCAGGAATTCGAAGCCCTGTATCGGGCGGCAGGCTGGAACGTCATCAAGGTGGTGTGGGGAAGCGGCTGGGATCGCCTGCTTGAACGCGACACGTCGGGGTTGCTGCGCCAGCGCATGATGGAGTGCGTCGACGGTGACTACCAGACCTACAAGTCGCAGGACGGCGCCTATGTGCGCAAGCACTTCTTCGGCAAGTACCCGGAACTGCTGGACATGGTGGCCGACATGTCGGACGACGACATCTGGGCGCTGTCGCGGGGCGGACATGATCCGGTGAAGGTCTACAACGCTTATGCGGCGGCGGTCGCGCACCGGGGTCGGCCCACGGTCATCCTCGCCAAGAGCGTCAAGGGATTCGGCATGGGCGAGGCGGGCGAGGGCCAGAACATCAGCCACCAGGCCAAGAAGATGGGCGCGGCGGCCGTGCGCGGTTTCCGCGACCGTTTTGCCCTGGACATCGACGATGCGCAGCTCGACGACATGCCCTATCTGAAGCCCGCGCCCGATACCGAGGACGCGCGTTACCTGGCGACCCATCGACAGCGCCTGGGCGGCCACGTGCCTGCCCGGTTCGATGATTGCGCGCCGGTGCCCGTGCCGCCGCTGTCGGTTTTCGGCAACCAGCTGCAGGCGTCGGGCGAGCGCGAATATTCGACCACGATGGCCTTCGTGCGCATGCTTGGCACGCTGCTGAAGGACAAGGAGGTGGGCAATCTGGTCGTGCCCATCGTGCCCGATGAGTCGCGCACCTTCGGCATGGAAGGCCTGTACCGCCAGATCGGCATCTATTCGCACGTCGGCCAGTTGTACACGCCGCAGGACGCCGGCCAGCTCAGCTACTACAAGGAAAGTCGTGACGGCCAGATCCTGCAGGAAGGCCTGAACGAGTCGGGTGCGACGGCATCGTGGATTGCCGCGGGCACGGCCTACAGCAACCACGGCGTCATGGCCATGCCGTTCTACATCTTCTATTCGATGTTCGGCTTCCAGCGCGTGGGCGATCTGCTCTGGGCGGCGGCCGATGCCCGCACGCGCGGATTCCTGCTGGGCGCCACGTCCGGCCGGACCACCTTGATGGGCGAGGGCCTGCAGCACGACGATGGCCACAGCCATGTGCTGGCGTCGGTCGTGCCCAGCTGCGTGGCCTACGACCCGACCTTCGCCTATGAACTTGCCGTGATCGTGCAGGACGGCATGCGGCGCATGTTCGCCGAGGGCGAAGACGTCTTCTACTACATCACCTTGCTCAACGAGAACTACGCGCATCCGGCTTTGCCCGAAGGCAGCGAGGAGGGCATCGTGCGCGGGATGTACCTGCTGAAAGCGGGCGAGGCTAGCGAGCGTGCGCGGGTGCAGTTGGCGGGTAGCGGAGCGATCCTGAATGAAGTGCTGGCGGCCGCCGATCTGCTGGCCAATGACTTCGGTATCGACAGCGACGTCTGGAGCGCGACCAGCCTGACCGAGCTCCGGCGTGACGGCATGGCGGCGGAGCGCTGGAACATCCTGCACGCCGACGACGCGCCGCGGGTGCCGTACGTGCAGCAATGCCTGGCCGGCCGCGTCGGACCGCTGGTGGTGGCGACCGACTACATGAAGATCGTGGCCGACCAGATCCGGCCTTTCGTCACCGACCGGCGCATGGTCGCACTGGGCACCGATGGCTTCGGCCGCTCGGACACGCGCGAATCGCTGCGGCGCCTGTTCGAAGTCGATCGGCGCTTCATCGTGGTGGCGGCGCTCAAGGCGTTGGCCGATGAAGGTAACGTGCCTGCGCGCCTGGTTGGCGAAGCGATGGCGCGTTACGGCATCAGTGGTGATCAGGCGGGCGCCGTGTGAGGCAAGAGGCAAGGGATGCGTGGACCGGCAACCCGTATGACGTGCACGGTTGGCCCGAGCTGCGGTAAGGCGCCCTGCGCGCTGTGCGAACTCGCCTCAGGCCTTCGCCGGTGATCAGATCCGCTGCCCGCCGCTGGCATCGATGCGCTGCCCGGTGATCCACCGGCCGGCATCGCTGGCCAGAAACCCGACGATGTCGGCGATGTCGTCGGGCTGCCCCACACGATTGAGCGCAATACCTTGAGCGATCACCTTGGCCTGCTCTGGATCGCTGGCGCGCCGGTTCAGATCGGTGGCGGTAGCGCCCGGCAGCACGGCATTCACGGTGATGCCGCGCGGCCCCAGCTCGGCAGCCAACAACAAGCTCAGCGCCTCCAGCCCTGCCTTGGCCGGCGCGTAGACGCTCATCTCGGGGAAAGCGGCGCGTGTTCCCATCGACGATACGTTGATGATCCTGCCGCCGTCGCGCAGCACGGGCAGCAGTTGCTGAATCAGGAAGAACGGGCTTTTCAGGTTGACCTGCAGCACGTGGTCGAAGTCCGCCACGCTGATTTCGGCGAGCCGGGCACGCAGCCCGATGCCGGCGTTGTTCACCAGGATGTCTAGTCGGCCGTCGCCTTGTGCCTTCAAGATTTTCTGAAGTCCGGCAGCAAGCTGGAACGCCCCGTCGGCCGACGCCAGATCTGCCTGCAATGCCCATGCCTTGCCACCCTGTGCGCGAATGGCATCGACGACCTCATCGGCCTGGTCGCGCGCGCTGCGGTAATGCACGATCACCTGCGCGCCCTGGTTCGCCAGGCTGAAGGCGATGGCGCGCCCAATGCCTCGGCTGGCACCCGTCACCAGCGCGAGCTTGCCTTGAAGAGAAGTGGGATACGTGGATGTCGTCATGCGATCCTCGCCAGGTCGTGTGTGTTCCAGGCCTGGCCTGCTTCCAGTTCTTTTGCCAGGATGGTCAGGGCGTTGCGGTCGACCTTGTTGGTACCTGCCCAGGGCAGCTCGGCCAGGAAGCACACGCGGCGCGGGTACTGGTACGCCGGGCCATTGGCCAGCGCGTGGCGCTTGAGCACATCGGCGTCGAGTTCGCTGCCGTCGCGACGAACCACGAACGCCACCGGTACGTGTGCGCGTTCTTCGTCGGGCAGCGGCACCACGGCGCATTGGCGCACGTCCGGGTGGCGTTCGAGCAGCTTCTCGACTTCGCCGGGATAGATGTTCTCGCCCGCGCAAACGAACATGTCGTCCGCGCGTCCGATGAAATAGTAGAAGCCATCTGCATCCCGGCGCATGACGTCGCCGCTGTAGTACCAGCCGTCACGCAGCACCTCGGCGCTTTTCCCGGGCAGCTTGTGATAACCCGACAGCACGGCCGGGTTGCGCATGCGCAGTACGCCCTCGTCGGGAGTCGGGCCGTCGATCAGCTCGACTTGGGCAGGGTCGATGGGATAGCCCAGCGCCAGTCCAGGCGTGGGCAGCCCGTCGGGATGCGGGCCGAACACGGCGGGGCCTGCCTCTGTCGTGCCGTAACCATGGTTGATGACGGTGTGCGCAAAGGCCTGCTGGATGCGTGCCAGCAGTTCCAGCGTCATGGGGGCAGACCCGAGCATCACGCGTCCCAGCGCGGAGAAATCGCGGCCGGCCAGCTTCTCGGGATTCCTGACGATGCGGGCGAACATGGTCGGCACCGCCGTCACGATGGTGATGCGATACCGTTCCAGCGCATCGACGTAGGCATCCACATCGAAGCCGGGCTGGATCACCAGCAGGCTGTGCGTGGCAATCGCACGCTTGGCCATGAACAGGCCATTCATGTGGAACAGCGGCTGGGCAAGCAGATAGCGGGCTTGTTCATCGGTGGCTGACGGGCCCCGTGATTCCAGCGCCCACAGTTGCCCGGCGTGCGTCAACGGCACCCCTTTCGGGCGGCCCGTCGACCCCGAGGTGTAGAGCATCTGACCGATCTCGTCGGCGGTGGGGCGCACGCTGTCGAAGTCGGACGGCGCCGAGAACGCGGCAAAGCCGCTCGGCCCTGCGTCGTCGAAGTTCACGGTGTCGACGATGCCGGCGACGATCTCGTGTCGTTCGGCGTCGACGAAGGCCAATGTCACATCGGCATCGTGCAGCACGTATTCCACCGTGTCGCGCGCCTGCTTGATATTGATTGGCACGGCGACCAGGCCGGCGCGCATGATGCCGAAGTAGGCGATCAGGTACTCGGCACGATTGAGCGATGCAATGGCGACACGACTGCCACGCGGTAGTTGGCGGGCCGCCAGCGAGCGGGCGACCCCACCTGCGGCGGCGCGCAGTTCGCCGTGCGTGAATTGGCGCGGCTGCCCAGGCGCGCGCAGGTCGATGATGGCAGGCGCGTCCGGCGAGGCGGCCGGATCGGTGAGATCGCCCAGGTTGTAGCGGATGTCGGTCATGTTGCGTATGCAGAAGAAGCTGGCGCTCAGCGTTTGCGCAGCTTGGGATTGAGCGCGTCGTTGAGCCCGTCGCCCACGAGGTTGAGCGACAGCACCACGAGCATGATGGTCAAGCCGGGCACGGCGCACAGGTACCAGGCCGAGCGGATCAGGGTGCGGCCTTCGCCGACCTGGCGGCCCCAGGTGGCGACGTTGGGATCGCCCAGGCCCAGGAAGGACACCACCGACTCATAAAGGATGGCGCCTGCGACCACCATCGACGACATCACGATCACCGGTGGCAGGGCATTGGGCAGGATCTCGCCGAAGACGATACGCCAGGCGGGCATGCCGATCGACCGGCAGGCCTGGACGAACTCCCGCTCCTTGAACGACAGGAATTCCGCTCGCGTCAACCGTGCGATGGGCGGCCAGGACACCAGGCCGACGGCCAGTGTGATGTTGCCGATGTGCGGACCGAGTACCGACACCACCGTCAGCACGAACACCACGTTCGGGATGATCTGGAACAGCTCGGTGATGCGCATCAGGACTTCATCGCCCCAGCCGCCGGCCCACGCTGCGGTCGCGCCGATGGTGACGCCGATCAGGGTCGCGGTCGCTGCCGCGACCAGGCCGATCATCAGCGTCGAGCGCGCTCCATGGACGATCATGGCGGCGATGTCTCGCCCCATGGCGTCGGTGCCCAACGGAAAACGCCACGATTCGAACGGCCACAGTTCGGGCGCGGCGACGATGCGCAGCGGATTGCCGGGGTAGATCAGGCCTGCCGCCAAGGCGAGGATCAGCGTCAGCAGCAGCACCAGCGCCCCTGCCGTAGCGCCGCGATGGCGGACGAAGCGACGAAGCAGATGGTCGGCCGGTGGTCGTACGGCACCGACCGGGCCGGGGGAAGGAATGGAAGACATGTCAGTGCGCCTTGATGCGAGGGTCGAGCCGGGCATAGACCAGATCGACGACGGCGTTGGCCAGTACCACCACGACCGAACTGAGCACCAGGATGCCCAGCGTCACCGGGTAGTTGCGCGACATCACGCTGTCGAACAGCACACCGCCGATGCCGGGCCAACTGAACACCGCTTCGACCACGATGCTGCCGCCCAGCACGGCTCCCAGTTGCAGACCGACCAGCGTCGCCACCGGCAGTACGGCGTTCCGGGCGACGTGGCGCACGACCACGGCTGCGCGGGTCAACCCCTTGGCGTACGCGGTGCGAACGTAGTCCATGCGGCTGATCTCCAGCATCGATGCACGCATGACGCGCGCATAGCTCGCGGAATAGAACAGGCCGAGGGTGAGGGCGGGCAGGGCGAGGTGATGGAGCACGTCCAGGGTCTGCGCCCAGATTCCGCCGTCCAGTCCGATGGTGAACATGCCGCCGACCGGGAACCAACCCAGCTTCACCGAGAACAGCACGATCAGCATGATGCCCAGCCAGAAACTGGGCGCGGCGAAGCACAGCACCGCGAACACCGAGATCACGGTGTCCCAGCCGGTGTTGACCTTGACCGCCGAGACGATGCCAGCGGTAGTGCCAACCAGCACGGCGATCGCCAGCGCAGCGAGCATCAGCACCAGCGTGGCCGGCAGGTGGGCCATGATGACGTCGAACACCGGCATGTTGTGACGGTACGAATGGCCCAGGTCCAGCATGGCGACCGAGCCCACGTACTTCAGCAACTGCACCGACGCCGGCTGGTCCAGCCCGTAGGTCACCCGCAAGCGTTCGATCAGTGCAGGGTCGGTCACCTGCTGTTCCGCCGTCATGACGTCGAGGAAGGTCCCCGGCACCGACTGGATCAGCGCGAAGTTCAGCACCACCACACCCAGCAGCAATGGCAGGGACTGTAAAAGGCGCCGCAGGATCAGGCTCAGCATGATGGCGACTCAGGCCTCGATCCAGACGTCGTCCAGCGATTCGCCCTGGACGTTTGCGCCAGCCGTGAAGTTGCGGACCTTTGCGCCGGCCAGGGTGAAGGATTGCATTTCGACCAGGGGCACGATCGGCACATCCGTCGAGGCCAGCCTGGCGAATGCATGGGCGAGCTTCTGGCGAGCGGCGGGATCGGTTTCGACGCTGAGCCTGGCCACCAGCTCGTCCATCTCGGGGTTGCTGTAGCCGGTGGCATTGCGGAAGGCCGCGCCGCGCACGATGCCGTCGGTGGTGAAGTACTGCGTGACGGTCGGCACCAGTTCCAGCGGTGAGGTGAAGTTGGACACGGCGATGTCGTAGTCGTAGTCGCCGTAGATGCGCTTGAGCGCCGTGGCGCGGTCGGCCGAATCCAGCTTGACCGCGATGCCCACGTCTTCCAGCGCCTGCTTCAGATACTGGCCGAGCTTGGCGTTCTCTTCGAACCAGGCGGCCGCCAGCAGATTGACGGTGAAGCGCTTGCCATCCTTCACCGGCAGGCCGGCGGCATCCAGCAGTGCCGCGGCCTTCTTCGGGTCGAAGGCGTAGCGCGGTACGTCTTCGTTGAAGAACAGCTTGTTGCTGCTCATCACTGGCCCGACCGCGGGCTTGCCACGTCCGAAGTAGATGGTGTCGATGATGAACTGGCGGTCGATGGTGTGCAGGATCGCCTGGCGAACCTCGCGGCGCTTGACGATGTCGCGTCGCTGGTTGAACTCCATCGTGACCGTCCATGCCGAGTTCTCGTAGCCGTGTGTGTCCAGCACCACCTTGCCGGTCTTGACCAGGCGATCGATTTCGCGGGCAGGCACCGGGTTGGAATAGGCCAGACCCAGTTCGCCCGTTTCGAGCGCGGCCGCACGCGACGATGGATCGCCCCACCAGCGGATGATCAGTTTTTCCAGGTACGGCTTGCCCGCTTGCCAGTACTTTTCATTGCGCTCGTACTGCAGATGGCTGCCGCGTACCCACTTGCCGTACTTCCACGGGCCGGTGCCCACCGGCGTGTTGTTGAGCGGATTGGTGATCAGGTCCTTGCCTTCGTACAGATGGCGCGGCACGACCAACTGGTATTGACCCGCCAGGACGGAGTTCAGGAAGAACTCGGGCACGGGGTTGCTGAAGCTCAGGACCACGGTGTGGCTGTCGGTCGCCTGCACGTCGGTCAGGGCCTTCAGGGCAATGCCGGCCGAAATCGGCTTCCAGTGCTCGCGCACGTTGTAGACCACGTCGCGCGCATCGAAGTCCGCGCCGTCGTGCCACTTCACATTGCGCCGCAGCTTGATGGTGTACTGCTTGAAGTCGGCCGACGGTGTCACCGATTCGGCCAGCACCGGCTGGAACTTCAGATCGGTATCGAGCTTGAGCAGGCGCTCGAAGATCTTGGTGGACGTCAGGAAAGGGCTGGACCCGCCGCCGCCCGGCACGAACAGGGCCTGCGGTTCCAGGCCGCCCCAGGTCGCCACCAGCGTGCCGCCACGGCGTGGTGTACCCGTTGCCTGCGCGTGGGCAACCGGCAGCCAGGCATAGCTGGCCGCAGCCAGCGCACCGGCTGCGCTGCGTGTCAGAAACTGTCGGCGTGACAGGGAATGGGTGCTGCGGGACATCGTCGTTCCTTTGCTTTTCATCGGGCGGTCTGCGTGGCGTAGCTGGCGCGGCCAATGGCCACCAGAACACCCTGGTCGTTGTAGAGATCGACGTCGGCCACACCGACGGAACGTCCGGCCCGGCGCACGCGGGCAACCGCTTTCAGGTCGGTGGCGATGGCGGGACGCAGGTAGTCGACGCGGAAGTTGATGGTGGGCAGGCCGCGTCCAAGCAGCATGCCCACGGCCAGGTCGCCCACCGTGTCGATGATGGCGGCCAGCGGGCCGCCATGCCATTGGCCGCTGTTGGCGCCACGCTCGAACTCCGGCCGCATGGGCACTTTCACGACGAGTTCGGCGTTCTCGTGATCGGCGTGTTCGACGCGCAGTTGCAGCCAGGCAATGAACGGGGACGCGTCGAAGACGCGTTGCACGCCCGCAGCGTCGAGGGGCGTGGTGTCGGGCTTGATTGCGGCGTCGCTCATGCGCTCACCAGCACTTTGCCGACGACCTGGCGGTCTTCCAGCGATGCCAGCGCCTGCGCGCCTTGTTCCAGCGGCCATTCGCGGTCGATCAACACCTTCAGGCGCTTGCTCTGCACGAGGTCCAGCAGTTCGTGCAGGTCTTCGCGTTCCCAGCCGTTCGAGCCCAGGATCTGCAGTTCGAAGGTCCAGATGTAGCGCAGGTCTTCCTTCGGGTCGAAGCCCGCCGTCGCGCCGCAGGTCAGCAGCCGTCCGCCACGGCGCAGGGCACGCAGCGACTTCACCCAGGTGTCGCCACCGGTGAAGTTCACGACCACGTCGACCCCGCCCGGCGGGCCGCTGCGTCGACGGCCGGGCTTGCCGTGCCGTTCGTACAGGGCCTTGAGGAAGTCTTCTTCGGTGTACAGGATCACCTCGTCGGCGCCCAGCGCCAGCAGGCGATCGGCTTTTTCCCGGGAGCCTGCGCACGCGATCACGGTGGCGCCGGCCAGCTTGGCCAGCTGCACGGCGCATACGCCCACGCCGCCGCTCGCACCCAGGATCAACACCTTTTCACCGGCCTGCACGCGCCCGATGCGATTCATCATGCGCAGGGCTGTGCCGTAAGCCACTGGCAGGGCGGCAGCATCGGCATAGCTGACGTCGTCAGGCAGATGGATCAACTGGTGGGCAGGCACCCGGCACAGTTCGGCCAGGCCGCCGTGCACGGTTTCGCCGATCAGCCCGCCGTCGACGCGATCGATGGGGTCGACCAGCACCCGGTCGCCCGGCTTCCAGTCAGTGACGTCCTCACCGACTTCGACCACTTCGCCCGCGACGTCCAGGCCGATGATGATCGGGAAGTTCAGGCGGATGCCGGGCATGCCGCGGCGGGTGAACACATCGTGATAATTGAGCGACGAAGCTTTGACGCGGATGATGACGTCGCCGGCGCGCGGGCGTGGATCAGGGAAATCGGTCTCGAACTGGAATTTGTCGGAACCACCGTGTTCACGCAGGACGATTGCTTTCATGAGACAGAAAAATGCAAAAAAAGAAGAAGGGCCGACGCGTCAGCGCCAGTTGGCGAGACCGCGCAACGCCTGGGCGGTGATGTCGATGCCGTGCTGCACGACGGCACGGCGCCATACGCCTGAAACCGGCACGAAGGCGTCGATCAGGTCGATGCGTAGTTGCACGTCGCGTGCGGCATCAGGTGCGTCCTGCGCATGCCAGCGCAGCCATTGGTCCAGCCGCAACGCCTCGCGCATGTGCAGCCCGCGCGTGCCGAATTCGACGACGGCACCGGCCACTTGCCGGCCCGGCAGAAATCGGCGCACGCCTTCGAAGACCAGGCCTTGGTAGGCCGGTCGCGCCAGGCCGTGCGGCCGTTGCGCCAGCACGCGATCGGCGCCCCACCAGGCAGCGGCCTGCTGTTGCTCGGGGCTGCCGTCGGCGTTGAAGCACAGGAAGAACGCATCGGCGTACTCACCGATGCCGGTGTGCCAGTCGATGAAGGCCACGCGCTGGCTGGCGGCCAGGTGCTCGGCCAGCACACGTTCCAGGATCAGGTTCGACCACTCGCGTTGCACGCCGCCGTAGACCAGTCCCCGGGGCTGGGTGTACTGGCCGCTGGCGGTCGCGTTGAACAAGGCGTCGGCGCCGTGTTCGTCGCTGAAGGCGGTAATGGCGGCCTGCACCCCAGCCTGGGCGGCTGCGGACCACTGGGCGGGAATCAGGTGCGGATGCAGCGCGTCATAGGCGGGATTGGCCGGATGCGGCTGGTCGTGGTCGATGAAATTCCGGTTGAGGTCGACGTTGCTTTCGTTGGTGCGCGTGTCGAACGCATAGCCATAGGGGTTGAGCGCATGCACCAGCACGACGTTGACGTCCGGCGGCAGCGGCTCGGCACCGTGGGCGGCCAGCCAGCTCAGTTGTGCCGCCGACCCGGCAGCGCCTTCCAGTCCGTGGGTGCCACTCAGCACCAGCAGCGTGCGAGACGCGTCCGCTGGTCCAAGCTGCGCCACGTCCACGCTCAGTGCCGTGCCATCGGGGCCTTTCAGGGAAGGGTGCGCGTAATGCGCCAGGGCAGCGCCCGACGCCTTGGCCTGGGCAATGAATCGGTTGCGCGAATCGACGTAGTCGTTGGGAAAGGCTTGCCAGTAATCCAGGATCTCGCTCACGACTGGGGCTCCTGGACAAACACTTGCAGGGTGCCGGCAGCGTGGTCGGGCGCGACGAAGAGTTCGCCCCGCTCGTTGTCCTGCGCAGGTACGCCGTTCCTGGTCAACACCGCGCGTGTCTGCTGCTGGTCGCGCACGCCGATGATCGAGCCCGCGAACCAGGGCGCGGGCAAACCGGTCGGAATAATCACGCCAGGAAAGCGTGCCGTGAAGGCATCGGGCGTAATGAACTGGATGCGTAGCGAGCCGCGCCGCAAGGTCCAGCCTTCCTGGAGCCGTTCACCCAACGAGATCGGGCCCAGCACACGTTCGTAGCCGTCACGCAGGCTGGCCGGATCGGGATGCACGACGATCAGCGCTTCAAGGCGGCGCGCCGTGTTCTCATGCTGCTGCCATTCCGGTCGGTAAACCAGATGACGCGTCAGGTGTCCGCAGGTGAAGAAATCGGGCGCGCCCAGTGAACCATCGGGAAACACGGTGTTGAGCCACGCGGCATCCTGCGCGCCATCCGGCAGGTGAACCGGGCGGCCACCCGGAATCGGCGCGTCGGCATCGATGCCGACTTCAGCCAGTTCGCGATGCACGGCGGCGCTGTCGGTGGTCTGCAGCGCGACGGCGACGGGGCCCTGGTAGCTGTCCGGGTAGGCCTTGAAGCGGGATTGCGCCCGAAGTGCCTGCGGGAAGTACAGCAGCTCGATGTAGTTGGCATCGAGGATGTAGGTTTGGTTGCGGGTGCCAGTGTGATGCTGGCCGGGCAGGGCGGGGGTGAAGCCAAGCTTGCGGTATTGCTCGGCAGCGGCGGGCAGGTCTTCGACCCGGATGATGTAGTGGTCAAGTCCGGTGACCGACGGCAGCGACATGTGACGTTCCTCAGTGAAGAGAAACGCAGGGTGGCATGAGAGTTTGTGGTGACACTACGACGGATTCTGCATATGCATATCGGGGGGTATATGCGAAAAACCCCACGAAACGCTGATGCTGTGGGAACAAAACCTTCGTTGAAAACCGGTTCATCGCCGGGTTTTACGCACATAAGAAAGCGGTGCTGCCGTTGGCTTCGACACTGTCGCTGGACCAACACGGTTGCAATTGCTACGGTTGATTACGTTTACAATCAATTCGCTTCGTCGAAGCGGAACGCAACGCCTTGCTGACACATATTGTCCGCACGATGATGAATCGATGCCCCGCACCCACCATCCTTGCCCAGCGTGCGGGTGTTTGATCCGAGAGATATGTTTTGAGCAACAAGAATGCGTCGGCCGTCGTCAAAGGCCTGATCACGCTCGCCCTGCTGGGCATCATCGGCATGTTTCTGCTGCCGACGGCCGATTGGTGGTGGCTGGGTACAGCCGTTGTCGTCGGTGCCCTGCTGATCTGCCTGGTCCTGGCTGACGACAGGACGCCGGCGCGTGCGCCCCCCGATCCCGCTTTTCGCGCGTCTGCGAAGTCCAAGGGCCCGATCAAGGTCGAGCGTGCCGCAGCAGCGCCTGCAACGGGTGCGCCGCGCAAGATGGCGGTGCGTGTCCCGCTCGAAGGCTTCGGTCCCGGCGTGTGGATTCCGAAGGATCAGGTGGTCACCGTCGGAGGCGTGACCCTATCCAGCGGCATGTTCTATTTCGGCACGTCGCTGAAAGCGCACAACGGCAGTGTCGATCCTGCCCTGATCGACCCGTCCAAAGATGTCGCGGCGCGTGGCGACTACACCGCGCGCGATCTGGGCGCGTGGCCGAGCTACACCAACATTTCGAGCCGGGCCCGGCGCGCCTACCTGAACTGGCTGGCCGATGGGCGCTCCGATCCCGCAGCCGACATCGGTTACGTCTATCTGTACTTCTTCGGGCTGGAGCGGCGTGCGCTGATCGACCCGCTGACCGTGCCCGAGAGCCGCAACGACTGGCCCGCCATCGTCGCCGAAGTGTGGCGGCTGCTTGGCATCTACGGGGCCAAGTCGACCCGCTTCCGGGCCTCGGCCAACCGGCTGCTGAGCTGGCTGCTGCTGTGCGACCGCCCGTCCAACACCCACAAGAACGCCGTGCCGCCGTTCATGCGGACCTTCGAACTGCCGTTCTACATCCATTACGCCCTGGGTGACGCCGTCATCAACCGCGCGCCGATTTCCGACCAGCTCGCGCTCGCCTGGGCCCGGCTCGATCCGGACATCGTGCTGCCGGCGTCGGCCCAGCGTTGCCCGGAAGCATTCGACCAGCTGTTCATGTCGAAATTCTCGGCCAAGCATGGCTTCGGCATGACGGTCAGTTCGAACCGGACCAAGCTGAAGTTCGTCTACCGCGCAGCCTCGCCCGGCTTCCACGGGCTCGACGAACTGCGACTGAGCTTCGGCGAAATGCCCGACGTCACCGTGCAGACCGAGCCGCGTTTGCGCGTGGCCGAGATCGTCAACGAAGTTGGCAAGGAACTCGACGCCTACAGCCGCACGCTGGGTGACGATGCGCAGTCCCACGACCCGCTCGACAGCCTGCTGCATCTGCCCTTGAACCTGTGGCCGGAAAGCGCACGGGTCTTGCCGGAACAGATCGGCAGCGATTATGTGCTGGTGCCGTTCTCGGACCTGCTGACTCGCCTGGCGGTCGACACCCCGTTCGGCAGCGAACGCAGCCCGGCGCTTGCGCGCCTGCTTGCCTTCATGCACCTCGATCTGGCCCCGGCCCTGCATCAGGATGCCGAGGTGCCTGGCCCGAACGACCCAGTGGTGCTCTATGCCGTGCCGGCCAACGAACGCCGCCTGTCGCCGACGCCAGACTTCGAAGTGGCGTTGCTGTCCCTGCGGCTGGCGGTCGGCGCGTCGGCCGCGCTGGGTGATTTCAGCGATGCGAACGTCGATCACCTCAGCGGCCGCATCCACGCCTGGACCCATCTCGAAACCAATCACCAGCGTCGCCTGATGGCACACCTGCGGCTGCTGATAGAAAACCCGGCGCTGCCCACGCTCGCGTCCGATCTGATCCCCGCTGACCCCGCATCGCGAGACTTCCTGGCAGCGGTCATCGCCAGCCTGCTGCAGGTGGGCAGCGCCCCCACGGCCGAGGAGGCCAAGGTGCTGGACAAGATCTACGAGATCCTGTCCATCGACGACAAGCCCAATGCGGTGCGCGTCGCTGGCCTGCGTCGGGATGGTGGCAAGGTGTCGGCACTGCTGGCCACGCTGTTCCCCGAGCAGCCCGTCGCCGCGTCGCCGGCACCCGTGGTGCGTGCGCCTGCCGCGTCAGCGAACGACCAGACGATTGGGTCGACCGGTCTGCTGGGCCTGGGCCCGGAGTACGTGACGGTGGCGCGTGTGCTGCTGACCCGCGGGCCTTGCCGCCGTTCGGAGCTGCTCGATGTGGTCACTGATCTGGACATTCGTCTGATCAGCGCATTGGACCGCTTGAACGCTGCTTCACAAAGCCAATATGGGGTGGAGTTCGCGCAGGGCGAAGATCCGATCGACGTCGATCCCGCCGTGCGTCAGAAGATCGAAGTCTGAGGCCCCGCTGGTGCCAGCAGGCACCGGTGGTGAAGCCCCATGCCCATGACGGCGTGGAGATACGTCTCGACGCTGCGCCTTCGGCTCGCTGCCTACCAAGGGGCGCTTTTTCGTCCCCGGGGGGCGGAAAAAAATGGCTGCGTCCAGAAGACGCAGCCATTTTTTCTTTGTCCAGCGACTGAGATCGATCAGTCTTCGCGACGCATGTGCGGGAAGAGGATGACGTCGCGGATGTTGGGGCTGTCGGTCAGCAG
>JAAIGF010205462.1_pt1 | contig 17687 bp, 14 predicted proteins | sample 6487441 | NCBI WGS metagenome assembly JAAIGF01 (sample SAMN13974129, study PRJNA590717) | phyllosphere metagenome | biome: pepper field; feature: multiple bacterial spot infested pepper fields; material: pepper leaves; isolation source: leaves from pepper fields | host: Capsicum annuum ... | reverse complement strand
CATTCCGCCCGAGCATCTGCCGCGCCTGACCGAGCGGTTCTACCGCGTCGATCCGGGACGCAGCCGCGCGGTCGGCGGCACCGGCCTCGGCCTCGCGATCGTCAAGCACATCGTCGAGCGGCACCGCGGCCGCTTCGATATCGCTAGCACCGTCGGCAAGGGCACGCGCGTGACCGTCACGCTTCGCGCCGCCGAACGCTGACCGCGCGCTAGCCGGAGCCGCTGTCATCAAGCGGTAACGCGAGTGTCACACGGAGCCTGGCGGGGGTTGGCGCCGCGGGGGTGCGACCGTTCAATCGGGGAATCGATGCGTCGTCTCGTCCTGGCGCTCGCGGCAGTGTTGCCGGTCGCGCTCGGCGCGCTTGGCCTCACGGGCGGGGGCGAAGTCGCGCAACTGCTTGCGCAGCAGCGCCATCTTCGTGCGGATGCGACGGCGATCGAGTTCGATCTTCGTCTCACCGGGTCCGCGCGAGCCCATGCCCGCGCCACCCGCGCCGACCTGTCCACCGGCCTGACGCGACATCGAGTCACCCCACCCGCGCAGACGCGGAAGGAGGTACTCGAGCTGCGCAAGCTCGACCTGGGCTTTGCCCTCGCGGCTCTTCGCGTGCTGGCTGAAGATGTCGAGGATGACCGTCGTGCGGTCGATCACCTTCACCTTCACGACGTCTTCGAGCGCGCGGCGCTGGCTGGGGGCCAGTTCGGTGTCGGCGATCACGGTGTCGGCCCCGACGGCGGCGACGATGTCGCGCAGCTCCTCGGCCTTGCCGCGACCGACGTAGGTGGCCGGGTCGGGGTGCGGCCGACGCTGCAGCACGCCGTCGAGCACGACGGCACCCGCCGTCTCGGCCAGCGCCGACAGCTCGCGCAGCGAGTTCTCGGCATCCGTTTGCTCGCCCTGCGGGTGCACGCCGACGAGAACGACGTTCTCGAGCCGCAGCTGGCGGTACTCGACCTCGGTGACGTCCTCGAGCTCGGTCGACAGGCCGGGCACGCGACGCAGCGCCGCCCGTTCCTCGCGGTCCCATTGATCGCCGTCGGTCTGTCCCCCGTACGCGGTGGTGGCATCCTGGAGCGCCTGCGCCGCACCGAAGACCCGGACCCCGCGATGCGCATCGGCGCGCGAGAGCACGCGGTCCACCGGATCCACCGGAGACGCGTCGGTGCTCGGGGGTGTGGTCTGTTCGGTCATGTGTTCCTTTCGTCCGCGGGTGTCCCCGCGTGTTCTGGCACTTTATCCGCCCGGGCGGGCGGGGGGCCGGTCGGATATCCTGGCCTGATGGGCAGCGAGCACTATTTCAGCGCGTCGCCGTCGAGTCCCGAGCAGCTGCGCCGCATCCGTGTGACGCTGGCCGGCCGGGATCTCGAGGTGGTCACGGCGGGCGGTGTCTTCAGTCCCGATCATGTGGATGCCGGGACCTCGGTGCTGCTGGCGAACACGCCCGCTCCTCCCGCCGGCGGGAACTTCCTCGACCTGGGTTGCGGATGGGGACCGATCTCGCTGACGCTGGCGATGGACGCACCGCGCGCCACCGTGTGGGCCGTCGACGTCAACGAGAGGGCGTTGGACCTCGTGAGGCGCAACGCCGAGCGTCAGGGCCTCGAGAACATCAACGCCGTCCGGCCCGAGGATGTTCCCGACGACGTGGTCTTCCGCACGATCCGCTCGAACCCGCCGATCCGCGTGGGCAAGAACGAGCTGCACGGCATGCTCGAGCGATGGATCCCTCGTCTGACCGAGCGCTCGGACGGCTGGTTCGTCGTGCAGAAGAACCTCGGCTCCGATTCGCTGCAGCGCTGGTTGGCGTCGACGTTCGACGACGGCTACAGCGTCTCGCGTGCCGCGACCGGACGCGGGTTCCGGGTGCTTCGCGTACGCCGGCACGGATCTCCGCCCAGCGAGCCCATCGACGTCATCGCCTGAGCGGCCGCCCCGTCCGCGGTCCTCACGTTCGCGCGCGGCCTCAGGCCAGCGCCACCTCGCCGGTGAACACGAGGGATGCCGGTCCCGACAGGAACACGCGACCGTCGGCGATGCGCACCCCCAACGTGCCGCCCGGGGTGTCGACGATCCATGAGTCGGGAGCGGCGGGGCCGGCCCAGTGCCGGACGGCGAGCGCGGCCGCGGCGACGCCGGTGCCGCAGCTGAGGGTCTCGCCGACGCCCCGCTCGAAGACGCGCAAGCTGATCGCGCCCACGCCCTCGCGTACGAGCGGATCGGCGGGGACGACGAACTCGACGTTCGCGCCGTGTCGCGGAGCGGGCTCGAGCACCGGCTGGAAGGTGAGGTCGAGACCGTCGAGCTCGGCCTCGCTCGACAGCGCGACGACGACGTGCGGGTTGCCCACGTCGATGCCCACTCCGGGCCGTGCCACCGGCAGGCCCTTGGCCCGCACGAGGGTCTCGTCGTCCTCGACGGCGAACGTCCCGAGGTCCACCTCGAAGCCCCGGTCGCTCCGGGTCAGCGTCTTGACACCGGCGCGCGTACCGATCCGCAGCCCGTCGTCGATCGCGGCCAGACCGGTGTCGGTGAGGTAGCGCGCGAACACCCGCGTGCCGTTTCCGCACATCTCCGCCTTCGACCCGTCGGCGTTGCGGTAGTCCATGAACCACTCCGCTCCGGATGCCGCGGCCTCCGCGCCGTCGTCGATCGCGGCCGAACGCACCACGCGCAGCAGCCCGTCGGCCCCGATGCCGAAGTGACGGTCGCAGAGCGCGGCGATCTGCGCGTCCGTGAGGTCGAGGTCGCCGTCCGGATCCGCGATCACCACGAAGTCGTTGCCGGTGCCGTGCCCCTTGGTGAACGCGAGAGTCGCCATGCGTCCAGTCTAGGCAGGCGCGACGGAGGCGCCGGGTCCCTCCGACGAGGCGATGAGGTCGTCGGCATCCACTCGGCGCGCATCGACCTCGCGAGCGCCCGAGTAGCGCCGGAACCATGACACCTGACGGCGTGCGTACCGTCGGGTCAGAGCCTGGGTCTCGGCCACGGCCTCGTCGCGCGTGAGCTCGCCGCGCAGGTGGGCGAGGGCCTGGGCGTACCCGATCGCCCGGCCCGCGGTCACGCCCTGTTCGAGGCCCTCTGCGCGCAGAGCCGCGACCTCGTCGACGAGGCCATCCGCCCACATGCGCTCCACGCGCGCGTCGAGGAGCGGAACGAGCTCGCTCCGCTCGATCGTCGTGACGACGATCCGCGTGTCCGAATGCCACATCTCCGGCGCTTCCGGAAGGGCACCGCCGTGCGTCTCGCTCCCCTGCGCCAGGACCTCGAGCGCCCGCACCACGCGGCGACCGTTGCGAGGATCGATGCGCGCCGCGGCTGCGGGATCGGCCTCGCGCAGACGGGCGAAGAGCACGCCCGCACCGTGTCGCTCGAGCTCGCCCTCGAGCTCGGCGCGGCGCTTCTCGTCGCGCGGCGGGAACCGGAAGTCCCACAGCACGCTCGAGACGTACAGCCCCGAGCCACCGACGAGGATCGCATCGGAGCCGCGCTCGTGGATCTCGCGGATCGCGGTGCGCGCGGCATCCTGATACCAGGCGACAGCCGCCTCGTCGGTGACCACGAGCGCGTCGAAGAGATGATGCCGGATGCCCCGACGCTCGCCGATCGGGAGCTTGGCGGTGCCGATGTCCATCCCCCGGTAGAGCTGCATCGCGTCGGAATTGACGATTTCGGCCGGACGGCCGCGCGCCGCGAGGGCGTCGGCGAGGTCGAGCGACAGCCCCGTCTTACCGGTGCCCGTGGCGCCGACGACCGCCCAGACAGCTCCCGCGGTCACACGCCGACGCGGAGCGTAGGAAGTCCCAGCGACACCGCCCGCGGTGCGCCCGCTTCGCCCGTCGGGGCGGGGACGCCGCACGACTCGGCCTGCGAGCGGTCCCACGCGTCGCCGGCGCGGGTGCGACGGATTCGGAGGGCGGAACCCTCCGGGGCGTCGGCGAGGAGGTGAAAGGGTGCCGCATGCGTCACCGTGACCGACACGACGTCGCCCGGGCGCGGAACGGGCGACTCCGATGGCACCTCGAAGTGCACGAGACGGTTGTCTTCGGCGCGACCGGTGAGACGGTGGGTCGAGGCGTCCTTCTTGCCCTCGCCGGCCGAGACGAGCACCTCGAGCGTGCGGCCGAGCTGCTTCTGGTTCTCTTCGGCGGCGATGCGATCCTGCAGGGCGATGAGACGTTCGTAGCGCTCCTGCACGACGGCCTTCGGCACCTGGTCGGCCATCGTGGCGGCGGGTGTTCCTTCGCGGATGGAGTACTGGAAGGTGAAGGCGCTCGCGAACCGTGACGCTTCGACGACCCGCAGGGTCTCTTGGAAGTCGTCCTCGGTCTCGCCGGGGAAGCCCACGATGATGTCGGTCGTGATCGCGGCGTGCGGGATGCGCTCGCGCACGCGGTCCAGGATGCCGAGGAACTTCTCGCTGCGGTACGAGCGGCGCATCGCCTTGAGGATGCGGTCGGAGCCCGACTGCAGCGGCATGTGGAGCTGCGGCATGACCGCCGGCGTCTCCGCCATCGCGGCGATGACGTCGTCCGTGAAAGCGGCCGGGTGCGGGCTCGTGAAGCGCACGCGCTCGAGACCGTCGATCTCGCCCGCGGCGCGCAGCAGCTTGCCGAAGGCCAGGCGGTCCCCGAACTCCACGCCGTACGAGTTGACGTTCTGGCCGAGCAGCGTGACCTCGATCGCGCCGTCCTCGACGAGCAGGCGGATCTCGTTCAGGATGTCGCCGGGGCGGCGGTCCTTCTCTTTGCCGCGCAGGCTCGGCACGATGCAGAACGTGCAGGTGTTGTTGCAGCCGACCGAGATCGACACCCAACCGCTGTGGACCGAGTCGCGCTTGGTGGGAAGCGTGGAGGGGAAGATCTCGAGCGACTCGAGGATCTCGAGTTCGGCTTCGCCGTTGTGCCGCGCGCGCTCGAGCATGCCCGGGAGCGAACCCATGTTGTGCGTGCCGAAGACGACGTCGACCCACGGGGCCTTCTGCTGCACGGCGTCTTTGTCCATCTGGGCGAGGCAGCCGCCCACGGCGATCTGCATGCCCGCGTGCGCATCCTTGCGCGACTTGAGATGACCGAGGGTGCCGTAGAGCTTGCCCGCGGCGTTGTCGCGCACGGCGCAGGTGTTGATCACGACGACGTCGGCCTCGGTGCCGGCGTCGGCACGGACATAGCCCGCGCTCTCGAGAGAGCCGGAGAGGCGCTCCGAGTCGTGCACGTTCATCTGGCAGCCGAAGGTGCGGACCTCGTAGGTACGGGGTCCCGTGGCGCTCTGTGCGGCGGGGGACGGCGCGATCAGCGTCGGAGTCGAAACGGGGGTGGTCATGATGGGAGCAAGTCTAAGCGCCGGTCGTCCGAGGGCCCCCCGTCGCGACGCGTTCCACGCTGCGCGCGGCACCTCGCGAATCGGGCGCAAGTGTGCGTTCGCGGGCCGGACTTCGTCGAGTCACCTCGGTAGGTTGACTACGACGCGGGGTCGCTCGCGTCAGTCCGCGCGTGCGCGCGCGCCGCGAAGGAGAGCTCTGTGAGGGAAGGTCAGGCGTGGACCTCCTGGTCCGAACCCCTGATCGGCGCTGACCGGGACGCCGCGGCTCTCGCCGGTTCGCTCCTCGCCGGCACGTCGGTGATCATCGCCGGCACCCGCGGGAGCGGCCGGAGCCACCTTTCGCGGGCCGTCGTCCGCGAGCTGGCCACGCACGGTGTCGCACCGGTCGTCATCCGCCCGTCCAGCGTGCTCTCCGATGTGCCGTTCGGCGCCCTGGACGCCGCGGGCGATCCCCGCATGATCGATCTGCGTCGAGGACGCGTCCCCGACGGCGATGTCATCGTCCTCGTCGACGACGTCCATGCCCTCGACGTCGACTCCGCCCGCTTCCTCGCCCGGTGCGTCGCCGACGGCCGTGTCACCCTGCTCGCGACGCTTCTCATCCCGCGCGCTCGGGCTCGCCGCGTCGACGTGGACACCACCGGCGTGGGACAGACGATGCTCAGCCTGTGGCTCGACGGTCTCGCCGAGCGCCTCGATCTGTCGGAGCTGACCCCGGCGGACAGCGAGAAACTGCTCGCCGTCCTCCCCGGTGCATCGACCCTGGATGCCGCCATCTGCGGCGCGATCCTGTGGCGAGCCGACGGCTCCCGGACGCTCCTGAGGGAACTCGCGGCAGAGGCGGTCGGCGCGGTGGCCGCCGGCCGTGATCCCTTCGCCGCGATCCGCGACACCCCGCCGCACAGTCGCCTGTCCGTCGCGCTCAAGCTGCACACGGGCGATCTCGCCGAAGCGGATCAGGAGTGCCTCGCTTTCCTGCACCGTCTTCCCCACGTCGAGTTCTCGGTCGCGACGCGGTTCGCCTCGCACACGCGCATCGACGCTCTCATCACCGCCGGGCTCGTGCACTCCGACGACAGTCCCGCGCGCCGTCTGACCGCGAACGAGGCCATCGCGCGCGAAGCCGAACGGCAGGTGGGCGCCGCGCGTATCGATGCGCTCATCGCGTCCGCGGGGGTGCGCATGCTCGAAGCCGATGGCGAGTGGTGGTGCTCTCCCCTGGCCGTGTCGATCGCCGAGAGGTGGCATCGTGGCGACGACACCACGGACACCCTCGTATCACCGGCGCTGCGCGCCCGGGTCGCCGTGGACGCCGCCCGCGAGGCGAACGACCGCGCGGACGCCGCCCATGCCGCTGCCCATGCGGCCCGCGGACTCCGTTCCCTCGATTCGCCGGAGCTGCGGCTGGAGGCCGCGTACGCGCTCGCCCTGCTCGGAACCGGAGCGGACACGATCACCATCGACGCGATCGATCCGAGAGAACTGGATGACGAGGGTCGCGGGCGCCTCGCCCGCGTGCGTGCGGTCATCGTGGATCGAGGCCTGGCCGTCCCCCTCTACGCCGCGACGAGGGGCGACGGGGATGCCGAGACCGAAAGGCACCTCGACGAATCCGCCCGCGCGGGCGCTTCGTTCGAGTGGACCCGTGCCGTCGAGGCGGCCGAGCGGGCGCTGGCCCTGTCGTCCGGGCGGAGCGCCACGCAGCTCCGGGCGCGGCTGAGCGCGGGGATGGCGGAGAGCTTCCGCGGGCGATGGGCGCGCGCACGAGCGCACTTCGATGAGGTCGAGCGTCTGCTCGACGCGCGTCAACGTCCTGTCGACGTCGGCGCGACGCAGCGGCTGAGCGCGATCCTCGTCATGCTCGCCAGCCACCAGCTGGCCGGCGCAGACGGGGGTCCCCTGTGCGTGCGCCTGTCGAGGGAGCGCACGACGGCCGCGCGGGAACACGACGCGGTGGCGTTGACGATCGCGGGTGTCGCCGCGTCCATCAGCGAGACGAATCTGGGCAGGCCCGGCGACGCCCTTCGCGAATGGGAGGCCGTGCGCGCCAAGTCGGCCGGTTCCCTCTCGGGGCCCGACGCAGATCTCGCCGAACTCGGTCTTGCGGAGGCCCTGGCCGCGGGTGGCAGGGCGACGGACGCCCGGGCGATGCTCTCGCGGATCGAGAGGAGCGATGAGCTGCACGTGCGCCACGCGCGCGCCTCCGTCGAGACCACGGTGCTGATGGCGGAGGGTCGCGCCGACGAGGCGCGCGCCACCGCGCGGATCGCGGCCTCGCTGTCGGCCGCACACGAGGTTCCGCCCATCCGAGCGCGGGACCTGTTCCGCCTGGTCGTGCTGCGGGACATCACCGGGCCGGAGATCGCAGAGCTTCGCGAGCTCCTGCGGACGAGCGACCTTCCCCTCGCCGTCGCCCTCCGGCGACGGCTCGACGCGTGGGATGCCGGTGAGGTCCACGACGCCGCGGAGGGACTGCGCCTGCACCCACTCTGGTCCGCCGACGAGACGGGTGACGGCACTCGCCTGGGCCGACTGTCGCCGTTCCCCTCGCACGCGCCCTCTCCGGATGTGCCGGCGCTGAGCGAGCTCACCCGGCGCGAGAGGGAGATCGCCCTCCTCGTCGAGCGGGGACATACGAATCGCGAGATCGCCGAGCGGCTCTACCTCTCGGTGCGGACGGTCGAATCGCACGTCTACCAGGCACGCGTCAAGATCGGCGGGGCCTCGCGCGGCGAACTCGGGCGATTGGTCGCGCAGTGGGAGAACCGCCGCTCGCGCGCGTGAGCGCGCTCGCTCGTGCGGCTCTGCGCGGAGGTTCCGGGGCCGCACGGGAGGGCCGGCACCGCGCGGAGCCTCCGGGATCGCACGGGAGGGCCGGCTTTGCGCGGGAGTTCCGGGTTCGAGGCGAAGTCGCCGCGCGGAGACCTCACTCGTCGGGAGTGAACCGCACCCCTGACATCGGTCGCACGGGTCGGGAACGCCCCCCGCCCACCTCGCGCAAAGCCTGACGTGCCGCAGTCAGCGCGACCGACGACGGATAACCGCGACGAGCGAGCTGACCGGCCAAGCGCCGGAGCGCCGCGTCGTCATCCTTGCCCCCGACACTGCGCGCCTTGCTCCGTGCGAACTCGAGTGCGCGCTCGGCATCGTCGTCCGGCATCTCCGCGATGGCGGCGTCCGCGATATCGCGCGGAATCCCCCGTTTGAACAGGGTGTTGGCCACGGCACGACGGCCTTCACCGCGCTTCTCGATCGCGGACAGGACGAGCTGCTCGGCGAACACGGCGTCATTCAGGTAGCCGAGGTCGACGAAATGGTCGATCAGATCGGAGATCACGACGTCGTCGGCGCCCGGCACCTCGCGAACAGCGGAACGCGCCTCGGAGATCGACAGCGAGCGCGAGCGCAGCTTGCGCAGCAGCAGGGCCTCGGCGCGCTCACGCACATCCTCTTGCTCGGGCCCGGAATCGGATGTCTCGCCCTCGGGTCCGACGTCGTCGCCCTCGATCGTGCCCCGACGATCGCGGTCTCCCCTGCCGAGGGTCGAGGGGTGCCCGAACCGGGTGCTCTCGCCGGCGGACGAGACACGACGGAACCGTGCGCCCGCGTTGACGATCCCGGGCGCGGTCGGCTGAGGGGCGTCCCGCTGCTCGGCGTCCCGCGGTCCGGCGTCTCGCGGCGCGGCGTCTCGCGGCCCAGCGCCCTGGTCACCGGCGTCCCGCCACCCCGCGCCTCGCCCGGCGGCGTCCCGATTCGCGGTGTCGCGCTGCGCGCCCGAGCCGGACCGCGCACCCCCGAAGAGAGGGATGACAGGCGCCAGGGATTCGTCTGCGGCGGCCCCGGGGCCGCCGTCGACGGACGATAGTCCGCGACGGCGACCCGGGCGCTGTCCGTCGGTCATCAGGCCGGGCGGCGAGCCGCGAGTTCGTCGGCCGCAGGCTCTGCAGAAGCGGCCGGAGCACCGATACCGAGCTTGTTCTTGATCTTCGACTCGATCTCGGCGGCCACGTCCGCGTTCTTGATGAGGAAGTTTCGGGCGTTCTCTTTACCCTGGCCGAGCTGTTCGCCTTCGTACGTGTACCAGGCTCCCGACTTCTTGACGATGCCGTGCTCGACACCGAAGTCGATCAGGCTTCCTTCGCGGGAGATGCCGACGCCGTAGAGGATGTCGAACTCGGCCTGCTTGAACGGGGGCGCCATCTTGTTCTTGACGACCTTGACGCGCGTGCGGTTACCGACGGCCTCGGTACCGTCCTTCAGCGTCTCGATACGACGGATGTCCAGGCGCACCGACGCGTAGAACTTCAGCGCCTTACCACCCGCCGTCGTCTCGGGAGAACCGAAGAAGACACCGATCTTCTCGCGCAGCTGGTTGATGAAGATCGCGGTGGTCTTGGTCGTGTTGAGGCCACCCGTGAGCTTGCGGAGCGCCTGCGACATCAGGCGAGCCTGCAGACCGACGTGCGAGTCGCCCATCTCACCCTTGATCTCGGCTTCCGGGACGAGGGCGGCGACGGAGTCGATGACGACGAGGTCGATGGCTCCCGAACGGATCAGCATGTCCGCGATCTCGAGCGCCTGCTCGCCGGTGTCGGGCTGCGACACCAGCAGGGCGTCGATGTCGACCCCGAGCTTCTTGGCGTACTCGGGATCGAGCGCGTGCTCCGCGTCGATGAACGCGGCGATACCGCCGGCACGCTGAGCGTTGGCGATGGCGTGAAGCGTGAGGGTGGTCTTACCGGACGACTCCGGTCCGTAGATCTCGATGATGCGGCCACGAGGAAGGCCGCCGATGCCGAGGGCGACGTCCAGGGCGACGGAGCCGGTGGGGATGGTCTCGATCGGGGCGCGGTCGTCGCTGCCCAGTCGCATGACCGAGCCCTTTCCGAACTGCCGGTCGATCTGCGCAAGGGCCGATTCGAGGGCCTTTTCGCGCTCTGCGGGTGAGGGCATGACGTCTTCTTTCTGCTCGCGTTCCGTCGCCTATAGGCTGTCGCGCTCCACACCGACGGTGTGGATGCCCGACAAGGCGTTCAGAGTGTCATTCGACGTCGTCCACGTTAGGGAGGGCCTCCGACATTGATGTCGTCGGGCCCCCCGAATGGGGACGGATCGACCGTGAACTCCGATGTGCAGGAGCTTACGCGCTCATCGAACGAAGATTCGATGACACGCCGATCGAATATCCGTCACCACCGAAACATTCAGCGCGCCGGCGCACCGCAATGGCACGCCATTCACGGCAGCGGCGTCAGCGACGCCGTGGGTCGAGTCTTCCGACGCCATACCGCCGCTCGAGGGGTACATCGGTCTCGGCACAGAGGGCGAGCCAGACGTCCCGGGGGTCCGCGCCCGCGGAGAGCGCTTCGGCAGGGGTACGACCACCCACCGCCGACAGAACGAGATCGGTCATCAAGGAGCCACCGCGCGCGCCGAACTCATCGGCGACGGCGCGATCGAATTCGCTACGACGCATGCGGTCGATGAACGAGGGTCAGCGCAGCGACAGTTCGGGCTCGACCTCGGCGACGAGGTCGTCGGGAACGACATCGGGGAAGGTCTGCAGGCCCTCGAGCACGGAGAGGCGGTCTCCAACCTCGCGCATGATCGACGAGATGGGGACATCGAGGGCTTCGGCGACAGACGCGAGGATCTCGCTCGACGCTTCCTTCTGGCCGCGTTCCACCTCGCTGAGGTAGCCGAGGGCCACGCTCGCGCGGCTGGCGACCTGGCGGAGGGTACGCCCCTTCTGCTGGCGGAGGTCACGCAGGACTTCGCCGATCTCTTGACGAACCAGGATCATTTTGGGCCCCTCCTCACTGCTGATTCCGACGCTGCCCGAGTGGACAACGGTACAACACCATGTGGTCACCCTAATGCCGCGCGCTGGGCACTGGATGGGAATCGCTATGCAAAACCGATCTCTGTCATCATTTGTTCCCGCATTCGCGACCTGCGCGGTCCGAGAGCGGATCTCAGAGAGCGGCGAGGGCCCTGCGCACGGCGATCCGTGCTGCTTCCCGGCGGATGCGTTCGCGGTCTCCCGCGATCACGAGGGAGTCGACGCTGGTTCCCAAGGGAGTCGAGACACCGATGTGGACGGTTCCCACGACGTGTCCGTCCTGTGTATCGGGACCGGCGACGCCCGTCGTCGCCACGCCGACGTCGGCGGGCACCCCGTCGCGCCCGAGGACGTCGCGCACCCCTCGCGCCATCTGACGGGCCACGCGCGGATGCACGGCCCCGTGCGCCTCGAGAAGCGCCGCGTCGACGCCGAGAACGCTCTGCTTGACGTCGGTCGCGTACGCCACCACTCCCCCGCGGACCACCCGCGACGCACCGGGGACGTCGACGAGGGAAGACACGACCAGACCGCCCGTGAGCGACTCGGCGACGGCGACGGTCCATCCGAGCTCGGCCAGACGGTCGAGCAGCATCGCGGCGCTTTCGCGCGGATCAGTGCTGAGCGTCTCGTCGAAATCGTCGGGGATGACGTGGCTCATCGTGACCTCCGTGCTGTGCGCGCCGCCCGTACCTCCGTCACGACGTAGTCGAGCCCGGAAGCGATCGTGAGGACCACCGCGATCGTCATCGTCACCACGCCCGCCCACCAGACCGTGGCCTGCCAGCCGGCGGCATCCGAGAGGCTCGCGAAGGGAAGGAGCGCGATCGAGAGCGCGACGGCCTGGGCGACGGTCTTGAGCTTGCCCATCCACGCAGCGGCGAGGACGTGATCGCTCACCACGATGAAGCGATAGATCGTGATCCCGACCTCGCGGACGAGCACGACGATCGTCACCCACCAGTCCAGCTCGCCGAGGATCGAGAGGCCCACGAACGCGACGCCGGTGAGGGCTTTGTCGGCGATCGGGTCCAGAAGCTTGCCCAGGTCGCTGACGATCTCGTACTTCCGCGCGATGTACCCGTCGATCCCGTCCGTCGCGATCGCGACGATGAAGACGATGCCCGCGGCCCAGCGCAGCGCGCCGCCCTCGCCTCCGTCGGCGAGGAGCATCCACAGGAACACCGGGGCGCAGAGGATGCGCGCGATCGTGATCGCGTTGGGGAGCTGCGGGTGCACGGCCATCAGTCGCGCCCCGTCAGCTGCCAGGCGTCCTCGGAGCCCTCGTCGTCGTCGGCGGCGACGGGGACACCCTCGAACTGCGCTTCGATCGGATCCGCCCCGTAACGGTCGTCGTCCGCCGCGGAGCCGGCTGTGTCGGCGGGAACATCGTCGCCGCGGAGCTTCGCGAGGACGGCGGGGAGCTGCTCATTCGTGACGAGAACGTCGCGCGCTTTGGAGCCCTCGGACGGTCCGACGATCTCGCGCGATTCGAGGAGGTCCATGAGGCGTCCGGCCTTGGCGAAACCGACTCGGAGCTTGCGCTGCAGCATCGAGGTCGACCCGAACTGCGTCGAGACGACGAGCTCCGCCGCCGCGAGCAGAAGCTCGAGGTCGTCGCCGATGTCGGCGTCGATCTCTTTCTTCTCGGCCGCCGCCTGGACGTCCGACCGGTACTCGGGCCGCGCCTGCTGGGTCACGTGGGCGACGACCTTCTCGATCTCCTGCTCGCTCACCCACGCTCCCTGGACACGGACGGCTTTCGACGCGCCCATCGGGAGGAACAGGCCATCGCCCTGACCGATCAGGCGGTCGGCGCCGGGCTGGTCGAGGATGACCCGCGAGTCGGTGACGCTCGTGACGGCGAACGCGAGGCGAGAAGGGACGTTCGCCTTGATGAGCCCCGTCACCACGTCGACCGACGGGCGCTGCGTCGCCAGGACGAGGTGGATGCCGCTCGCGCGGGCGAGCTGGGTGATGCGGACGATCGAGTCCTCGACGTCGCGCGGCGCGACCATCATGAGATCGGCGAGCTCGTCGACGACGACGAGGAGGTACGGGTACGGCTTGAGCACGCGTTCGCTGCCGGCGGGAAGCTGGATCTCGCCCGCGACGACCGCTCGGTTGAAGTCGTCGATGTGGCGGAATCCGAACGACGCGAGGTCGTCGTACCGCATGTCCATCTCTTTCACGACCCACTGCAGTGCCTCGGCGGCCTTCTTCGGGTTCGTGATGATGGGCGTGATGAGGTGCGGCACACCCGCGTACGACGTGAGCTCCACCCGCTTGGGGTCGATGAGCACCATGCGCACGTCGGACGGCTTGGCCCGCATCAGCAGGCTCGTGATCATCGAGTTGACGAAACTCGACTTTCCCGAGCCGGTGGACCCGGCGACCAGCAGGTGGGGCATCTTCGCGAGGTTCGCGACGACGAAGCCACCGCCGACGTCCTTGCCGACGCCGATGGTCATCGGGTGGGTCGACGAGGTCGCGGCATCGGATCGGAGGATGTCGCCGAGCGTGACGATCTCGCGGTCCGCGTTCGGGATCTCGACACCGATCGCGCTCTTGCCCGGGATCGGCGCGAGGATGCGCACCTCGTTCGAGGCGACCGCGTAGGCGATGTTGTTCGTCAGCGCCGTGATGCGCTCGACCTTGACGCCCGGCCCGACCTCGATCTCGTACTGGGTCACTGTCGGTCCGCGCGAGAAGCCGGTGACGCGCGCGTCGACCTTGAACTGCTCCATGACGCTCTCGATCGCCTTCACGACGGCGTCGTTCGCGGCGGAGCGGGCCTTCGGCGGGGTGCCCGTGGCGAGGGCGGTCACCGCCGGGAGGCGATAGTTGGCCGACGGCGGAGCACCCGCGTTGTCGCCACCCAGACCGGAGATGCCGGGCATGTCGTCGTCGGGGAGGTCGTCGACGGGCGAGTCGTCGTGGAGCCCGCGACCGCTCACCGCCTTCGCAAGAGTCGCGGCGTCGAACACCTCGGTGAGGGCTTCGGGGGCGGGAGGCGGCGGTGACAGCGGCCGCACCGGCGCGGTGACCTGCTCGGGCGCGACGACGGGCGACTCGAAGCCTCCCTGCGGCGTCCCGGGGGTGAGCAGTTCGGTGAGGTCGTCGGAGCCGAGACCGCCGTCGACGTCTTCTTCGCGCCCGGACTTGTTCCGTCGCCACCACGGCAGCGACTTCTCGGCGGGCTCGTCGTCGGTGTCATCGGCCAGGAGCACCTTCGTGGTGGCCGGTTCGCCGCTCGCCTCGCGTTCCACGCGCTCGGCGCCGAACAACCAGGCGTAGAGCTCACCGAGGCGGCGTCCGATGCGATTCGGCGGCGTCTTGGTGAGGATGAGCACGCTCAGCACCGCGAGAAGAGAGAGGGCGATGTACGCCCCGACGACCTGGAAGACCAGCGCCAGGGGTTCGCCGACGATCCATCCGGCGATCCCTCCGGCGGGGCTCAGGACGGGCGGCCCCCCGTTGCTCGGCACGGGCCGACCGCCCGCGATGTGACAGAAACCGGCCAGGACGACGACGAAGAGTCCGAATCCGATCCCCACGCGGCCGTTGTCGTGAACCGACGCGGGGTGACGGAACAACCAGCCCGCCAGGAGCAGGAGGAGGACGGGGAGCACGAAAGCGACCCGCCCGAAGAGCATGCCGAAGCTGTACGCGCTGATGAGCGCAGCGGCATCCGTCCCGATGAAGAACCATTCGACGACCGCGCCGAGGGCGGCGAGCACGACGAGGAAGAACGGGAAACCGTCGCGCCGCTGATCGCGCTCCAGGTTCTCGGGCCCGAAAGCGCGGAACATGCCGCCCACGCCGTGAGCGACCGCCATCCACGCCCGCACGGCGATCGACGGCTTCTCGGGCTCATCGACGTAGCGCTTGGGCGCGGGTGCCGAGCGCTTCGGCGCCGGCGCCGCGGCTTTGGATCGCGGCGTCCCCTTCGCGGGGGCGCGACCGCCGGAGGGGGACGAGGTACGAGCCATGCTTCCACGGTAGGCGGGACCACCGACATTCGGTCGTACCGACGCGGGCTTCACCGCAGTCGCTTCACCATCACATCGCGGCCGATCCCCCGGCGCACGACAGCGAATCCCTCGGAGCGGTAGAGCGACACCGCGTAGTTCTCGCGCTCGACGCTGAGGCTGAGCCGGGCGAACCCCTGCGCCCGCGCGTGTTCGGCGAGTCGCTGCAGCAGGGCGCGCCCGACCCCGTGCGCACGCCAGACGGGTCGCACGCCGATGATGAGTTCGGGCACCCCGGTACCGACCCACCCGAAGCCGGGCTCATCGCGCGGCAGCATGCGGTACCAGGCGGCGCCGACCGGTTCTCCCCCCGGCGATTCGGCGACGAAGCCCGCGTCGCCCGGGCGGAGCCACCCGGCGAGATATCGCCGGTACTCCTCGCTGCTGAGGATCTCGTGCCGCGGTCGCACCGCCCCGGCGCGCCAGGTCGCGGCCTCGACCATCATGTCGGCGAGGAAGGCACCATCGGAAGGCAGGGCCGCGCGGATCGGGAGACCGGGCATGCCCGCATGATAGCGACGACGCGGCCACCGCGGGAAACGACGAAGCGCCACGGGAGACCCCGTGGCGCTTCGAGACGATCAGGCCTCGATGATCAGCGGCACGATCATGGGGCGGCGGCGGAGCGACTGGTTGACCCAGCGACCGATCGTGCGACGCACCACCTGCGACAGGGCGTGGTTGTCGCGCACGCCGGACTGCGCCGCCTCGGTCAGGGCCGCCGCGATCTTGGGCTTGACGCTCTCGAACACCGAGTCGTTCTCGGCGACGCCGCGGGCGTGGATGTCTGGACCGGAGACGATCTTGCCGGTCGCCGAGTCGACGACGACGATCACCGAGATGAAGCCCTCCTCGCCCAGGATGCGGCGGTCCTTCAGATCGGCATCCGTGATGGCGCCCACCGAGGAGCCGTCGACGTAGACGAACCCGATGTCCAGCTGTCCGACGACCGTCGCGACGCCGTCGCGCAGGTCGACGACCGTGCCGTTCTCGCCGAGGATCGTGTTCTGCTCGGCGATCCCGGTCTCCTGCGCCAGCTTGGCGTTGGCCATCAGGTGACGGTACTCGCCGTGCACGGGCAGCACGTTCTTGGGCTTGAGGATGTTGTAGCAGTAGAGCAGCTCGCCGGCCGCGGCGTGACCCGAGACGTGCACCTTGGCGTTGCCCTTGTGCACGACCGTCGCCCCGAGCTTCGTCAGCCCGTCGATCACGCGGTAGATCGCGTTCTCGTTCCCGGGGATCTGGCTGGACGCCAGGATGATGGTGTCGCCCTCGCCCGGCTCGATCGCGTGATCGAGGTTGGCCATGCGGCTGAGCACGGCCATCGGCTCGCCCTGGGAGCCGGTCGACATGTAGACGATCTTGTCGTCGGGAAGGTCGCGGGCCTTCTTGTAGTCGATCAGCACGCCGTCGGGCACGTTGAGGTAGCCGAGATCGGCGGCGATGCCCATGTTGCGCACCATGCTGCGCCCGAGCAGCGCCACGCGACGACCGTTGGCGTGCGCGGCGTCGAGCACCTGCTGTACGCGGTGCACGTGGCTGGAGAAGCTCGCCACGACCACGCGGCGGGGCGCCTTGGCGATCACCTGGTCGAGCACGGGGCCGATGCCCCGCTCCGTCGGGGTGAAGCCGGGCACGTCGGCGTTCGTGGAGTCGACGAGGAAGAGGTCGACGCCCTCTTCACCGAGGCGGGCGAACGCGCGCAGGTCGGTGATGCGCCCGTCGAGCGGCAGCTGGTCCATCTTGAAGTCGCCGGTGGCCAGCACCAGACCCGCGGGTGTGCGGATCGCCACGGCCAAGGCATCCGGGATCGAGTGGTTCACCGCGACGAACTCGAGGTCGAAGGGACCCACCTGCTCGCGCTGCCCCTCCTGCACCGTCAGCGTGAACGGGCGGATGCGGTGCTCTTTGAGCTTCGCCTCGATGAGGGCGAGCGTGAGGCCCGAGCCGATGAGGGGGATGTCGCCCTTGAGCTTGAGCAGGTACGGCACGGCGCCGATGTGGTCCTCGTGGCCGTGGGTCAGCACGACGCCGACGATGTCGTCGAGACGGTGCTTAATGGGCTCGAAGTCCGGCAGGATCAGGTCGACGCCGGGCTGGTGCTCCTCCGGGAACAGCACGCCGCAGTCGACCACGAGGAGCTTGCCCTCGTATTCGAACACGGTCATGTTGCGACCGACCTCTCCGAGGCCGCCGAGGGGGAAGACGCGCAGGGTACCGGGGGCGAGCTCCGGGGGATCGTAAACAGTCGTGGGCATATGTGCCTCCTCGGATGCCACCGAGTGGCATCCCTTCTTTTCCGATGCCGCCTCGCGGCATCCTTCTGTGGCGCGTCCCACGCCGCGGATCGGCGCGCGCCGATGTCTATCGCGTCGTGCCGTGCACCTTCGGCAGGGCACCGCCGGCGGCCGCGTTGCGGTCGGGGCGGAAGTTGGAGAAGTCGGCGCCGGCCACGTTCTTCACGAGGGCCAGTTCGTCTTCGATGACGGCGGCT